>Ga0114922_10005476_pt1 | contig 11715 bp, 5 predicted proteins | sample AartaG_FD_100975 | JGI IMG/M metagenome (GOLD analysis project Ga0114922, IMG submission 100975) | Deep subsurface microbial communities from Aarhus Bay to uncover new lineages of life (NeLLi) - Aarhus_00045 metaG | ecosystem: Environmental > Aquatic > Marine > Oceanic > Sediment | place: Aarhus...
GATTCCAACGACAAAATACATGACTACATATTACACTGCACAACTCTGCTAGAAATGCCCCTCTCGACCCTGCAGGGCCCGATTTCAACGCGAGAGAGGCCTCGGTAACCGCCGGAACTTCGGGCTAACCATCACTGTGGCACCGGTTTCCAACCGGTGAACAACACGGGTTGAAAACCCGTGCCACACCTGTTTTGTTAGAGTGCCTTAAGAAGGTGCATCAAGATGCACCCTACTTGACTTCACGCACAAGTGCGAGGGCGTTGCGAGATCATCTTAACAGGGTTCATCAAGATGCGCCCTACTTGACTTTCACGTTGCCTTTCTCAAAACATCCTTGGCCGCAGTTGGGCGTCTCGGTGACACACACATCGTATTTGCCGGCGGCAAGGTTTTTGATTTTGCTCCTGACCCGGCCTTTCTTGGCCTTTTTCTTCTTGGGAAACTCTTCGCCGGTGTTGGTGTTTGTGGCCGTAACGGTCACCTTCTGGCGGTCAGGCAAGGTGGTGTCCATGCTGAACTTGATCTTGCCTTTCTTGCCCTTGGGTTTGAAGTTGGCGATGTCGATGCACTCGGAGACGACGATGGTCACATCGGTATCGCGGTAGAACACGGCGCAGAACAGGCCGTTGCCAAGGTCCTGGCCCCTGATGGTCGCAAACTCACCCGTGTGTGAGGCAAAGGTCATGATCTCGAACGTGTCACCGAGTTGTGGCTCGAAGCCGTTGACGATCCTAATCTCCAGCTCGCCGTCAAGCGTGACGTCGTCGGAAACGTCCAGGGCGCTGTACTCAATCCCGCGCTGCGTACCGCCGATCTCGATCAACAGCCTGCCCCCGGCTTGCTGCTCGAAGTTGCCAGTGACAGTCAGGACCCCGGGAGCACCCTCGGGAGCATCACTACCGCCGGGATCGACGACTCCGCTTAGGTTTGCGACGTCGAACGAAACGGTCCCGTTACCCCGGAGCTCACCGTTGGGGCCGATGTGCAAATCACCGCCGGGAATGTTCTGTGGATCGACATCGCCGACCGCAACGCGGGGGCCGCCCTCTCCGCCAATCAACCGGCCCGGACTCTTGTTGCCAACCAGCAACCCGGGTGTCTTGAGCGTCGATCCGTTGTCGATCAGCCTCACCGTGCCGCCCCCGTGAGGGAAGGGGCCGCCGATGACGATCATTCCGTTGGTCTGAACATGACCCCCATCCTCGATGGTCAACCTCCCCTCGCCTTCGTTCCCGATGAGCGAAGCGTAACCGCTGTCGCTCTGGTACCTGGAACCGGCGCCGCTGACCGTGACCGTCCCGCGGCCGTAGATTTTTTCGCCAACGACGAGTTCGCCGAAGGAGTGGACCCGGGCGCCGTTCGTGACGCTCAGGCTGCCCTGGCCAGAGTCGCCGACGACGATGTGCCCCTTGGCGTCGAGTAGACTGCCGACGCCGTCCACCAGGATCTCTCCGTCCGAGGATTCATTGATACCCACTCCGATCCAGCCGAGCGTGACCTCTGCGCCGTCGGTCACGTTAAGCGTGCCGTTGCCGATGGCCCCCACGATCAGCTCGCGGCGTAGCGTGTACGTGGAGCCAGGGCCGGTGACTTCGATCACACCAGTGCTACCACCACCCACCACAGACCAGCCCGCTGTAACAGAAGCACCGTCCGTTACGCTGAGCGTGCCGTTACCGTAGTAGGCCGCGGCCAGCACGTCACTGACGTTCATCGTCAGACCAGCGCCTACCACGAGGACCCCGGCCGAGCCTGGCATCTGCCCCACGCAGACCGTGTCGGCCCGGACGGTGCCGTCGGTCAACACAAGCTCTGCGGAATTGCCGTCGAACACGCCGACATCCAGCCCATTGTACAGCGTGTAAATCACCCCGTTCAGATCCATGTTGACCTTGTCGATGCGGAACTGGCACCCCGAGTTGGTGACGCCGGCGTCGAAGGTCACATTGTAGGACGGATCCTGCATTAGATCGAAGATGGCCACATCGTTCGGGCCGGGCACTCTTAGCTGGAGCCAGTTGGCGGGCAGGTTGAACGATCCACCTGCCGGCTGGTTCCACCATATCTCCTCCGCCAAGGCGCTTCGCGCGGTCAGCCCCAGGCCCACTGCCGAGAGCACAATTCCGCCACATACCGATCTCACATTAATCATCATCTCATCCACTCCTTTTGGGCCCGGAACTCAAAAAACGACCGCGTCCGACGGACCCTTTCCGGACAGGGACAATCCACGAAACCCGAAATCCCCTCGCCGCGCCTAGCCTTTAATGTCTGAACGCATCGTACAATCAATCGTGCCGAGAATTCATTTCACCCTCACGGTGTCCTTCTCGAAACATCCTTGGCCGCAGTTGGGCGTCTCGGTGACACACACATCGTATTTGCCGGCGGCAAGGTTTTTGATTTTGCTCCTGACCCGGCCTTTCTTGGCCTTCTTCTTCTTGGGAAATTCCTCGCCGGTGTTGGTGTTTGTGGCCGTAACGGTCACCTTCTGGCGGTCAGGCAAGGTGGTGTCCATGCTGAACTTGATCTTGCCTTTCCTGCCCTTGGGTTTGAAGTTGGCGATGTCGATGCACTCGGAGACGACGATGGTCACATCGGTATCGCCATAGAACACGGCGCAGAACAGGCCGTTGCCAAGGTCCTGGCCCGTGATAGTCGCGAACTCGCCGGTGCGCGAGGCAAAGGTCATGATCTCGAACGTGTCACCGAGTTGTGGCTCGAAGGCGTTGACGATCCTGATTTCCAGCTCGCCGTCAAGCGTGACGTCGTCGGAAACGTCCAGGGCGCTGTACTCAATCCCGCGCTGCGTACCGCCGATCTCGATCAGCAACTTTCCCCCAGCTTGCTGTTCGAAACCTCCTTGAGTGATGTCCAGGCTGCCGGGAGTAGGAACGGGATCGTCAGCACCACCGGGATCTACGACGCCGGCCAGATTGACGACCTCGCCGCAGTAGATGCTGCCGTTGCCCTTCAGCAAACCGTTGGGTCCGATGTGCAGCTCGCCGCCGGGAATGGTCTGTGGATCAACATCGCCGACCGCGACACGGGCGCCAGCTCCAATGCTCAAGCTGCCCGGACTCTTATTGCTGACCAGCAGCCAATGGACCTTGAGGGTTGACTCGGCTTCGCTCACCGTCACCGTACCGCCTAGCTGGGCCTGGTGCCCGATGATGAGCCCGTCGTTGGTCTGAACAGAACCCCCATCCTCGATGGTCAACGTCCCCTCACCTTCGTTCCCGATGAGCGAAGCGTAACCGCTGTCGCTCTGGTAGGTGGAACCAGAACCGCTGACCAAGACCTCGCCGACGCTGTCCGTTGCGTTGCCGACGAAGAGCTCGCCGAGGGAGTGGACCCGGGCGCCGTTCGTGACGCTCAGGCTGCCCTGCCCACCGTCGCCGACAACGATGGGCTGCGCCTCGGAGTCGAGTAGACTGCCACTGCCGTCCACCAGGGTCTGTCCCTGCGAGCCCTCAAGGGCGCCCACCTGGATCCGTCCTGCGAGTGTCGCGACGTGTGCGCCATCGGTGACGTTCAGCGTGCCGTTACCCGAACCTCCCATATACAATCCTTCCGTCACCGTGAGCGTCGAACCGGGGCCGGTGACGTCCACCACGCCGGTGCTGTCGGCCTGTGCGCCCAGTCCGCAATAGTAACCAGCCGTGACCGAAGCGCCGCTGTCTATCTGCATCGTGCCCGAACCCGAGCCGCCGACCGTCATCCAGGAGGCGGCCTCAAGGCTCGATCCGGCGCCGCTGACCCATACATCCCCGACGCTGTCCGGAAAGACGCCCATACGGAACTCCCCGCCCGCCTGCATCTCGGCCCCGTCACTGAGGCTTAACATGCCGTCGCCGGCGTCTCCAATCCGCGCGTTACCGGTTAGCGTAACCGTGGAGTCAAGACCGGTTACCTCGACCAAGCCGGTGCCGCCGACGTTTACGCCCACGAGTGACGAGTCGGCGGTGACCGAAGCACCGTCCGTCACGTTAAGCGTGCCGTGACCGTCCTCTCCGACTTTGAGTTCGTTGTTCGCCGCGAGCGTTGAGTTGTCGCCAGTAACGGTCAGGTGGCCATCGCTTCCGGCGAAGTGGCCGATGGATGCGAAACCCGCGGATCCCGACGCGCCGGAATCGATGGTGAGCGTGCCGATATTCTCAGTCGCGACCCACAAGCCGTTGGTAACGGTGAGCGTGGCGCCGGATTCCACGTTCATGGTGCCTTGGCCCTGCTGTCCGATGGATATCCCATCGTTCACTGTGAGCGACGAGTCTGCTCCGGTCATGGTCAGCTCACCAGTGCCCGTGGGGGCCCACCCGACAACAGCACCGTGTGCGGTGACGGTAGCGCTGTCCTGGATGGACATCGTACCGTCGCCACCATCGCCCAGCGCAAGGGTACCCTCGGTTGTGACGCTTGAGTTCTGACCGGTCACGGTTACGCTACCGGTTGAGCCGTCCATCCATCCGACACCGATGTTGTTGGTCGTGCTGACCTGGCCGCCCTGCTCGATTGAGAGCGTGCCGCTTCCCCAAAGCCCGACATTCATGCCGTCGGACAGGCTGAGCGACGAGTCCGTGCCGGTCACGGTCACGCTCCCGTTGCCGGTGGCCGCTATGCCAAGCTCGGCCGATGATCCCGTGGCGGACGCGCCGCGTTGGATGGTGAGCGTGCCGTTGCCGTTGTCGCCGATCTTCAGCCAGCCGTCGAGTAGACTGCCGGTGCCTTCCACTAGGATATCTCCGTATGAGCCTTCAAGGAGGCCACCCGCCTGGATGAACGCCCCTGGGAGTACCGCAACCTGTGCGCCATCGGTGACGTTCAGCGCGCCGTTGCCCTGGCTTCCAACCAGCAATCCGCCTTCCGTCACCGTAAGCGTGGAGCCGGGCCCGGTAACGTCGATCACGCCGGCGCCATCGGCCTGTCCGCCCAGTCCGCAATAGTAATCAGCCGTGACCGAACCGCCGTCGACTACCTCCATCGTGCCCGAACCCGAATTGCCGACCGTCATCCAAGTGGCGGCTTCAAAACTCGATCCGGCGCCGCGGACCGTGACATCCCCGACGCTGCCCGGTCCCTGGGCCACGAACAGCGACGGGTCACCGCCGGAGTGGACTTGGGCGCCGTTGGTGATGGTCAGGCTACCCTGACCGCCGCCGCCTACGAGGATCGGCGCCGCCTCGGCGTCGAGTAGACTGCCACCGCCGTCCACCAGGATCTCTCCGTGCGAGCCTTCAGCGGCGCCTGCCTTGATCCAACCTCCCGGATCGAGCGTCTTGACCTGCGCGCCGTTGGTCACGTTGAGCGTGCCGTCGCCAAGGTCTCCGATCCTCACTTCGTAGGTTAGCGTAAGCGAGGAGTCGGGCCCCAAGACGTCCATCGCGCCGATGCTGCTGGCGCCTGCGCCCACCCGGCAATTGTCGCCGGTGACCGAAGCGCCGCTGTCTACCTGCATCGTGCCCGAACCCTCAATACCAACCTTGAGCCAGGGGGCTTCGAGGGTCGATCCGGCGCCGCTGACCGTGACATCCCCGACGCTGCCCGGTCTCCACCCCACGGCCAGCTCGCCGCCGGTGTGGACCTGCCCGCCGTTGGTGATGGTCAGGCTGCCCTGGCCGAAGCCGCCGACGGCGGTCGACGCCTGCTCGGCGGTCAGTGTGCTGGCGCCGTCCACCAGGACCTGGCCTTGCGAGCCGGTCTCGAAGCCTATGTTGATCGAGCCCGCCGGATCGAGCGTCTTGACCTGCGCGCCGTTTGTCACGTTCAGCGTGCCGCTGCCACAGTGTCCGACCTGCATCCCGCCGCTCAGCGTAACCGTGGAGTCGGAGCCAGTGACCTCTACCACGCCGGTCCCGGCGGGGTCCGCGCCCATCCAGAACCAGTCGTCCCCTGCGACCGAAGCGCCGCTGTCTACCTGCATCGTGCCCGAACCCGAACTGCCGATCGTCATCCGACTGGCGGCCTCAAGGCTCGATCCGGCGCCGCTGACCGTGACATCCCCGACGCTGCCCGGTCTCCACCCCACGGACAGTTCGCCGCCGGCGTGGACCTGCCCGCCGTTGGTGATGGTCAGGCTGCCCAGGCCGGAGCCGCCGACGTTGGTCGACGCCTGCTCGGCGGTCAGTGTGCTGGCGCCGTCCACCAGGACCTGTCCCTGCGAGCCGGGCTCGAAGCCCATGAAGATCGAGCCCCCCGGATCGAGCGTCTTGACCTGCGCGCCGTTTGTCACGTTCAGCGTGCCGCTGCCATAATGCCCGACCTGCATCTCGCCGCTCACCGTAAGCGTGGTGGAAGCGCCGGAGATGTTCAGCACGCCGGTATTCCCGAAATCGTGCCCGCCGATGGTCGCCGATCCAGCGGTGACCTCTGCGCCGTTGTGCATGGTGAGCAGACCGTCACCATCGTTGGCCACGACCAGCCCGCCGGTGACGTTCACCATCAGGCCCCAGTTCAGGTCGAGGGTCCCGCTGGAGTCACCCCACAATCCAATGTGGACGGCTTCCGATTCGAGGATCCCGCCCACCAACGCAATCTCAGCCACGTTGCCTGCGCTCTCTCCGACGATCAGCCCCCAGCCGGGATAGTCCAGCGTGTAGGTGAACCCGTTGAGGTCCATGTTGACCTTGTCTGTCCGGAAGATGCACTGATCGTTGGTCACCGATCCGTAAAAAGTGACATCATAGGCTGGATCCTCGCCCAGTCCGAAGATCGCGTTGTCATCCGGCAGGGGCACCCGGGGCGGGAGCCAGTTGCCGGGCAGGTTGAACGACCCACCTGCCGGCTGGTTCCACCTTATCTCCTCCGCCAAGGCGCTTCGCGCGGTCAGCCCCAGCAACGCCGCCGAGAGCACAATTCCGCCACATACCGATCTCAGATTAATTGTCTTGCGGTGAAGAGCATGCATGTCTATCCACTCCTTTTGGGCCCGGAACTCAAAAAACGACCACGTCCGGTGGACCCTTACCGGACGTAAACAATTCATGAAAGCCAAAATCCCATCGCCACGCTGTGTTGTTCTGTCCTCCTAGAATTCCTCAGAGGTTCAGGACAACTGCCGCCCGCCCGATAACTATGAAGCCCGGTCCGGCTTGGCGCTTGCACGCGCCACCGAGACTCAAGGTGACGATTCAACCGTTCGGAATGCACGGTCACCTGAGATTGAGCGACACGTCACGTGCGCGGCGGGCCAGAGGCAGTCATTTCTGCGGTTGTGTCACCGGAGAGGGCTCATATGAACACTGCAACCGCCTTGATCGACGCTGCACTTCGCGGTCAATCGGCCGATGCGCGGAGCCGGGAACTCCACATAGAATTCCCCATACCTGGGGTCTCCCGTTTACTGCGCTTCAATCTGTCATGGAATTCCCCATACCCGGGGGTCTCCCGTTTACTGCGCTTCAATCTGTCATAGTACCTGAATGCCCCCTCCGGTGTCAAGTCCGGCGCTGTTCGATGGGTCCGGGCGTTGGCGTCGCGCCGGCAGTGTTATCACCGCCGATCGCCTCTACCAGAACGTCTTCAAGGCTAAACCGCCGCGGCTCAACCGATTCGATCGTGATGCCGGCGGCGCGCAGCGCGTCGATCATGGTGTTTACCTTGTTCGCATCGCGGCCCGGCAGCACAATCACACCGTCCTCGACCTTGCCGCCCAATTCCTCAACCTTCGACCGAACCGATGAGAAATCGTCCACGCAACGAATGTGGTATTCCAGCGTATGCTCGGTCAGCTCACTGAGCGTGCCCTGCCTGGCGACCATCCCTTCGATCAGAATGGCCACGCGGTCGCAGACCATCTCCAACTCGCTGAGCAGATGCGAATTGAGAAACACTGTCTTTCCCTGCCTCTTGAGTTCAAGAAGCAACTCGCGAATGTCGCGTCGGCCGACCGGGTCAACGCCGTCCGTCGGCTCATCAAGCACGACCAATTCCGGGTCGTTCATCAGTGATTGGGCCATGCCCAGACGCTGCATCATTCCCTTGGAGTACTTTCGGATGCGGGTGTCGGCCCAGGCGCCCATGCCGACCCGTTCGAGCCATTGTGTAGTCTCGGCCCTGCGCGCGGCGCGCGGCGCCTTGGCCAGCGCCGCGTAGAAGTCCAACAATTGGACACCGGTCAGGTAACCGGGGAATCGATGGTTTTCCGGCAGGTATCCGATCTTGGCGAGCTTTCGCCGGTGCCCGAGAGGCCTGCCCAGCACCGTGCCGGCTGCGTGATTGGGACGAACGACCGTCATCATGATTTTGACCAGTGTGGTTTTGCCGGCACCGTTTGGCCCCAGCAGGCCGAAGATCTCGCCGCGACCGACCTGAATGTTGACTCCGCGAAGCGCGTCAATGCTCTTGCCGTAGGTCTTGCGGACGTCGATCAAGTCAACCGCCCAGTTCGTCATTTCAGTAACTGCGGGGTCCATTGTCTACAAACGCTCCATTACCTGATCCGCCAGCTCTGCGGCGGTTGTTTCGCGATTCGCCGCCAGCCAGTGCGTCCGGCGAAACCGCTTGAACCACGTCCGTTGCGCTTTTGCGAACCGCCTGGTGTTGATTTTGATGTTTTCCACGGTTTCATCAAGTGGCGTCCCGTGTTGAAGGTGCTCGATGATCTCCGCGTACCCGAGCGCCTGACCGGCGGTTCTGCCGAGCGGTTTATCCAAGGCCAACAGCGCTTTGACCTCCTCCACCAGACCGCCGCTGATCATACGTCGAACCCGTTCGTTTATTCGACGGTTTGCGTCCTCGATTTCACGACGTATTCCAATGAAGACGCAATCGTACCGTTGCCGGCCCCGGTCCCACTGTCTTTGCAGATCGGTGATGGGTTTGCCGGTCAATTCGTACACCTCCAGGGCACGGACAATCCGGCGGCGGTCGTTGACATGAATACGCTCGCCGGCCTGCGGGTCAACGGCTTTGAGCCGATCGTGCAACGCGATCCATCCGAGGGACAGGGCCTCGTCGTGAAGACGCCTGCGAACGCCCGGATGCGCGCCGGGGCCCTCGAAGAGCCCTTCGCACAGCGCTTTGATGTACAGCGCCGTGCCACCGACCGCGAAGATCGGTTTCCGTTTGCCGCGAACGGTCATGTCCTCGATCGCCTGCTCGGCCAGCGCGACGTACTGCGCGACGGAGAATTCCTCCCACGGGTCGACAACATCCAGCAGATGGTGGGGCGTCTGTCGGCGGGTTTCGGCGCCCGGCTTGGCCGTCCCGACATCCATCAGGCGGAACACCTTCATCGAGTCGACACTCAGGATTTCCCCCCCCATCCGCCGTGCGAGCTCCCTGCCCAGTGCCCCCTTACCCGACGCCGTACAACCCAGAACAAAGGTAAGCCTTGGTGCCATGACATATACCAGGTCGACGCTCGCGCCCGGGTGCCCCGCTCTTCGCGCAGCGAAGGGTGGGGGACTGACTCATCCAAAGAGTTGAATCAATCCACATACCCACGACGTGCGGGTTGGCCTCCCACCTTCACGCTCCCATCTTGGTCGCGTTCAGATCATTACGTCACCCACAAGGGGTGACGCTACACGAAAACGAAGAACGCTGTAAGAGACTCTAACAATACCTGTGGGACCGGCTTTCCAGCCGGTCAAATGACAGGTTAGAAAACCTGTCCCGCACCTGTTTTGTTAGAGTGCCTAAAGCCTGCGGCTCAAACGAGCCCCGTTCCACTGGGACTGGAACTACACCATATCGCCCAGACGAAAATGCCCAGGTTATTTATGTGCGATTACCAAGTACACGAGTTTGTCAGATCTCGCGCGCGCCTAAGCACCGTCGCACCCGCGCGCTCGTCGCGCCTCTCCCCAGCAACGCCAGACTATCGTATATCGGCGGGCTGATCGTGGTGCCGGTGACGGCTACGCGGAGGGGTTGGGCGACGTTGCCGAGTTTGGCCTCGTGATCTTGGCAGAACTCTTCGATCAATGCCTGGAGGACGTCGGTCGACCATTCCTCCACGGATTCAAGTCTCGGCAGCAGGGCTCCGAGCGTTGCATAACCTGCGCCGTCGTTTTTCTTGAGCACCTTTTTGACGGCCTTGGGATCGTATTTTACGGCGTCGTCCGGGACGAACAAGAAACGAACCTTGTCCACGACTTGGCTGAACGTTCGGAACCCCGCGCAGAGGTCCAGCAGATGCTCCAGCATCGCACGGTCGGCCTCGAGCATCCGAGCGCAGACTGTCGGATGATCGGCCGCTCCCTCCGCTCGCCTATGGTTGCGGTTCTGGTCGGCCTCCGCTCGGTCGCGGTTCGGATCGGATGCGTTGGCAGTCAGGAAATCCTCGAATGCTTCGAGCAAACGCTTGGGCGACGTCCTTGCGCACCAGTCGGTGTTAAAGGCCAGCAGCTTGTCCCGGTCGAAGCGGGCGTTCGTCTTGCCTATGCGCTCGATGCTGAACGCTCTGCTCAGCTCGTCGAGCGTGAATCGTTCGCGGTCGTCGCCCGGTGACCAGCCCAAAAGGGCAATGAAGTTCAACAGGGCTTCGGGCAGGTAGCCGGCCAGGCGGAAGTCGTGCACGTCGATCTCGGGGGGGGGCTCGCCCTTTTTGACGGCTCTCTCCTTGTCACGCTTGCTCATCTTGGAGCCGGACATGTTGAAAATGACCGGCAGGTGGGCGTAGCGTGGCGTGGAAAAGCCCAGAGCCTGTTGCATGGCGATGTGCTTGGGGGTGTTCGTCAGGTGCTCTTGGCCACGCAGCACATGTGTGATCTTCATCAGCTCATCGTCGACGACGCAGGCGAAGTGATACGTGGGCCAGCCGTCGCTCTTCTGGATGACGAAGTCTTCGAGTTCCTCCGCCGGCAGGACCACCTGGCCTAGCACGTCGTCGCGAACGGCGATGTCGATGCCGGGCATTTTGAATCGTACGACGGCCGGTCGGCCGGCCCGGCGGGCGGCTAGCCCTTCCTCGATGGTCGACAGCGGGTCGGGGCGCGGGTATTTGAAACCGCCCGGTTTGTCCTGCATCCGCCCGCGCATGGCTGCCAGTTCCTCCGGCGTCTCCAGGGCGTAATAGGCGCCGCCTGAGGCAAGAAGCTTGTCGGTATACCTCTGGTAAATGTCGAGCCGCCGGCCCTGGAAGTACGGGCCGTGGTCGCCGCCGACCTGTGGGCCTTCGTCCCAGTTCAATCCCAGCCAACGCAGATCGTCCAGGATCTTGCCGACCGAGTCCTCGATATGCCGTAAGCGGTCGGTGTCCTCGATCCGCAGGATAAACGTCCCGCCGGTCTTGCGGGCCACAAGCCAGTTGTAGAGCACCGTCCTGGCCCCGCCGATGTGCAGGTATCCGGTCGGCGAGGGGGCGAATCGCACGCGAACGTTCTGAGTCGCTGAATCCGTCACGGCAACCTCTTGCGCCAGGCAATTGAATTACTGAAACGCACGCGACGTGGCCGCATGCACGAAGCGAATATCGTACCCCCACCTCCCGTCAGGCGGTAGCGCTCGGGCAAGATGACCGAGCCGCAGGCCTGAAGCCTGCGGCCCTGTTTGTCATCATAGTCACAGGATTTGCGAAACACTGTACTGGGAACTCTGGCTTCCCGTCAAGGCGTCCCGACATCCCTCACTGTACAGGAAAACCAGAGTATCTCACTTGCTCTGAAACGCTACTCCGGCGATTTTTCGCATTTTGTGGTCTTGACTTTCCTCGGCGGTGAGTATAGAATGGCGCGTGAATGATCTGTCGTGGTCGACGGGTCGTTCCAC
>Ga0114922_10005477_pt1 | contig 11715 bp, 8 predicted proteins | sample AartaG_FD_100975 | JGI IMG/M metagenome (GOLD analysis project Ga0114922, IMG submission 100975) | Deep subsurface microbial communities from Aarhus Bay to uncover new lineages of life (NeLLi) - Aarhus_00045 metaG | ecosystem: Environmental > Aquatic > Marine > Oceanic > Sediment | place: Aarhus...
CGATAATACCCAGAGTATCTGGTTCATTCTCAAGGTCAGCGGAAAGAAGAAGAGCGATAATTTGGGAGTCATAAAAGTAGCCTTCAGGAAAAAGAGACCTTATAGGCCTATCTATCAACCGGCTGACAAGAATTTCTCTTTCTGAAGGTCTTCCTTGTCGTTTAAAGAATCCACCAGGTATTTTTCCAGCAGCATAAGTATTTTCCCTGTAGTCAACAATTAAAGGGAGAAAAGGCTTCACCTCCTTCATTTCTTTCTTGGATGTGGCGGAGACAAACATGATAGTGTCTCCGTAACGAAGGAAGGCTGAACCGTCAGCCTGTTTTCCGATTTTTTTTAATTCAATTGATAAAATACGGTTGTTTATTTCTAGATTGATTTTATTGTCAGACATTCTGGTCTCCGCGGACGTAGCTTATTTTCTGAGCTTAAGCTTTTTAATCAGATTTTCGTATCGACTGACATCCTGTTTTTTTAAATATTCCAGAAGTCTTTTTCTCCTTCCGACCATTTTCATAAGGCCAGTCCGGGAGTGAAAATCTTTTTTGTGTGTAGAAAAGTGTCCGGTTAAATAGTTGAGTCTATTTGTCATAAGGGCAATCTGCACTTCTGGTGAACCTGTGTCAGAGGGATTAATCTTGTGTCCTTTAATTATTTTTGATTTTTCTTCCTTACTCAGCGTCAATATTTTCTCCTTGGAATTATTGTGTAATACTAGCAAAAAAGCTGATGAATGTAAATCTTTATTTATCTATCAGTTTAAGCGTATTTAACATGGAAAAAGCAAATATTTATTTTGATAAGTTCAAGAATTTTTTTCTTTGAATAAGCTGACGGGCATATTTAGAGTCAAAACCTCCCATCGTATTTTTTACCTTTTCTAATTTGCTGTCGATCTCGGCAAGAGTCATTTTATTGATCTTTTTGTTCTTGGGGCCGACAACAGCTGGTGCTGTTTCTGGTTTTTCTGTTTTGGGTTTTTTTTCTGGCTCTGACGGTTTTTCTTCTTTTTCTAACGGTTTTTCAACTTCAGGTTCAGCTTTTACTTTTTTAGCTTCCTCTGGTTTCTCTTCAGGAGGTTCTTTCTCTTCAATTTTTTCCTCATCAGGAGGCGTTACTCCCTCGGCTGCTTTTTTCTCTTCTGGAGCCTCAGGTTCTTCAACTTTTTCTGGCTCGGGTTTTTCTGGTTCTGGCAGTTTTTCAACTTTTTCTGGCGGTTTTTCTTCTTTTTTTGGTGGTTTTTCAACTTCGGATTCAGCTTTTACTTCTTTAGCCTCCTCTGGTTTCCCCTCAGGAGGTTCTTTTTCTTTAACTTTTTCCTCAGCAGGTGGTTTTGGCTTTTTGGCTGGTTTTTTATCACCTCCAGCTGCAGAAGCTTTTTTTTGCTTCAGTTCTTCTTCTTTTTTTGCCTTAGGAGATTCTTTTTTCTCTGGGGCTTTTTCCTTAGTTTCGATTTTTTCTTTTTTCTCTTCAGCCATTTTTTATCCTTTTAAAATTTATCGTTTTTGCGAGGAGCGAATTGAAGCTGCAATCTCACAATTGCTAAACACATAAATCAATAAAACATATTACTGATTCTGTAGATTATCAAAATTTAACCCATAAGGGCAATTGTTTTTTTTAAAGGTGTACTCATTTGGAAATTTCTTTTTTTTCAGTGATGAAGGATTAACGTGAAAAATCAAAACGGAAACTCAGATATTCCCAAATACTATATTAAACAAACACGGAAAAAGAAGCTTGCTTCCCGTTTCGAATCTTGCGCTGGGGTAATGAATTTAGTATAGTCGTTGGACATGTATATCTTTTATTCATTTCTACTTTTTTTATCTCTTTTTATTTATATTCCATTGTATTTTCTGAGAATAAAGTTGATAAGAAGAGAGCGGCTTTTTCTTCGGGAAAGATTGGGATTCAGGCTGCCAGGAAAGAAGGACAAGAAACCGTCTCTTTGGATTCATGCTGTGTCTGTGGGTGAGGTCCTCTCGCTCCAGAATTTAATTAAAAAGGTTAAGGAAAGGCATCCTGATTGGACTATTTACTTTTCCACTCTAACAAATACCGGAATGCGAGTTGCTAAAGAGAAGCTAGTAGATGCAGATTTTATTTTTTTTATTCCTCTAGATTTTAGGTTTATTATCCGGAAATTTTTAAATGCCTTGGAACCAGACGTTTTTATCCTGGCTGAATCCGAATTTTGGCCAAACCTCTTAAGGGAAGCAAAAAGGAAAACGGGTAGCGTTCTTCTTATCAACGGAAGGATTTCACCTCAGTCATTTAAAAGGTACTTCAGGTTCAAATCTTTTTCGAAAAAAATATTAAAAAATATAGACCTTTTCCTTGTACAAACAGAAAACGATAAAGAGAAATTGGAGAAAATAGGTGTAAATCCCGCTGAAGTCAAAGTAGTCAGCAACTTGAAATGCGAGGTGAATCTGCCTCTTCTGACAGAGGGAGAACTCTTGAGTCTGAAAAAGAATTTGAGCATTCCAGAGACAAAAAAAATAATTGTTGCAGGAAGCACCCGAAAAGGAGAAGAAAAAAAACTTCTTGTTGCCTACACTAAAGCGAGAAGTAAAAGAGAAGACCTCCTGTTGATTATTGCACCCCGTCACCCTGAAAGGTTTGATGAGGTGGAAAATATTTGTCAAGACTTCCCCTTTAAAGCCGTTAAAAGGACACATGTTTCGCCTGAAACACAATGGGATGTTCTGGTGCTTGATACAATAGGTGAACTGGCTCAGTTTTATGCTCTTTGTGACGCTGCATTTATTGGAGGCAGCCTGGTGCCCTGGGGAGGCCAGAATCTGCTTGAGCCAGCCTTTTATGGAAAGCCGGTTTTTTTTGGGTCTCATATGGAAAATTTTTCTTATTTGGCTGAAAAATTCGTTCAATCAGGAGGAGCGCGAATAGTCTATAAAGAAAAAGATTTGGTTAATATATTCCTGATTGAGGACGATAAGTTTTTTAAAAAAATGGGGAAAAGGGCAAAAGAGACCTTGAATTCGTTAAAGGGTGCTACCGAAAAGACCCTTAAAGCTATAGAAAGCTTTATGGCAGAGTCTTAACAAATGTTTAAGATGAATAATTTTCCAAAAAGTATATGTGTTGTTTTCTTATTTGTTTTTTTATTTGTATTCCCCTTTCAAGATTTCCTTTTTGCAAAGAAGCTTTCCGAAAAAGATAAGCTTAATGAGCAATTTTTTATAAATTTTAAGGATGATTTTACTGATGTTCTTGTCTCTCCGACAAAATGGAAGAAAAAGGATTTCTTAAATCTCACTGCTGTTCTGGGGGCCGGATTCCTTCTTTATGCTGTTGACCAGGATATCCATCAATGGTTCCAGGACAACCGGAGTCCATCATCCGATGATGTCTTTAATGTTTTATCTTTTTTTGGCCATGGAGGTGCAATAACTGGATTAATAGCCGCTTTATATGCTACTGGTGAGCTTTCTCACAACAATAGCCTGAGAAAGACAGCTCTTCTGAGCCTGGAGAGCTGGCTGACAAGCGGGATTATAGTAACAGGCTTAAAATGTGTGACAGGAAGAGCTCGTCCTTATACAGATGAGTCCAGCCACACTTTTTACCCATTAGCCACAAAGTCGAGATATTATTCCTTTCCTTCAGGCCATGCCTCATCGGCATTTGCTGTTGCCACTACGATTGCCCATCAATCAGAGAAATTGTATGTCGATATCCTGGCTTACAGCCTGGCAACTTTGGTTGCAATATCCAGGGTTCATAACGATAAACACTGGCCTTCCGATGTTTTAGTGGGCGCATCTATTGGCTATTTTGTTGCAAAAAAGATTAACACTTTAGACCGTAAACGGAATTCAAGCAATGTGAATGTCAGCTTCCAGTTTTCTCATCAGAGGCAGGCTTTCTCTATTACTTTTGTTTTTTAAACCAACTCTTTTCATTTTTCACTTATCATCTGCTAGACTTCTTTTTAAGGATTTTATATAGTTCCGGTATGCAGTTATAGAGGTGAAAAAATGAAAAAAAATATCACTCGTAGGGATTTTTTAAAAAAGTCATCAAAGGCTGTTGCGGCAGCTGGTCTTGGTGGCTGCGGAGTCCTGCTTAAAGGATGTACTTCAAAGCAGGATTTTGATCTTGTCATAAAGGACGGTTATATCTTTGATGGATTGGGAAATGAAGCATTCAAGGCTGACATAGGAATAAGCGGAAGTTTCATTCAGGAGATCGGAAAAATATCAAGCTCCAGTGGCAAGTCTGTTGTGGATGCTAATAATCTTGCTGTCTGCCCAGGTTTTATTGATGCTCATGACCACACTGATATGCAGCTTCTGGTTAATCCTAAAGCAGAAAGTTCAATCCGTCAGGGCATCACAACTCTGGTTAGTGGGAATTGTGGAGGTTCGCCATTTCCCATTGCGGAAAAAATTTATGAAGAAATGAAAGAAGATTTGAAGGCATTCTACCAGATTGACCTTACATGGAAGGATATTAAGGGTTTTTTTGCTAAACTTGAAGAGAAGGGGATGGCTTTAAATTATTCCTCCTTGGTTGGACAGGGAACAATCAGAGGGGCTGCAGTGGGATTTAATGACCGCCCTCCAAAAGAGGAAGAACTTGAAAAAATGAAAAAAATGGTGGCTGAAAGTATAAAGAACGGAGCTGTAGGATTATCCACCGGGCTTGAGTATGCCCCGGGAAGTTATGCTAAGAATGATGAGATAGAAGAATTATGCAGGGTAGCTGCACACTATGGCGGAGTTTATGCAACCCATATGCGGAATGAGGGAGATTACTTGCTTGAGTCTCTTGACGAGGCGATTGAGGTTGCTCGTAAGACAGGCATTAGTCTTCAGATTTCCCATTTTAAAATTGCTTACCCCCGGAATTGGCACAAAATCGATGCTGCCTTAGCCAGGGTAGAGAAGGCAAAGGAAGAAGGTATTTCCATTTTCTGCGACAGGTATTCTTATATAGCTGGCTCCACAGGTCTCAGTTACTATTTCCCTCTCTGGGCAAGGCAGGGGACAACGGATGAATTTTTAGCCAGGCTGAAGGACCCTGCACTTGACAGTAAACTACGTGCCCATGCAGCTGAACAAGAAAAAAAACTCGGTTCCTGGGATAAAGTTGTCATATCATCTGTGGTTTCTGAAAAAAACAGACAGTTTGAAGGGAAAAGTGTACTCCAAGGCGCAAAAGAAAAAGGGAAAAGTCCTTATGAGTTTATGAGGGACATCTTGATAGAGGAAAGAAACAGGGTAGGCATGGTCACGTTTATGATGAAAGAGGAAAATTTAAAGAAAATTCTCGCTCATCCTCTGGTGGGAGTTGGTTGTGATGGCTCGGCTATTGCACCCTACGGTATCCTGGGTAGAGGGAAGCCACATCCCCGGCATTATGGAACTTTTCCACGGGTACTGGGTAAGTATATTCGCGAAAAAAAGATAGTCCCTATCCCCGAGATGATAAAAAAGATGACCTCTTTACCTGCCCGGAAATTTGGTTTTACGAAGAGAGGATCTCTGGAGAAGGGATATTTTGCTGACCTTGTTATATTTGATGAAGATAGAGTTATAGATAAAGCTACCTGGACAGATCCTCATCAATATCCTGTTGGAATCGAGTATGTTCTGGTTAATGGAAAAATTGTAATTAAAAGTGGGGAACACACGGGGAGCTTACCTGGAAAAGTATTGAGAAAAGAAGTGAGGGTTTGATACCAGCAGTTCCATAATAAAATAATGAAAAAGGTTTTCTATTTTTTATTTCTTTTTATATTTCTGAGCCCGGTTTTTCTTTTGTCTCTCCATCAAGAGAAACTCTTAACACAATCTGGCGTGGCTGTGGAACTTACATGTAGGGCTTTTGAGCCGGGTGAAATCATTGGTGTCTCCATAAAAGATTCTTCAACCATAAAAAAAGCAGAAGTCCGGTTCTTGGGAAAAAAATACAGCATGGGAAGGGACAAAATAGACACCGGGCTTTTAGCTTTTGTGAGTATTGACCTTGGCATTGAATCAGGCCTGTATACACTGGAAATTCTTATAGACAGAGCCCTTGGCGAATGGGAACGTGTGCAAAAAAAGATTCCTCTTTCAGCTAAGGAATATCCTTTGAGAAAGTTATGGGTTGATGAGAAATTTGTGTGGCCTCCTCCGGAATACCGCGAAAGAGTAGAATGGGAAGGAGAAATTCTTCGAGCGCTTTACGAGATCACAGCTTCACAATGGCTGGGTGAAGGTTTGTTTATTATTCCTTCTTCAGGAAAAGTCAGATCCAATTTTGGTGAACGAAGAATCTATAACAATGACCGCCGTTCCACTCATGGCGGAATAGACATATCCAGTCCTTATGGAGCACCTGTAATAGCCTCCAATTCCGGAAGAGTAGTTCTGGCCAGTAAGTTTTACTATGCTGGAAAAATGGTGATCATTGACCATGGGCTTGGCCTATTCACGCAGTATTGCCATTTTTCAAAAATTAGAGTAAAAAGGGGCGACCTGGTAAAAAAAGGAGATATCATCGGGGAAATAGGAGCTACAGGAAGAGTAACAGGGCCCCACCTTCACTGGGGAGTTAAGGTGTTTGGCAACAGTATCGATCCCCTCTCTCTCTTGAGCCTAAAATTTAAGTAAGCGACTCTTCTGACTATCTGCCTTTCTTTAAGTATTTACTCAGCCAATCATGAACAGTTTTCCACCAGAGTTCTGCGTTTTGGGGTTTCTGGACAAAGTGACATTCATCGGGGAAATAGAGCATTTTTGATGGAACCTTCATCCTTTGAAGGGCTGTAAAGAATTGAAATCCCTGAGTGACAGGGACTCTAAAATCATACTGTCCATGGACAACCAGACAGGGGGTTTTGAATTTATTCACAAAAGCGCTTGGAGACCATTTCTCATACATTTCTTTGTTAGACCAGGGAGTGCCTTTGAACTCCCATTCCGGAAACCAGAGTTCCTCGGTTGCTCCGTGCATAGAGCGCAGGTCATAAACTCCAGCATGGGATATAAGACAGTGGAACCTGTCCGTATGGCCTTCGATCCAATCGATCATGTATCCGCCGTAAGAAGCACCCGCAGCTCCCAAACGTTCCTTGTTTATGAAATCATACTGTGAGAGAAGGTAATCGAGCCCTTTCATGATATCCTCATAGGGTTTTCCTCCCCAGTCACCTGTTATGGAATCCGTGAAAGCCTGACCATAACCTGTGCTGCCGTGGAAGTTGATCATAGCTGTTACATATCCGGGAGAGGCAAACATCTGGGCATTCCAGCGAAAATGGAAATTATCAGTCCAGGCCCCTTGAGGTCCGCCGTGAATGAGCAAAACAAGTGGATATTTTTTAGTGGGATTAAAGAAGGGAGGCTTGACCATAAGACCGTGGATTTTTTTGCCCTTTGCACCGTTAAACCAGAAGTCTTCTGCCGGATTCATCTCAATTTTTGAAAGGAGCTCTTTATTTATTGCTGTTAGTTGTTCCAGCTTTTTTGTTTTTAAGTCCAAGGAGTAAATGTCTGTTGGATGGTTTATAGTCTGCTTGAGGAAGGCCATCTTTTTTCCGTCTGGGGAAAGACAAAGGGAACTTATTGTGTGGCTTTCCAGCACTTTTTCTGCCTTTTTATTTTTAATAAAAACTCGACACAATGAATCCCGGCCTTTTTCTTGGAAGGTGATATTGAGGGAAGAACAGTCAAAAGACCAGAGGATCTCATTAACTGAGCTGTCCAGTTTTTCAGTTAAGTTTATCGTTTTTTGACTTTTTCTGTCATAAAGGAAAAGGCTGTATTTATCCGCTTCAAATCCAGGTCTTGCCATTGCCCTGTAGGCCAGATACCTTCCATCCGAGGAATAATGGGGAGAATTGTCATTAGCTCTATTTTTTGTAATCTGTTTGATATCTCCCCCTTTTATAGGTGTAGTGAACAGGTCATTGTTTGTCCCGAGAGAAATTTTTAATTCCGGGTCAGTGTTTCGAACAAAACAGATGTCTTTGCCATCTGGAGAGAAAGTGTAATCGTGGCTGCTTCCCAGGGAAATGGGCGGCGTGTCAAAATCACCTGGTGTAACGTCAAGAGCTTTTCCTCCTTCACTAGGAATAACAAAAAGATGGCTTCTTTTTTCATCCTGCCATGAGTTCCAATGCCGAAAGAGCAGCTGATTGAAGATTTTTGCCTTAACCAGACTCTTTTCCTTCTTTTCATTTCTTTTTTTGTTGCATTCATCATCAGGGCAATCAGGATAAACAGAGGAGATAAAAGCCAGATGTTTTCCTGTTGGAGACCAGATAACTCCACTAGCTCCAGTGGAGATTGTCGAAAGCTGATAAGCTTCTCCTCCCCTTGGATCTATTTTCCATACCTGGGGGGCCCCTCCTCTTGTTGAAATAAAAGCGATTTTTGTACCATCAGGAGACCAGCGGGGATTATAATCAGCTTTAGGGCTTGAAGTAAGCCTCCAGGGCTCTCCACCTGAAAAGGGAATGATCCAGATATCACTGTTGCTTGTGTTTTTTTCTTTATCCATTTCTGTAACGACAAAAGCGATAAGGTCGCCTTTTGGAGAGATCTGGGGATCACTGACTCTTTTAATGCGGATAAAGTCATCAAAGGTTAAAGGATGAGTGTCAGATAAAGGTAAAGTGTAAGAAGATATAAGCAGAAGTGTTAGAAAAAAGAGACTTATTTTTTTCATTATTGCTCCTCCTCTTTTGTGATTTGGAAAACTCTTAGTTAACACAATATCCATCACATTTTCAATAGTTAGGTCGGCAAAGGTTACATTTGTCACCCTTTTTGGACAAATAATAATCAACTGGCTTGGATGTTACCCCTGGTCGTATTGGCACATATCTTGCTTTAATAAAGAGTAAAAAAAGAGGGTGAAGTATAATTTGACCAATATTTAAAATGAGCCAATTTGTTATATTTACATTTTGCTTTACTACAATTTATAATATAAATAAAGAGGGAGCCAATAATTGAAAAAGCAAGTTTTAATACTTGGAATATTAGCTTTAAGTCTAACCTTCTTCGCTCAAGAACTTGCTCACGAGACAATAGTCGTCAATGTTGAAGTACCCGTGAGGGTATTTAAAGGCAGCACATTTATCGATAACTTAACCACTGATGATTTTGAAGTCTACGAGGATGGAAAACTCCAGAAAATTGAGGCTGTGTATCTCATTAAAAAAACGAAAATAGAAAGAAAAGAAGTAGAAGAAAAGAAGAAATTCTCACCTAAAGTCTCCAGGCATTTTGTTCTCCTATTTGATATAAGAACCTTCCTTCCGAGAGTTGAGAAAGCAATTGACTTATTTTTTGAAAAAGTAATCCTGCCTGGGGATTCGCTTATCGTCTTAACTCCTGTTAAAAGTTACAATTTAAAAGAGAAATCCTGGGATATACACAGAAAAAAAGAAATAGCTAAACAGTTGAAGAGTATAGTGAGAGCAGACGCCATTAAGGGAAATTTCGAATACAGGAACGATTTGAGAGAACTTGAAGGAATAGCTTACTCTTTATCAGGCCTTAAATCTAAAATTAGCGGACTCGAAACAGAGGAAGACAACCTTGATTATTTGCTTTCAAGATATGAAACAATCCTTAATAAAATGGAAGCTATGAGAGGAGCAGACCAAGAGAAAATGATAACATTTTCAAAAGTCTTGAAAGAGCGTGAAGGACAGAAGATTGGTTTTCTTTTTTATCAGAAAGAATTTATTCCTCGCCCTGAGCCAAAAGTTATTGAAGCGTATATGAGCATATTTCAAAAAAGGCAGGATATTCTTTTCAAACTAAACGACCTTTTTGCCTTGTACCATAGGGATATATCAATTGATACTGACCTAATTAAACAGGCCTTCTCCGATTCGTCCATTTTGATTCACTTTTTATATATAAATCATCCGCCTAAAATTACCCCCGGGATTTATTTTCATGAACAATCGGAGGATATCTTTAGTGTCTTTATGGAACTGGCAAAAGCCACTGGAGGGATAACTGAAAGCTCCTTTAATGCTTTATCAGCCTTTAAGAAAGCTGCAGATGCCTCAGAAAACTATTACCTTCTTTACTATGCACCCTCAGATTACAAGAGAGATGGAAAGTTTAAAAATATCAAGGTTAAGGTTAAGAGTAAAAGTTATAAAATAACTCACCGTGCTGGGTATTTTGCGAATTAGGAATGAGTCCAAGCAAGGGCTATTAACTCTATCAAAATTAATGAAAAAAATGTTTTGAATATTTTGTCTGATCTCTTCTTTTTTTATTTCTTTTTTAGCTTGTTTACGACCTCTTTTTTAAAATCAGGATGAATTTTTATTCCCAGATCTTCCGCCTTTTTTAAATATTTCCAGGCTAAATTGTATTTTTTTTGATAATAGGAGATGACCGCTAAATTGTTGTACGCTTGAGCAAATTCTGGATTAATTTTAATCACTTTTTTATAATGGAAAGCAGATTCCTGAAGAAGATTTTTCTTTAAAAAAAGATTTCCCAGATTAAGATGAGCTTCTACGTAATCAGGCTTTAGTTCAACTGCTTTTAGATATTCTTCCTGTGCCTTCTCAATTCTCTCGTCTTTTTCAAATAGGATTCCCAGGAGATTGTGAGGCTCAGGAAGATGTGGGTCAATTGTAACTGCTTTTTGGCAGGCACTATTAGCTTCTTTTATTTTCTCCTTTTTAAAATAAGCATATCCCAGGTTGGAATAAGCAATGGCGTAGTCAGGTTTTATCTTTATGGCTTTCCAACATTCTTTAATTGCCTCTTCTGCCATTCCTTTTTCTAAATAAGCAGTGGCCAGGTTAGAATAAGCTTTAAAATAATCAGGTTTTAATTGTATTGCCTCTTTAAATTCTTTTATGGCCCTGTCGATCAATCCTTTAAGTAGATAGGCCCGCCCCAAATTATGATGAGCTCTTTCATATTTGGGATCTTTCTCTAAAGCCTTGAGATATTCTGTGATTGCCCTGTCTGTTTTATTTTTATTTATATAAATACTGCCTAAATTATTATAAGCGCTTGCAATTTCCGGATTAATTTCTATTGCTTTCCGGGAGAAAACCTCTGCTTCATCAAACTTATTTGTTAGGATAAGTGCTCCACTCAGAGTAGAGAGTGCCTCAGCCAAATGAGGATAGATTTCCAGGGCTTTTTGACATTCTGCAATAGCTTGATTTGCCATTTTCTTTTCAAGATAGGCATGGCCTAGATTGGAATGGGCCTTTGCATAATTTGGATTAAGCTCGATGGCTTTGAGATATTTCTCTATGGCCTTGTCAAGTTTCCCTTTTTTCATATAGGCGATTCCCATATTATAATGGACCTCAGGAAGGCCTGGTTGAAGGCCAAGGACTTTCTGATATTCTTTTATTGCCTCATCGATTTTTCCCTGCCTTCGATAAGAAATACCTAAAAGATTATAGGTTTCTGCCAGATAAGGGTCTATTTGAGTAGCCTGGAGGCATTCTTCTGCGGTAGATTTGTAGTCTTTTTTTTCTAAGTAAAAAATAGCCAACAAAAGATTAATATCCACTTCTCTTCGATTTAGGCTTTTCCTTTGATTATATAGAGAGATAGCCTCATTAAATTTGTATTTGGGTAAAGGAAAGATATTAGGATTAAAACTCCGGTCCTTATTTAAAAGTATAATTTGGGTCGTGAACTCATCAAATTTATGACCAAGATTTTTTTTGTTCATTATTGAGCTTTTCTCATTGAG
>Ga0114922_10005478_pt1 | contig 11714 bp, 8 predicted proteins | sample AartaG_FD_100975 | JGI IMG/M metagenome (GOLD analysis project Ga0114922, IMG submission 100975) | Deep subsurface microbial communities from Aarhus Bay to uncover new lineages of life (NeLLi) - Aarhus_00045 metaG | ecosystem: Environmental > Aquatic > Marine > Oceanic > Sediment | place: Aarhus...
GGCAGATATACACTGTTGCCGCGCATCTTTGCTTCGGCATCAAGCGGCGAATCCTCCGGTATAAAAGAGCTGACATCGGCGATGTGGACGCCTAATACCCACTTGCCCTCGCCGTTTTTCTCAAGACTTATCGCATCGTCGAAGTCCTTTGCGTCAGGCGGGTCAATCGTAATGATCGTTTTCTCTGTAATATCCTCACGATGGTGCTGTTCTTCGGGTTTGAATCGTCCTGCCGCTTCGCGGGCCTGCTCGATACAATCTTCCTCGAATTCGCCCGGTAAGTGATACTGCCGGATTATCGATTGTATCTCGCTTTCGTATCTTCCCGCCTTACCCAGCACCTCGATTATTACGCCGCGCGCCAGATATTTTTCAGTTGGATATGATAATATTTCGACTACGACCTTGTCTTTTTCCTTCGCCCCTTTTGCGGTGACATCATCGACGGAAATCGGCTCGACAAAACTCTTGCCGTCCGGCTGAACAATCCACGCCTCCGGATGTTTCATCAGCGTCCCGACGAACCTGTTCTGTGCCCGTTCGAGTACCTCGATTATTTCCCCGCTGTACCGCATCTGGCCGCCGCGCTTGCCTTGCCTTTTGACCTTTACAAGGACAGTATCTCCGGCCATTGCCTCCCCCGTTCCGCTCGGCGGTATAAATAAATCGCCGTGCGAATTGGGCTCTAGCGGCGTCACGAATCCGAACCCTTTCGGATTTGACCTGAATGTCCCCACAATTTGACCGGCCAGTGACGGCAGGCTAACTAAATTCTTCGCCCCTATCACGACATGTCCGGCCTGGCGAAGCTGATCGAATGCCTCTTTGAACTGCGGATAATCATCCGAGCTTACTCCCAGCGCCTTGCCCAATTGCGCCAATTTCACAGGTGCATAATCACTGTGCTTCAATAATTTTATTATCTTCTCTTTAAATATTTCCGCCATGTGGAGGAATTATAACTGTAGCAAAATCAAAACTCAAGAAACATTAAATTTATTAAATATCCCCCAACGTAGGGGCAATCCCACGTGGTTTTCCGAAATCGCAAACCGCATTTCTACCTTCGGTTCGCACTAATTGTTATCACTCCGTCACTTCGTGCCTGCGTGATATTGTATGATGATCATGCTGGCCTCAGGTAGAAATACTACATAAAACTGCTTGCCCCATTGCTTAGAGTGCCGCCTGCCCCCGAGTCTTCTCATCGGGGGTTTACTCTAATGGGGTCATTCTGAACGATCTGTCCTCCTTAGCAGTAGTTGCAATACTGCGGAGGGTTGAAGCGAATGAAGTGGATGGGAAAATCGCTGATAATATTAAGCTTACTGTTTTTCTGGAGCTAAAGGTTCCGTAGAATCAATTGGAGTGACAGGTTCGACTCCTTTTAGTGGCAACTCAGGCCATTTCCACCACAGATAAACACCACTATTAACATCAGGCCTGTGTAGATCTAGAATGAATAAAGTACCATCCTTTCGAACGGCCATTACAAAATCAGATGACTTCTCATCCCTCATTATATTACCATCCTCTTTTATCTGAATTGGATGTACATAATCAGGTTTGAAAGTAGGATCAAATTCTACGATAATTCTCAGAGAGCGAGTTTTTGCAACGATCCTAGTCCCATTAAATTCGTGCTTAGGCGATGTAATTCGATGCTTAATGAGAGAATGAATTACCTTGTTGAACTCACTTGGCGCATTACACATTTTATCAGGATATACCATTCTTTTCGATTCTGATGCAATGAGGTATTGTTCTTTTCTCTTAGCCACAATCTCCAAGCTGTTATAACCTTCTACTTCATTCGGTTCTATTAGCTTCATACATCCGGGATCAGAGAGAGAGACGGCGTTTTCTAATGTTCCGGTTGAAAATATCGGATATTTTATCAACAATTTCTTTGTTCGCAGTGCATGTATTGACATGATTCTTCTTGCAGTCAAGGCAACATATGTTCCAACCAGAGTGCTATGTCGGAAGTATGAAAGTGTGTTCGGAACATAATAGCCGTCAATGAATTCAGTTAAACCGTTTTTGGACAATTGGTGTATACCTCCTAATAACAAGCCAAGAAGGAACACACCTATACCTGAAAAGAGCCATTCTTTGTTTTCAATCAGCCAGTCCATAATTTTTCTCTTTGCATCCGAATTATTATTTATATCATTTCCGCATAATGAGAAGCTTACCAGCGCCGTGTTTGCACCCGCAATAATCCTACACTTCTGTTATATTTCACTTTACGCAGATGATATTATGACTGGAATTGCCTTAACAAAGCAAGAAAAAAACACCCCGCAAGATATCTCCTCTCTATCTCACGGGGTGAGCTAAGCTCTATCTAATTTATGTTTACCCCTTGGGACAGTAACGCCTTTCTCATAGGGGCCTCTTGTGCTCTATCCGCCCTTTTTCGCCTTAAGGGCGTTCAGTTTCCTGGCGTTCGTATTAGTCCTGTTGTCAGGCGCTTACCGGATTAACAAGGACTGCCATTACTGCTGTCGCTTGATTATGTGTCACCGTTATTATCAGGCGGATTAACAATAACTGAAGTTTCATTTACTATGTTCTTCAGCCCTCCGATAGCATCGCTTAGGGTATCGGTCTTGGATGCGTTGGCAATTATTGCCTGCAAATCGTACATTAGTGTTGTAAGACGCTGCGTACGCTTCGCGATTCTATCGAAAGCTTCATCGATGATTTTGAAGCGATATTCACGAATCTTTGCCGCAGCTTCCTCGCAGTTCTCCTCATCCGTTTCTACTGCGAGGTACAAGCGCAGCTTCCGGATGGCGTCTTTATAATAGGCACTTGTTTTTTTGGTTGATTTGCTCATTTTTGCTTGGCCTCCCTGTATTCAATTATTGCTTTTCGCAGGTTTAATGTATCTGCCAGGAACGTAATTGTTGCTACACGCTGTGCTTCGTGAACTCCCGTGTTAAGAATTACGAAGGAGCTTTGCGTAGCAGTTAATAGTACATTATATTCTTTCATCACGGCATTAAGGGTTTCAACTTGATCAGCAAAGGCATTGTAAGAGCTTATACGTTCGCCTATCTGATCCACAAGTATTTTCATAGTCTCGAATTCTATTGAATTGGCATCGACAGGATTACCGGAAGGTGTAGGTAATATTTTCAATGCATTAATGATATCTCTATCTTCGTTTTTTAGCTGGTCGATGCTTTTATTATGTTGTGAAAGCAGATTATCCAACTCCTTAGACTGTGTATACGTATTGGCCATCGAACGCAGCCGGTTAACCAGCCGTGCAAGTTCCATGTATTCATCATCTTGTTTGAGCATGATTAACTGCTCTTCAATCTCACTAATATCGTCAGAGTCCTCTCGAAGAATATCAAGTATCCCCAGAATAGGCTTTTGGGCGGCAGTTACGGCCTCTTTGAATTTCTCTTTCTTTATAAAATCGTCTATCATCACCACCGCTTGAGAAATAATACCGAAGACCGGAGATACATCTTCGACAAGCTTCGTCAGGCTGGAGAGTCCGAAAGTGCTTAGGTTGCTTCCCAACGATGTAAGGTCATTTTCAATGGCGGCAGGCTCGGACCCCGATGCAAGTCTGACAAGAACGTCATTGTACTGAGTGATCAGCTCCCAGGCTCTCAATCTGGCATCAAGAGCTTCGATACGCTCTTCCAGCTTCTGTTGCCTTACGTTTGGCCCATCTGGATTATCAGGATGTTGAGCAATATGCTCGGCCCTGACTTTCATGGTTAGTAATATTTCTTCTGAAGCGGTTCTTGCAGTGTTGAAATTGCTCCGGTAGGTTTCAAACTCGCCTTGTGGGATTTGGGTGCATGATGTGAGCATTACACAAAATGCAAATATAGTCACACCCATCGAAATTTTTCTCACATTAAAAGAATCGGGTATTCTGCATTTATTCAACATTTTTCTGTGTCCTCCTCTTAATATTCAACGTTAATTATTAACGACATACCACCTGACAATGATAATCTTTCTTCATATAACTTATCAGATTTGCGTGTTTCGCAATATAAGAGCCCTGTGGGTAACATCAAGAATAACATACGAGTTACAAACGCCTAAAATACAGTTTTATCTGCAACGTATTCTGCTTCTTCTTATGCTTGATGTATCTTCTCTGAAGCGTTCTCTCCAGCTTTAAGCCAGGCAATATGTTTACACTTCCGGGCGCAATGTCAAGAGCAAAATTTAAAAATTTCAGAAAACTTTGGAATGAATTCGGAAATGTCGCAGGATGTATTTGTGATTCATTTTTATTATCTTGCTTGCAGTAATTTAATGTGGCTTGTTTTTTTCAGGCCGGAATTGCCTTAAAAAAGGAAAAAAACAACCCCGCAAGATATCTGCTCTCTATCTCACGGGGTGATATAATTTATCACACGTTTTTAAGCCTGGCTTCCGGAATCAGTCTTTTGAATTAACCAATGAACTAATTCACTAATTCACTAATCAATTCTTTTTCGCCTTAAGGGCGTTCACCTTCTTGGCAAGACGTGATTTTTTTCGTGCGGCCGTCTTTTTGTGCATTGTGCTCGTAGCCGCCGTCTTGTCCAGCTTCTTGACAATAAGCCTGTATTGCTCATTTGCCTTCTCTGCATCCCAGCTGCTCAGGGCAGCTTCAAGATGTTTAATCTGCGTCTTTATCTGGCTCTTACGTGCCCGATTAATCGTTCTTCTTTCGGTATTCTGTTTTGCTCTTTTTTTCGCTTGTAACGAATGTGCCACTTCAATCTCCTGATACTATTAAAATTCTATTTTACAAAACTCACTGAGAGGTTGGTCCTGTTTTACTGCTTCTCAATTTATCAACACGCTGGCTTACGTCTTTATATGCAAAATCAGCCTGGGCTATCTTACGATAAATCTCCAATGCCTTGTCTGCGTCACCCTTTTCTTCATAAGCACGCGCCAGATTATACCGCAATTCCTTTCCCGTTGCATCATTTTTTATTTCGTAGGTTTCTATCGCGTTGCTAAAGACATCAATCGCATCGGCCAGCCAGCCCTTCATAAAAAAGCAGTATCCGATCTTGTTCATCGATGCAATCTTCCGCCTCGGGTCTTTCTGCGCCTCCTGAAACAGGGGTATCGCCTCGTTATATTGCTTGTTCCTGAGCAATCGAACAGCATATTCATATTTAGGTGCAAGGTTGGTCGGATAGTTCTTCACGGCAAGTCGGTAATGTTCCAGTTCGGCATCGTTTAACTGCTTCGAGAGCTGTTCGAATGCCGCTTTGATGTTCGCGTCATCGGGCTTTTTCTCAAGGCAGTGTTTCGCATCCCGTATTTTCCGTCTCAGTTGTTTCATCCTGATTTCGCTCGCCCGCTGTTTATAGCTGTAATCCTGCTTGGCCTTATAGGTACTTTCCAGCAGAGCTATCGCGTCATTTTCTCCCTGCTCCGTTTCCATCCCTGCCAGCGCATCAGCCATACCAAATATATTGGTCGGAATATTCGGGTTCTGGGCCATCTTTTTCCGCGCATCTTCTACCGCCGTAACCCGATAGTCCTTGGTCTTAACAACCCCCGCTTGTGCGTGAAGTTTCTCCTGCCCCTCCCGGTCCTTAATGGCTTTTCTGAAATCCCCCTCCTGGTCGTATTTACCTCTGGACATCGTCAGTTCGGCCGATAAGTTCTTAAATTCGTCCGCTAACGCCCCATCTTCCGGCCGCAGCCTCGACGCCCGCTGGCACGCGGCAACCGCTTTGTCGAATTGTCCCAAGGCCGCATAAGAATCCTTCAACAGGATATAAGTCTGGGCCGAAGGTCTCTTGGATGCATTGTTGGTCTGAAAAACCAGGTTGGCTATCCAGCCCGCTGTTTTTTTATAACCGCCCGCCACTGCCGCCTTTAACATCGCTTCGGCATAAGGCAAATGCTCCGGGTCCTTCGCGAAAAGGGCTTCGGCATTAAGCATCTGCTCCAGCGGCGTCTTGCCACGTAAACCTTTCATCCTCTCTACCATCGAAGGCTTTTTGCCGCCTTTTCCCTGCCGATGCAAAGCCAGCTCACAAAGCGGCAGGTGCCCCTCCTCGAGCGCATCAGGACTATAACGCAGGCCCTGCAAATACATATCAATCGCGTAATCGATATTATTTGTCTGGGCTACTGCACGGGCTTTCTCGAAAAAAACCTTGGCCTTGGCCATGTCCTGATTATGTTCTTCCGTCATACTCTATACTAATTTTGTTTTCTTAGATATCATTTAAATGCCTTATGGTAATCTTCGGCTGATTTTTGTCAACAAACAAATAATTACTTGTATAAAATCGCGCCCTGTGCTATAAAAAGCCGCAAACGCATGATTCGGCGTCTGAAATATCCCAAAGCAAACTAAAAGAACCGTTTGGGGAGTAACTAATATGGTAAATGCCCTTGAACAGTATGACCCGCAGATTTATGAGCTGATGCGACAGGAGGCCGCACGCCAGAGCGGCTCAATACGCCTGATTCCCTCCGAAAACTACGTCTCAAAGGCCGTAATGCTCGCCAGCGCAAGCTGCCTTACGAACAAATATGCCGAAGGATACCCCGGCAAACGCTACTATGAAGGTCAGCAGGTAACCGACCTTATAGAAAGAATGGCACGCGACCGGGTAAAAAAAATATTCAAGGCCGACCACGCAAACGTCCAGCCCTATTCCGGCTCCGTCGCGAACCTCGCCGCCTACGCCGCCTTGATAAATCCCGGCGATACTATTATGGGAATGTCCCTTGTCCACGGTGGACATCTCACCCACGGCTGGAAAGTCTCGGTAACCAGCAAATTCTATAACTCCGTCCCATATCCCGTAGACCACGAGACCGGCAGGCTGGACTTCGACTATATCGCCGACCTTGCAAAAAAACACAAACCAAATGTAATCGTCTCCGGCGCCACCGCCTACCCGCGTAAAATTGACTTCGAAAAGTTCGGCCAAATAGCCAAAGACGTCGGTGCCTACCACATCAGTGACATAGCCCACATTGCCGGCCTCGTCGTCGCAGGCATACATAAAAGCCCCGTACCATACGCCGACGTCGTCTCGACCACCTCGCATAAAACCCTTCGAGGCCCGCGCGGAGGTATGCTCCTGTGTAAGGCCGAGCACGCCGAGAAGGTCGATAAGGCCGTCTTCCCCGGCCTGCAGGGCGGCCCGCACATGCACACCCTTACAGCTATCGCCGTCGCAATGGCAGAAGCCGATACCCCGGAGTTTGTCTCTTATGCAAAGCAGGTCGTCAAAAACGCAAAGGCCCTGGCAAATAAGCTGCTCGAATACGGTTTCAACCTCGTCTCCGGCGGAACCGACAACCACCTGATTCTAATAGACCTGAGAAATAAAAACGTCCCGGGCAGGAAACTCGCAAAGGCGCTCGACCGCGCCAGAATTGTTACCAACTACAACACCATCCCCGGTGACCCCGCGCCGCCCTCCAACCCGAGCGGCCTGCGCATAGGAACACCCGCCATTACAACCCGCGGAATGAAAGAGCCCGAGGCCGAGCAGGTTGCCGCCTTTATAAATAAGATCGTCGAAAATATAGATAATGAAACGGTCATAGAAGAAGTGGAAAAAGAGGTGCTCCTTCTCTGCTCGCAGTTCACAGTCCCCGAACACTTTATTATAAATAATAAAACCCGCAGATAAATAACAGAGCCGCGACAGTAATGGAGCGGTAAAATAATAACCGTCACCCTGAGCGCAGCCGAGGGGATTATTAAAATTGTCATTCCCGCGCAGGCGGGAATCCATATGGAAAAGGAGTAAATATCGTGGCACAGGATGAGCAGGTACTTGTCGTCGAGCGGAAGGTCCTTGAGCAGGTCGGATTATTCCATGGCCTTACAACCGATGTGCAGCGCTATCTTTCCGTCCTCTTCGACCAATCTGTCCTGCACTTCATCCCCCGCCCACAGGCCGAAAAGGACCCCTCTTATAAGCAGCTTATCCCTTATGTCATAATGAGCTGTAACGGCAAATACCTCACATACGTTCGCGGCCGTCGCGCTGGCGAGACAAGACTCGTTGGCAACAGGTCCATAGGCATAGGCGGCCATATAAACCCCATAGATAACGAAATACCCTTATTCGATACCGACTACCGCGGGCTTTACAATAACGCCGTCGAGCGCGAGGTCGCCGAGGAAGTCTCCATCGAAGCTTCCCACTCCGACAGCATCGTTGCACTCTTGAATGACGATACAACCGAAGTAGGAAGCGTCCATCTCGGCGTCGTCCACCATTGGCTTCTCGACTCCTCCGCCGTCACCAGGCGAGAGCAGATGATAACGCGGATGGAATTCATGACCCCTGCCGAACTGCAAGGTGTCCGCGATTCCATGGAAACATGGTCCCAGTTCTGCCTCGACTACCTCACCACCATCGACTAGCCCACCCCGTGAGATAAAAAATTATCTCACGAGAGAGATACTATTCGCGAAAATATTTAAAGGGAGTTGTGAGATTTGATTGACTATATATAGGATATGTTTTATAAAAGTTGTTATAAGTAGTCCTGTGTAAACAAGTGGGTTGTGTATGTTTTAAGGTCAATAAATAAGATGGGAAAATATATTAAAGAACTATACTACATAACTCATATTAAAAATGTACCATCTATTTTGAAGAGCGGGATATTGTGTCATCAAATCATCGAAGAAAAGAACGTTGAGTTTACAGCTATTTATAATAAAGAGATTGTGTCACGACGTGCACAAAGATTGGTGACAAGTGGTAAGACGCTGTGGGCTTTTGCAAATCTTTATTTTCAGGCAAGAAACCCGATGCTTTATAAGGTAATACATGATAAGTCTTTGGATGAAATAGTTGTGCTCGGAGTTCGCAGGGATGTGATGAGACTCAACGAAACATTAATAGCTGATGGAAATGCTGCTAATACGCCGACAAATATTATTCCTCGTTCTAAGGTAGCAAAAGGGTACTGGGCTGAGATCATTAATAATACTCAGAAGGAGTGGTGGAATAAGGAAGATGGTTCAAAGCGGAAAATTATGGCTGAATGCCTAGTGCCAGAAAGGATTGCACCTGATTATATACAGACGATATATACAGCTAATCTAAAGGTTAAAGAGAAACTAGAAAGTATTTTAGGTTCCGATATACCTATCGTGCCTGAAGCAGATATGTTTTTTGAACCCACGAGAAAGATAAGACTGAGAGACAACTTGTATTTGATTAAAGGTGATATGTTTTTTTCCAAACTGCAGACGCTCACGATTAGCGTCAACTGCGTTGGTGTTATGGGAAAGGGGCTTGCTTCAAGAGCTAAATACCAATTTCCTCGCGTGTATGTTGACTATCAGGATTTATGCAGGCAAAAAAAGCTGCGGTTAGGTAAACCATATATTTGTAAACAAGAATCATCTTTGGATTATGAACTGGCAGACGAACCGACGAGTCTGGAAAACGGTGTAACAGAAACTTGGTTTCTATTATTCCCAACAAAAGATAATTGGCGTAACAAGGCAGATATTGGGGGTATTGCAAAAGGTCTCCTATGGATTTGTGATAACTACAAGGCCGAGGGCATAAAGTCGCTGGCAATGCCAGCGCTGGGGTGTGGGCTTGGCTGGTTGGACTGGAGTATGGTCGGTCCTCTGCTTTGTAGCTATCTTGCGAGACTCGACATTCAGACATGGATTTATTTGCCAACAGAAAAGGAGATTCCCGACGACCAACTCGATGAGAAATTTTTACTCAGGCGGGACAACCTTTGGGATTGACAAAAAAGAGATTGTGAATAAGCTCAGCATGGAGGAAGTCTGCGAAAATGATGCATTTATGAGTCGAACTACATGAATAGCTGTCCGAAACCTTGCACTATGTTACTTCTGTTCAAGAAACATAAGATCAACCTATTTATCTCGGAGTTGAAAAAGTGTAATTTCTATGTTCTATAAAAGTGATAGAAAAATTATTCACAAACAGCCCCATCCTTTTGGAATATTTCTCTTGTCATTGGTATTGCTTTTAGGCGTATCTGTTACTCTATGTGCTGGTGTCGGCCTGCCCGATACACCCTTTGTTCAGGAATATCATGAGGCCTATCCCATCGCTCCGAAGGGGGCAGCCAATGATGTTCGTGCAGTAGCTACCGATAACGACAGGAACATCTGGGCCGCTACTAAAGCAGGTATCTGTCGCCTAAACAAAGGTGAAAAGCAATGGGTTGCAGTTATGCAAGAAGCCGATGCCGGCCCGGCCTACGATATTGTCCTTGATAAGGCCGGTACAATCTGGGCAGGTGCATGGAATGGAATATACAAATCAACACAATCCGGCCTCAAAAAAGTGACCGGGATTAACCACCCAGTCCCGGCTTTATGTGCAACTAAAAATGAAGTTATCGCATTAGGCGCAGGACGCATCTACCGACTCGCAGATGGCAAATTCACTTATAAAGAAGTCCCATACTCAAAAAGCTTTCGAGCAGTATTGCCCGATGGAAAAGGCGGCTTATGGATTGCAACCGGTATGGGTTTATACCACGAAACAGCTAAAGGTTATAAGTTATACCAGACAGCATCTGAATTAGTCAGTCCCGACCTCTATGACATCGCCTTCGATTCAAAAGGCAATCTTTGGATAGGTGGTCTGGGCGGTATCACAGTTTACAAAGGCCCAAGAAGGCTAATCACATTTACCCCCGAACAGGGACTGCCGAGCGTCTCTGTCAAATGCATAGCACAGGGTCCAGATGGCGTGATGTGGGTCGGTACAGAGCTTGGCATTGCAAGGTATAATGGCAAGGGTTTCTCCATCCGCCACAGCAGACGCTGGCTGGTCAATGATGATGTCCGTGACATTGCCTTTGATTCTGAAGGTACTGCCTGGATTGCGACAGCCGGCGGCGTCAGTGCGATTAAACGCAAATCGATGACTCTGGCCGAGAAGGCCGACTATTTTCTCGATATATGTCTTGCCCGCCACGTTCGCGATCCTTACCTTGTCGAAAAATGCCTGCTCACTAAGCCCGGCGATACGGGCAGTTTCAAACCCCGCGACGATGACAACGATGGCCAGTATACCGCAATGTACCTTGCAATGGAGAGCTTCCGCTACGCCGCTACAAAAGACCCCCGCACAAAGGCAAATGCAAAGAGGGCCTTCGAAACCCTGCGGTTCTTACAGGCCGTCACGCGTACACCCGGCTTTGTGGCACGAACTGTTATTCCGAGCACCTGGACTTCAATGGCCGACCCGAACCGCAAAATATCCGGCCGCCAGTGGTCCGAGATGTACGTTAATAATCCCCGCGAAAAAAGGGTAGAGACTCGCTGGCGTCCTTCGAGCGACGGCAAGTGGCTTTGGAAGGGCGATACCAGCAGCGATGAAATTACCGGCCACATGTTCGGCTATTTATTCTACTACGATTTGGTCGCCGATGGTGTCGAACGAAAGCATGTGTGCAAACATGTCCTCAATATTGTTGATTGTATCATTGATAACGGCTACGTCCTGAAAGACCTTGACGGCACTCACACAAAATGGGGCGTCTGGTCCCCGCAAAAGTTAAATCATGACCCGGACTGGCGGCCGGAACGCGGCGTAAACTCCGTTGAAATACTCTCGTTCTTAAAGCTTGCCTATCACGTCTCCGGCCACGAGCGCTATCAGAAAGAATATCTTAACCTGCTGCACGAGCATAATTACGCCGACAACGTAAGGCGTGCCAAGACCTACAATCAC
>Ga0114922_10005479_pt1 | contig 11713 bp, 10 predicted proteins | sample AartaG_FD_100975 | JGI IMG/M metagenome (GOLD analysis project Ga0114922, IMG submission 100975) | Deep subsurface microbial communities from Aarhus Bay to uncover new lineages of life (NeLLi) - Aarhus_00045 metaG | ecosystem: Environmental > Aquatic > Marine > Oceanic > Sediment | place...
AGGCGGCCTGAAGCGCTCGCCGACCGGAACCCGCCTACGGCCCCGCGTCTGGCGTCCTCATGTTCCGCAACGTCTCCTCATATGTCGTTGGCATCGGCGGCGGCGGCTTCTGCGTCCGCTCGACCTGCGGTGCCGACATCCTCGGTTCCTTGGCGGTCGAGCCGAAACGATAGCCGATGTACAGCTTGACGTCAGAGCCCAGTTCTTCCGTGCCGGAGGGGACGTCGGCACCAAACGGGACAATGGCCCCGATGTCGAAGTGACCCGAGGTCCAGCCGAGGCCCACCGAGAATCCCTCTAGAAGCTCGTCGTTGCGCCCCCAGTTCAGGAGGTAGGTATTGGTGCCGTAGTATGCGCTGATGGAGCCGCTTCCCCGACCTTCGGCCAGGGGCCGGAAGTACTGCTTGACACCGACATTCCACGCCAACTCCGTGATTCCCCACCCGAGTCCACCGGAGAAGCAAGTCTGCCCCCCTGATTCCACATTCAGCCCGATCACGCCATAGGGGATGCCGAACCCCACGCCAAGGTTCGTGCGGCTCGTGGGCTGTCGGACGTCGGCCGGCCCGGGCATTGAAGCCAGACTTGCCACTGGGACTTCAGCCGAACCAGTCAGAGTAACGAGGACGGGGTCTGAAGAGATCGCTGTACCGGAATCTAGTACGGCCTTCACCCGTAGCGTGTGGGCACCGGGGGCCAGACTGCTGGTGTCCCACTTGAGGGTCGCAGGCACACCGGACGTCATGCCAACACCACGTCCGTCGCAGGTCAGGGCTATCGTCGAGACGATGACGTCATCAGCCGCGACAACGAATACATTGAGAATCTCACCTATCGAGGCAGTAGTGCCGTTCTCAGGGGCCGCTATCCAGACAGACGGTTCTGATCCGGCGGCCCACGAAACGCTTGCCACCTGGACCGCCACGAGAGTAAGGAGCAGCAATAACAACGATGCAATCCGCTTTCCCTCGCCTCCATGCACACAAGATCACTTCTCTCGCTCGTGCGTGACGCTCTCACGCATCTTACTGTGGAATTCGGTCACCGGCAATGAGTTTCAGCTCTAAGTTAGAGCTGACCGTCGCAAATGGGAAAACAGAGACAGTCACCTATTTTCCTCCTCCTCAACGACCTTCTTCGGGGGAATAGGGACAGTCACCTGTTTCCTGATCCCTCATGCCTTCCCTCCCATCGTCGCCACAACTCCTCTCATCCTCGATTACTTTGACGCCGCAAACAGGCTGAATGTTCGCTCCAAGCCAAGGAAGGACCTTCTTCTCCCTCCGCCACTCGCACTCACTCCCGTCCATCGACAGCAACGGCAAAACCGAGTGAGGGGGGGGGGACGAATCGGCAGTCGTCCCCCCGGCCGGCCCCGCCTACTCCGCCAACCTCCTCAGGATATCCCAATAAGCCCCTCGATACCCCGCCTTGATCGCTTTTACTAAGCGCTCGTTGTCGCTGTAGTTGTAGGACTCGGTTCCCGGCTCCGCCGTTGGGAAGAAGAACCGCCGATCGCCTCCCACAAGCTGCGCGACATACTGCGCGGGGTCTTCGCCGAGGTCGGCCGACAGATAGAACACGGGGGCGAGGAAGTCGGCGTTGTCGCGCACAGCGCCGCGCAGATTCGCGTTCTCGGCCATCGGGCCGGCCTCGCCCACGAACTTGCCCAATCCCGTGCCCTTGTAGATGCGCACCCCAAGCGATACGCCCACCCGGTCGGGCGATATGTCCTTCATCAGCTCAATCGTGCGCGCCGCGCTCTCCCGCGTCTCTCCGGGCCCGCCCAGCAGCAGATCGTACATGAAGACCAGACCCGCCGTCCGGCACGCCCTCGCCGTCTCTCGCAGGTCCGGCACCTTGAAGTCGCGCCCCAGCTCGCCCAACATGCGGTCGTCGCCGCTGTCGGCGCCGAAGTTCACGCCCACACACCCCGCCTCGCGCATCGCTCGCGCCAGTTCCACCGTGAACCCGGCCGGCGTCGCGTAGGTGTACCACCGCGCGCGCGCGCCGAGCCCGCGCCGCTTCAGCTCCTCGCACACGGCAGCCGCGTGGTCCGGCGGAATGTTGAACTCGCTGTCGCACAAGTGAAAGTGATCGATCCGGCTCGCCAGCAGCACCTCGAATTCGTCTGCAACCTGCGCCGGGCCGCGCGGCCGCACCCGCCTCCCCTTGCCCAGCGGGTCGGCGCAGTAGATGCACCGCCGGTCGCACCCACGCTTCGTCTCGACGCCGGCCTGGCCGCCCTCCGCGAAGTAGCGCTCGTTGTCGACCAGCGCGCGCTCCCGCGCCGGCAGCCCCTCCAGCGGGCCGAGCCACGACGGGTTCCGGCGGAGAGCGCCGTCCTCCCGCCAGACGAGCCCCGGCACGCGCCAGAGCTGGCCATCCCCGACCAGCTCGGACGCCAGCGTCGCCAGGGGCACCTCGCCATCGCCGGCAATGCCGTATTCCGCCCCGCTGACCCCGAGAATCGCCTCCGGGCAGACCGAATAGCCGCTGCCGCCAATCACGACCGGCGCGTCGGTGTGCCTCTTCACGCACCGGACGATCTGCGCGAGTTCCGGCACGAAGTCCCGGGCGCTTGCCAGGTAGCAGTCATCTGTGTTCCGCAGCGTCAGCCCTACCAGCAGCGGCTCCGTCTTGGCCAGGGAGCCCGCGATGGCCGCCTCCGGGTTCTCCTCGAAGGACAGGTCCACCAGTCCCACCTCCAGCCCCTGTGCCCGGAGCACGTCGGCCGCGTAGTCGAGGCCCACCGGGGCCACGGCCGGCCGCAGCCGATTCGTGTTTACCAAGATGACCGCAGCGCTCACCTCACAATCTCCCGCCTTGCCTGATATGCAATGAATTGCTATATCGCCACGCGGCTGTAACGATTTCTTCCCACAATAGTCGCAGAAATTTCGTCGAACACCAAGAACCTATTGCGCTCTGTTGCGTCTAATAGTGTGGATCGGAGCAGTGAGGGGCCCGTCGCGGAAGCGCCGTCCCCCCATCCCAGGAGACAGGGCCTGGGACACACACGGAGATAGCAGAGCCAGCAGCCCGATCCAAAAAAGATAGCCGCCCTCCCTCCTACGCCAGGGGGAGAAGGTGCCCCGGGACCCCCCGCCGTTCCCGGGGCACCATCGCGCCTGCTCGACATTGCGATTCGGCGCAGTTCACTACGCCCGGCTCACCTTTCGCCGGGGGCCCCGCCATCCGCTGTCGGCTCCGCATCGGCGGGCGCCCCTTCCCCTGCTGCCATCCAGTAGGCCGCTCGGTTTGCCCGGCGCACCGAGGCGACGAACGTCGCATAGGGCTCGTCTACAGCATCCACGAGCGCGCACGGCGTTTGACCGGCAGCCGAGGGATCGGGCTCTTTATCCGCATAGTGGAGCCAATGGTAACCCACCACCATCGGGAGGGCCAGCAGCTCGGCCACGTATCTCTCGTAGCGCTCGCCTCGCTCCTCCTCTGCGGCCGCCAGACCGGGGGCATTTCCCGCGGGCGTGCAAACGCCGAACTCCGCGATCAGGACCGGGCGTCCCGCAATGCGGTGGATCTCTCGCAAGTGGGCTGTGGGCGGATGTTCCTCGTCGGTGCTCAGCGACAGCAGGTCCACATGGCCGCGCATGGCCTCCAACACGGGTCCCGGCGCACGGCCCGCAAATCGACACCCCAGTATCAGGTGGTGGTCATCCACAGAGCGAATCGCGTCGCGCGCAATGCGGAAGTACTCCTCCGCCAGGGCGCGCACGAAATCGTCTACATCGTGCTCGGGTATCCTTGACCCCACCTGGGGCACACGCCCCACCTGCTCGAACGACTCATATCCCGTCCCCCATACTGCATTCAGCTCCCGCACGTTCAGGTAGCGATTCTCCAGAAACTGCAGCAGCCATCGTCGGCCAGGCGCCTGGTCGTCGAGCGCGACGAACTGCGCAAGGAGCATCTTCCTGGTGCGCGGATCAGCACCCCATCCCGGGTCCTCACCGGTGAGGTATCCAATAAGATACCGGTCCTCTGCAAGAGGCCGGCACACTCGCAGCACCGAGCGCCGCACGGCAGTCTCATAGGCCGGATCGAACACATCCGGCACAACCTGCCCTTCGCGCCGCTCAACGACATCCAGGAGGTCCAGCATCACCACATAGGGAATCCCCTGCCGACGCGCAGCGGCGTCGGCGCCCGCCCCGAGCGTGTTGAAGCCCCATCCCCGCAGCCGCGCGGCCACGGCCTCCGCCCACGCGTTCTCGCTCCCACATTTCCGCAGCGCCGCGTCGCCGTACGGGCTCCTCTTTGCGTCGCCAAGAGCTCCGTCGCGCAGGCTCACTCCGTTAACGCCGATGCTGAGAAATGGGTGCCCGCTGGGGTCCACCAACCACCACCGGCCGCCAATCCGCCAGGTACGAAACCATCCCGTCGCGGCGCTCCGCATCTGCCGCCAGCCCCCATAGCGGTCCAGCTCCTGCTTCGCCTCAGCGCCGAGGGCCGGCGCTACAGTCACTAGCACGAGGGCCAGCAGCAGGGACATCCCTTTGAACGTCCGCCAATACTTGGTCAACACAAGTTCACGCTTCGGCATCTCCCCCACGCCCACCTCCCCCGCACTTGCCGCTCAGTTATGGAATAACCCCTCTGTGCACAATAGCTGTCGCCCGCAGCGGGCTGTCTCGGACGGCGGCCGACTGACCTTGCTCAGGGGGCTTAGGCCATCTCCGGGGCAGCCCAGTGCGGCTTTCGGCGAACAGCCTCTGGAATGGCAAGACGGCACTGTACTTGACCGAGCGAGCCGAGATATGATACTAGTAGCAGCCCCCTCCAGGGCGAGGGTTCACCCGCACCGGCAACCACCAACGCATCATTGGCCGCAGCGCCCGTCCCAGCACTCCCTCACAGTCAGCATTGGCACGAACGGCACCGTCTGACGGGGCCGCGACATGCGAGAGGAATATCGCGCCACAGCGGCACGCAAGGGCTGAGCAAACATGCGCTTATGCGTCAACGCGCTGCTAGTCGCCTTCGGCTGCGTCGGCTGGTCGCTCGGAGCGCCGGCAGATTCTCAGGGATCCGCCGCGTCGGCACCGGCCGTGCAAGTGGTCGTCTTCGCCGGCGGTGAGTTCTGCGAGCTGCCCACCAAGGCGCGGACGGTCGCCGATCTGCTGGAGACCCTCGACATCGCGCTGGATCCTCTCGACCGCTCTGACCCCTCGCCCGATACGTCTCTCACCGACGGCATGGTGATCCGGATCACGCGAGTGACCTGTCGAGAGATCGTCGAGGAGGAGCCGATTCCACCAGATACCGTCGTCCTCGCCGACGCGGACATGCCCGCCGGCTTCACCAAGGTATTGCTGAGCGGCAAGGAAGGCCTGCTTCGCCGCGTCGTGCGCATCTGGCAGAAGGATGGCGAGGAGACGCTGCGCGCGCCTATTGCAGAAGAGGTGATCCGCGAGCCCACCCATACCATCGTCCTCCGCGGCGCCCACGGCACGCCGACTCGAGGCGGCGACCGGCGCCATCCGCTCATGATGGAGGCGACCGCCTACGAGCCCGGACCCCGCAGTTGCGGCCGGTGGGCCACCGGCTACACCGCGACCGGCGTCAGGGCTCGGAGGGGCGTTGTCGCCGTAGACGACCGCGTCATCCCCATGGGCGCGCGACTGTATGTAGCGGGCTACGGCTTTGCAGTGGCCGCCGATCGCGGCGGGGCAATCAAGGGCATGCGCATCGACCTGTGCTTCCCCACCTACGATGAGGCCATCCGCTTCGGCCGCCGCCGCGTCAAGGTTTACCTCCTCGACTGAGCTGCCCATCGAGCACCGCGTCAAACCCCGCAGCTGGGATCTCCACCCGCGCCGGCGCGCGCCTCTGCGCCATACGAATGGCCGGCGGGGGCCCCGGAGCACCGGGGTCCCCGCATACCGATGGACAGGGGTGCAGTGACCGCGCCCCGATGGACTCAGCGCGCACTGCCCTTCTCCTCCACAACAGGCCGCCGACTGCAATATGGCCCGCGACTATATCCTGAACTCGACCACAGCCGAGACGCCGACGCCTTTCGCGCGGTCGGGGCTCCCCGTGGCCTTGTCCGTGGTCGCCGGCACGAGAAGCTGGGCTCGGCCGCTGCCAAAGCGGCCCTCCACCTGGATGACCGCCTTCACCCGCTGCACGTTCTCGGGATTTCCGACCACCTGCGCGGCCCCGACGTATCCCCCGCCGCCGAGGGAAAGAATCGGAACGACCTTCGTTGCGCCCTGGGCCGCCGCCTCCCGCTCGCCGAGCGCGCTCGTGATGAAGCTGTCGATCTGATCGTCGTACTGGCTCACCAAGAAGGCAACGCCGCCGACCTTCAGGATGTCGCCCAGGTCTATGGCGTACGCCTTCGTCGCCGCCCGCCCGAATCCGAGCAGGCCGACCAGCACGAGTATCACAGCAATCAATCTCACCCTTGTCATCGTGTCTTCCTCCCCTATCGCCTGCTCAGAAGTTGAGCACCTTCACATCCGCCAGGGCCCACACGCTCACGCCCTGCACTCGATCCAGCTTCGTCACGCTGATGGTGGACACAGGAATGTAGGCGTAGATCCTCCCGATCTTCCGGAAGTCCAGCCGCAACTGCGCGACACCCTTGACCTTCTCGACCTGGCCGGTTGGGCCCGCCACCTGCGCGAAGCCGATTCGCACACCCTCACGCTCCAGGCTGAATATCGGCACCCACTTCTGCGCCGTTCCCGTCCAGTCGGGAGCCTTCGGCTCTGGAGGCGCCGCGGCCGCGGTCGCCAGGGCAGTCTCCTGGGCGGCAGGCGGGCCTTCGACCTGGGGACCCGACCCCGTCTGCTCTTGCGGACCGGCATCCTCCGCGGGGGCCGCCCCGGCCGGGGATTCCTCCGCCGGTTCCTCCTCCGGGGGCATCAGCCCGAGCGCAAGCAGGATATTGTCGCGCCACAGCTTCGCCAGCGCGTCCGGAGTCGCACCATGGGCCTCGGCCTCGGGCTCATAGACGGCAACGATGAGGCGGTTCGCGACGAACACGCCATGGCCGGAAGCCACCGGCCCAGCCTGTACGTCTTCGGCAGTCACTTCCTCCGACAGCGCGCCGCGCAGGCGGTTGGCCACGATCTCGGCCCGCTCGAGGGGCGTGTACCCTCCGGCGGAGGTACGCACCACGATCACCACTCGGTCCTCGATCAGCACCTCTGCCACCCGCGCCCCATCGCGCTCCGCCGAGCGAAACGAGACTGCGGCGCTCGAAAGGGCAGTCGCCGCGACGAGCGCGGCAAGCAGACCCAGCCCGACGGCGAGCGGCACCTTCAGACGTTTGCCCATCAGCTCACGCTCCTTGCTCAGAAAATTCACCCAGCATTATACCTGACCCACCCGTGACGAGAAAGCACTTTCCGTGCCGGCAAGAGCGGCCCTGTTGTGCTCTTGCCCCATCGCCGCAGGGGCCGGGGGAGCAGGTCCGCGCTTGCGAGGCACCGAACCGGTCAGTCGCGGAGGGCGCGATGGCCGACCACGGCCGGCCGTTCCTCGGCCTCAGCCGACACAACATGAAGGACTACCTCGTCCGCCGCCTTCGTCCCGGCGGCGGGACCCGGCCCGAGCTTCTCCTGCTCGAGGATCGAGGGGTTCAGGCGGTCGTCAAGGACTACCTACCTACGGGCATCCTGCTGCGCGTTCTCGTCGGCCCCTGGCTTATCTCCCGAGAAGAGCATATCTACCGCACCCTCGACGGAGCGCCCGGCGTGCCCGGCCTCATCGGCCGGATCGACCGGTGGGCACTGGCCGTGGAGCACATCGAAGGCCGGAGCTGCGCCGATTTTCCCGATGGCAGTCTGCCTCCGAAGTTCTTCGAGCGACTCCGCGAAGTGGTAGGCGGCATACACGCGCGTGGTATTGTCCATTGCGACATCAAGAATCGCGCCAATATCGTTGTGACCGAAGACCTTCAACCATATCTGGTGGATTTCGCCTCCGCCTTCAGCCGAGAGGGGGCCCCGGGACCGCTGCGTCGCTTCGCGTTCGAACGTTTCCGGGTGGACGACCTCCGGGCCGTCGTGAAGGCCAGGATTCTCGTGGGCCGCATCGGCGACCAGGCCGACGCCGACTTCGCCTTCCGCCACGGCCCCGCGGAGCGCGCAGTGCGCGCAGTGCGCGACGCGGCGCGCTGGATCTTCAAGCGCCTGGCCGGCGGCTAGGGAGAACAATGGAGCTCAAGATAGGGGCATGCACACTCCACATCGTCGAGGGCGATATCTGCGACCGGCAGGTCGATGCCGTCGTCAACGCAGCCAACAACCAGCTCTGGATGGGGGGCGGCGTCGCCGGAGCGATCAAGCGCCGGGGCGGCGCCGAGATAGAGCGGGAGGCCGTCGCCAAGGGCCCGATCCCCATTGGCGAGTCCGTGGTCACCGGCGCGGGCGCACTGGCCGCGCGACACGTGATACACGCCGCCGTCATGGGACGCGACTTGACCACCAATGCCGACTACATCCGCCGGGCCACGCTCTCGGCCCTGGCCCGCGCGAAGGAGCTCAATCTGGGGAGCATCGCTTTGCCGGCCCTCGGGACGGGCGTCGGCGGCTTTCCCCTGGCCGACTGTGCCCGCGTCATGCGCGATGCCCTCGCCGAGCACGCCAACGCCGGCACGACCCTGAAGACGGTCGAGTTCGTGCTGTTCGGCCGCGACGCCCGCGGCGCCTTCGCTGCGGGCATGGACGAATGACCGGGTAACGGTATGCAGACCTGTCCACAATGCGGACAGAAAGTGACTGAGGAGGCTGAGGCCTGCCCGCACTGCGGCGCGCGTCTGTCCTCGGGCGGCTCCACGCGACGCTACATCGGGAGCGGAGCGGCACTCGTGGCCATAATCGTCGTCGCCGCCGTCGCCCATTCGCTTCTGCGCTCCAGCATCGTCCGACCGCCCACGGACTTCCTCCCCGCAACCACACACGTCGCCATCGGCCTCGACTTCCGTCCCGGCAGTCCGGCGATGAGCCGCATGCGGACCTCCTGGTCTCAGTCCGACATCGATCTCCTCGCCATGCGGGCCACCGATCTCGCCCAAGAGCTCGTAGACTGGACGGGCATTGAGTTGAACCTGAAGCGCGACGCCTCCCGCTGGTTCGGAGGGGAGCTCGTGGCCGCCTCGGTGGGGGGAGCGGAGTCTCGCTCCCTACACCCGCGGAGCTTTGTCCTCATCGCACGCGCCACCAACTGCCGCCGCGCACGCGGCAGCCTCGACAAGGCCGTCGATCCCTTCGCGCGAGAGGCCGGGTGGCGACGCTCCGTCGTTCGCTCCGGTGACCACGCACTCATCCTCTGGGGCGCACCAAATGCCAAGACAGCACTGGCTTACACCACGCAGGGCGGGTGCCTGCTCGTGGCGACGAACGAAGCTGTCATCGAGCATTGTCTCGAAGCCGCTGCCGACCCCTCCCAAGCACTGGTAGCGACCGAGGAGTTCACCAGAGCCATCTCGCCTCTACCCTCGGACTCGCTCCTGTGGTGCTACGCCCGCACCCGGCCGCTCGTCGTCACGGCCGAGGAAGTACTGCCAGCGCTGTCAGAGGGTTGGCGCGGCATTACAAGGCTGTACCGCAGCGCTCCGCCTGCGGGGCCGGTGCGGGAGCGGGACAGACGGCGGCTTCGCAGGCCCGTCGCCAACACGCTCGCGCTGACGCTCAAGCCCCAAACGACCGGCATCCACTTGCATGCGCGGTATCGGCGCGGCAGCCGCCGAGACACTGTCTCGACCCCGTCACTCGACCAGCTCGCACAGCTCGTGCCGCGGGAGGTACTTGCGTACGCGCTCGTCCACGACCCCGCTGGCTGGTCGGACGCGCTGACACTGGCCCGCAACTCGTGGCCGGGCCGCCGCAAAGCAGAGGGCAAGTCGTTCCCAGGCTCAGCTCCCCTCGACGTGATGGGCAGTTTCCTTGGCACCGATCTGCTGCCGGAGAACATTCTCGTTCTGCTCTTGCCGCGAGGTGGGAACGCGGAGAACCCGGCCCTGGTCGTCGCCTTCCCGACCGGGCCATCCGGCGAAGGCGGGCCTGTGCTCCTCCCGCTGGCGGCCCTTGGTCTTCGTGCCACTGCGAGGGTTGACGACACCCGCGTCTGTGCCAGCGACGAGGAGGCGATCCGCCAGTGTCGCCGCGCGCTCCAAGATCCGAGCAGCAGGCTGGAACATGAGGTGAAGCCCGAACTCGGGCTTCAGGCGTGGGCGCGGCCCGGGGATCTACTACATGGGCTCGACTGGATCGAGGAAATCCGCGCCGAGGTCACCCCGGATCTCGTCGGCGCCGAAGCGGACCTTTACATAGAGGCCGACCCGCGCCACCTGCTCGGCCCCTAGTGCTCGAACACCCGCCTTCGTATACTGCCCACCAACCACCCCCACAGGAATCCGAAGAAGACGAAGTTGCCCCCCAGCAACAGGACCGCCCTGCTGCTCTCCCGTGGTGCCAGCGACCAGAATCCCACCGTCACCGCCCCGCATACGGTCAGCGCGATCGAGATGGAAAGGGAGAGATGCTCGTCGAGGAACGCGACGAGCGCGTAGAAGACCGGCGTAATCCAGAAGAACACGATCCCCGGCAGGGCTACGAAGATCCCCACCGGTGTTGTCTCCACCCCGAAGCCGGCCACTTGATACCACACCAGCTCGTCGTCGAACGGTCCCAGCAGCGCCGTCGCCGCTAGCGCCAGTCCGAGCACGAACCCATCCGCGAGCGCTGCGTAGATCAAGTTCACCGGGAGCTTCAGAAACCCGGCCGGCCCCCAGTTTCCGCTCACGTACAGCATCGTTACTTCGACGGCCACCACCGCGATAGCCACCGTTGCCCAGGCCCAGAGCGGCCGTCTGAGCGGACTGTGCAAGTCGCTTCGGAACCGCCGCGGCAGCGACTTGCCATCCCGAAGCGCGGACGCCTCCTGCAGACGCTGCCAGTAGCGCTGGTTGTTCGGGTCGAACTGGATGGCGTAGTTGTACATGGTCAGCGCGTTCTGGTACTTGCCCTGCTCCCGCAAGACGTCCCCGAGCAGCGCGTAGCACTCCGCGTTCCGGCTCTCCAGCTTGACCGCTTCCCTGCTAAGCTGTACGGCCTCGTTCAGCTTCCGCTGCACGAAGGCCGCCTCCGCCTGCATCAGCAGCCGCCGCCCCTTCGACAGCCCCGCAACAAGGTCGGGCGGCTTCTCCCGCCCGCGAGTCCGCCGCAGCCGCCTGTCGTACTCCCGCCGCTCCGGGCTCAGCAGCAGCAGGTGGGCATTTGTCCACTGGCGAAACTGCTCGTCTTCCAGCAGCTCGGCCGGGGGCAGCTCTTTCTTGTACTTGCGAATGAGCTGGCGGTACCGCGCCCGAATCTGCACCGGCGTCGCACTGGGAGGCAGGCCCAGCAGATCGTATGCGTTGCGAGGTTGCCGAATCTTGAGCATCTCAGTCTCGGCGAGTATAGTGAGCGGTGGTCTTTGGTGTCAAGGTGAGCCACGATGAACCGCATCATCTTCCTCGGCACGGGCGGCGCGCGCGTGCTTGTCTTCAAGCAACTTCTCGCCTCCGGCGGTTTGTGGATCGAGCAGGCCGATACTCGCATCTCGCTCGACCCCGGGCCGGGCGCCCTCGTGCAGGCCACAAAGCGTGAGCTCGATCCAACCAAGCTCGACGCCATCCTCCTCTCCCACCGCCACCTCGACCACTCCGCCGATGTCAACACCATGGTCGAGGCCATGA
>Ga0114922_10005480_pt1 | contig 11713 bp, 13 predicted proteins | sample AartaG_FD_100975 | JGI IMG/M metagenome (GOLD analysis project Ga0114922, IMG submission 100975) | Deep subsurface microbial communities from Aarhus Bay to uncover new lineages of life (NeLLi) - Aarhus_00045 metaG | ecosystem: Environmental > Aquatic > Marine > Oceanic > Sediment | place...
AACCAGTAACAGAATATGTTTTAGAGATAGAATTAATAGTAATTGTTCTATTCTCCATCCCTGGTATAGTAGCCAGGGAAATATGCTCTGTACCATCGTATAAAATATGCTCATAAATCTCATCAGTTATAGCATAAGTATCCCACTTTATACATAATCGAGCAATTTTTTCTAATTCCTGCTTAGAAAAAACTTTTCCGGTTGGATTATTCGGAGTATTAATGATAATTGCCTTAGTTTTTTCATTGAATGTTCTCTCTAATTCTTCAAAGGAAAATTCCCAATCAGGAGCATTCAACGTTACATATCGGGGTGTCGCTCCGGAAAGAATGCTATCTGGACCATAATTCTCATAAAAAGGCTCAAATACAATAATTTCATCACCCGGATTAATTATTGCCTTCAAAGTAGCAATCATCGCCTCTGTAGCTCCACAAGTTACTGTAATATCAGTTTCAGGATTACATTTAATTCTATTATAATCATTAGCTTTTTTACTTATTGCTTCTCGAAGTTCTGGCTCTCCGAAGGTAACCGGATATTGATTCCAACCTTCATTAATCGCTTTAATTGCTGCTTCTTTTATAGCTTTAGGACTTTCAAAATCAGGAAAACCCTGAGAAAGATTATAACCGCCTACAGCATCACATATTCTGGTCATTTCCCGAATAACCGACTCTGTAAAAGTTTCAGTGATTCTCGCCAACTCTTTCATAAAAAAACCTCCAAATAATTAATTATAATCTATAGAAAGACCTTACAGTCTTAATAACATAATCTATCTGCTCATCATCTATTTCTACATTCATAGGCAAGGAACAAACCTCACGACTAAGCGATTCAGTCTCTGTGAATCCACGATCTTCCAATTTGAGTGCCTTATGTTTATAATATGGTTTACGGAACTGCGTAATAACTTCCACTCCATTTCGCTTAAGATATTCTGAAAAAGCATCACCCTGCTTTGATCTTACAACATAGTTCTGGTAAACATGATCGAATCCTGACCTGTTATAATGAGGTAGCATTAGGTCGGGGATGTCTGAAAAAGCCTCTTTATATAGGTCAGCAATATCTTTCCGCCTTTTTATCCATTCAGGTAAATAACGAAGTTTTACATCTAAAAAAGCTGCTTGTAAATTATCTAATAAACAGGTGAAACCATGACTGTGATATTCACCTGTATCTCTATCTTCACCATTATATCTCAATCTTCGGGCGAATAAAGCAACATCAGGATCATCAGTAGTAATCGCACCACCATCGCCATATCCACCAAGAATTTTAAAGGGATAGAAACTCCAGCAACCGGTTAATCCCCACGAACCCGCTCCTTTTCCATCAACACTACTTCCTAAGCTTTGACAAGCATCTTCGATAACAATAAGATTGTATTTTTTTGCAATCTCCATTATCCTATTCATATCTACCATATACCCATTAAGGTGAACTGGTAGGATTGCTTTAGTTTTATCGGTAATCACTTCTTCTATTCTGTCTATATTGATATTAAAATCTTTCCCTACATCAACTAAAACCGGTGTAGCTCCTACGTTTACCACAGCCGAACAAGTAGCCACAAAGGTATGAGCCGGAACAATAACCCCATCCCCGATACCAATTCCTGCTGTACGTAAGGATATATGCAAGGCATCATATCCACTGTTAAGTCCTACTGCGTATTTAGTCCCAACAAATTTAGCCAGATTTTCTTCAAAACTCCTAAGCTGACTACGATCAATCAGGTCACCATTAGACATTGCTTCAAAATATACCTGGTCAAGTTCATTCTTTAGCTTTTGATAAAGTTTTCCTGGTTCAACAAATGGAACTTTATATTTCATCATTTTCCCTCCTTATTTTCTATCAAAAAACTTAATAAATATTTTTATATATTTCTAAAAACACTACTTTTTTAAGTGTTCAATAATGGGCACAAAAAGATGAACTTTTAAAGTCATTAACATAATTTTAAAATCAATCCAAAAAGAATGTTCCTTCACATATTTTAATTGAAGCCTTATTTTTTCTGGTCTAATTTTTTCTAAGTAATCCCTATCCGGATCATCACTTCCTGCTAACAATTTAGCCTCATCAGGATTCCAGATACATGCCCAATCAGTTATCCCGGGTTTAACCGAGAGAATAATTTTTTCTTCTTCTGTAAACATATTAGCATAATAAGGAATTTCAGGCCTGGGCCCAACAATACTCATTTCCCCCTTTAAAACATTAATAAATTGGGCTAATTCATCAAGATTATATTTTCTAATAAATTCCCCCATTTTTGTAATACGCACATCATCATCTTTTGTAGAAGTAACTCCGCTTTTATCAGCATTATTAACCATCGTCCTAAATTTAAATATTCTAAATGGTTTTCCATCTTTCCCAATTCTTATCTGCCGATAAAATACTGGTCCCTCAGAATCTTTCTTAATTAAAATAGCTAAAATTAAAAATAAAGGACTAAAAATAATAAATACTATTAAAGAAATTATAAAATCAAAAAAACGTTTCCACATAAAATTTTCCTTCTAAATTTTAGGTTTTGTAACTCATTATCCAATATCTAATCTTAACTTCGTAAAGTAGCAACACAATAAATTACTTTATGTTTATTGTCAGGCTGATAAGAAGATAATTTAGTTGGTTCAACAAAGGGTCCCATGTTCTCTTTTATTTCAGGAGGCATCTTGACTAAACGGCCAAAAATCAATCTTTTTATAATCCTCTTCCCTTCTGATGTCTTTGGTGCTAAACCAAATTTAACTACCCATTTTTTTACAGGACGAAAAAGTTTCTGTCGTAATGATAATATATCAACAGGGGTATTGCCATAAAATTCAACTATAAATCCATGACTTGTAAATAACTCCATTAATTCCACAACACCATAATATTTATAACTATATGGACTTGGGCTAAAATCGTACAAATCCTTATTGGCTACTGCGATTAAAACTTTACCTCTATTTCTTAAAATACGCCGACATTCACTGACGAATCTCTCAGCTGAAGGCAAATAATAAATTGCTTCAAAAAGAATGATCACATCTATGGAATTATTTTTATAGGGCATATTTTGTGCATCAAATTGACTTAATGCAATTCTATTACCATAATGTTCTTGGGCAATTTTTAAAATCTTTTTAGAATAATCTCCTGCATTAAGACTTTTAGCAATTTTTAATAGATACCCCAAACCTTGTCCCGTTCCACATGCTACTTCCAAAACATCTTTATTAATACAATACTTGCCCGCCCAATAATAACGATTGCAAATTCTTTCAATCTGTTCCTGCGAAACATATGAACCCGATAATTCAGTCACTGATAAATAATCTACTGACATCTCCACCACAACCTTCTTCTATAAAAAGTAATTTCATTTCAAATTAGCCACATACGACCGAGTTAGTCCTTCTAAAAAATTAACCATGCATACATATATTTTATCTATTGAGTAACAGCTTCTAAATAAGGAAGCACTATTTAAACTCATTTCTTTCCTTAAATCCCTATCATTTATTAGAATAAAAAGCTTTTCCAAAAAATCTTCTGTATCAACTGCATTATAAGTTAATCCACATCTGTTACTACTCAGTAATGCTTCAGTTTCACCTTGTAAACTTGATAAAATAGGAACACCAGCACACAAATATTCATAAATTTTGTTTGGGAGCCCTTGTGGCGCTCCTTCTGCATATGCCGCCAAACCTATATCTGCAATACGCATTAAATAGGCAATTTGTGAAAAATCAACCCAGTCAGTGAAAACTACATTGCTTAAACCTTTCGCCCGTTTAAACCATTTTAAATAATTTTCACCGTTACCACTTAAAACAAATTGTATATTATTAATACCTTGCTTACTTAATTGGCGAGCAGCATCAATAACAGTGCTTAAATTATATGTCTTGCCAAATGTGCCTACAAACCAGCAAATTATCTTTGAAGAGTCAACACCAATATTTTTTAATGCAAACTTCGCATACTTAAGCTGATTGTCAGTAACAATTGGCTTTTTGTAGCACAAAGGGAAAACAGCATCATTTACACACCATTTTCTACCTGCGTAGGACAATGCCCACTGTAAATAGCCATCCGATACCCCTATAATTGATGCACATTCTCTAAACACTTTTCGTGTATTCTTAAAAAAAACAAACAATGCAGCTTTTACAAGCCATCTAATCCTTTTGGGGAACAAATCAATAATAACATCCGGCCACAAATCACGCACATCGATAATTACAGGAACATCTCTTTCCTTTCCATACCTCGTTGCAGCTAAAGTCAACTCTATTGTAGGGAAAGAACATAATATAATGTCTGGCTGCGACTCTAATTGTGCAAGTTTTGAAAATTTACACGCAATCATATAATGGTTAACAACACGACTAATTGAAACATTCTTTGCATACGCCATTGAATGCAACAACTTAATTGTAAAATAATCATTAATATCAATTGAAGTATCTGCATTAAACCTTTGTTTTTTTCTTGTATGATCAAAAGTTGATGTCCACCAAACAACTTCATGCCCTTTTGATACTAATAAATTTGCCAATATACCTGTTCTATAGAGTCTCTCATTAGTACCATCTATCGGTAACGGTTCACCTATAGTAATTAACCAAATCCGCATCTTCTTGACCTCAAAATTTTTTATATGAATTAAAAACAATACTCAATAAAATCAAAATACATCGATACCCACACCTCTACAAATGGGCAGCTCTTGCTAAATTAAAGTGTATAATAATAAAAACTAATCATCTTTCTTTATAAGCATTATCTTTAAGCTCGTAGTACAAATATCTTCTAAGTTATATAAGTTAAATTTTTCATTAGCTTGAAAACCATCTTGAATTTTATCCATAGAATTTTCATCTATTATCTTTTCAACATGAACTATATCAAATCCTACCTCATTAAATAAAGTTAAATAATCGGTTGCTCTTAATCTATTACAATAAGCAAATTGATTTCCAGCAATATTCGTCCAATCATTATCAGAAAAACGGAGAAAATTTATTCAACTTATAGAATTATCTTGGTGTTGAAAATGATCACTTAAATCAATAAAATGAATGGCAACACCTTTATCTTTTAAAATTCTTTTTGCCTCAATAAATATATTTCTTATGACTTCATATGAAATATGTTCAAGGACATTTGTAGAAATATGATAGTCTATACTATTATCTAATAAATTAGTATTTGCTGCATCCGCTGGTGCTAAATATTGGACATTCTCCATTTTAAAAAATATCGTGGAATAGACCAATACTCTGATAATAAATTTATTTCTCATTCAATATAGTAGAATTTGTAATATTAGAATACAAAGATTCGAGCAAATGTCTATTCTTAGTTAAATAAAATAAACTATCTTTCATTATACTATAATCTAATCTTCTATAAAGATCTGCCGTATTAATACAATTTGCTCCCGATAAGAAAAAACCTACTGGAACAATTGCTTTACGCCCTGTGCCAACTTCAAAAATCGTCTTTCCTTCAACCGTAAAATTATGCTGAAAAACCCAATTAGCAATCTCAATTTGCTTTGTAATATTTGGCATTGGGTCGGAATTTAATCTACCAAAGTTCTTTTGTAAAAATTTATAAAATACCCCTCCCCCATAGGAATATTGGATAATATTTTCATAATTTTTGCTTTTTGTTGCCACTTCATAATTATTTAACACCTTAATATAAATTTTTATTTAAATTATCTTCCGATTGAAATATATTTAAAACCATATCTACCAGCCCAATAATAACGATTACAAATTCTGTCAATCTGTTCCTATGAAACATATGAACCCGACAATTCAGTTACCGATAAATAATCTACCAATATCGAAACCTCCTCATTTCTTCTTATAATTCTTCACAACTAACTCCAGATAGTCAATTATATCATTATATACTTTTCCAGCAACGAATGTATCTTTATATAATGTATATGCGTTTTCGGACATCTCTTTAAGAAGTTCAGGATGATAAGATAAATATATCAATTTAGAAGCTAAATCATCAGCATTTTTATAAGTCACTCCACAATTATAATTATTCAATAAATCTCTTAAAACTCCTTCTTTTAAACTGGAAACAATGGGTGGCCTCGCAGAAAGATATTCAATGGGTTTGTTTGGTAAATTCATCGTATAATTTTTAATATTAACATAAGAAACTAGTCCTATATGGGATATTATCATTAGTACCCAAATTTCCGCAGCTCCAACCCAACGAGAAGAGAACGGGTTAAACCTAAAATATACATTTAATCTCCTCTATCTCCCTTCTCAATCTATTTGATTCTTCAAGTCTCCTTTCAATTTCCGTAATTATATTTGTTACAGCCTGGGGGCTTATTCCAAAATGTTTTGCCACCATGGAATTCTTCTGAGTACTCATCACTTTAGAAAGATAGATGGCAAACTTCCTCTGATCCAAATATCTTATTGATCTTTTCCTTAAATCCGTCTCAGGCAGAGAATAATAATCCGAAACTCTTTCGATTATGTTGTCTATTGGAATAGTTTTGTGGAGCTTTCTAAGTGCAGGAAGTTCACTGCCAGGTGATTTGCCTTTTATGATTTCTGTTATCTTCTCCACAAAATCCTCTTTTCCAAAAATAATCCCAGCCTTTACATTATTGAAGGGATTGCTATGGTCTTTAATTCCAGATCCCGCAAAGTTTCTATATTCCATCGTGGCTATTTTCTGATTATCAGAAAAGCATGATAACGTGTCGGTAATATGCACAAGCCACTCTAGAGATAACCAACATATTCCCTGCAACTACTCCACCTGTACTGTTCTGGAAAATCCACAATGTTAGTCCTTACAGGGTTTAGACGGATATATCTGCTTAACGAAATTAGATAGTTATCTTTGTCTACCACTATAGCCTTATATCTTCTCTGAAACAGATGCCCGCTTCTTCTACATTTTCTGTTTATAAATACCGTATAAGAGGTGTTAATGTTTTGCATTAACTGATTAAGGTTTACCAGGGGTGTTTCAATTAAAAGATGACAATAGTTATCTATAAGGACATAGGCGTGAAGGACATATTTATATCTTTTTTTGGTTCTTTGGAGTATTTCTGCAAATTTTTCTCTATCTGTGTCCTCAAAAAAGATATTACTCCTCAGATTACTCCTTGAAGTGATATGATAAAATGCTCCTTCATACTCAATCCTTTGTTGCCTTGCCATGGAAAGAAATTATCATAGAAATACCTCAATATCAATTGTATTTTGTAGGTTTGAATCCAAATCTACACTAAAAGAATTTTTCCTCCCGCTTTTTGTAATCTTAAATTAAATTTCATATCTTGACTTCCAACAAGATTTTCATTAAAAAGACCGATTTTTTTCAAATATCTCTTTTTTATAACAGCCACCAAAAACGGTGTCAACCAATTTAGGTTCTTTGGAATCCGTTCTGAAAGCAGAATTACCTACTCCAAATCGGCAACTTAAAGCAGCAACTATTAATTTAGCAATAAGAGTATCCTGCGAAGGGTAATGTTACCATTATTCCACCTACATTATCTGCGTTATATTCATACAGATATTTCACACATTTTGATATGTAATCATTCTGATAAGTTGCATGTGCATCCATTCTTTACAATAATCTCCCCGCTAGCATTTTTTATTCCGATATTCAATGCACAAGGAGTAATTTTTTTTGGATTATCAAAAATTTTAATAAAAGGATATTGCCGAATATATTTTTCTACAATCGGCCTTGTTCCATCCTCACTCATCCCATCTACCAGCAAAACCTCTAAATTTTCTTTTGGATAATCTTGTGCAATAATAGAATCAAGACACTTAGATATAAACTTTTCCTCATTTCAGCAGGGAATTATAATAGAGATAGAAAGTAAGTTATTCATTTTACCCCCTCTACGCTTCCGCTCAGCAAGCAGGTCATTGGTCCTCCTTCGAAGTGTTTGGGTGCGAGACCATAGGGACAATACTACGCTCAACACCAACTGCTCCCTCTATAATCGGTAAGAAAACCAGCAGCAATAATATACTTAGTAAATAAACACTTACCACCATTGTGGATAACACACTGCCATACATCAACCATGCGCCATTCAAGAGCAACATTATGTAAATCATCAAAGTTAGTATACTTTTCTTCTTAAAAAACCTTAGCTGAATGAACTGTAAAATAAATCCAATAATTATCGTTCCTATAATAACACCTAGCGGCCCAAAATTTGCCCACAAGTCCCCAACAAAACCAACAGAGGAAAAATGAACATGCTCGACTCCAAATAATGATAACACTCGTATGGATTTTCCGTATAGAAATGTAGTTGCATAGTTATATTCATTAAAAGCGACAAAGGTCATATATGAAGGATCCAGCCAAATGCGACTTATAAAAAAACCTACCATGTAACCCATTATATTTTTTAAGTTGATATCCAATTGATATTGTGCTCTATGCATAAGCCCTCCAACAATCAGAGCCACGACTAAGATGGTAGCCTGCTTTTTCGCTATCAATACGTTCTTTATAGAATAATGAGCTAAAATAAGCAAAATGAATAATCCAAGAGTATTAGATCTTTCGAGTGACATCATAGAGCTAAAAAGTGCTAAACAAAACATAATCAAAAAGGAATACCTCCATCTACCTTTGCACACATAAGCCATGAGATATGCATATAACACGCAAAAAGGTAAAAAGAATCTTACTGTCAGCGCATATGCATATTGGATAATTTCAGGTACCTTATAAATACTATGCCTGACTATTTGACCCTCCATCTCACCATATCTAGTAAAACTCCCAATTAATGGAACATAATCTGCAACACTGATATAAACTGTTACAATTACAATTGAGCTGAGGACCGTCACCAAGTAAAAAGGGAACACACATGAATCCTGCCGTGTCTTCGTAAGACTTGAAGATAGAAAGCCTCTGACTATACTCGAAGGATGTCGGAAAACTGCATTTGCCGCCATAACACCTAGTAGAAATAATATCGGCACACTTTGGATGGCAAAAAAATAACTATATCTAATGGGATAAGTTAAACTGCAAAACCATATTATTGATGGAAGTGACATTAGAAAAATATATATAATAATAAAGAAAGAGGGTAATGTAAAATGTGTTAATTCTAACGAACGACCCAAAAGAAGCCTTTTAAGGAAAAGAAAACTCAAAATAGCGAAAACGAAAACACTAACTGCAAAAATCCAATCAGATGTTTTGGTCGTGAGTAACAGGCCCCATAGATATTCGAAAGTAATTGACTGTATGTAGGATACCATTCTTACACGTCTCCTTAGGTAAGAGAGTTATTAATAATAATATTTAAAAATGCAAGACAGATTCACTCATAGGCGATTTTGGATAAAACCTCGAGTCTCATGTATTGATTATCATACGCTTCAGATAGAGAGGAAGGAGTCATTCTCTTTTTACGCAGAACAGATTTGTATAATTTCCTTTTTCAGGAGTATATATTTCCAATAATTTAGCAATACAAACTGGTTCTATCCTCTTTTCTTGCTCATTTATGTCATACAATGTGAAATTGAGTTCAATGAGTAACCTTAAATATTCTTCGGGCTCAACGCCAAATTGTTTAAGCCCAGAAGGCCAAAATTCCGTAAAGAGTTTTAACTCTTTGTTTTTGTGCAAAAGCAAACGCATTCCTTCAATTGCTCCCATTTCTGCCCCTTGAATGTCCATTTTAATAATGTCAATCTTTCCATCAAAGTTTTTGAAATAGTCATCTAATTTCACAACTTCAACATAAATAAATTCACGGTCACCTTGTGAGTCATATATTCTGTGATCTGCCTTACTATCTTTAGCTAAGTATAATTTAAGCTTGCCGGTTTTACTTGTGACCGCGTTTTGTACTACTATTATATTTTGATAGCCAAATGCTTTTACATTCTGCTGTAATAAAGCAAAATTAGCAGGGTCTGGCTCAAAAGCAAAAATTTTACCATTTTCACCAACAGGCTGTGCAGCGATTAGGGTATAATAGCCGATATTTGCTCCAATATCTAAAACAACATCTCCTCTTTTGATTTCTTTTTTGAACAATTCCGTCTCAAATTCCTCTTCATCTCCTAATACTGCAAGAATAACGTCGGGGTATAAACGTAGAAAACAGGGACGAAAAATATTGTACCAAAGTATTTTAATTAGGTAGAATTTATCAATCCGATGCCTTAGCAGAAGTTTTGCTACTTTTCTAATTATCGAAAATACTATTGTACGCATTTTCATAGCCTCATGATATCAATTTATAGACATATTTACCAATACGGGATACAGCTTGTAAAAACGATTTGGTCCACCTAAATAAGATGATAAGCGGGAGAGAGTAAGGATAGAGAGTACCTTTCAGGAGAAAGTAAACGTAATATTCTAGCCTAACCAAGAAGCTTACTATCCGATTTTTGAAAGGACTTTTCTTCAAACCTGAATCGGTCAGTATATGTGTTGCGTCAATCGTTGTAAAATATTTGCAGCCTTTAAACAAATTACGATTACATACGTACTCCACCCCGCTTAACCTTTTCGCACCGCCTGTACTGGTAGCGTGAGAGTAATCATGCTTGGACTCAACCGACGTAACAATAGGCGTAACATCAATAACAGGACCTCCTTTTTTCCATGCATTGTAAACCAACCATTGAGTCCAAAAACAACGTCCGATAGCAAAAGGAGGAATCCCCTTAAACATGCCCTTAGGGAATACAAAAAAGTCCGAATCATAAGTAACATACTTGCCATTGGCCTTTACAAGATTCTTTAATTTGTATTCCCAATCTGATTGTTTAAAATCCAACAACCAATCGATTTCAACATTACTTTTTCGGCCAATAATAAGAAACGTGTCTCCTCCTAAAAGACGAATTACCTTCTTTACCGCTTCCATAAAATCACTCCTCAATATTATGTCCGCATTAACATAGCACACTAAGTTGTTACTGGCTAATGCTTGTCCCTTTTGGAATATATCATTTACTAAAGGTGTGCCATATTCATTCCGTTCAACATCTGGCATGTGACGAAGGCCAAGTTCCCTGGCTATTTCTGTCGTACCTTCATCGTCTCCAAAAAGAAGAACTTCTGGCGTCGGCCTAAGCAGGGTCCAGCTACGAATCGCGTTGGTCTGAATGATTTTAAATTGGCCTCTAAAGGCCTTAGGCATAGCAAATATTGTCAACATACGTCCTCCATAAATGTTTCAATTTTACAGTGTGTCCTTAGGCATACCCACCAGATTCTCCCATGTATAATTCTTATGAGGCGTGAGGGGCTTTAGGGCTCCACTGTGCGTAAATTCAAACCACGTATATCCATAACCTTGAAGAAACTCCCAGATCTCTCGTGCCTGATAGCCCCACTGCTGTGTCCTTCGATCATCCATCTCACACATGATGATCGGTCGGAGCCTCTCCAAGATCCCACCTCCGCCCTTCAGAACATCGAGTTCTCCACCCTCCACATCAATCTTTATAAGGTCCAAGGAAGAGATATTGTTGCACTGAACATAGGCATCTAAGGTTGTAATCGGCACTTTTATGACTTTCTTGCGAGATGTCACATCATATGCTGGCTGGCGAATACTGCTGAATGAACCTTGATAATCAAGACACAGATAAAATTCCGTCAAACCTTCATAGCTTCCTAC
>Ga0114922_10005481_pt1 | contig 11710 bp, 18 predicted proteins | sample AartaG_FD_100975 | JGI IMG/M metagenome (GOLD analysis project Ga0114922, IMG submission 100975) | Deep subsurface microbial communities from Aarhus Bay to uncover new lineages of life (NeLLi) - Aarhus_00045 metaG | ecosystem: Environmental > Aquatic > Marine > Oceanic > Sediment | place...
ACTGACCACTGACCACTGACCACTGCTTATCGGTTTTCACTCCGCACTCCGCATTCGGTACGTTCCGCATTCCCTTATTGTCCCTTCAGATTTCGTCGACAAGGGCCCTCTCGTCCGCTCTGGCGGAACTGGCGGGCTTCTTATAACGGCCCAACACTCTTCTTAACCACATGAAAATCATACATGTGAAGAACCCGACTAGAAATGAACCCATAATAACCAAAAACACTGGAATGTCGCCTTCAGCGAAGAATAAATCCACATGAGCAAGGGACGAGTTCATGATGGCAAAAAACATTGTTATTAGTGCTACTGATAGGCCCCCAACAATCCATAAGAGAAATGCCATCTTCTTCATTGAATCGTCCTTGCCAAGAACGTCTTGGCCTGATTTATGGGCATGGCAAAGCTTACGCCGCTGTAAACTCCTGTTGGCGAATAGATAGCCATGTTAATAGCTATCACTTCGCCGTTGATATTGATTAACGGCCCCCCGCTCGAGCCGCGGTTAATAGGCACGTCCGTCTGCATCATTTCCCTGTAAAGCCTTGCCCCGATTTGCAGATCACGATGGTCGTCACTGACAATGCCGTGCGTCACGCTTTGCTCAAGGCCAAAGGGACTGCCAATGGCCAATACCACGTCGGCCACTTCCATTTGAGCGGAATCCCCCAGGGTTGCGGCAGGAAGCTCATTTGCCGTATTGATTCGAAGCACGGCCAGGTTAAGGCCTTCATCCTTTGCGATCAGACGTGCCCGGTAGCGCCTGACCTCATAGCCGAACGGCGTGACTATGATGTTTGATGCCCGTGAAACCACGTGGTAACAGGTAAGAATGTACCCGCGCGGATCAATAATTATTCCTGACCCGATGCCGCCAAGGTTCAATAAATCCTGGGCCGGGTCGTCAAACTGCACAGAGCCGGGGACTTGCGGCACACGTTCAATCCTCTCGGAAGAAATATTCACAACAGCAGGCCGAACCCTGGACACGGCAGCGGCAAAAGTCTCATCAGAACAAACCAGTTGAATATTCGGGCTGCTCACTACCCCTGCAACATTTTTAATCTGTCTGTTCGTTCCGACCGTTCCAACCGACGGGTTCCAGCGAGACAGAAAATGAGAAGGGTCGTTAAAGGCCTCAACAAAATACGTCGGCACCTGCAACACTTGCTGCCATCCGATTCCCATCAAAGCAAACAGTACAATAATCACGTTCAGGACAAGGAGAATCGACAACAACCCTGTCAAATAGCTTGCCAGAAATTCTTTAAAACGATTCAAGGTTTCCTCTTTCTCGGCAATCCCAAATCATTCTACCGCAATCCATTACAAGACATCCATTTCCTGGATTCTCTTGCAAACAGGGGATCCTCGGTACTGCCCGAATCATCCTATATAGTTTTTGTGGCAGTTCCGGGAAAGGACCTCGTCTTTTCCTCGGGTTCGCCGCTCTGTGTCTGGTCGTATCCCGGCACATACAGGGGCCGGTTCATACCGATGCCCTCCTGAGCCACGGGAACCCCCTGGGTCTGCTGCACTGAGGCAGCGTCAGGTTTGCCGCGGGGAGGTATCTCCGCCGGCATTCCCTTGTATCCATCGGATTCCGTGGAATCATCATCTTCTGAACCGGAAGGCCCGCCGACAGGCAAGAACGGCGAAACCGCGACTATATTGACATAAAACTGAGCGCCCTGTCGGCAGATATTCAAAAGGAGGCTGCTGTTATCGTTAGAACCGATAGCCTCAAAAAAACCGGCGAGATCATATATCCGGGTCTCACCCACCTGGCGGATCACATCTCCTTTAATGATTCCCGCCCTGTCTGCTGCACTCCCGGGAGTCACCATCATTACAATTACGCCGTTTTCCTTACCCGGAATGTCATAGGCTTCACGCAATGATTCAGTGATTTCAGAGACAACAATGCCCCACTTCAAATCGCTCGGAGTCACCTCTCCGGCAATTTGCCTGACAGACGAGGTTGAGCCGGCAGCAGCAGCTTCGGCCAATTCGACATATAACACCTTGCGTTTGCCATCACGGAAGAGAGCCACCCTCACTCTCTTGCCGGGATCGAGCTTGCTCAACAGGCCAGCAAGTTCATCAGTATTTGCCACGTCGTGGCGGTCGAATTCGTAGATAATATCCCCTGACAGCAACCCTGCCTTTTCGGCCGGCGAGTTCTCAATTACCCGGCTGACGAGTACGCCGCCGGAGATCGAGAGTCCCAGTTCTTTGGCCGTAGCTCCAGTTATGTCTGCCGGTTCAATGCCCAGCCAGGCTCCGGGGGCGCTTTCGGTCTCCTTGAGGTAGCTGACCGATTGACCGGTGGCGGTATAGAAATCATCGGCGCCAGTCTGATAACGCACGCTGTCATCTACGGCTGTCTTACTCAGGGTGTCGATGCCAGGACGACTCTTGCCTGAGACATTGTCAAAAACCACGATGGCAATAACGATAACCACCATCCCCATCAAAAAAGCGACCCAGATCTGGAAGTTCTGAGGGCACAGTTTTCCTTCGTCCTTCATGATTTATCCCTTTCGCAACCAACTAAACATACCGTTTTTATCCCTTTTTGGATAATTGGACAGTTTTAGCTCTCTCCTTAGCCGTTCAATAACGGCCTTCTGACGTCTGAGCTTTCGGATGAGAAAATAAAGAACCACGCCCAGTGTAAGAAGAATCAGAAATGTAAGCATCTATCTTGCCTCGCCAAAGCCAGTCCTTGGACAATCTTATGTTCCAGCGCACGTCTTTTCGAGCCTTATCGATAAGTAATCTACACTCATAAGTGCAGACTGTCAATGCCTTTTTCACCTTTAAGCGCATTTGTGGCGCCCCGGCTTTACCTCATGGTGAAATAAGTGTATTTTTTAATAGAGGATATGTCCGGTAGGGATATTTCCTGGTTCTCTTTTAGGCTGTCTGTGGCGACAAACACCTTTACGAAAGAGAATCCGGATTATCTTTCGAAGGATAATACGCCCATGATTCAAACATACGCCCATCAAAAAGAATTACATGAAGCTGGCTTGGACATCGAAATCTTGGAACGACTTTTTGCCAATCTCATTATCCACTTTTTGCCAATCTCATTATCCACTTTTTGCCAATCTCATTATCCACTTTTTGCCAATCTCATTATCCACTGGTAGAAACCGTTACACTAAATAAAGCCAAAAACGTCGAATATTGTAACGTTTTGTTACAGTGAAGAGGCAAGCTCATTTCTACCCCGAGAATTCAGCTTGGATTACAGATGGTTACGGTTCATTTTGAGAACCGCTTTTCTGGCATTGTCATTGCTAGTAGAAAAATACTTATCGAATAGCAGGTAACGTCTGAACTAAAGTCGATCTTATGGGATTTCAGGATTCTGATTTCGTGACAGGCAGAGGAAATTTCTAATGACTGATAGACCTACAGATAGGACTCTTAGTTCGCTTCGCTTACAAATTTGAATAATAATGGAATCGCAAAAAGTCCCATTTCCCCTTCCCTGGCGGGAGGAGATTAAGAGGAGGGGGATACAACCCTCTCTCGTCAAGGGAGAGGGAGCCTTTTGGCCTTTTGCCAGATCATCAATAATGGAATAGTGGCCACCCAAACCGTCACATACAACGAAATCATACGTCGACCATCCGCCACCCGAACGAGGTTTGGCAGCTAAGTCAACAGGCATTATGATCTTTTTCGCTTTGTCCCCAATATTCCAATATTCCATTACTCCGTGATCGACCTTGGATCGACCTTGCAGTTGGATTGCCAAATAGCTATAATTTCAATGGGTTGCAGAACCTCCGAAACGTGGGTCTATTAGGTTTTCAGCTTTGCCCTCCGTTTACGCGGCGAACCTTTATGAATGAAGACCTCATCAAAAAGCAACTCGGGCGGCAGATAAAGGCGTTGCGGCGAAAGAAGGGCTGGCGTCAGGAGGACGTTCAAGGTATAACCGGATTCAGCTCACGGTATCTGGGAAGAATTGAAAGAGGCAGTGTCAACCTGACACTGGGCACCCTGCTTCGGCTGTGCAAGATCTTCGAACTAGAGTTGCCCCAACTTTTCGGGTTTATGGATACCGAGAAAGAAACATCGCCTGAGCGCGAGGAGCTGATCGCCAGGCTCAATTCGATCCTTCAAACGAATGATCCTGAAGAACTCAGGAAACTAAGGATATTCATAGAGGAGATTTTGTGATTATGGTGCCGACAAAGGCCCATTATTTCAATATGTTGTACAATTTCCGACACGTTACAGGTGAAAGGCTATTTTTGCAGGGATTGGATGAATAACGCCTTTTTGTTTTCCGGGCAGAAAAAATCAGATGTGCACCTTACACTTGGGGCAATAACCAAACACCTCCAGTTTATGGCCTTTGACCAAAAAATCATATTTTTCGGCCAGCCTGCTTTCCAGCTTCTTCAAAGATTTCTCTCTGAATTCTATAGTCTTTCCGCAGTTTAAACACCGAAGGTGGCAGTGGTGTTCATGGCCGTAAATGTGTTCGTAATGGAGGTGCCCATCTTCAAAATAGGCCTCTTGGATAAGGCCGGCTTCCAAAAGATACGGAATAAGGCGGTATATGGAAGGCTTTGAAATCTTTTTTTTCTTACTTTTCAGGCGCAAATAGAGCTCATCCACATCAAAGTGATCGTGGGTGGAAAAGATCTCCTCGATGATGGTCTCACGCTCAGGGGTCTTTCGAAGGCCCTTTTTTCGGATAAACTCTCTGAATACTTCTATTTCGCTTTTCATGTGCGCAACCCAAAAGAACTTAGCTCCGTTTCACTCCGCAATTGGCCTGCCCTGGCGCACACTTCATATATACTATCACAAAGCCAGTCAACCAGGTCTGGGCCAGGGTCGAGTAGTTGATTAGTCGTAGGAATTTCAATAAGTTGATAGTATAGGAATTTCCTTTTTTTGAGTCCGCCGGGGGCGGACGTTACATAAAATCGCGAAGCGATTTTATAACTTGTAGAAATTCCGAGACGTTATTTATCATTTTTTTCATAACAATTACTGAAAGTTGTGTCAATTAAAAACCGATGCCACAATAAAGTGGATGGACAGCCGTTGCGAAAAGACGATCTTCTTTGATCAAGATTGTCGGCTACTTACATAAGGTTGTAAATTTATTTGACAATGGAATATTTTTATTGTAAATGAAATTCATTTCCGCACTCTCCCAACACCACATGAAATAAAGCTAATATGAGGGTTGCAATCACATCAAAGGGAAAAACTATGGATGCTGAGATTGAGTCGCGGTTTTCGCGAACCCCATTTTTTGTCATTGTGGATACCGAGACCGGAGAGTTCGAGGCGTTTAAGAATCCCGGCGCTTCGGCCAGGGATGCCGCGTGCGTTAAGGCTGTGAAATTTTTGGTCGATAGACGGGTCAAGGACGTAATAACGGGCAACGTAGGACACAATGCCTTTGTTACCATTCAGGACACACCGATTCGAATCTATTTGGGGGCCACAGGAACGGTATCTAAAACCCTTGAGAGTTTCAAGAAACGGAAACTGTTCCGGGCAAAGGAGCCTTCCGTTGGATTCAAGGAGGGACTTAGAAAAGAGTAGCACAGCGAAAGAGCGTCTCAATATCAGTCTCCCTCAGAAAAAAGGTAGCAGCTAAAAGAAAGTTGACAGAAGTTGTTCTTTTTGTCATGAAATTACTCGGGAATGCAGCAAGAAGTTGCGTTTCTCTTTTTACCAAACGACTTCACTTAAATAACGAGAAACAGAAAGCCAGGAAGGCAGGCAAGCAGAAGCTTGTGATGTCTGCCTGGCTTTTTTTGTTTCTCTTCACAAGGGATCTTTCATGAACTACGTCGTGTGCTTTCTCATCGTGGTCACCTCGGTCGTTCCGTTGCTGCCCGAATCGGTGTGGGCAAGGCAAGATATTGTGAAGCGGGACACCAATAAGGATGGAAAGATAGACCAGATCGCCCATTTTGATAAACGCGCTAAGATCATCAAGCTGGAAATCGATAGCAATGCACAGACGGTGTCATGGACCGATTCCAGTACTACGAAGGTGAGGAGGTCATCCGGGTCGAAAGCGACTCGAACTTGGACGGGAAAATAGATACCTGGGAGTATTACCGGGACGGAGAGCTTGAAAGGACACGGATTGCACGGATTGACACGGATTTTTAGAGAATATTCTCCAAGAATTACATGCTCATTTTTTGTCCGCGAAATCCGTGAAATCCGTGTCCAAAACAAAACCCAACTGGCTTTTCCGCGGTTTGGTGGTGGTTTCTCTGGGGATACACCTGGTTATCTTTATGCACATTGCCGGGATTTACAGGTCAAACGCGCTCACTTACATCGAGTTAACACTGCAAGACATATCAAAACCGCCCGCAAGGAGTATTCCAAGACCCCGCCACAGGCCCAAGGCTCCTCAGCCGGTGAATGCAAAAAGGCTAAAGGTCACTCAGCGGCGAATACCCCACTTCAAACCGATAAAGATGGAGCCTGCTGAAGAAAACCTGCCCGACAGCCTTCTGGAGGGAATCACCATGCCGGATATCCCTGCGACTCCGGGTCTGCAAATGGCTAACTGGAACCCCGGAGAGCTGGTGGGAACTTCTATCGGTTATCTCGAAATGGTGAGCCTCAAGATAGAACGACACAAAGTGTATCCTGACATGGCCAGGATCAGGCAAATAGAGGAACGTGTGACCATACGCTTTGTCATCACACCGGAAGGAGGCATCCGGGCGGTCGAGATCGCAAGAACCTCCAGGCAAAAGGTTCTGGATAAGGCGGCACTGAGGGCTGTGAAGGCTGCCGCTCCCTTTCCAAAGCCACCCAGGCGTTTTTTTGAGGGGGAGATCCCCTTGGAGCTTACGATCGTCTTTGAACTGACCTGATACAATGGATACAATAGAGGCATTAAGGTCTATCCGATATGATTTACTTGAATATATTCAGGAGTATGATAATGTTTATTGTATCTTATGTTTTCAACGGATTAATACCAAGTGTATAACACACAACCTTCAATGAAACGGGGTGATTATTCATGTGTGAAGCAAATGCGTATCTTATAAAGGATGGGTCTGAAAAGGTTATCATGGAGAGTCTGGATATTTTAAGGGCGGAGGATGATAGCATCTATCTTCAGAACATATTTGGAGAAAGAGTCAAGATAAAAGCGCACGTCAAGGAGATGAACCTTGTTGATCATCGTATTTTGCTGGTGGAAGATTAGATAAGGGGGGCTTTGGTTATGGATTTCATTCAAAAGGCAAGAATCAGATTGGAGAACTGGATCACACACAATGATCATCACCAAGAGGGATACGAGATGTTTGCCGAACAACTGGAGGGTGCGGGAAAGAATGAGAGTTCGAAGCATGTCCGAGAAATGATAGAGATGACAGTTAGAATCAACGAATGTTTACGTAAGGCTTTAAAGGCCCTCGAGTAATGAGGAGGTTTTCGATGTGTGAAGCCCATGCATTTATTTTGAAAGATGGGGAGGAAGAAAAGATCCTTGAAAGTGTTGATCTCGTAGAACTGGAGGGGGATGAGGTCAAGCTACTCAGTATCTTTGGAGAGCAAAAGACCCTCAAGGCCAGGCTCAAGCTCTATGATAATACCAAAGGAAAGATCGTATTTGAACCGCTTTAAGCCTTGACAAACGGGTAGCAATTGTTTAAGTAACTGGGGCAACGCGCAATAAGAAATTGTGCTTCTAATTTAAGACCTTATTCAAAGTTGAGTAGGCGTTCACAGGTTTAGAGTTCACCCTGTTAAATTTCCCGAAGGGAACCCTATTTAACGGGGTGAACCGTTCAGGCTTACCTCCCAGATTCCACGAATCAGAGGTTCAGAGTTTCGGCGAACCCTGAACCTCTGAACCCGTGAACGGTTACAAAGTTGACCGTAAAATAATAAGCCAAGAAGGCCGGACTGGATCGAAAGCCAGATGTGCATTCTTGGCTTTTTTGTTATCGCTGCTCCTTTGTTCAAAAAATAATGGTTCATCGCGCATTTGTGGGAAAATGGTCGAATCTGTGGGAGGGAGCGGCTTTCCAGCCGCGACTGTCGCGGCAAGAATGCCGCCCTGCCCGCCAATGCCAGGAAATGCTGGCAGCCTGCGTCGCGCATTGTGTGTGGCGATGGCAGGCGGGTCCCACAGCACAGTGAATTTGAAGTAGCCGAAAGCATAGTCGAGGCAGAAGATTTTCCCAGTAATCCGTGTTGACCCAAAATAATTTCCCCAAATAGACGAAACAGGGCCACGAAGGTTCAAGGCAGTTAACATGGTTCCCTTGACCGCGTGGCCTTTTCGTTTTTGAGGCACGAGGGTTACCCAAGATTAAGGGGCTAAACAATGGGCACAAAAAAACAGGGTAGAGACACTTGTCCTTATTTCGATATACCCATGAAAGATTGTTATTGTGGTGTTTTCAATTCCCTGACTATTCCGTTAATTGTCCGGTACTGCTTCAAGGATTACCAGGAATGTCCTCATTATAAACAAGCGGTCTTGACGAGTTCAAAGCAAGAAGTTCCGAAAGAAACTTAGCTCCGCTTCGCTACGCAATTGGTCGAGTGCCCGCCCTGGCGCGACATGCCTGAATCAAGCTGTAATCCCTGCAAACCAGGTCTGGGCCAGGGGTCGAGTAGTCAAGTGGTTGAATGGCTGAATATCTAAAGCTGGTAGAAAAGCTGGAATCCCAGGGGTTTCTGAAATAGCCAGCAGCATCAGAGATGCCTGTCTGCCCTTTATCAGACATTCGATCAAGCACATAAAGTTCCATAATTTCAATGGGTTGTGGAATTCCTGAGACGTACCACTATTTTTTTCTTGACATGGAAATTGTTCTATAGTAATTGCATCTCAATAACATAACGGGGTCTGAAATGGGCAAACTTCAGACTTCCAGGAAAAGATTTTGGGTAAAAGTTCACCGCAGAGTGCGCAGACCCGCCTGCCACCCGCATTGAAGCTGCCCGGTGTGCCTGGCGATGGCAGGCGGGAGGCAGGCGGGTCCGCGTTCTCAGCGGTAAATTGGATGGGGTCAACGGTTACGAAATAACCAATAACAAACAAGGGAGAGGTTTAAAATGACAACAACACAACTGGAAATGTGCGTAAGAGAACGATTTGACATGGGCCTCTGTGAATTTGTGAGGCATAAGCTGGAGGCGGAAAGCCTTTACGATTACGAGATAGCCGGCATTTTAAATGTAGATGGCGCCTTTATCAGCAAGTTAAGAAAAGCCTTTGGAATCAAGAAGGCGAACGGATTTTCAAGGCGGTTTGAAAACACTTATGGCAAGGAAGCTATAGAGACGTTCAAAAAAATCATAGAGAATCCCGACAATGCCCTGGCCGATGTGGCCAGCCATTTCGGGTTTTCCAGGGAATACGCCCGGCAGGTGTATAAAAAGGTCTGTGGACGCCCTTATACTGAAGTCTTTCGGAAAAAGATCCTGACAAGGAAGCACAAAAAGCTTGACGCCAGGATGAAATCCAGGAGTTTTTCATCGTTGATGCAGGTCACAGAAAAGATGAGGTCCTTGGGTTTTGCCCCACGTATGACCAACAAAGGGTCTGCATTCACTTTTTTTGCAAACGGCTGCAAGCTCGCTCTCAGATGCACGTCAAAACCCATCTTGGTCGGCAGGAAGCGCTATTTTCGTATTAGTCACGGAGCTCGCTCCAATGGGCAGTGTGACTTCTTCATCTGCCTTTGCAGAAATAACGGAAAGAGCATCCATTATGTTATTCCGCGGCATGCCATGCCAAGATACGGGCTCTGCCTTTCACTGGACGCAGGACCACAGGAAAGCAAGTACGCAAAGTTCAAGGAGGCCTGGCATCTGTTAACCCACGAAAACCAGAAAAAGGAGGTATCATGACCGCCAAGAATCCAAAGCAGACTGACACGGACGGTGGAGAAGTGCCGACATGAAAAACAACTTTACAATGTACGCCCAAAAGGTGAACGGTGCAATACATGTCGATCTTTCAGGACAACTCGATGTATCGCGGGCCGTGGAAATCCTCCGTTTTCTGCATCTGTACGCTCGAGGAAAATGTCCGATCGTTGTAAAGATCTCCGATTTATCTCCAGACAACAGTACAAGCTTTGATGTCCTTCAAAAAGGCCTTCAAACACTTTCCAACCTCGGCCACCCCATTCGACAGATCGCAAACGAGGATGTCTTTGAAAGCTAAGCTACCTTTCTACGGTTCCAACCTGGTAAGCCAGTCAATCCTGTCATAGTCCTTATCGTAAGAGTAAAGTTCTTCTATACCTTTTCGGGCAATCTTTTTCCTGGTATGGTCTCTGAGTTTCTTAAAATCAACAGGTTTCTCTTTTGTCGTTACGCTGCCCCTAAGATCAAGAATATTTCCTTTAAGGGGTTTTAAAACCACCCTTTTACCTTCAATCAGGTAAAGGATTTTATCATTGGGTTTAAGCCCCAAAAGATTCCTTATATCTTTCGGAATAGTAGTTTGCTCTTGTCGGCTCCAACCCTCATTCTCGCCTACAAGGTAACCCATTGACAAAAATAGTCTTTCCTGATAGTTCCCACCAAGAAGCCACGCGAAGAAGGTCAACCCATCCCAAAACGGTGGCACTAACTGAATACCAAGACCCCGTTTCTTAGGAATAGATCGGAGGAGGAAATCGTCGGGTATCGCAAGGCCCTGGACTGGATTCACACCGAACATGAAAAAATCGAAATCAACCCGGATACCATCCAACGCTTCCACGCCGTGGCCCAGGCAGGCACTAGCGGTGACACCGGTAAAAGACCGGAGCATGCTTGTCCAACTTCAGAGACAGATTGTAAGAATCACCTACACTAACGAGGAAAACGACCTTCAAGAGATTAGCCTGTATTGAAAGGAGGAAAGTATGCCATATCTAAAGATTGAAACCAACAAGGAAGTGGATGGTGGAACAATTCAGGAAGCCCTTAAGAGAACATCAGGATTTGTGGCAAACCTGTTGGGCAAACCTGATAAGTGGGTAATGGTCTCAATCGATCATGGGACTCCAATGATCTTTGGAGGGAGTACCGAGCCTATGGCTTATGTTGAAATGAAAAGTATCGGCCTTCCCGAAGATAAATGCCCTGATTTCTCGAAGGATTTATGCGATTTTATCGAATCGGAACTTGATATTCCAGCCGACCGAATTTACATTGACTTTCACAATATTGATGGAAAGATGTTTGGTTGGAACAGAGGGACGTTTTAGAAACAGCGAACCCCGCCATTGCCAGTGGACACCGTAAGGTGGGTAACAAGAGTTGTATAATAGGAATTTCCTTTCCTGAGTCCACCGGAGGCGGGCCGTTGTATAAAATCGCGAAGCGATTTTATAACTAGAGGATGTGCTCATGGCCAGAAAACCAACCTGTGAAGCATTGGAACGACGGCTCAAGGAGACGTGGTTCAGAGTATAGATATCACAATGAAATCACAAGGTTTTTCTGGCGAGGTTGCAGTACAGATGTATAGCAGCCATCTTCATTTCTTGGTCAGCCTGCTCATATACTACATATGGAAAGATGATTGTTTGGAATGGAGTGTCCTGCGGGTTGAGACAAGCCTACTCTTCCTCCAAAACCCTCCTTATCGCTTGAGACAACTGTCTCATTTTGAATGGTTTCTGAATAAAACCATCACAACTTCGTTCCAGTATCTCTGTGGCTTCAC
>Ga0114922_10005483_pt1 | contig 11708 bp, 9 predicted proteins | sample AartaG_FD_100975 | JGI IMG/M metagenome (GOLD analysis project Ga0114922, IMG submission 100975) | Deep subsurface microbial communities from Aarhus Bay to uncover new lineages of life (NeLLi) - Aarhus_00045 metaG | ecosystem: Environmental > Aquatic > Marine > Oceanic > Sediment | place: Aarhus...
GGAAATAAAGGGATCAGGAGGGCGAGAGAGATATATCAAGATCGGTGTCGGATCGGAAAGGAACTAAAGACAGATGGAAAGACGATAGTAGGCTATGTCTGTTTCTATGCACCTGTTGAAGTGATGAGCGCCCTCGACATGATTCCTTTTAAGATTTCTGGCAGTATGAAGGAACGGGCTGCGGAAGCTGACCGATTTCTTCCCCGGACGTTCTGCCCATTCATACGCAGTGTCCTTGCCTTATCTCTAAGTGGCAAGTACGATTTCCTGGACGGTGTGGTTATGGTACACACCTGTGATGCTATGGAGAGAACCTCGAGGGTATGGGAATCTGTGGCAGACTTCCCTTATGTCCACTACATGGATGTACCCACCAAGCCAGACAAAACGCACCAGGAGGCCCTCAGGAAAGAGATCAATGACTTCAGAAAGACGCTTGAATCTTTCGCGGGAAAGGACCTGCAACCTCAGAAGCTCAGGAAGGCCATAGGGAGGCACAATCAGCAACGGAACCTTGTAAGAAAGCTCTACGGCCTTACAAGGTCTGCTCCACCACTAATATATGGAAAAGAAATTATGGAGGTAATAGGAGCGGTGTCCTCACTTCCTGTCAAGGAAGGCAATGAGCTGCTGAGGCAGGTTATTGCCGAGGTCCAGGAGCGAAAGGATGGCCCGGAAAAGGGATTTGCCAGAGTTCTTGTCTGGGGCAGTGTCCTGGAGGACCCTGTTTTGATTGAGATAATTGAAAATGCAGGGGCAAATGTGGTAATCGATGATACCTGTACAGGCACCAGGGGCTATTTTGCCGATATAAATTTGGATAAAGATCCTCTGGACGCCTTGGCCTACCACTGTCTCGTAGACCTGAAATGCCCCCGCACATTCAGGGAGGCCCATGGTAGCAAAGGGGGAAAGGACTACCTGGCAGACCTGGAGGCTCGGTTCGGGTACCTGAAGGAATTCGCCCAGATGTGGAAGGTGGATGGTGCGATCCTCCAGTCCGTCAAATATTGCGACTGCCACGGCTTTGAGGTACCCCAGGTCAAAGACTATTTCAATACCCTGGAGATTCCAAGCCTGTACCTGGAGCACGACTATACTGAGCACGGCCTGAAGGCCTTAAAGACCAGAGTCGAGGCCTTCCTGGAGATGGTCGGGGGATAAGGGTCCTGAGCTCATCTGCGAACCCATAGTGATCCATCTTTGATAGTATAGGAAATCCCATTTTGGACGCAGATTAATCCGCCTCCAGCGGATAAACGCAGATTTTTTGGATTAACAATATAAAGATTATTAATATCGGCGGGTATCTGCGAAAATCTGCGTCCTATTTAACTTGATGGTCAAGGAGATCTTCACAGTGCGAATGACAGAATACAAAACGTATGAGGAAGCAGTAAAGAATTTCACCTTCAGTCAAGTCTTGGAGCTATTTGATGGAAACAGAGAGAGGTTCAATATTGCCCATGAGTGTATAGATCGTCATGTGGGAAAGGGAACCGCTGTAAGGATAAAATTCAACGACGGACACACGGAGGAATACAGCTTTGATGAAATCTCGAAGTTGAGTTCACAATTTGCATGTGCCCTTGAAGACTTGGTGGGCTTTGGGGATCGTGTGGCTATCATGCTGGATCCATCCCTTGAGTTCTACGCAAGTCTATTCGGAACACTAAAAAGAGGCGCAATAGTAGTACCCTGTTTCACCTTATTTGGTCCCGAAGCACTCGGACAGAGGCTGGAAGATTCCGGTGCAAGAATACTTGTTACCACAGAGGATAAGACAGGATTGGTAGATCGTAAATTAGCAGTACAGACAATTACGACTGGTCTTCAATTCAACAGGTTAATAGGGAATCAGAGCAGCACATATGAGACAAAAACCGCTCCAGAGGATGTCTCGGTTTACCAATATACCAGCGGTACCACTCGCAAATATGCAGAAGCAATCAGACATTACCAGAGAAGTATACTTAATTTGATGCCAGCAGCGATATTCGGACGGGGGCTCAAGAAAGGAGATAATTTCTTTTGTCCTTCTTCTCCCGCCTGGGGGCATGGACTCTGGATTGGGACATTCGCCCCACTGGCCCTGGGGGTCCCAGTTGGTGCATATTCTGGTAAATTTGATGTAGCAAGGCTCCTTGAGGCACTTGAAAGGTTCAAGGTCAATAATATCAGTGCTGCCCCCACAGTCTTTCGAATGATAAAAAAATCCGGAATATTAGAAGGCTATAATTTAAAAATTGACAAAATACATTATACTGGCGAGCCAATGGATGTAGGTACCTTTGATTTCTTAAAGGGGAAGTTTGGGGTACCACCTATTAGTGGCTATGGATCTACGGAAGTAGGTCCAGTCATCTATAATTATGCAGGATTTGATGATTGGGTGGTTAAACCTGGCTCAATGGGAAAACCTATGCCAGGATTAGAGATAAAACTTATCGATCAAGAAGGAAACGGTGTTCCTCAGGGACAGATAGGGGAGATAGCCCTTAAACGGAGAGGAGAATGGTTCAGGGTGAAGGATGCAGCAGTTGTGGATGAGGATGGCTACTTTTGGCACAAGGGGAGGGCAGATGATATAGTCATCTCCGCCGGGTGGACGATCAGTCCTACAGAGGTAGAAGATGTTTTGTTAATGCACGGGGCGGTTCAAGAGGCCGCAGTTGTTGGTGTTCCCGATCAAGAACGTGGCCAGATAGTAAAGGCCTTTGTTGTGAGTAACTTAGAACCCAGTTCGGGACTGAAGAAGAAATTACAGGAGTTTGTAAAAAATAAGTTAAGTATGCATGAATACCCACGGGAGATAGACTTCATTGAGTCCCTCCCAAAAACAGAGGGGGGGAAGATTAAAAGAGAAGAACTCAAGAAGAGGCTTTAAAATCATCGGGGTTAACAAAGAAAGGAATGAGTATGACTGAATTTGGCTTTACTGAGGACCATGAAATTTTGCGTCAGGCATCCAGGGATTTTGCCACGAAGGCCCTTGTCCCTGGGGCGAAAGAGCGCGCAAGGTCGAATCGGATACCTGATTGGATGATCAAGAAGATAGGGGAGTTGGGATATATCGGGATGATTGCCGATGAAAAATATGGCGGCCTGGGGTTGGGGATGATGTCAGTGGGAATTGTGATTGAGGAATTCGGCAAGGTGGACGTGGCGGCCGCTCATGTGGTATTGATTCCCACCCAGTTCTGCTCTCTCCTTGAGTCTGGAAGTGAAGAACAGAGGCAGAAATGGCTACCACGATTGTGCAGGGGAGAGTTGATGCCCAATCTGGCAATAACCGAGTCCGGTTGCGGCACCGACGCCGCAGCCATAAACATGAGAGCCATCAAGGAAACAGACAGTTATGTCCTGGATGGGGAGAAATCACCGGTCACCCGAGGGATGCAGGCAGACACCCTGATAGTGTGGGCAAAGACTGACCCAAATGCCGGCGCACGCGGGGTTAGTTGCTTCTTTGTGCCTGCCGACACCCCAGGGCTTTCTTTTGCAGAGATCCCCTATGACGGACTCATTCCGTTAAATTGTGCGACCGTTTACTTTGATTCGGTTAGGGTGCCCCCTATAAACAGGATAGGGGATGAAGGTAAAGGTTATTATATGTTGATGGACCGCTTTGATGTTATTCGTGTATTGCTCTGCCTTGTCGCCTTAGGGCAGGCCCAGACTTCACTGAGTGAAGTGATGGATTATGCAAAGGTGAGGACCGCTTTTGGCCGTCCCATAGCCAAGTATGAGGGAATATCCTTTAAAATTGCTGAAGCAGCGACCAAACTTGATGCAGCAAGATTGCTCTGTTACCGGGCATTATGGATGCGTGATCAGGGCCTAAGACATTCAAAAGAGTCGGCTATGTCCAAGTGGTATGCACCATCAGTTGCCTTTGATGTAATCCACGACTGTATCCTGATGATGGGACATTATGGATATAGCACCGAGTACCCGCTGACACAGCGTATGCTCGATGCCATGGGTTATCAGATTGCTGACGGCACTGCTGAGGCGCAAAAGCTTGTCATAGTTCGAGATATGTTGGGACGTGAATTTTTGCCGTACCATAAGTGAAGAATCGACGCGCAAGGGAGGTGGTTTCGATTTGGGCCCGCAGGGGGCTTTAGGGCTCCTCTGGAGTAATGGAGTAATGCGAAAACAAAAATAGAGAAAACCTCGCAATCTTCTATTTCTTGAACCCAACACTCCAGCCCGCCATACTTCTGGCGGGCCAGTTCTCCAATACTCCAGCAGTCCAGACCCCCTCGTATCTCTTTAAAAAATCTTAAAAAGGAGGATCTCATATGGAACTGGAACTCAAGAATAAGGTGGCAATAGTAACCGGAGGCGGTTGGGGTATAGGTAAGGCCGCGGCCATGGGGTTTGCCGATGAAGGAGCAAAGGTAGTGATTGCCGATCTTGATGAAGCGCGAGGCAACTCTACCGTGCAGGAGTTGAAGGCCAAAGGTTCTGAAGCCCTTTTTGCCAGGGTTGATGTATCAAGCTGGCCAGATGTGGAGCAGGCCGTCGCATCAACCTTAAAGGAGTTTGGTCAGATTGATATTCTGGTCAACAATGCCGGTGCATGGCGAATAGAGTTCTTTACCAGGCAGCCGAGGGAGGACTGGGCCGTGCAGATTGAGGTCTGTTACTACGGTACCCTTAACTTCACCAAGGCGGTAATTGACCACATGGTCTCCCGCGAGACGGGAAGTATCATAAATATTGGCTCTGATGCAGCCCGTGTTGGTGAGCCCAACCAGCCCGTTTATGCGGGGGCAAAGGCGGCTGTTGTCGGTTTTTCAAAATCACTGGCCAAGGAGGTTGGGAGGCACGGGATCAGGGTAAATGTGGTATGCCCATCATTGACCACGGTCGAGCGAAGAGTGGAAATGGAAGAGCAGATGAAACGAGAGGAGCCTGAAAAATATGCTACCCATGAGGAACAGATGAAAAAGGCGGTACGTCTTTACCCTATGCGCAAGTTTGGCAAGCCTGCGGATGTGGCCAATATGATTGTCTTTCTCGGCTCTGACCTCAGGTCCGGACACGTGACCGGGCAAACGATCAGCGTCAATGGCGGCTACTGCATGGTTTAGTATTTGAGGGCGAAGAAGTCAATGAAGTTCGTTTGTGTGTTTGTTTTTGGCATGAACTTTCGAAAGAGAATACTGAGACAATAATTCCCCTTAGTGCCTTGGTGTCTTCGTGGCTGAGTGGCTGTTTTTGAATAACGAAAAATTAATGTAAGGAGGTATAAGGTATGGATTTGGGAAAAGAAAGACCAAGTGAATGGACAAAGGTTCCTGATTTTGATGCTACCGAGATTATTTATGAGAAAAGATACTTTGACAGCGGCGGTGTGGCTCGAATCAGCATAAATAGGCCTGAAAAAATGAATGCCCTAACCGGCGCCGGCTTTGGAGAGATCTGTGATGCCTTGAGCGAGGCGAGCCATGATCATACAGTCGGTGTGGTGGTCTTCACCTCTGTGGGAGATAAAGCCTTCTGTACCGGTGGAGATGTTAAGTGGGAAGGCCTGGGGGGGCTTCGTCATCAATGGGAACATCCTGTCTCAATCAATCGGGCAATAAGGCTCTGCCGAAAACCAGTAATTGCCGCTGTTAAGGGATGGGCGATTGGTGGTGGGAACCACTGGGCGTATTTCTGTGACTTCACCATCGCCGCGGAAAATGCAAAGTTTGGGCAGGTTGGCCCCAGGGTAGGGAGTCCGGCAGATGGTTATCTTGTGGCATACTTAACACGGGTAATAGGGGCCAAGAGAGCGAGAGAGATGTGGATGTTATGTCGGCAGTATACGGCTCAGGAGGTACTTGAAATGGGGTTAATAAACAAGATTGTGCCCTTAGAGCGGCTCGAGGAGGAGGTGGACCAGTGGTGTCTGGAACTGCTTGGTGTGAGCAGCACCTGCCTTGCTATTGTGAAGGCAAGCTTCAACGCCGATATTGACTATCTGGTACATTCAAGCCACCACACGCTACATCTAATGTATCCGGACTATCTCGGTAGTGAGGAATACATGGAAGGGCCTACTGCCTTTCAGGAAAAGCGTAAGCCTGATTGGGGCAAATTCCGGGTATAGGAGTGCCCAACTATCATAAAGGAGGAAATAATGGATATTATCTTTTTTTGTCGGGATGCGTTCTATGACTCTCTGATAAACACCCTTACCGTGGCTATGTCAGCACAAAAGGGTGGAAAGGCAGTGGGAATAGTCTTTACCGGTGATGCCCTCAACAGTCTGTGCAGCGGCGTCATCAGGTGGCCAGTGTCACTATCGGGTATGGAAACCAGAAAGACGATATCGAAAGAGGCCAAAAATCTGAACTTGTCTATTGCGAGTAGTCGGGATCCCCGGGAAATCGATATAAAGCCGTTACTGCTACAGGCCAGAGAATCAGGTGTTTTGCTCTATGCCTGTCCTACCTGGTCACGACTGCTCAAGTTAACCGATAAGCTGCCTGAGTGGCTGAATGAGATAGGAACAGAGGAGCTCGTGGAGGAGATTATCTCATCGGACAAAGTCATTGGGGCACTATAGGATTTGAGCCATGAACACATCCAGTGTGTTAGACGGGATCAGGGTTACGGATCTGAGTCGCCACATATCAGGTCCGTATTGTAGCTCTCTGCTGGCCGATATGGGCGCAGAGGTTATCCGGGTGGAGTTACCCGGAGGGGATGAGGATCGGCGCTTTGGACATCTGTCTCCATCAGGGGACAGCTACGCCTTCGCCAACAGGATGCGAAACAAGAAGGCAATAACCCTCAACTTGCGCACCCCTCACGGCAGGGGAATCTTTGAGCGACTGGTAGAGAAATCCGATATCGTCCTTGAGAACTTCGCCATGAGGGACAGGGAAAAACTGGGGATGAATTTTGAATCCCTCAAGAAGATCAAACCCTCCATCATCCTGGCCTCCATCTCGGCCTTTGGATTAAGCGGTCCCAACAGGCACAGGATAGGCTTTGATCCCATTGCACAGGCTATATCGGGCTCCATGGCGTTTAATGGTTTTCCCGGCAATCCCCCAACAAGGACCGCCGCTGCCTGGGTGGACTATGCCGCCGCTACCCATACGGCCTTTGGCATACTGGTAGCCTTCAGGCATCGTGACCAGACCGGGAAGGGGCAGGTGGTGGACGTGGCCTTAGCAGATGTAGCCGCAGGACTGGTGGCCTTACATGGCGTATATACGGAATTCGAAAAGCTAGGCGTAGAGCGTCCTCAAGCGGGAAACAGGAGCCCCTACGCATTTGCCGATTCATTTCAGGCCCATGACGGGTGGGTCTTCATCTCCCTCACCCGTAATGGGGTATGGAGGAGGTTCCTGAAGGTAGCGGGCATGGAGGGGATTGGCGATGACCCCCGATTTGACTCCGATTGGAACAGATCCAGAAATAGCGAGGCCCTCAATGAAATTATTGCCCCCTGGGTCGCACAAAAGACGGTTGAGGAGATCATCTCCCTGCTGGGAAAGGCTGGAGTGCCGTGCGCGCGAATCAATACCGTTCATCAGGCCTTCTCCGAGCCTCAATATCGAGAGCGCGAGATTCTGATAGAGATGGAACAGCCAGACACTGAGATCATGAGTACCCTTGGGATAGCAGTGAAACTCTCAGAAACACCGGGAGATATAAGGCGAGGGGCGCCGGGTGTTGGCCAGAATAATGAGGAGGTCTACAAAGATCTTCTTGGCTATACTGAGCAAGAGATCTCAAGGTTTAAGCAAGAAGGCGTAATTTGACGGGAGGAGAAGCACAACGGAAGGAGAAGGCATGGTGAAAGAAGCCGAAGAAAAAAGCCAGTGTCCCTGGTGTGAGGAGTTATTATCTCTGCTCGAGGACAAACATCAGGGTTCCCATGGTAAAATGAGGATAATGAGGTGCGCCCACTGTCACAAACTCATCTCGGTGCGCTTGGAAGGAGAACCTGACAGGATTATCAGGAAAGAACTGATTGGAGGAGGAAGACCGTGAGTAAAAGAAAGAGTGTCCTTCCCGAGGCCGAGCTTACCAATGAAATGCTGGAGGAATATAAGGATAGGGTAGGCCTGGAGCTACGGGTCAGCAATGTCTTCAATCAGACTGCGAGCTATGAGGCTATAAGGAATTACGTTAATGGGATAGGAGATTCTAATCCCCTGTACCGGGACAGGGAGTATGCCAGGAAAAGCTGCTATCAAGAATTGGTGGCACCGCCTAACTGGCTTTACAGTGTTTTCCCGACCTATGTTGTAGAGGGTCTGCCTGGGCTCCATGCCTGGCATTCCGGCAATGATTGGGAATTCTACAAGCCAATCTATATTAATGATCACATAAGGCCAAAGAGCACTATTGTTGGCTTTGATATACTGCGAACCAGGTTTTCGGGAAAGTCCCTGTGGAGATATCAAAAGGCAGAATTTCTTAACCAGGGAGGCCAACTGGTGGCCAGGGCCTATAGCTGGTCATTAAGGGGTGAAAGAAAGGCCACGCGGAAGACTGGCAAGTATTCTCAACTAAGACTTCCTCATCCGTGGACAGAAGATGAGCTAACCAGGATAGAGAATGACACACTGGATGAAAAGATAAGAGGCAGCGAGCCCCGTTACTGGGAGAATGTGCAGGAAGGGGATGAGCTGCCACCTGTAATCAAAGGACCATTTGGACTGACTGATATGATCGCCTATTGTGTTGGTGCAACCCCAGTTCAGTTGGCCGCTCATGGGGTGCAGCTTCGCAATTATCGTCACCATCCGGCATGGGCATTTCGCGACCCTGATACTATGGCATTGGAGCCCATCTATGGCGTACACTACAACAACCTTGCGGCCCAGAGCGCAGGTTTACCGCGGCCGTATACCGCCGGCGTACAGAATCAGTCCTGGCTCATTAATCTCCTCACCAACTGGATGGGTGATGATGGTTGGATAAAGCGCAACTATGCTGAATATCGGAGATTTGTCTATTTTTCCGACGTCGTATGGCTCAAGGGCACGGTTGTTAGGAAGTACGTGGACGAAAACGGTGAACACTGCGTTGATATACGGTGTAGCGGCATCAATCAGCGAGAGGAGGATATCATACCAGGTTTTGCCACCATCATCCTGCCTGCGAGAGAGAAGGGGACATGGCCCGTAGCTAAGAGACTGCCTGCCCCAGGGTTCCGTGGATCTGGAAAATAGCTTTGACTGTGAACTCAGCGCCCCACGGGCTTACCAGAACCTGGATGCCAGATCATGTTATTCAGTATCGAGTTTCCAGTATCAAGCATCAAGTACAGTCATGTATATCGACCAGTATATATCTTCCTTTGAGAACTTTGCAGACAAGAATGCCCTCACCTGTCTAACCACCAGCAAGACATTCACGTACCACGCGTTACACAGGCTCACCACAAAATTAGGCAATAGATTCAGGAGTGATGGGCTGACAAAAGGTGATGTGGTTATGGTATGTCTCTTTAATACCTTTCATCTACCTGTTGCCATGATTGGGAGCTGGAAGAGTTTAGGGATCTTCTCCCCCATAAATTTCAGGCTTGCACCGGGTGAGATCAGGATACACCTTGAAGACAGTAACCCGAAAGTCTTTATCTTTGACACTGACCTTGATGACACCATTGAGAAAGCCCTCGCCTTATCCAGGCATCAACCCGATATTATTATTTCAACCCAGAAATCGGTTGTAAAGAGAGCCATAGAATTCGATGACTACCTAAAAGATGCCTCAGAAGATGATCCTGAGCTGGAAGACCGCATCAGACAGATAGACCCCTTTAACGATGAGATAGAAAGGCTTTACACCTCAGGTACAACTGGATTTCCCAAAGGAGTAAAGTTCTCAAGCCACTCCCTTCTTCATATTGCACTTAAGACAATAATCAACAATAACTATACCTGTGGAGATAGATTAATGAATCTGAGTCCCTGGTTTCACCAGGGAGGCCTCTGTACTGCTGTTCAGCCTGGTCTTTTGGTTGGGGCCCATGTCTTTGGTCTGAAGCAGTTCGATCCTGATCAAGTACTAGATTATGTTGAAGGACATAAAATAACATTCGCGGCCGGTGCCCCTACCGCATTTAATGCCATGGAAATGACACAAAGGGAAAAAAGGTATGAAGTGAGCTCCCTCAGGTTGATCCATTCAAGTGGTGCACCGACAAGCAGTCGGGAATTCTTGCTGTGGAAACAGGTCTTTACCAATCACGTCGTTAATAGCTATGGCACAACCGAAACTGCGAGTACGCTCTGTCTGCGGAGTGATATCCATCCTGTAGTTGAAAAGGCAGGTTCTGCTGGAAGACCCTTTGTCTTTGTTGGGGCAAGGGTTGTTAGATTTGATCCAGAGGAGCATACAAAGATTGAACCGGATGATCTCGCGAGAAACGATGGCCAGGAGGTAGGGCAGATAATAGCCAGATCACTCGGCATGTTTGACGGTTATCATAACCGTCCTAAAGAGGAAGCAGAAAAGATCTATAAAGGCTGGTTTTATACAGGTGACGCTGCTACCTGGGATGAGGACGGGTTTATTACAGTTCGGGGCAGAACAGACGATATGTTTGTCTCTGGTGGGGAGAATATCTTCCCTCAACCTGTAGAGGAGGCACTGGAAAGACATCGAAAGGTAAGGGAGGCCCTGGTTGTTGGAATGTCTGATGAAAAATGGGGTCAGGTTGCTGTAGCCTATATTGTGCCAGCTGGTCAAGTCCCAGGTGCTGAAGAATTGGATAAACACTGTCTCGAGGATCCGGATTTGGCAAGATACAAAAGGCCACGGTATTACCAGTTTGTGGACTCCCTTCCCTACACACCAACGGGAAAGAAATTGCGCTACAAAATGCTCGAACGGGCAGCCAAAGAAAAAGCACAATTCATACCCGTTCCCCCCAAACCCTAGATTTCAAGACAATCGCTTGCAATTCCGCCTCCTCCGTCTTTTCCCTTTGAGCTATGAGCTAATTGCTTTATACGCCATGCGGTATGCCCTCTGCACTCCGCCCCATGCCCTGTGCGTCTCAAACGATCCCGAAAGATCGGGAGGATGGATCGTGAATCTTTATCAAAAGTAAAATTGAAGAGCTGAAAGGAGGGATGAAGAAAGATTTGTTTCTGCCGAATCGTATCAATGTCTATGACAAGTATGGGAATATGAGAGGTTTTTGGGTGAAAGATATCCTGAATCCGGACACCTGGTTTTTCAAGAACAGCCGGTAATGGATAAGAAACAATAAACCCTTTGCACTATGCACTACACGGCATGCCCTTTGCTCGCTTTCCCTTGACAGATCAAAAAGATAAGGGTAGCTTACCACAACTTAATTTAAGCCTTTCAAGGAAGGTGTTATGCTTGCCCCGTGGAACGTTTATCCCGCCAGTAATGTAGATACAAATAGTCATATCGAGATACCCTGCAGCTTGCTGCAGGGAGCTTCATTGTTGAGACCCTCATTACATAACGTATAAGAGATCATTATGCTTGACATAGGCCAAAAAAAGGTTATCATGATGTATATATAGCTACACTATAACATCATGGAGGTATTTTCATGATACGCACACAGATTCAAATGGAAGATGATCAGATTGAGTGGCTGAGGGCAGAAGCCAGGGCAAGAGGCGTGTCTGTTTCTCAACTAATTCGTGAAGGGGTCGCCCTTTTTCGTGCTAAGGAGGAACGACTTCCTGAAGAAAAAAAGA
>Ga0114922_10005484_pt1 | contig 11707 bp, 15 predicted proteins | sample AartaG_FD_100975 | JGI IMG/M metagenome (GOLD analysis project Ga0114922, IMG submission 100975) | Deep subsurface microbial communities from Aarhus Bay to uncover new lineages of life (NeLLi) - Aarhus_00045 metaG | ecosystem: Environmental > Aquatic > Marine > Oceanic > Sediment | place...
AGCTGGCCGTACTGGCCGTCCTCCAATTTAAAGGCTAAGGCCACGACGGGCTGATCCGCTCTGGGTTTGAGAAGGACCTTCTCCTCGTTGTTGTCCAGATCCAGGGCGATGCTTTCCACTTCGCCGGGAGCGGGAAGGAAATGCACGGCACCGTCGAGAAGTGCCCTGACACCCATATTCCGATAGGCCGAGCCGATAAACACGGGTGTCAGTTCCTGAGTCAGTGTCCCCTTGCGGATCGCCGCGTAGATCATCTCGGGCGTGGCCTGCCCTTCAAGGTAGGCCTCGGCGAGCTCGTCGGAAAACATGGTTACTGCATCGATCAACTCTTCCCGTAGATGTTCCGCTTGATCCGCGAGTTCCGAGGGAATTTCGGCTGAAATTACCTTCTCGTTCATCGGCCCTTCGTAGTACAGGGCTTTCATCTGTACCAGATCCACGATACCTCTGAAATCTCCCTCCAGCCCGATAGGCATCTGCATCATAACGGCGTTGTGGCCCAGACGTTCACGGAGCTGTTCCTTGACCCTGAGCGGATTGGCCCCCACGCGGTCGCATTTGTTGACAAAGGCCAGACGGGGTACACGGTAGCGCTTGAGCTGCCGGTCAACCGTGAGAGTTTGGGATTGAACACCCCCCACGGCACAAAGCACGAGAATCGCCCCGTCCAGTACGCGCAACGCCCGCTCGACTTCGATGGTAAAATCCACGTGTCCCGGGGTGTCGATGATGTTGATTGTATGGTCTTTCCAATCCACCTGGGTAGCCGCCGAAGCGATGGTAATACCCCGCTCCCGTTCCAGCTCCATCGAATCCATCGTAGCCCCGGCTCCATCCTTGCCGTGAACTTCGTGCACCCTGTGGATCTTCCGGCTGTAGTAGAGGATCCGCTCGGTTAGGGTTGTTTTTCCGGCGTCAATGTGGGCGCTGATGCCCAGATTGCGCATTTTTCTATTTTCTTCCGCCATACCCTTGAGTCTCAAAGTTTCAAGATTTCCTGATTTTCCCCCTCGACGGTTGTTCGAGGACAGGCCGGGCTAAGTTAATAAGGGCAATGGGAAAAGTCAAGGCTTGTAGTGGATCACTTTTTCATACACGAGATCTCGGATCTCGGGGTCGATTTGCCCGCTGCTGCGGTGAAAACGTTCGGCGATTGAGGTGTGGTCGAAGACGCCGTCGGGGACCAGTACCGGGGTCATCTTCATGCGCCCCGGCAAATCGCCGTCGTCGATCCGTTCGTGATTGAATCCCTCGCCTCTTCGCCAGGTCAGGGCCCGTTCCTTATAACCCCTGTCGTAGCACAGCTGGAAGCCTGCGACAGCCTTCCCCTTTTTCTCGTACCAAACGATGAGATCAAAATACTCGTCGGTAAACCAGCGCCTTGGGCCTTCATTTTCAATTTGCCGTGAATCCTTTATTTCTGAGAGCATTACTTTCTCCATGATACGTTGATCGTACTGTCGTACCTTTCATTGTACCATGTCGACGGGCAGATCCCTATCTTGAAAAATATACGCTACTAGGGTTTTATTACGAGAATATTGCAATCTTCCTTGCCCGTTGCGAAGCGAAGAATGCAATATGTACGAACCATTTTGGTCAGGAACACTCCCCGACCGTTCTCGTGGAGGTGCGCATGGAAAAAACCAATTTACTGAGAAAGCTGAGAGTCAAACGAAACAGAGCACGTCTGGGCGGCGGAGATCGTCGGATCATGACACAGCATGAGAAGGGAAAACTTACAGCCCGGGAACGGATCAAGGTCATGGTGGATCCGGAGAGTTTTGAGGAATTCGATGCCTTCGTGGTTCACCGCTGTCACGATTTCGGTATGGACCAGAAACATATATTCGGTGACGGCGTGGTCACCGGCTGTGCCACTATCGAGGGCCGGATCGTGTATCTGTACGCCCAGGATTTCACGACCAACGGCGGATCACTGTCCAAGACCCATGCCGAGAAGATCTGTAAAATCATGGATATGGCCATGAAGGTGGGTGCCCCCGTGATCGGGCTGGCCGACTCCGGAGGGGCTCGGGTACAGGAGGGGATCGACGCCCTTGCCGGGTACGGAGATATATTCTTGCGCAATGTGATGGCCTCCGGTGTGATCCCCCAAATCTCCAGTATCATGGGACCCTGTGCCGGCGGCGCGGTGTATTCGCCTGCGATAACGGATTTCATCATCATGAATCGGCAAACCAGCTATATGTTCGTCACCGGCCCAAAGGTCGTGAAGACCGTTCTCAACGAAACGGTGAGCACCGAGGATCTCGGAGGGGCCCTCGCCCATGCAACGAAGAGCGGGGTTGCTCATTTTATGACTGAAACGGAGGAGGAGACGCTGCTTCTCATCCGGAAGATCTTCAGCTTTATTCCTGCAAACAACATGGAAGATCCTCCCTACGTGGTGCCCACCGATGTCATCGAGCGTCGTTGTGAGGAGTTCAACAGCATCATTCCTGAGAATCCCAACATGCCCTACGATATTCTCGATATTATTCACAACACAGTCGACGACGGTGATTTCCTCGAGGTGGCCAGGGAGTTTGCCCGGAACATAGTCATTGGCTTTGCCCGCATGAACGGTCATCCTGTCGGCATCGTGGCCAATCAACCGAAGGTGATTGCCGGCGTACTGGATATCAATTCGTCGATTAAAGGCGCGCGTTTCGTCAGGTTCTGCGACGCCTTCAACATCCCCCTCCTTTTCTTCGAGGATGTACCGGGATTCCTTCCAGGCTCGAATCAGGAGCACAACGGCATCATCAGAAACGGCGCCAAGCTGCTCTACGCCATAGCAGAGGCCACGGTGCCCAAAATCACCGTGATTCTGCGCAAAGCCTACGGGGGTGCGTATATCGTAATGAACAGCAGGCACTTGCGGGCCGACGTGGTGTACGCCTGGCCCACTGCCGAAATTGCGGTCATGGGATCCAAGGGTGCGGCGGAAATCATCTTTAAAAAGGATTCGCTGCAGGCGGAGGACCCCGACGGATTCATGGCCCTGAAAGAGGAAGAGTATCAGGACAAATTCGAGAACCCCTATCGAGCCGCTGAAAAGGGGTATATCGAGGATGTCATCGAGCCGGCGAATACCCGTTTCCGCCTGATCCGTGCCCTGGAGATGCTATCGGGGAAGAAGGACAGGAATCCCCCGCGGAAGCACGGGAATATTCCACTTTAGGAACCGATGCGATGAAACGAGTATTGTTAGTTTGTGTATTGTCGTTCTTGCTCGCTTCCGCCGTTTTCGCGGTTGGCGAGAGAGAGCAGGAGTACCTCTACCAGTCGTCTTGGACTCTCAGGGAGTTTGCCGACGTAAATCAGGTTCCACCGCGAAAGATCTCCGCAGCTCTCGGAAAGGATCTAGATCCCCAGGCCTCATCCACTCTATCTGAGCTGGGCGTGACCAAAGCGGATGCCAGAAAGGCTCTCGCGGAGTATCGAAAAGGGGAACTGGGCTTTGTGCGTAATATCGCCGAAACTGGAATGCTTATTGTTTTCGTCAGTTTGATCGTCGTGGCTGTCCTAATCGGCCTGCTTCGTCACCTGCACATCTTCGATAAGAAGGGCAACAAGCCAAGGCCGGGGAAAAGATCGGTACGCTCGATCGTAGGCACGATAAGTTCCAGTGGTGACATGAGTGACTACGCCCTCGCCGCGGTAGTTGCGGCGATCTTCCTGCACGAGGAGGAGGTGGAGGAGGAGAACAAACTCCTATTGACCTGGAAACGGGCCTCCACCAACATTTGGAAAGCCTCCAGGTCCATGCCGAACGATACTTTTTTTAATGCACAGGGGGGGTGGAAATGAGAACATACAATTTGAAGATTGGCGGAGAGTCCTTCGAAGCGAGGATCGTTGAATACTCCGAGTCGAAAGTAGTAGTCAATCTGAACGGCGATCTCTATGAAGTAGAGATCGAGCCCGAGCAGGCGCCGCGTTCCCCCGTTGTTAACCGTTCAGCATCCGAGCGGAAATCGGCACGAGCAACTTCGCCAAAAGCGGAATCGCCCCGACAAGTTGAATCACCATTGCAGGTCTCGAGGCTCTCCGCCGGTCTGGTGATTGCACCGATTCCCGGAGTGGTCAAATCTATTCTGGTGAAGGAGGGCGATGCCGTGCAAGAGGGGGATGTGGTTCTGGTCCTCGAAGCGATGAAGATGGACAACGAGATCTCCTCAAGATCGAGCGGTACGGTCAAGACCATCCACATTGGAGTAGGTGATTCGGTTCAAGAAGATCAGGTCCTCATAGACATCGAGGTGAAATAATGCAGGAGTTCTTGAGCTTCATCAGCACCACCGCATTCGGACACTTCGAATATCGTGCTGCGATCATGATCGTTGTAGGTCTGGTCTTCGTCTATCTGGGAATTTCCAAGCACTATGAGCCTCTGCTGCTGGTACCGATCGGATTTGGGATCGTACTCGGCAACATGCCGGGAACTATCGGGGTGTACATAGACAACTCCGTTATGAATATCATCTACTTCGGCGTAAAGAGCGGTCTGTACCCTCCTCTCATCTTCCTTGGTATCGGAGCGATGACGGACTTTTCCACCCTGATAGCCAATCCCAAGCTCATCCTCTTGGGGGCTGCAGCCCAATTCGGCATCTTCGCAACGTTGTTTGGGGCCTACCTGCTCGGTTTCAGCATCGTGCAGGCCGGAGCGATTGGAATTATCGGCGGGGCAGACGGTCCCACTTCGATCTTCCTGGCGACCAAACTGGCTCCGGATCTTCTCGGGGCCATTGCCATTGCTGCGTATTCCTATATGGCCCTGGTTCCTGTCATACAGCCGCCTATCATCAGATTGCTAACGACCAAGAAGGAACGGGCCATTCACATGAAGACGCCCCGGGTCGTCAGCAAGCGGTCAAAGATTTTGTTCCCCATCATCGGCTTTATCGTCACGGTGGCGATTGCACCGGGAGCCTCGATTCTCCTCGGCATGCTGTTTTTTGGAAATCTATTGAAGGAGAGCGGGGTCACCGAGCGTCTGGCTGAGTCGGCCCGGCATGCACTCATCGACATCGTGACGATCCTGCTGGGTCTGGCGGTGGGCGCAAGCACTCAGGCCGGATACTTCCTCACCCCTTCCTCCATCAAGATTTTCGTGTTGGGGGCGTTCTCCTTTGCCGTGGCTACAGCGGCGGGGGTTCTTTTCGCCAAATTGATGAATCTCTTCCTTAGGACGAAGATCAATCCCATGATCGGAGCCGCCGGTGTATCCGCAGTGCCTGACAGTGCCCGGGTCGTACATCAAGTCGGTCAACGCTGCGATCCGAAGAACTACCTTCTCATGCATGCTATGGCTCCGAATGTGGCCGGAGTAATCGGCTCTGCGGTTGCCGCCGGGGTTCTGCTCGGTATCCTCGGCGGTTGAAACTGAGCAGACCCTTGACCGAGCCCGCGTAATTGTGTAATTTTCTTGTCGGATACGAAATAATAGTGAGGATAACGGCATGTATGCGCTGGTGGAAATAAAAGGAAAGCAGTACAAGGCTGCAGAGGGATCGCTTCTCAAGGTCGATCGATTCGATACGGAGGCGGGGAAGCAGGTGGAGTTCGATTCGGTACTTCTGGTATCGGATGAGAAGAAGGTTCAGGTCGGTCAGCCCTACGTGAAAGGGGTCAAGGTCAAAGCCGTTGTAGAAGAGCACGGCAAAGACAAGAAGATCCTGGTCTTCAAATTCAAGAAGAGAAAGAACTACAGACGCACCCGGGGCCACCGCCAGCAGTTTACCCTGCTGCGGGTGCAGGAAATCAGCGGAGTCTAGTTACAGCTTCAGCGGTGATCCGAGTTACGATCCGTTTGGATCATCACGGGTGTCTTGAACAATTCTCTGTTTCCGGACATTCCGGGACAGAAAAAATGGGAGAGGACCTGGTTTGTGCCGCTGTAACGGTTCTTTTCAGGACCGCGGCCCGAGCCCTGCAGCTACACTCGGATTTGGCGGTGCAGGGCGATGCGTCGGAGAGCGGGAAGATGGAGGTGCAGATCGTCTCGGTGCCTGACCGGCGGCGGGAATGGCTCGGGGGTATCACCGATTTCCTGATGCGAGGCATCGAGGATCTGCGGGAAGAGAATCCGAAGGCAATTCACCTGCTAATCGAAGGGGATGAGTGAAGGAGAAGTTTAGATATGGCACATAAAAAAGGACAGGGCAGTTCGAGAAACGGCAGAGATTCAGCTGCTCAACGATTGGGTGTAAAAAGATTCGGGGGACAGAAGGTTCGAGCCGGAGAAATATTGGTTCGACAGCGGGGAACTAAGTTCCATCCCGGGTTCAACGTCGGCAGGGGGAGGGATGATACCCTCTTTGCCCTTTCTCAAGGAACGGTGAAATTTCACAAGAAGCAAGGGAGAAAGCTCGTCAGCATCGAAGCGTAGGCTGCCGGTCACGCTCGCATGGAGAGCAGATTCGTCGACGAGGCGACAATCGAAGTTTGCTCCGGGGACGGGGGAGCCGGAGCTGTACATTTCCGAAGAGAGAAGTACATACCTCGGGGCGGGCCTGACGGTGGGGACGGCGGGGACGGCGGGGACGCTCTGTTTGTAGTGCGGAAAAATCTGAAAACTCTATCCTATCTCAAGATGCGTCATGCCTTTCGCGCAGATAAGGGTAAGCACGGAAGCGGCCAGAGGAAGAGCGGACGCCGGGGACAGGACGTCGAGATTCCCGTACCCCCCGGAACTTTGGTCAAGGATCCGGATTCCGGTGTCGTTCTGCAAGATCTGTCTTCCCGGGACGAACCCTGGATGTTTCTGCGGGGAGGACGTGGGGGGCGGGGCAACTGGCACTTCAGATCATCTACACGTCAGGCGCCTCGATTCGCCGAACCCGGACAGAAGGGCGTCTGCCGCCGAGTCCTGGTGGAGTTGGCTTTGATCGCCGACATCGGTTTGGTCGGCAAGCCGAATGCGGGGAAATCCACTCTCCTGTCAGTGCTTACCAACTCCCATCCCAAGATCGGCTCCTACCCCTTCACTACCAAGATCCCGAATATTGGGGTGTGCTCCCTGTACGACAACGACATTGTTCTGGCCGATATTCCGGGAATCATTGAGGGAGCATCCCGGGGCGCCGGTTTGGGATTCCAGTTTTTAAAACACATAAACCGAACGAATCTCATTGTCTTTCTCATCGATTTACACGACAACGATCCCGGGCTAAGCTACCACATGCTCGAGAAGGAGCTTGGTACCTACAGCGAAGAGCTGACAAGAAAACCCCGTTTGATGGTGGGTACGAAGATGGACCTTGACGGATCCGAGGACCGATTGACGGAGCTGAGGGCCGCTGTACAGGATCAGGACTGCCTCGGTATTTCCGCGGTTACCGGATTCGGTATCGACGAGCTGAAGCGAACGCTTTTTCGGACGGTGGGGAGGCACCGGTGAGAATCGCTGTTCTTGGAGGCACCTTCAATCCTGTGCATTTGGGGCATCTCAATATCGCCGGGGAGGTGCAGGCAGAACTAGGCTATCAGCGGATCATTTTCGTCCCGGCCAATATGCCGGCGCACAAAAACATGGAGATGGATGCAGGCGCCGAGAACCGGTTGAAGATGCTGGAGCTTGCCGCCTCTCCCTATCCTGACTTCCTTGTCGACGACTGTGAGCTGACGAGGGGCGGTACATCCTACACGATCGATACGATTCGGGACTTGTCTCGGCGTTACCCCGTCTACGGGAAACCCGGGTTGATCATCGGAGACGACCTGGTAGAGGATTTCAAAACGTGGAGGGACGTGGACCGATTGGTCGAACTGGTCGATCTGATTGTTGCCCGCAGACGATCCCCGGCGAATGTGGAGATAAGGTATCCCTGCCGCTATATCGACAATTCGCTGTATCCGATCTCCTCTTCCCAAATCCGTAAAAAGGTGTATTCAGGAAATGGTGATTCGGTCCGCAAGTGGCTGCCTCCGGAGGTATTTGACTATATTCAAGAAAATGACTTGTACAGCTGAAGCAATAGAGGATCTGCTGCGAAAAAGCTTGAGCCGGGAGAGACTGGAGCATAGTCGGCGGGTGGCTGAACTGGCCAGAGACCTGTGTCTTCGTTACGGTTTGGACGGGGTCAAGGGAACACTGGCAGGCTTGGCCCATGATCTGGCTCGGGAGATGGACCTCAGGAAGGTGCGGCTTCTTGCAGTCCGGGATGGCGGCGGAATATCCGCCCTGGAGGCGGAGCGTCCCGTCCTACTGCACGGGCGAGCAGCCTCGGTGCTGCTGCGGGATGCCCTCGGGGTTGGGGATCCGGAGATCCTCGATGCGGTGGCCAGCCACGTTACCGGTCGACCTTCTATGGGGTTGCTGGCAAAGATCGTCTTCGTCGCGGATTTTCTCGAACCGGGCCGCGGGTTTCTGGATGAGAAGTTTCGATTGAGTGCCCTGGAGCTTCCCCTTGACAGCATGATGATCTTGGTGTTGGAAGAGATTTTTAAATTCTTGAAAACAAGAGCGATCGCAGCGCCGGCCCGAGATCTATACGAGGAGTTACTGAGGAAATGCTAAGAAGAAACCGAAAGTGGGATAAGAGCATTCTTCTTCTCATATTGATCGTCATCGTTGTCCTGTCCGCCGGGGTTTTTGGCTACCTTCAACTTCGTACCGACCTGTTTACCGAAATGCTCAAACAGGGGGAGCCTGTAGCCGTGCTTTTTTCTTTGAGCGGCGATCAGGAGTATCGCTTTTTCGAAATTCTCTTCTACGATCCGAATACCAACCGGGCGGCTATAGTCTATATTCCGGGCAATGTGGGTATGATCATCGAGTCGTTAAAGAAAGTCGACAGGATCGACGTGCTGTATGAACGAGGGGATATGGATCCCCTGATCGCCAAGGTCGAAGAACTTGTTGCCATCGATATTCCCTTCTATATCGATCTGCAGGATAAGGAGGTGAGAAACCAGGTAGATCTTCTCGGCGGGCTGGAGCTTTTTATCCCCAATCCGGTGGATATCACCGTAGAAGGACAGCGCGTGCTCCTGCCTTCCGGAAGTGTCGTTCTGGACGGTGACAAGATTCGCGACTTTATCGCCTATCGGGAGGAGATGGAAAACGATGTCGACAGGGTGGGACGCAAACAGAGGTTCCTACAATCATTCTTGAAAAAAATCGCCGAGAGTGATCTGCTGAGAGAGAAAAATGCCTTTGCGGCATTTAGACGCAATATGTCGACCAACCTGAGCCCACGTGCCTTGAGCTCTTTTGTCGACGAGGTGAGGAAGTTGGATAACGAGAAAATCATCTTTCAACGGGTTCTGGGAAGCACCCGGGTTGTAGACGGCAAGGAGCTTCTGTTTCCCCATTTTGACGGCCAACTTCTCAAAGAAATCGTCAAACAGACCGGAGAAACTATTTCCAGCCAGGAGCCCTTCACAGAAGAAGAGTTGACGGTTTCCATAGAGATTCTTAACGGAACCAGCGTCGGCGGGCTGGCTCGGAGAGGGGCGAATGTTTTTCAGAGTTTTGGCTACGATGTGGTGTCCGTTGCCAATGCCGATAACTCGGACTACCAGAAAACAGTGGTTCTTGATCGAAAGGGCAGGATCGCTGCAGCCGAGCGGATTGCCGAGTTTATTCGCTGCACACGTGTGTACTCTCGGTTGGAGGAGGACGGCGATTTGAGCATCGACGTAACGATAATTTTAGGAACGGATTTTGATGGAAGATACTGTAAAGAATGATGTTTTAAATATAGCCCGGATCCTCGAGGACCATAGGGCTGAGGAAGTCATCGCCCTTTACATCGGAGAGATGAGCGACTGGACTGATTATTTCATTATATCCACGGTTCGCAGCACAGCCCATTTAAAAGGGCTGATTCGACTGCTGAATGAGTTCTTGCTTGAGAAATCAATTACCCCTCTAACGCGACGGAAGTCGGTCAACCGGGAAGCCGGATGGGTGCTTATCGATTGTGGACGTTTTGTGGTCCACCTGATGGATCAGGAACACCGGGAGTTTTACGAATTGGAAAAACTGTGGTTTGACAACGAGTTGATCTATTCGTCAAAATCCTCATAGTCCAGATCGTCGTCCTCGTCGGCGTCTCCGTCTAGTTCGTCCTCGAACTCTACTTCTTCTTCCTCTTCTTCGAGTTCTTCTTCCTCTTCGAAATCGTCCTCGTCGTAGTCTTCGTCTAGTTCGTCCTCGAACTCTTCCTCGTCTTCGTCTTCGAAATCGTCCTCTTCCTCTTCCTCTTCCTCGTCTTCGTCTTCGAAATCGTCTTCAAAATCATCGTAGTCGTCTTCGTCCTCGTAGAAGTCCTCATCGCCATAGTCGTCAAAGTCTTCATCACTCGCTTCTATGTACGAATCCAGGGAAGATGATGGCTTCAGCCAGAGTTCTTCGTTTGGATAGTGTGTGTGTCGACTCATATCCACCTCGCACTTTGCGCTTGTCTTCAACCCTCAATCTATGATCAAGAATTGGAATATGTCAACTCTTTTTTTCAGCAACTACCGAGTTTTTTGCTCAAGGCCATTGCCCGTTCACGATTCGTTGACAGCGTGGCTTTTTTCTGTGTATATTCCCCTGCACGGGAAGAGAGGAACCGTTGATCCTGAAGGCTCCCGCCAAGGTTAACCTGCATCTCGAGATCAAGGGTAAAAGACCGGACGGCTATCATGAGATCCTCTCCGTCGTTCAGTGTATCCCGTTGTACGATTATATCCAGATTCGGTCTTTGAAAAAGAAACACGCCCTCCGTGTTGTCTGCGATCCGCCCCTCCCGGCTCGACCCAATATCGCCTCCTTGGCCGCGGCAAGCTTCAGGAATGCGTGCAGAATCGACGACGGCATCGAAGTGATTATTGAGAAGAAGATCCCGGTTGGAGCGGGACTGGCAGGCGGGTCAAGCGACGCAGCTGCGGTTCTAACCGGATTGAACAGACTGTTCGGATCGGTACTAAAACCTGGGCAGCTGCATGATCTGGCCTCGCAAATAGGAAGCGACGTACCCCTGTTCTTTGGAGCTCCCGCCGCTTTGATGTTCGGACGCGGGGAAAAAATCACGGATCTGGGTGCGCGGCAAGATTTCGAACTGGTTTTGGTATATCCGGGATTTCCGATTTCCACCCAGGATGCCTATCAGTGGTTCGACCAGGACACCGAGAGTCTTCCGACGGCTTCTTTCGATCCCGCGGATCTGAGGCTTCTATACGAAAAGAAGCGGGTGGATTCCTGGGATTTCTTCAACTCCTTTCAAAACGTCGTGGAACGCCGTTTCCCGATGATCAAACGAATTACCGAAATTTTGAGAAGCTCGGGTGCTCACATTGCTGCGGTGACGGGCAGCGGATCCTCGGTTTTTGGGGTCTTTACGGATGGGAAAGCGGCACGATCCGCACGGGATACCCTGGGCCGTGCTTATCCTCATGTATGGATGCTCGTGCCCTTGAAAGATGACCCTTTCGCGGATTAAAATAGGTGTACCCGCAGGGAAAGGGATGTCAGGAGGTGCACCATGGAGATTACGGACATTCGGATCAAGAGGGTGAGCACCGGGGGTAAGCTCAAGGCCTACGTAACAGTTACTTTTGACGACTGCTTCGTGGTGCATAACCTCAAGATAATTTCAGGAAAAGCGGGAACCTTCATAGCAATGCCGAGCCGCAAGACAAAAACGGGGGAGTACAAGGATATCGCCCACCCCATCAACTCAGAGTTTCGTCATCAGCTCCAAAG
>Ga0114922_10005485_pt1 | contig 11706 bp, 12 predicted proteins | sample AartaG_FD_100975 | JGI IMG/M metagenome (GOLD analysis project Ga0114922, IMG submission 100975) | Deep subsurface microbial communities from Aarhus Bay to uncover new lineages of life (NeLLi) - Aarhus_00045 metaG | ecosystem: Environmental > Aquatic > Marine > Oceanic > Sediment | place...
AAGTTTGTTCAATAGATTCCATAGCAAAGTTAGTGTGTCTGCGGTAAGTCACTTTCCAGAAAGTGATCTGTGGGTTACCTGTAAGGTAAACGTCTTGTGCGCCATAGGCTACGAGCTGCATTAATCCACCTCCCATTTTGTTATACTATTGCTAAAGAAAAAAAAATTTTGATTTAACGTTTAAATTAATTATAAATTATGCTTTCACCCAGAAAAAATAATTTTTAAATTGGCTTTATGTATCATCTTGGTTTATTTGATTTATAATTTTATTTATATCAAAATTAGTTTCTAAAAATTTCTTTAAATAATTGTCTAAAAACACTTCTTTTTTTCCTTCGTGGTTTTTTGTAAAAATATACATGTCTTTTTTTTTATTTATTTTCCAACCTTCTTCTAAAGCATTGTACAGAAATGCCATTTTATGCAGTTTGATCGGGTCAATAGATAAAGGATTTGTGATATCAGATGCGATATTCATTAGATTTTAAAGAGAAAAGTAATATTAAATTTAACTTTATAACAAATACATAATTAAATAAAAAGCAATTTATTTAATTAATGCCGTCTTTTAAACCCAAGGCTAATAAAAAAATTCTAGTTTCAAAAAAGTCGAATGTTACCGTAGATAGCAAACACCAAGAAAAAATGATAGAATTTAAAAAAATCACCGATGTAATTATTCCAAATTTAATACAAGAAAGGCTACAATATAAAAGAAAGCTTAAAAAAGAGAATTTAACTCTTGATAAAAAACTAGAATTAAAAGATAAGATTAAAACATGTAATAAAAAGATCAAAGAACTTGCCAAAAAGGAAAAAACTTATTTATTAGATAATTCTAAATATGTGTTTGATTATTATGAAAAAAAGAAAGAATTAGCCGATGGTAATGACAGTAAAACTAAGGTCTTACATTCCTTTTTTAGTAAAACTATAGAAACAAGTACTTCTAAAAAATCAGAAATAAATAACACGCAAAGGTATTTGACTAACATTGATGAATCTTTTTTAAATATCAATGATTATGTGTTACGACATGAAATTTGTGAAAAATGTGGTGGAGAACTAATTCCAGTTGAATCAGAAGGAGTAATGATATGTAAAGAATGTTCAAATCAAGTGAGATTTATTATTGAGCATGAAAAACCTTCATATAAAGAACCTCCTAAAGAAGTGTGCTTTTATGCTTATAAAAGAATAAATCATTTTAGAGAAATTTTGGCTCAATTTCAAGCAAAAGAAACTACACAAATTCCGGATGAAGTATTAAAAAATATTAGATTACAAATAAAAAAGGAAAGAATTACATTAAAACAGATGACAAATAAAAAAGCAAAAGATATATTGAAAAAACTTGGTTATAATAAGTATTACGAACATATCCCATTTATTAAAGATAAATTAGGAATTAAACCACCTATTATGAAACCTCGGTTAGAAGAAACCCTATGTTCGTTATTTATGGATATACAAAAACCTTATGCGAAACATTGTCCAGATGATAGGGTTAATTTTCTTAATTATTATTATGTTTTATATAAAATGTGTGAGTTGCTAGGAGAAATTCAATTTTTGGCATTTTTTCCAATGTTAAAAGACCCTGTAAAAAGGATTGAACAAGATGATATTTGGAAAAAAATTTGTAAAGAACTTCATTGGGAATTTATACCAACAATATAATTCTTATTAAATTAATAAAAATTATATGAAATTAACACTTAGGCGCGTGGAAAACCAACAAGGTTCGCTCCAATACCGAATCCAGCACCAGAACGGGCACTGACAGCCATGGATGGAACATAAGTGTCAAGGATGCTGAATGTGGCAGCAGCAGTCAAAGCAATAAGCATGACTTCATCAAGTTTCATTGAGTGCTTAGGGATAGCGTAGGCTGCGATAGCAACCATGATACCTTCAACAACGTATTTAACGATGCGTCTGACGAGTTCGCCAATGTCTAAAACCTGTCCAAGTTGTCCGAGCATTTTATATAATTCATCAAGAAAAAAAAATATATATATCCAAAAAAATAGTTTAAAATAAGATGGATAAAAATAAACTATAATGGCACAAAAACAACTAAATAGTGATGGGACTAAAAATCCTAAATATGTTGATTTACTGGAGGAAGATAAGCCAATCGCTGGTCAAAAATTCGTATGTGTTTCATTTGTTTCGCCAGAAAATATTTTAAAGCAAAAAGAAGTGTTTTACTTTGAACAATTCCTAAAACACTGGGATTTCTCTAAATCAACACAAAAATTTACTCAGTTTCTAAATTTTATATCTTTTAAATATAATTTGAATTTTGATAAGATTATGACAGATTTTCAAGAATATACTAAATCAGAAGCAGATGATTTGGCACAAACAACAATAGCCGATGATTACAAAAACTTTTTAGATGCTAAAGAAGACGAGTTAGAACAAGAGTTTTTGGAAAGATATAATTTTCAAACTAGCACAAGAGGAATCAAGGTAAGAGGAGCTTATCCGACTCAACAAGAAGCGGAACTAAGATGTAGAATGCTTAGAGAAGTTGACCCAAACCATGACGTTTATGTAGGCCCAGTTGGATTATGGATGCCTTGGAATCCACAAGCTTACAAAACTGGTCGTGTTGAATATTTGGAAGATGAACTTAATCAGCTTATGCACGAGAAGAATCAGAATGAGAAAGAGGCAAAGGTTGCTTTTGAGAAGCGAGTTAAAGAGGCAAAAAGAGCTGCTATTGAGGAGAATGTTAAGATTGCTAAGGAGAGTGGTAATAAACTGACTCAAAATATCGATTCTGACGGCAATTTGGTTGGTGTGGCTAATATGAATACCACTGAGTCAGGGTTAAATGATACTGTTTCTTCTGCGGATATTCGTAAAGAATTGTTTGAAGGTAACAATGTTCGAACGAGAGAAACTGATAAAAAGGAAAAGGAACATCAAAAAGAAAAGGATTCTATAGCAATGGAAGTCGCCGAAAAGAAAGCTTAAATACTTATATATAAATTGATTTACAAGAATAATTTATATATATACAAATAAAGATGACTGACAACTGTAAACCTACATTTACAATTAATGATAAACTGCCACCTATGACGAAAAAAGTGGATTTTGAAAATGTAGCTGAAAAAAAAGCACCAAAGGTTGAAAAACCAAATAAGGGGAAGAAAAAGAAACCGAAACGATGTCAAATGGAAGGTTGTAAGAAGAAATTACCAATTACAGCTTATGATTGTCGGTGTGAAAAAAGATTTTGTAATTTACATTCAAGCGCCGAAAGTCATAACTGCTCATTTGATTACAAAGCCTTTTATAGAAAAAACTTGGAGAATAAAGGTGGATTAGGAGGTGGAAACTTTGACAAAGTTCAAAACAGAGTTTAATTACCATTTACTTTTCTTTACATTAATACGCGGGCCTTTTCTTTGTGCCTTTGGATCAAATGATTCTTCTTCATCATCTGAGCCTAGATCTTTACTCATCTCCCAAAACTCTTTTGAACCTAATTTAAAATCTCTATGAGGATCCGCTTTATACCAAAAAATTTGATCATCTAATTTATTGGATTTCGCATTATTTGAAACAACTAAACATTCATAGTTTTCTGTACACTGATCCATGACTTGACAAAAGCTCTCAAAGGTAGGAAACATACCGGCAAAATTTTCATAAATCCTTTTTCTATTTGTCAAATAAGGTTCGCGCAAAATAAAAGTATAATCGATATTTGTTCTTAAATTTGGAGGAACTCCTAAAGGGTACTGCATCGTGATTACTAACATAATTTTCCAATGTCTACCATTCATGAACAAAAGTCTCATTAATTTATCTCTTGCCCAAGTATTATCATATAAACAATCATCTAAAATAACAAAAGCTCTTCCGTCAATATTACATCTTCCATATGCTTCATTTTCCTTTTTAATTTGTTTGATTACCATTTTCTGTCTTTTAAGAATATTTTCAATAATAGCACTATTATATTCATCGTGAATAAACAATCTTGGAACCATTTTTGAATAATAACCATTTCCTGCTTCCGTTCCGGAAATTACTGTACCTATAGGAATATCTTGATGATGATATAGTAAATCTTTTACTAAAAATGATTTACCTGTATCTCTCCTTCCAATCAAAACAATAACAGGACCAGAAGCCTTTTTGGAATCAAATTTGATGTTTTTCATATCGAATTTTTTTAATTCAAGATTCATATTAATTTTCGATGATATTAAAAATAATATTAAATTTACGCAAATAAATAAGTTAAAAGATATTATTAATTTTATCTAATAAAACTAATGTTTGACTTGTATTATAAAAAAAACGATAATAGCGCCCTTTTTGAATCATTTAGAAATGTAGGAATAACAAATGTTCAAAACTTTATTCCTTTATACAAACAGTTTTTTTCCTTAAAAGAATCTAATTACAAAAATTTAAACTTGAATCACCACTTTCACATTATCCAAGTTGAACAAACTAATAAACGCAATAAATATAATTGTATAATTGACTCTGGTGATAAAAAACAAAACAAGCTTTGTTTTTTCAAATTCTCTCCATTATTAGATCCAGTGAAGTTCATGGTTGGTAAATATAAAGATTTAGGAGAAACCAAAAAGACTTCTTTACCAGAGTTAAATGAAAGTAACTGTCACAAAAAAGTTTTAGACCCAAATAATTCTGCTTATGTCGATAGTTTTTTTTCCTATTTAACAAGTCAGCTTTATCATAACTGCTATTTTCCTCATGGATTGGATTTCTTTGGTTCATTTTTGGGCATTCAAAAAGAATTTAATTACAATATTGCTGATGATATAGATTATTTACACGATTCTACTTATTTTCATAAAAATCAAAATGAACATTTTAAAATAGAAAACTTAGACATGGGTATTCTAATGGATTATGATACAAGAAATTATAAAAAAAAGCTGAATATTGGTGATAGAGTTTCAAATAAAGATGTATCTTCTATTAATGAAGATGATTTTAAACAAGTGTTTCATCTCTCCGATATTTCAAATATTCAACTAACAAAACCTGACTTAGTATTTGAATTTGACTTGCCAACAAGTAAATCAAGAAAAACCGATTCTACTTGTTCATCTAGATCATCGAATACTAATAATAGTGAATCAGAAGACGGTAACGCAGAGTCATCTGACGAGTGTAGTCCGGAAAATAGTGATGACAATGACGAAGACGACTATTCAAGTAGCGAAGGGACATTGGATTCAGAAATTGAGGTGAATAGTGTTTTATTTAATTTCCCTACACAAATTATTTGTTTAGAATGTTTGGATGGAACACTTGATTCTTTACTATCTGAAGAAAACGAAATGTCCACTGATGAATGGAGAGCTTGTTTATTTCATCTTGTCATGATGCTTATTGTTTATCAAAAAGTATTTCATTTTACTCATAATGATTTACATACAAATAATATTATGTTTCAAAAAACCGAAAAACAGTATCTTTATTATAGATATAATCAACGCTACTATAAAGTTCCAACATTTGGGCGGATTTTTAAACTTATAGATTTTGGTAGAGCAGTTTATAAATATAAAGGAAGAACTATATGTAGCGATAGTTATCATCATAAAGGAGACGCAGCAACACAGTATAATTTTGGTCCTTATTTCAATCCTAAGAAACCTAGATTAGAACCAAATATGAGTTTTGATTTATGTAGACTTGCTTGTTCTTTATTTGATTATTTTGTAGAAGATGTAGATGATATTAAACCAATTGATTACTTAGCAAAATTAATGGTTGAGTGGACACAAGATGATAAAGGTAGAAATATTCTATACAAGAAAAATGGAGATGAACGTTATCCTGATTTTAAGTTATATAAAATGATTGCTAGAACTGTTCATAAGCATACGCCACAAGCACAATTTGAAGGACCGTTTTTCGACAAATATATTGTATCTCGTAAAAAAATTAGTAAAAAAGCGAAAATTGTTGATGTTGATAAAATGCCATGCTTAGCATTAAATTAAATTGAAAATAATTTATAGATTTATTGAATGTTAAATCTATAAACATGCCACTACGAAACGGAAAACAATATTTACCATACTATTTATGCCAAAAATGCCAGCGATTTTATGGTGTAAAACAATACAATTATAATTGTAGTTACTGTTTTAAAGGTAAAAAAGGTTTGCCTACACAACAAGCTTTTATGGAAAAGTGTGATAAATGGGCAGAAGAACATTCTCTTAAAAAAACTGACATGTGGTTTCGACATCTAAAACAAGCTTCAAAATTGAAAAAAGATGAAATATTATATGGATTTATACAAGCTATGAAAAAAACGGATTCGTCAAAATATTTATTGGCAGATGATGCTTTGATATTATATAGGGATAATCCAAACCTCATAAGAGCTCATATATTGGCACACATAGTTAGTGATTGGTGGAATATTGTTAGCACGGATAATAAATGGCCATCGCATTCTGCTTGTTATTATGGAAATTTCAATGAGTTACCTGAAGTTGGTACTAATGTGCCTCCAAGATTACCACGTAATTTAATGTTGAAAACAACTTCCCGTACTTTTACTGAATATCACTGAATAATTAACATATATAAAATTATTTTTTAGGCTGACCTTTTTCCTCATCCATCACCTCCTCCTCCTCCTGCTGTTCCGGTTGTTGCTGCTGTCGTTGTTGTTGCTGTATCAAATTCAGCCGCTGCCCTTGCCGTCCTCGGCGTTGCCGTGCTCGATGTTGCTGCCGTCGGCGTCGCTGTTCTACCGCAAGAAAGCGGGCGCGTAGTTCTGCTTTCTCAAGCTCACAACAATCTTGGTACATTGGATCTAGTTTTACTTCACCACAACTTGCCTCTCCTAGAAATCCAGCTGCTACACCGCCTCTTCTTCTTCTCTTCCTTTTTCTAGTTTTTCGGCGTTTTCTTTTCTTTCTTATTTTTTTTCTTCTACGTGTTTTTGGCTTTCTTCTTCGCTTTCTTGTCTTGCGACGTTTTCTCTTTCCTCCCCTATTCTGACGCCGGGTTTTTCGAAGTAATTCAGCTGGATTGTATGTTTCTTCTGTTGCTTGCCAATGTCTTTTCTCCCCCTCTCCTAAGGATTCACGAACGTTTTGTTGTTCTTGTTCCTCCTCTGTTCTACTACGTAATACAAGAGGCGGAGCCGAACTAAGTGCAGCTAAATTTTTAGAATATGATCTTTGTTTTGGGTTACCTAAGTTTGTAGTAACTGGTCTCTCACTACTTTTTGCTCTTTCTGCTAATACACTAAGTCTTTTTTTTCGGTCTTCTATTTTTTTCTGTCTTAATTTCTCTGCTAACTGTGCTTCTTTTTCAGCTTGTTTTAAGGCAGAGTCGGAAATAAATTGTATACCAGTCCTCCCACGCATTGTTGGTGTTGGTGCAAAAACATTTCTGTCATGTTCTGCCATCCTCATTCTCTGTTTCGTTGTTGGTTTGCCATCATGATATTTTGCCCTCGATGTCATATATATATTTAAGTACGATTAAAAATCAGGAGGGGATGTAAAAACAGTTGGGGCCCTAATTATATTTTGTAATGGTGCGACTTGTTGTAAGATAAAATCTCCACCAAGAACACTAAGATATACCATAACAGCTTCTCTTAATAAAATTTTCAAGGGTTTATTTTCTTTTAAAACAAATCTCATTTCTAAAAAACGCAATAATAAATATATTCCAGCTATTACTAAAGCACCTACGAATGTATAAGTATTCATTAATATAAGTCGCAAGAATCATATTAATATTTTTCCGCATTAAACAAGTGTTTCAACTCCAGTTAAAATAGGCGGTTTTTTAAGTGAAAGAGAATCATCTAAAACTTGAACATCTAAAGCATCCAGTGATAATGATGGTGCCTCATTGAAAATAGTTAATTTATCTTCTTCATCATCGTCTTCTTCTTCTGCTTCTTCTAATTTTCTTTGTTCATTTCTAACATGACTAATTTCTTCTAATCGTTGAATGGTTTTTGGAGCTGGTACTTTTTCAGGTGGTGGTGTACTCGAGGGCATAGCTTTTATATCATATTTCACAACACTATCTGTATCATTAAAGGAAATATTAGCTGATTTTACTGTTGGTTCATTTTCAGTTGTAGGTTTGGTATCTATTTTAAATGTAGGAGCTTCGGTCTTAATTTCTGTAGTGGGTGTTTCTTCTTTTTTCTTCTCAAGTTTAGATTCTAATTCTTGAATAGTATCACTTATCTCTAATTTAACATTTTCTTTTTCTGATGTATTAGAAGTTTCATCTTTTGAAACACTAACTTTATCTTTAATAGCATCCGCAGCTTTCTTAATTTCTTCTTTAACTTCAGCAGAAATAGTATCTTGTATATTGCCTGAACTGTCTTCTTCTTTAACCGGTTCCATTACTTCTTCTTCTACTATTTCTTCTTCAGTAGTTTCGTCAATGTAAGCTCTTAGTATTTTTTCAACAGGCATGCTTTCCCTAACAGTATTTAAAATACACTCTTTACAAATGGTTTCACATTCACGAAGATTCTTTTGTTGTGTTAATGGTGCTATTTCTGTTTCAAACAAATAAACATTACTGTAACATTTGCGCGCACATTTAATGTAAACTTTATGAATAAAGTCAGATAATTTGGGAATATCAATGTCTATTTTCTTTTGTTTTGTTGCCACACGAATACTGGTTAAAACTTTAAGTTGAGTGATATGAACGCATGTTAAAAGATCTTCTAAATAACTACATTTGCTTTGTTGAACAATTCTTTTTGTTTCATTGTTAATAATTTCTTGATTCCATTTTGGAACACGTGTTAAAAAGTTTTGAAATGTCATTAAATATTTATTATCTTCATCATTAGACTGACATAAACCACATGCTTCTTTAAAAATAGATTGAAGTCCTTGAATGATAAGCGGTGTTAAAATATTCACTAGATTAGCTGAATATTCATTTTTTGCTCCAGACAAAACCGATGTGTTGTAATCGTCCATTTACATTTCTTGTATATTTTCTAAACTAAGTTCCGGACGCATAAATACAATATTTATGATAAAAGATATCAACAATATTTCATTTCTAAACTCTTTTCTAACTTTATCAAAATAAATCAAACAAGCATATTTCCTTTTTTTTTTAATTTGTGAATTATTTTGAAGATAAGCCATTATATCTAGAGCAGAATAGGCTTTTTCATAAAGTTTTGTAGCAAATGATAGACATTTTTCATTATTTGAATAATTAGTTTTTTTTTCTATTTGTTTCTTTAACCATTCAGTCTTTTTTTTAGTTAATTTTTTATATTTAACTGTAGTAAATTTTTCTTTATATCGATGAAGGCTTGTTGTTTTTCCATTAATAGTGGGTAATTTTATAAATATATTGCAGAATCTGGAGAGAATTGGTTTTAATAATTTGTTTTGGTTTTCAATCACAATAAAGAACCGTGTAGTACGACTAAATTGTTCAATACACCTTCTTAACGCTGATTGCGCATCTGTTGTTAATTTATCAGCATTAAATAAAACTATGCTCTTGAATATACTTCCTTGATGTAAATGAATATTGGTTTTTGCGAAAAATTTTAATTCATCTCTAATAAATCGTATACCTTTACTATGAGCACAATTAATATACATTACATATTTTTTGATATTTTCTGTGGTTTTGTAAATTTTACGAATGAAAAAACCTAATACATTTCTTTTCCCACAACCAGAAGGTCCATAAAATATGATGTGTGGTATCTTTTTTTCTTCAATGAAAGTAGTTAATTTGTTTTTTATGTCTCGATGAATCTGTAATTCCTCCATTAATTACTAATTTCTATTTATTTTTAATATAATTTTAACGTAAAGTTATATCAAATTAAGCAACACTGTATAAAGATTTAGTGTATGGATTATTATTAAACGCATTTAACATGGCAGGATTGTTTCTTTGGCAATCTTGAGAACGTTCTCTGAAATTTCTACCTGTAATACTTCCATGAGTAGCTAAACTACCTGCTTGTTTTGGCATATCTGGTACAAGTTTGTCTGGTTGAATACTTCCAATTTTACCTACTGAAACATTTTGCATATCATTAAACAATGACATATTACCAATATTTTCATATTTACCTTCTGCTGCTTCCAACTCCTCTTTATTTGGATTTAAATGAGCATTTCTATAAGCAGTATAATCTACTGGTCCAGTTGACCAAGGCGTAGCTCCAGCATCGCCAGTGTATGGACATGTAGTCGTATCTCTTTGATTTGCTACAGGCTGATAATCTGCTGAAAGGTAACCACCATCATTTACGCCATAAGTACCTTGTACATTACCATTTGGTCTAACGTTATCGATTGTTTGTTCTTTAATAGTGGTTTTTGCTCTATCTGCTGGATTCCATACACGAGCTTCATTAACACCATAAGTTCCTCCAGCATTACCTGTTGGTCTTAGATTACCAATAACATTTTCTTTACGTGATGGCCTTAAAACATCCATTATTGGTGCTGTAATTGCTCTTGCCCAACCCATAACGCCACCAAATTCGTCTGCTTGACGGGTTGTTGTGCGCGAATTAGGAAGGGCTCTGTAACCATCCTTACCATAATCATCTTTAGTTCCATCTCCACCGGCTTTATAATTTTGATTATGAGCAGCACCAGGATACTTTCCAAACGGTGCCAACACAGGTCGTCTAGATTTTCTATATTGTTGTTCGGCTTGTCCAGCAAGAGAACCGCCATCTTGGTTACCATTACTAGCGCCAAAATATTCACGTCCTACATTACTTTTAATAGGTTGCATGACTTGTGCGCTGCGTACTTTCTGTCCTTTTTCTTGTCCAGTAGTAGTAAACCATCTATCAGGAGAATTTAAATAGAAAGTATCGGGTCTGTTTTTTTCGACTCTTCCCTCAACGCCCCTTACTGTATTAGTAACTTTCGCAGGACCTTCGTGATTTGCTAAACCAAACGTAACTTTGGGGTTCGTTTTTACGCGCAATTGATCAACTGTTCTTGGCAACCATTCTTGTCGAGCTTCCATACCAGCATTAAAACCATTGGAACCTTCACTTGTAAATCCTTTATTTAAACCTGGGCCTACTCTAACCTCTTCCCAAGGTTTATTATTTGAAATATTTCTAGATTGTACCATGCGAGACTGTATAAAATCAGTTGTATTTGGTGCTCCATGAGCAAAATGCATATTCCTTTGCGGTTTGAAAAGAGGGGCTACAGCTTTTTTTTGGAATCGTTGTGTACCACTTCCATTTAAATTGTCTAAAAGACCTTCATTTCCATTAAAACCGGTTGTTCTTTGTGTTACTTTTGACCCAAAAAAAGGCACCATATTATTATGTTTCATATCGCATTTCTGAACTTCACTTCCACTCATTGATTTAAATAATCCTATATTATTTGGATCATTTCCATCTTCCACTTTTTTCTCATATACGCTTTGTTGAAAATATCTATCCATCGCCGCATTCGGTGCCGGATAATACTTGGCATTGCTAGTTAATTCTGAGTATGTTTCTTTTGGATAATTAACAGGGGGTTTAGTTGGTAGATGAGATTTTACATAACCAGGGTGTAAACTTCTTTGATTTTGTGCGGAAACATTGTTAAAACCTTCGCGGTTATTTGTTGCTTCTTTCTTCTTGTCGTTATTTATTAACCACATTGCACCTAAAGCTACTAC
>Ga0114922_10005486_pt1 | contig 11705 bp, 7 predicted proteins | sample AartaG_FD_100975 | JGI IMG/M metagenome (GOLD analysis project Ga0114922, IMG submission 100975) | Deep subsurface microbial communities from Aarhus Bay to uncover new lineages of life (NeLLi) - Aarhus_00045 metaG | ecosystem: Environmental > Aquatic > Marine > Oceanic > Sediment | place: Aarhus...
ATATCTTCTCCCCACATGTTGGACATATAGTGGGCATATCAAATTTTTTCTCCCCGCCTTTCCTCTTTTCTTTTATTACTTTTACTACTTCCGGAATAACTTCTCCGGCTTTTTGGATTAAGACAGTATCTCCAATTCGAATATCTTTTCTTCCAATTTCATCCTCATTATGCAGAGTTGCTCTTTTTACTACTGAACCAGATATTGTAACTTCTTCCAATTCAGCTACCGGAGTTATGGCCCCCGTGCTCCCCACCTGAACAATAATATCCTTAACTTTTGTGGTCAGTTGTTGGGCAGGAAACTTGTAAGCAATGGCCCAGCGGGGGCTTCGAGTAGTCGACCCCAACTCTTCTCTCGTCCTCAAGGAATTAACCTTGATTACCATTCCATCGATCTCGTAATCTAATTCTTCTTTCTTTTCTATCCATTGCTGGCAGTAGCTTATAACTTCCTCTATATCCTGACAGAGTTTATTATGGGGGTTTACTTTAAATCCTATCTTTTTTAGATAATCCAAAACTTCCATATGGGTATTGAAGTTATTTCCCTCAGGAAAAGTTGCTCTGTAAATAAAAGTATCCAAATGCCTTTTAACGGTGATTCGAGGGTCAAGCTGTCTTACTGAACCGGCTGCTGCATTTCGCGGATTAGCAAATAGATTCTCTCCCCTTTTTGTTCTCTCTTTATTTAATTTTTTAAAATCGCTTTTCTTCATATAGACTTCCCCGTATACCTCGATACGAGGGGGGTTATCTTCACCGAATAATTTTAAGGGAATAGCCTTCACAGTTCTAAGATTAGAAGTAATTTCTTCTCCGGTTGTCCCATCCCCGCGGGTTGCTCCCCTTGTAAAGATATCGTCTTCGGAAACTAAAGTAACAGCCAACCCATCAATCTTTAGCTCTACTACATATTCTAATTTTTGTTCAGGAATTAATTTTTTTATCCTCTGGTCAAAAGCTCGTAACTCTTCAGGCGAAAAGGCATTAGCCAAACTTAACATAGGAGCAATGTGTTTCACTGTGGTAAATCCAGAAACTGGCTCTATCCCTACTCTCTGGGTGGGAGAAGAAGGTGTAATATATTGAGGGTACTTTTCTTCTAATTCTATTAAATCTCTCATTAATTGGTCATATTCAGTATCTGCAATAGTTAGATCATCTAAAACATAATAACGATAATTATGGTATCTGATTTTTTCTCTTAATTCCTCTATTTTTTTTGTAATATTATTATGATTATCAGAATTATGCACCATTTTTTTCCTCTAACAAACCTATTAAAAACTGCTTTATAAAAAATTATCTAGTATTATATTTATATTATATTACAAATAAGTATAAACTAAAAGCTTATTAAAACACAACCAGATTAGTCATATCGAGTATTACGTATCGCGTAAAGAAAAAGAAAAGATTCAGAAGCAAAATAAGATAAAAAAAACAAGAGTAATTACTATTCTTTTCTTTATCTTATTACAACGCTAATGTAAAGTTATAGATTTTTTAATGAATAATAATTTATGCTTATATTTGTTATTCTATTTCATCCGGTATGAAACCTCTGAATTGAGCATTGTAAAGCTTGGTATATAATCCATCCTTGGCGATAAGCTCATCATGATTACCTTTCTCTTTAATTCCTTCATCGGTTAAAACCACTATCTGGTTAGCATTTTTAATAGTAGAAAGCCTGTGGGCGATCACCAGCACTGTTCTGCCGACAGTTAATTTTTCTAAAGCCTGTTGTATTATAATTTCAGTTTCACTGTCTAAAGCTGAAGTAGCTTCATCAAGTATGAGGATAGCAGGATTTTTCAAAAATGCTCTGGCGAGAGATATCCTTTGTTTTTGACCTCCTGAAAGTTTTATTCCTTTTTCTCCTATGTAGCTATCGTACCCTTCGGGTAAACTCATAATAAAATCATGAATATTCGCATTTTTAGCTGCCTTTTCCACTTCTACGTCTTCCGAGTTGGGTTTCCCATATAATATATTCTCTTTTATTGAACCGGTAAACAAAAATATATCCTGCTGAACCAGGCCGATATTCTCCCTTAGAGATTTCATTTTTATATCTTTTATATTAATACCGTCAACTAAGATTTCGCCACCATTAACCTCATAAAATCTTGGGATTAATTGGCAAAGAGTAGTTTTCCCACCACCGGATGGACCTACTAATGCCATTGTTTCTCCTGGCATTATGGCAAGATCTATATTTGATAAAACAAATTTTTCCTCGCTATATTTAAAGGCTACATTTTTAAACTCAATCTTACCCTTTATTTCTTTTAAAATAACAGCATCTTTATTATCTACTATAGAAGGTTTCACTTTCATAATTTCCACAAATCGTTCAAAACCAGTCATACCATCTTGAAATTGCTGGGTAAAGTTGGTGAGTTTTCTAATCGGTTGAAGAAAGAAATTTATATATAAAAGGTAAGCAACTAAATCCCCTATATTAATATATCCCCGATATACAAAAAATCCACCAACGCTTAGGGTGATAATGTTTAAGATATTTGATAAAAAGAATATCCCAGCAAAAAACTCTGCCATTACTTTGTAAGCAAACTCTCTCGAACTATTAAACTCTCTATTGCCCTCGTTAAACTTTTCAATTTCGTACTCTTCGTTAGTAAATGATTTTGCGACCCGTATACCAGATATGCTGTTTTCTAATTGTGCATTAACATTAGCTATTCTTTTTCTGACTGATCTAAAGGCACCCGCCATTTTCTTCCTTTTTAAAGTCGCATACCAAATTAACAAAGGCAAAAAACTATATATAATTAAAGTAAGTCTCCATTCTATAGTGGTAAGTATGATAAATGAACCTATAAGCATTACCAGAGATAGGAACAAATCTTCCGGTCCGTGGTGGGCTAATTCAGATATCTCCCTTAGGTCGTTTACTATTCGAGACATTATATGCCCGGTTTTTATATTATCAAAATAATCAAAAGAAAGAGTTTGTAAATGTTCAAAGAGGTCTCTTCTCATGTCCCGTTCCATTCTGGTTCCCACCATATGTCCCCAGTAATCTATAATATAATTTAAAACTGCTCTAATTACGGCAAGCACTAATAGAGCTATAATAAATATATAAAATACTCTTAATTTACCATTGGGGATAATATCATTAATAAATTGCCTGGTAATTAAGGGGAAAGCTAAATCAATGGCTGCTATTAAAAAAGCACAACTCATATCCAATGCAAATAGTTTCCAGTATGGCTTATAATAAGATATAAATTTTTTTAACATTCTTGTTCCTTTTTTCTTATTTCAATCTTTCCAGCCTTATTTTTTAATGTTTTCACTATTTAACTTATAAAGTTTATCATTTTAAAAAAGGTTTTTCAAATGCAACGACCTTTCTCTATAGTATCGAGTATATAGTATCGAGTATTGAGTTAAGAAATAGAAGAAAAGATACAAAAAAGTAGTATTCTTTTTTTATCTAACTATCCCCTTAAAGTTTACAATAACGAATTTAAAATTACCTTTACTTTGATTTTAAAAAATGATAAACTATAATTCATATGTCAAAATTCAAATATATATTTTGGAAGGAGTTTTTTGATGAATAAATCTATAAACATTTTTAGAATCTCGACTGTTTTAACTTTATGCCTTTTAGTATTTTTAATTTTTAATTTTTCTTTTGTTTTTGCCAATGAAGGGACATCTACTACTGAAACAAATCCAGAAGATATTGAAACTGTTTTACCTCCTGAGACAATATTGGCTTCTTTTGAGGGACAAACTATTACACTGGGAGAATTTAATCAATTATGGGAAGAGGTTCCGGAAGAATACAAACTACAGCTTGATAAAAGTATGATACTTGACCAGGTGATTTCTGAAAAACTTCTGATTCAAGAAGCAAAAAATATAGGCTTAGAAGAAGATAATGATGTATTAGAACAGATACAAAAAATGACCGAACAAATATTGGTTCAGGTCTTAATAGAAAGAGAAATATTAGACAAAACAAAAGTTAATGATGAAGAAGTTTTGGAATACTATGAACAAAATAAGGATAGCTTCACTGAAAAAGAGCAGGTCTACTTGTATAATATTTTATTAGAGACTGAGGAAGAAGCTCAAGATATTCTGGAACAATTAAAGGCAGGAGGAGATTTTAGCGAAATTGCCCAAGAAAGATCTACCGGACCCAGTGCTGCCCAGGGTGGAGATTTAGGATACTTGCCTAAAGGTACAATAATCCCAGAAATTGAAGAAGTAGTCTTCGCCTTAGAATTAGAAGAATTAAGCACAGTAATTAAGACTGATTTCGGTTTCCATATTTTAAAAATTACTGAAAAAAAACCAGAAACCGTTAAAACTCTTGAAGAGGTTAAAGAGGATATTATTCAGACCTTGCTACCTGATAAACAAAAAGAAGCTTTTGAAAATCTCTTAGAAGAATTAAAAAATAAATCAGAAATCGAAATAAATGAAGAAGCATTACAATAAAAATAGCGTAGAGCGTAAAGCGTTTAGCGCATAGTTGGGGAAGAAGAAAATAAAAGAGAAAAAAGCAAGGTGTGGGAGCGTATTAAATACGCTCCGATAGCGGGTAGCATATAGTGTATAAAAAAAAGGGTACGAATTAATCGTACCCTTTTTTTATTAAGGTAAATATGCTTTATATCCCCTATACTTTTGTTATTTCCTGTCCGCTATTTCTTTTCTCTTTCCCATCTTCTGTCTTATCTTCACTATATACTACATACTAAATACTATCCTATCCGCTATATTTTCTCCAATGGTGCAAAATTCACCGATAACTTTTTTAATCCCACTTTTTCAAAATCCACAGTTATAAAAATATCATTTTCAGTTTTAATTTTATTTAATATAACCCCTATTTCCCAATCAGCATGCCTTATCTTATCTCCCACTTCTATCTCAATTTTTTCTCTTCTGTTATCAAGTGAAGGAATTTCTTCCCCTTTTTCTATATCTGCTTTTTCTTTAAGATGTTTTGGAATCTCAGAAATAAATCGTGAAACACTGTTGAACAGGGTATTACCATTCAAATTTCTTCTCCAGGCATAAGTCAAATATAACCATTCTTTAGCCCTGGTCATTCCCACATAACACAATCTTCTTTCTTCTTCTAATTCCTCCCCGCTATTCAAGGAACGAGAATGAGGAAATATACCTTCTTCAAATCCGGTAATAAAAACCACCGGAAATTCTAAGCCTTTGGAACTATGCAGGGTCATAACTGTAACTACATCATCTTCTCCTTTGTAAAGATCAATATCCGTAATTAAAGCAATGTACTCTAAGAAGGCAGTTAAAGATCTATCTTCGTTGTTTTCTTCAAACTCTTGTACTGCCAGGATCAATTCCTTTATATTTTCGATTTTGCTTTGAGCTTTGAATTCTCCTTCTTTTTTTAGCTCTTCATAGTAATTGATTTTTTTTATTAACTCTATAAGCAGTTCGCTCCCCTTGATTTCCTTTTTCCTTTTGTTAAGTTCATCAATCAGTGAAGTAAATCTATTTATTGCTTCTTTCCTATCTCCAGATATTTTTATTACTTTTAATCCCTGCTTTAAAGCCTGTAGAAAATTTAAGTTATTTTTTCTGGCTAATTCTTCTATTTTGCTTAAAGTAACCTTACCTATGCCTAATTTAGTATTATTAATAATCCTTAAAAAACTTACTCTATCTTTTTGATCATGTATAAGACGCAGATAAGCAAGAATATCTTTTACTTCCTTTCTTTCGTAAAATCTTAATCCTCCTACTACCCGAAAAGGAATACCCTGTTTATTAAAAACCTCCTCAAAGGCTCTCGATTGCGCATTAGTCCGGTATAAAATGGCAAAATCTTTAAAAGCTTTACCTTTTTCTTTATTCAATTTTATAATTTCCTGACTTACAAATACTGCTTCATCGAGAGCGCTAACTGCTTCATAACACCTTATCTTTTCGCCGTCTTTTTTATCAGTCCATAGTTCCTTTTCCTTGCGATTTCTGTTATGTTTTATCAGATTTGTAGCTCCTTCTAATATAACTTTGGTAGACCGATAATTCTGTTCTAATTTAATTACTCTACTTTGAGGAAAATCCTGTTCAAATCTTAAAATATTGCTTAAATCAGCTCCTCTAAATTTATAAATGCTCTGGTCGGGATCGCCCACTACAAATAAATTATTATATCTTTCCGAAAGTAGTTTTACCAACTGATATTGAGCAAAATTTATATCCTGATATTCATCTACCAAGATATATTTAAATTTATTCTGGTAATTTTCTAAAATTTCGGATCTTTCTTTAAAGAGTTTTACGGTTAACAAAATTAAATCGTTAAAATCAAGAGCGTTATTTTCAAATAATTCTTCCTGATATTGTGTGTACACCTTAGATACAATTTTTTTGAAATAGTTCAGAGCATTATACTCAAATAATTCTGGGTCTTCTAAATTATTCTTAGCTTTATCTATTATAGATGAAACAATATTAGGGCTATATTTTTTATCATCTAAATCGAGGGTTTTAAGGCATCTTCTTATCATACTAAGCTGATCACCTTTATCATAAATAACAAAATTTTTATCATAACCCAGGACATCTATCTCCTGGCGTAAAATCCGTGCACAGATGGAATGAAAAGTACCCATCCATAATCCTTTCATCATATTTCTATCAGAAAAATCTTTACTTATGAATTCAATTCTATCTTTCATCTCTTGAGCAGCTTTATTGGTAAAGGTAACAGCCAATATATTTCCAGGATTTATCTTTTTTTGAAAAATTAAAAAAGCAATTCTATGTGTAAGAATTTTTGTTTTTCCACTGCCCGCACCGGCAATAACTAATACAGGAGCTTCTTTAACTTTAACTGCTTCTTGTTGTCTTTGATTTAAATTCTCTAATATCTTCATTTTTTTCTTCCACAACTCCTGTTTTAATATTCATTATAATTGATTACACAAATTACATTTAGATTGCATTGATAAGATAAAAGAATTTTTAGGAGTGTTGCAATATACACCTACGGTTACAAACGATACCGCCTAAAAATAATTAGTTGTAATCACTTATTTATTCATTAGCATTAGATTCCTATCTTTCATCTGTGTAATCTTTTTATTAATCTGGGTAATCAAGTTAGGATAGCTAATTTCTTAAGTTTTTCTTCTAAGGTTGGTATATGATTCCCATTCCAAAAAATCTTTCCGCAATTGAGACATCTTTTAAACCAATAACCTCTCCCAGAGACGTTTAAGGGGATCTCTCCCTTGACTTCCTCTTCCTGAACTTTTTGCAAGAGATTATTACAATTTGAACATCTACTAAATAGACTTTCTTTATTTACTTTCAATTTCAATTCTTTTATAATCTGTTCTAATTGCCCATTAAGATCGTCTTTGTCAAGATAAAAAATCCAGGGCAATTTTCTTAAAAACTTTACCCTGGATAACAAAATTCTATACTCTCTTTTAGTCAGATTAATAACTGATATATAATCCTCATTTTGAAAATACAGGACATCAAAACCTAGGATCCTGAGCAAAATTGCTAATTTTTGCAATTTGTAAACTACAAAGCGTTTATCTTTCATAAGCTTAAGTTGGGGGATTACACCCCCTTGGATTTTTTCGGGTTCGGATTTATCCGATCCAGCTTATTTTGCTAATTTTTTTTAACAGGTTCGATAAATCGAACCTCTACATCCTAAAATCGTAGAATCTTTTCTATTCTATTCAACCCTTCTTTAATATCTTCTAAAGATGCAGCATAAGACAACCTTAGGTATCCTTCTGCTTCAAATGCACTACCCGGAATCAAAGCAACCTCCGCCTCCTTTAAAATAAAATTGGTGAGGTTAAATGAATTACTAATCTTCTTACCATTATATTCAATCCCTCTTTCTAATATTTTACTTACATTAGGAAAGGCATAAAAAGCTCCGACTGGAGTAAGGCAGGAAATTCCTTCTATTTCATTTAGTCTTTTTACCATATATTTCCTTCGCTCATCGAATGCTTTTCTCATCTCTTCGATAGCGTCTTGTTTCCCGTTTAAAGCTTCCACACTGGCTTTTTGAGCAATAGAATTGGGATTAGAAGTACTGTGCCCTTGGATTTTGGACATTCCTTTGATAATCTCTTCCGGACCTGCAGCATAGCCGATTCTCCAGCCAGTCATAGCATAAGATTTGGAAACTCCATTTATTGTAATAATTTTTTCTTTTATTTTATCGCTTAAGGAAGCCATGCTTAGATGTTTTGCATTATCATAAACTAATTTTTCGTATATTTCATCACATATACAATAGATATCATACTTTAAGAGAAGCTTTGCTATTTTTTTTAATTCTTCTTGTTCATAAACAGCTCCGGTAGGATTATGAGGGCTATTTAAAATAAGTAATTTGCTTTGTGAAGTTATCTTTTCTTCAATCTGATTAGCAGATAATTTAAAGTCTTCCTCCTGATAAGTATTGATAAATATGGGAACTGCTCCCGCAAATTTAATCTGCTCTGTGTAACTAACCCAGCAAGGGGTGGGTAACAATACCTCATCACCTGGATTACAAATAGTTAAAATTGTATTAAAAAGGCACTGTTTTGCTCCGTTAGACACAATTATCTCTGAAGTTTTGTACTCTATTTCATTGTCTTGCCTAAATTTTTTTAATATAGCTTCTTTAAGTTCAATTATTCCTGAGCTCGTAGTGTAGTGACTAAAACCTTCTCTAATGGCAGAAATGGCCTTTTTTCTAATATTTTCAGGAGTACCAAAATCAGGTTCACCTGCTGCAAAACTGATCACTTTCTTCCCTTCCCGCTTCATTTTTAATGCTTGGGCAGTAATAGCCAAAGTTTGAGATGGATTTATATTTTTTACTCTTTCCGAAATAGTCATCTTTTTCTTTCCTTTCTGGTAAAAATCAAACTTTTGTACCAGGTACTTTTATTTTATTTTTAGATATAATCGAGCCAACTTAAGTATTTATCTTCTTTCCCTTTAGCGATATCGAAGAATTTTTTTTGAATATTTTCGGTTACCGGTCCACGTTTTCCTTCACCGATTTGATAATTATCAATTTCTCTAATGGGGGTTACTTCGGCCGCTGTACCGGCAAAAAATACCTCATCAGATATATAAAGTTCATCTCGACAGATATACTTCTCTTGAACTTGGTAGCTCATATCCTCTGCAATTTTTATTATAGAATCTCGAGTAATTCCTTCTAATATAGTTGAAGTAGGAGTTGTATAAATTACTCCATCTCTAACCCAGAATAAATTTTCTCCTGAACCTTCAGTGACAAAACCTCTTGTATCTAATAAAATTGCTTCATCAGCCCCTGCTTCAATTGCTTCCATATTAGCAAATATAGAATTAATATAATTCCCACAAATTTTAGCTTTTTGAGAGGTCGAATTTATATAACTTCGGGCATAACTCGAAATCTTAGTTTTAATCCCTTTAGCTAGTGCTTCTTCACCTAAATAAGCACCCCATTCCCAAACAGCAATAGTACAATTAACCGGGCATTTAAATGGATTTATTCCTAATTGTTCAAAACCACGATAGACTAAAGGCCGAATATAACCACTTTTAATTTTATTTGCTTTAATAGTATCTATTACTGCCTGTCTGAATTCTTCTTTGGTATAGGGAATTTCCATTTTAAATATTTTTGCTGAATTGAACAAACGGTCAATATGTTCTTTTAATCTAAAAACTGCTGTTCCGTTTTCGGTCTTATAGGCTCTTATTCCTTCAAATATTCCACTTCCATAATGTAGGGCATGAGTACATACATGAACTTTTGCCTCATTCCAATCGACCAACTTCCCATCCATCCAGATTTTATCTGCCTTCATTTTTATTTACCTCCTTCTCAAAATTAAGTTTAGAATAATTTTAGCACATTTTTACAATAATTACATACTATTTATTTTGTATCTCCTATCTCGGATAAAATACAGTAACAAGTAATATGTAATGAGTAATAAGATTAAATTTCTGAAATTGTAAAAACAGGTACTTGTTACAGGTTAGACATTAGTTCACTTGTTAGTTAGTTGAGAAAATAAAAGTCGGTAGCAAAAAGCCAAGAGTCAGAATTCAGAACAATAAATTACCATTTTTTATATATATCTTACTACACTGCCGAAGTTTACTCTAATATTTTAGTAGTTAATGCTGATTAAATATTTTGTTTTAATTCTTCTAACTTTACTTTTTGGATTTCAAAATTATTACTATTGAGAATGATTTTAGCAGTTTTTTCTACTTTTTCTAGGGAACCAGTAGTATAATAATTCTCTTCTCCTTTGCCCTCTTCTTTTAAAATTCCCTTTTGGGTGAGAACTTTTTTTAAAGTTAATGAGGTGCTGACAGATGGATCAACTAATATTACTCCTGGACCTATAATATCTGATATTACCCTTTTTAAAAAAGAATAGTGTGTACAGCCTAATATCAAAGTGTCAATTTGCGCATTTTTTAAGGGTTTTAAATATTCTCGTGCAACTTCGTAGGTTTTAGATGCAGTAAATTTTCCGGCCTCAACTATAGAGACAAATTCGGGACAAAAATTAGAAAAAACTTTTATTTCGGGAGCAATTCTTTTAATCTTTTTAGGATAAGCTTCTTTTTTGGTGGTAAATTCGGTGGCAATAACTCCGATCCTTTTGTTTGAAGTCTTCTTTATGGCATCCTGAACTGCTGGTTGGATAACACCGATGATGGAAATAGAAAAAGATTCTTTTGCTTTTTTGAGGCTGGCAGCTGTAGCTGTATTACACGCTATAACACAGATTTTTATTTTTTTCTTTATAAGAAAGCTAATTATTTGAAGAGTATAATTTATAAGTTCATCTTGATTTTTTTCACCATAGGGTTGACGCTGGTTATCAGCAAAATATTCAATGTCTTCTCGAGGAAGTAATTTCTTAACTTCCCTTACTACCGATAAACCACCTAACCCCGAGTCTAAAAAACCAATCGGTTGCTCTTTCATTTGATACCCTTTCGTTTCATCACAAAAATATATAATTTCTCATTTTTAATATTTTTTCTAATAAGTAAATAATATTATTATTATTCAACTTATTATCGGTCAAATACTCTGAAAAATATTAAGTCAATATTTTTTAGGTAATTTTGATAATCAAAGCACTCTTCTATCTCTGATTTTGTTAAATATTGACCTACTTCCGGGTCCCCCAATAAAAGTTCTTTAAACTCTACTTGGCCCTGCCAGACCCGCATAGAAATTCCCTGCACTATTCGATAGGCTTCCTCTCGAGAAAGATCTTTTTTGGTGAGTTCTAACATTATTTTTTGAGAAAAGATCAGACCTCTGGTTTTTTCCAGATTCTCTTTCATTCGCTCGGGATACACATTTAAATTAGAAATAAGATTGGTAAATTTTTGTAATATATAATCGATAAGAATATTGCTATCAGGAATAATAATCCGTTCTGCAGAGGAATGAGAAATGTCTCTCTCTTGCCATAGGTTTACATTTTCCAGAGCAGTCATGGCATTAGCTCTGACCACTCGAGAAAGTCCGCAAACTCTCTCACAAATTATAGGATTCTTTTTATGAGGCATAGCTGAAGAACCTTTCTGCCCAGCGGAAAAATTTTCTTCTGCTTCGTAAATTTCAGTCCTTTGTAACCCTCTTATTTCAGTGGCAAACTTTTCTAA
>Ga0114922_10005487_pt1 | contig 11705 bp, 11 predicted proteins | sample AartaG_FD_100975 | JGI IMG/M metagenome (GOLD analysis project Ga0114922, IMG submission 100975) | Deep subsurface microbial communities from Aarhus Bay to uncover new lineages of life (NeLLi) - Aarhus_00045 metaG | ecosystem: Environmental > Aquatic > Marine > Oceanic > Sediment | place...
ATGCCGAACACTTTTTTGATGGATATAAAGGTAACCCGAAATATGCATTAGAAGTTGTGGTGGCTGCGGCTAAAACTGGTGCTGAATGCCTGGTCCTCTGTGATACCAATGGCAGCGCCTTACCACAAAAAATAGTGGAGGCTATCAAAGCTGTTCAACAGGCAACCCCTGTCGCTTTGGGTATTCATACCCATAATGATGCCGAGCTTGCCGTAGCTAACTCCATGGCTGGCGTGGAAGCGGGAGTTATTCAGGTTCAGGGAACTATCAATGGTTATGGTGAACGCTGTGGCAATGCCAATCTTTGTTCCATCATACCAACTTTGAAACTTAAGATGGGTGTTGACTGCGTTACTGACAAGCAACTGAGCAAGCTCAGCGATGTCTCTCACTACATATCGGAGCTAGCCAACATGCCTCATTACGATCGGCTTCCCTATGTGGGCAATGAGGCCTTTACGCATAAAGGTGGGATTCACGTCTCAGGTTTAATAAAATGGGAGGATAGCTACCAGCACATAAATCCGAATCTAGTGGGCAACCGCCCCCGCGTCGTAGTTTCTGAATTGGCAGGAAAGGGGAGTATTATCTTCAAGGCCAAAGAGCGAGGACTACCTATTCCTAAAGGCAAGGAAATTGGGGAGGTGCTGGAGCATATCAAGTTATTAGAGAAACAAGGTTTTCAATATGATGTTGCCGAAGCGTCTTTCGACCTTCTGCTTCGCCGGGCTCAGCCTGACTATCAGCCACCTTTTGAGCTAGTTGACTTCATGGTGGTGGTAGAGAAACGACGCCGCCCACCCAGCAAGGGAAATCAAGAAGAGCCATTGTCAGAAGCCACTATCAAGGTCAAGGTGAATGACAGGGTAGTGCATACGGCTGCTGAGGGTGATGGCCCGGTCAATGCCCTTGACCAGGCTCTACGTAAAGCTCTGCTTCAGTTCTATCCTGACTTGACTGCTGTAACACTTATTGATTATAAGGTGCGAATCCTTGAAGAAACCGCAGGCACCGCTTCGCAGGTTCGAGTACTTATCGAATCCAGCGACGGCAAGGAAAATTGGAGAACGGTGGGCAGCTCCACTAACATCATCGAAGCTAGCTGGCTGGCTTTAGCAGACAGCATCGAATACTGGCTGATAAAGCAGGCTGGGAAAGCAAAAAGCTGACGTTCATTACAACATGGACAAAATAGAAAGCTCTTTAGAGTTTGGAAGCAAATGACAACCAGAAGTCACAATTTGAGGCTTCACCTAGGGTCGTGCATAAACGAAATAACTCGCAGGGCATGCCAATGTGGGAGTATAAACGAAGTAATTCGGTTATTTTAGGTTATATGAAATTGGCCCAACCAAAAATAGAACAACAACGGTGGAATACGAAACGAAAGATTAAATCACTGCTCAAAAGAATCATCCCAAGGGAATATCACCCACAATTTGTTGATTGGTATGTTAAGTGTAGAGCTTTCTTTCTATCCCTTCTGTACACTGGCAATAAATTTGAGTGTCCGTTTTGTGGAGGACATTTTAGAAAATTTCTACCTGGGGGATTAGATCTTCCAGTATTGAAAGAGAAAAATATCGTGGGTGGGGGTTATCGGGTAAATGCGACATGCTGCCGTTGCCAATCATCTGACAGAGACCGTCTTATATACCTTTATCTAAAGAACAAAACAGGGTTGTTTTATAAGAATCTTAAAGTATTACATGTAGCACCAGAAAGGCATTTACAAAGAGTTCTTATGACATGCCCAAATATAGATTATCTCAGTCTTGATCTTAATTCTCCACTAGCAATGGTCAAAATGGACATTACAGAGATCAAATACGAAGACAATTCCTTTGATGTTCTTATTTGCAACCATGTCCTAGAACACATTCCAGATGATCGCAAAGCTAAGTCAGAGCTATATAGAGTATTGAAACCAGCAGGTTGGGCAATATTACAGGTACCTATTTCACTGTTACTTGATAGAACCTACGAAGATTCAACAGTTACAACACCAGAAGGAAGGGAAAAAGTATTTGGACAAAGTGATCATGTTAGAATTTATGGTAAAGATTACAAAGACAGGCTTGAAAAGATTGGATTTTCTGTTGAGGTTTATAACTTTGCAAAAGCATTTGGTGAGCCCACTATTCACAAATATGGATTATCGAAAGAGGAGGATATATATATTTGTTCAAAGCCAAAGCAAAAAACATTTAAGATGGCAACTTCATATTACACAGCATAAAAGGTTCTTGTCTTATGGCACTCACCCAAATCCTTCGCTAACGCTCAGGACTTCTTTTATGCGATAACATTGTACAAAATCGCCTTTTAGACAGAGAAGACGGAAAGCGCCATGGATAATGTAGAGTCCAATCTTGGTTTCAGGCTCATGGCCTTCGGCTATAGATTTCGCGACCTTCGCTTGCCCCGCATGAATATCTTAAAAGATGTGGGGATAAAACCGGGATTTCACGTACTCGATTATGGCTGTGGTCCTGGGAGTTATATACTCCCCTTGGCAGAATTGGTGGGCGAGTCAGGGAAAATTTATGCCCTGGATATCCATCCACTGGCAATTCAGAAGGTTCAGGATATCGCTTCAAAAAGACAAGTGGCGAATGTGGAAACCATTCTCTCCGATTGCAAAACTGGGTTGCTGGATAATAGCCTGGATGTGGTTCTATTGTACGATGCTTTTCATGACTTGAGTGGCCCGGGAGGAGTATTAGAGGAGTTGCATCGCGTATTGAAACCAAACGGAGTCCTATCCTTCAGTGACCACCATATGAAAGAATATGAAATAGTGTCCCAGGTAACAAATGGGCGATTGTTTAGGCTATCAAGAAAAGGAAAACGAACATATAGCTTCTCGAAAGAGGAATAGTAATGGGCGACCTCTCACAACCACAGCCTAGAAAATTCATGCCTTACGGCCTCCCTTTTTACTTAGATAGTACTGGGTAATAAATTCCTAGGGCCAACACCTGCCCCACTAGGCGGACAAGAACCCTCCGTCAACGGGTATGAGTGCGCCATGGACATAACTGGACAAATCACTGGCAAGGACCACAGCAATACGGGCTACTTCATCTGGCTGTCCTCCCCTTCTTAGGGGTAATCTCATTGCAAATTGAACGCCGGTTTTGAGGAGACCTACTTTGAAGCGGGAAAGTTCTTTGGCAACAGCCTTTGTTCCAGGAGTTGTTATGCCTCCGGGTATAATTACATTTATCCTGAAACCATTTTTGCCGTACTGTTTGGCTAAAGCCCTCGTTAGGGCAATGATTCCTGTCTTGCTAATGTCATAGGGAACCAAGTCTTCTGCGAAAGGCAGGATGGCTTCAATAGAACCAATATTTATGATTACCCCTCCCCTCTTTAGTCTTCTCCTTATCATATGCTGGCACATCAAAAGAGCTGACCTCAAATTTATATCTAGTACCTTCTTAAGAAAGGCATCATCTACTTCCAGGAAATTCTTGAAAGGATATATTCCAGCGTTATTTACCAGTATGTCGGGCTCTTTTCCACTGAGTTCTTCCCATAGAGCATCTATTTCATCTTTCTTGGAAAGGTCTGCCTTATAAATGTCTATTTCCGACCCCAACCCCGAAAGCTGGCTTTTAACAAGCCCTAGCCCTTTTCTATTCATGTCTACGAGTTCTAAATCCGCGCCCGCTTCTGCAAACCTGTAGGCCATTGCCCTGCCAATACCAACGGCAGAACCAGTAATCAGAGCTCGCTTTCCTTCCAAGGAAATAAGTTCAGATAAGGGCTTCAATACTTTCATGGCTCCAGACTATTTGTCACAGCTTGTTCTTTCATTATACTACTGCTGAAAGCATTGTTCGAAGTGTGTTGCAAAATTGATGGGCAAATTAGCAAAAAGGGGAATCGCTCTGGTTGTAATCACGGAAGCAACAGGGCATCTTGGAAACATCGTCGCCAGAGAGTTGCTGGCAAGGGAATAAACCTGGCTGCGAATCGGGTTATTCTCCCGCCATATGGGAGAAACGATTGAGGATGCTGTCCAGTGGTCTAAAGAAACGGGCAGGCTATAATGTATAATTAGTTGCTTAAATTATCCGAATGCTCAAGAGCAGTGCACAAACAGGCGTGTCTGTATTACATCTTTAGCGGCAAGGTCTTGGAAGCATGTTTTGGGACAAAGAATATAAAAGCAATGAGCGTGTTTGGGGAGAGGGGCCGAGTGAGCTGGCCATTGCTGTAGTTAGATACCTGCAAAAATGCAAATCAAGCAGAGAGATATTAAGCATATTAGACATTGGCTGCGGCTATGGCCGTGATGCATTTTACTTTTTAAACAATCTCAGGTGCGGGGTTTTTGGGATAGACAGCTCTAAGAAGGCTATAGACATTGCCTCCAATACAATCCTTAAGGGGCAAGAGAAAGCTGTGAAATTCCGATGTTGCAATTTCATTGAGCTGGAAGAAGACAGCTACGATATTGTGTTTATTTCCAATTTATACCATCTGTTGAAGAAGGATGAGAGAAAAGGACTCAGAAAAGCTGTTATGAGAATGCTAAAACCAGATGGGTTACTATTTCTTAGCACACTTTCAGTAAAGGACCCCGAACATTACGGAAAGGGCATTCCTGTTCCCGAAGAATCTAATTCGTTTCAAGACAGAACATATATCCATTTATGCACCCGAGAAGAACTGTGCGAAGATTTTGCTTTCTTAAACATCAAGGAGCTATATGAGTATGAATATTACGAACCTCGTGCCACGGGCGAAATTCACCATCATATTTTGTGGATATTGGTGGGGGAACGGGTATGAAGGTGCTGATAATTTATATCTCGATACATTACGGTAATACAGAAAAAATTGCCAAAGCAATGGCTGAAGTCCTCAACGCGGAATTAGTGAAGCCCAGTGAAATCGAAACAGACACTCTTTCCGAATATGATCTCATTGGCTTCGGTTCAGGAAGTTATTTCTGGCAGCATCATAAGGAATTGCTGAATCTCGTTAAAGAAATACCGCATCTGTATAAGAAGGCATTCATTTTTTCGACAAGAGGCGGAGGCCCTGCATGGTTATCCCATAGGGGGCTTAAGAAAGCATTACTGGCGAAAGGTTTTGACGTGATTGGGGAATTCTCCTGCAAAGGGTTTGACACATTTGGAGCACTTAAAGCTATTGGCGGGATAAATAAAGGCAAACCTGATGAAAAAGACTTGGCAACTGCAAGGAGGTTCGCCATGGCGTTGAAGGAGAGGATTAGCTGATTTCTAGACCTTCTGTTTTTGGGCTAGCCTTCTAAAGGCAAGGATGAATGTAAAGCAAAAGCCGCCGTCGATGCACAAATGCCGGCAATCACTAAGCCAATTATCCCGCATATATAACGGCCCAGCCCCAAAGTTAGCCCAATCCTGATTAAGATAAGCCTGGCAAGGATAAAACCATGGCTGAGTGCCCATCCTCCTTTACGCAGCACTTCTAAATTCTTCATGCTGCCCTCTTCGTTTACTGAGAAAATGCTCTCCCGGTTTAGCATCTTGCCTTTAGCCAAGCCAGGACAAAATCCATTGCTGCTTTTTCGAGGCGCATTTTGTGCTTGGCGCAAGGGACTATGCTTAGCTCTTTGGGCTCTTTAGCTTTGTGATAGAGCTTATGTGCGTGCTCCAGGGGGATTAATTCATCGGCGTCCCCATGAACCAAAAGCAGAGGGCGGGGAGAAATTTTATCGATCCACTTGATTGGGGAGACGGTTTCAAATCCCCTTTCCCACTCCTCTATTGAGGGTGGGAAATTCCTATCCCTAATGGCTCCAATTTCACGAAACCGTTGTATGGTGTCCAGAGGAGTTTCTCTTTCATGGAGAGCGTGAAAATCCGCAGGGCAGGCACAGGTTACTAGTGAAGATATTCTGGGGTCATGGGCTGCGGTATAAACGGAAACCGCTGCCCCTCCGCTAAATCCGAGTAGGCAGAAACGGGTTTTATCCACCTCTTTCAGGTTATAGAGGAAATCAAGAGCGGCCTGCAAATCTCGGCTCCAGCCTAAGATGTCCAGGTTACCTTCGCTCTTTCCCGTTCCCCGAAAGTTGAAGATTAAGGTGACGAAGCCAGCATGGCAGAAGCGCTGTGCCAGGAGTGTATAGCCCCTATCGGTGGGATCGGGAGGACCAGCCGGAATGCCATGGCAGATGCACAAGGCTGGATGAAACTTATCCCGTGACGGAATATGAAGCTCGCCGGCAAGCTGGAGTCCATCGGTTTTCAAGCGAATTTCTTTTACTTCCATCTTCTAAGTGGTCAAATATAATAGATTCGTCTTCTCCTTCTAAAAAGAAAGCCTGCTATAACCCCCAGGAGCAGACCTCCTAGGTGGGCTTGCCAGGCTATTCCCGGAAGAAAAGAGATTAGGAAGAAGATTAAGATTGCTACCCAGAGAGGCATGGGGATGGGAATGGGGAATATAAGAACTGGCACTCTGGGGACCATTACAACCAGGGCTCCAGCAAGGGCAAAAATGGCTCCGGAGGCTCCCACCCCTGTTGTGAACGGGTTGGCGAGAAGGACAAAGAGGAAATTTCCAGCCAGGCCTCCGAGAAAAAATACGGCGAGGAAGCTTCTCTCTCCCACCGCTCGGAATAGGAAACTTCCCAGGAAGTACAGGCTTATCATATTGACTAATATGTGCCAGAAACCGCCGTGGACAAACATGCTACTTATAATGGTCCAGGGTTGTTGTAAGAGCAGCGCCGGCCTCAGGCCCAAAAAAGAGATTGCTCCTGGCCTTAGCAAAGTGATTATGAAGATTACTACATTTAGGGCTATTAAAAACCATAGGGTATTTAGGTTGGCAGTGCGGTAAGTTCGCATTGGATAATTATAAACTAAAGCTGGCTTCTGGTTCAATAAGAGCACAGCCACCCTCAGGAACCCGGTGGCTTACGGGATGTCTTGTAATATTCAGGGCGGCAAGCTTATAATAGAGGGAATATTCAGGTTAGCAAGATATTTCTTACTGGAATTCTAAGTGAGCGAACAGACTCCAGAGCGAAAACGCAGACTTCCCCCAGCAGTTATAGTTGGCATAATTCTGGCAGTTATCTGTGGCATCTCAGTATATCTACGTATAGGCCTGCCTTATGACAAGATTTTTGTCAGTGATTGGGTTTGGTTCCGAGGCACCGATGCCTGGTATCACATGCGGCTTATAGAGAATATTGTCCATAATTTTCCCCACGTTAACTCCTTTGATCCTTATACACTCTACCCCGGTGGTGGAGGGGGACCTGGCAGGCCATTCTTCGACTGGCTTGTCGCTGGCATCATTCTGCTTGTTAGCCGGGGGGCACCAGCTCAGCACACCATAGATGCAGTGGGCGCCTATATGCCTGCTATTCTGGCCACCCTGGCGCTCATTCCGGTGTACTTCATTGGGAAGGAATTGTTTAACCGCTGGGTGGGCGTAATGTCAGCCGCCTTGGTTGCCATATTGCCCGGCGAATTTCTGAATCGCTCTTTGCTTGGTTTCACCGACCACCATGCAGCTGAGGCTTTGTTCAGCACAGTAGGCATGCTCTTTTTGATATTAGCCATTAAGCGAGCTCGGGAAAGAGGGATTTCATTTGAACACTTTCTAGGTAGAGACTGGCCAACTATCACCAAGCCTCTCGTCTATACCCTGCTTGCCGGCATCTTTTTGGGTATCTATCTCCTTTCCTGGCAGGGGGGGCTGCTTCTTGTCTTTATCATATTTGTTTACCTCGTGATTCAGTTCATCGTAGACCACTTAAGGCGTAAATCAAGCGATTATCTATGCCTTGTCGGCACTCCCCTTTTCCTTATTGCCTTGCTCATGCTTCTTCCCGTATTGGGCGGAGGTAGTCTGGATACCACTTATCGCCTATCTATGCTGGCTGCCATAGTGTCACCCATAGTTTTAAGTATTATCTCACGGCTTTTGGGAAGGAGAGCTGTCAAGCCTGCCTACTATCCTTTGGCCCTGCTGGGACTGGCTGGGATAGGGTTAGCCGCTTGGCATGCCATCGCCCCCTCGCTGCTTCAGTCCATGCTGGGGATGTTCAGCGTCTTTGCCCCAAGCGGCGCTGCGCTGACCGTTCTGGAGATGCATAGCCTGACCTTAAACATAGCCTGGGTTAACTTTACCACCTCCTTCTTCATCTCATTTGTTTCCCTTGGCATGCTTATCTATATAGCTGTTAAGGAAAAGAGCGCCGATAAGACGTTGTTCTTAATATGGAGCATAACAATGTTGATAGCAGTCCTGGGGCAGCGTCGCTTTAGTTACTATTTCGCCATAAATGCTTCTCTGCTCACAGGGTATTTCTCCTGGAGAATTCTGGACCTCGCTGGCTTAGGCAAACTGGGAACTAAGACTCAGGAGGTGGTTGCAGTAACTAAAAAGTTCAAGAAGAGGAAAAAAGCCAGGGAGAAAGCAAGGCCAAAAAGGTTCCTGCAACCCAGAGCTGCCTGGGTAAGGGTAATTGTTGTTGGAATAGCTATCTTTTTCCTGGTTTTTTCCCCCAATATTAGCAAGGCGGAAGCACTGGCTAAGGGCGGCTCTCTTATGGACCGGGGGTGGTATAGTTCGCTTGAGTGGCTAAAAGATAACAGCCCCGAACCATTCGGTGACGCTGATTTCTATTATGCGCTTTATCCGTCCAAGGATAGCTTTGAATATCCTGAGACTGCTTACGGCGTAATGTCCTGGTGGGACTATGGGTACTGGATAATGCGGATTTCCCATCGCATACCGATTGCCAACCCCACTCAAGCTCGGGCTCGTGAAGCCGGCCAGTACTTCATTACCCAGGATGAAAGCTCAGCGAATGAGCTAGCGGACGAACTGGGCTCGAAATACGTGGTGATTGACTACCAGATGCCGACGTCAAAATTCTATGCCATGCCAAGGTGGGCTGGGAGTAGCGAGGGTGAGTATTTCGGGATTTACTATCAACGGACGGAAGATGGAAAATTGCAGCCCGTGAACCTATTTTACCCGACTTACTACCGTTCTATGGTAGCCAGGCTTTTTAATTTTAATGGGCAAGCTGTAGTCCCCACGGAATCGATAGTCATTTCCTACGAAGAAATGACAAGTGGGGAAGGAATGAGGTATCTGGAAATCACCAATACCTGGTCCTTTCCCAGCTATGAACAAGCCGAGGCCTATACATTAAGCCAGGAATCTGGAAATTACAGAGTAGTAGGCCCCAATCCCTTTGTGTCTCCCGTGCCTCTTGAGGAGTTGGCTAACTATGAGCTCATCTATCAGTCCGAGGCCACGACAACGTTAGCCGGCCAGAAATTGCCCAGGGTGAAAATTTTTCGGTATCTTGGCCCGGGTGAGCCTTGAGTGAGAACACAGCAGTCGTAGCCGGTGGGGCTGGATTTATGGGCTCTCATTTAGCTGAGCAACTGCTAGAGCGTTGTCATAATGTAACAATCCTTAGTCTTTTTAGCAATGTTGCTGGCTCTGGGCTTTTGACTGCTGACTGCCAGCCGCATTAACGTCGAACTCTCTGTTCATATTGCAAACAAGGCGAGCTATAATAGGAGATATTTACTATGGCACAAGCCCTGAATGATTCGCTGGCAAAAATCACTAGAGGTGCCGGAATAGTTTTCGTCGGCTATTTACTGGGTTTGTTTTTGGCTTTATCGGCGGGGTCCTGATTGCCAAATATGGATTAGAAGCTGATATAATGAGGCTACACAAGTTATTCGAGTTTAGATTAGTAAGTGAGATTCGATTCAAAGAGGCAAATGGATAACAAGCGAAAGGATGCCATAGTCTGCCTCATTGGCTTGGACCGCCTTGGCTTACTTATCACCTGATATAATATTTGCTATTCTATATGGGGCAGTATTTTAAATGAAAGCTCTAGTACTGGCCGGTGGCAAGGGAACAAGGCTTAGGCCATTGACACACACTATGGCCAAGCAACTCCTGCCTGTTGCTAACAAGCCTGTCCTGTTTTATGTACTCGACCAGATTAGGGAAGCGGGAATTACGGATGTAGGCATAATCATTTCCCCGGAAACCAGCGCCCATATAAACGAGGCTGTAGGAGATGGCTCCGGATGGAATGCCCGAATAACTTATATCTTCCAGGCTGAGCCTTTAGGACTGGCCCACGCTGTAAAGACGGCACAGGATTTTTTGGGCGATTCTCCTTTCCTGATGTTTCTCGGCGATAATCTGGTTCAAGGAGGGATTGTTGAATTCGTAACGCAGTTCCAGCAAAGCGCGCCAGACGCCTCCATTCTACTTAAGGAGGTTAGGGAGACCCATCTTTTTGGGATTGCGGAGTTAGATAAGCGGGGACGAGTAATATATATCGAAGAAAAGCCGAAGCATCCCCGAAGTAACCTCGCAGTGATAGGCATATACCTCTTCTCCCCTGTCGTTCACGAAGCCATCGCTCAAATCAAACCATCCAGGCGTGGAGAACTTGAAATCACGGATACCATCCAAAGACTCATTGATAGCGGCAAGAGAGTGGAAAGCCATGTCCTCGAAGGTTGGTGGCTCGACACCGGCAAGAAGGATGACATTCTGGAGGCCAACCGAGTCGTTCTTGATGATTTACTGAAACGAGATGTAAAGGGTAAAGTTGATGCTACAAGCCAGATAGTTGGCAGAGTGGAAGTTGGGCAAGGGGCGAAAATAGAAAACAGCATTGTCAGGGGGCCAGTGACTATTGCTGAAAAATGCCGGATTGAAAATTCCTTCATTGGTCCTTTCACTAGCATCGGTGCTGGAACGGTGATTCAGAACTCTTCTATAGAGCACTCGGTGATTTTAGAAGATTGCCACCTATCCAATATAGAGCGCCTTGCCGATAGCGTTATTGGTAGAAGCACAGAGGTGGTGAAACAGGAACAGGGTTTCAAATCGCTGAAGCTTTTCTTGGGAGACGAGGCTAAGGTAGAGCTGTAGGAAAAAGCAAAAAATGAAGCTTCTTGTAACCGGCGGCGCAGGATTCATCGGTAGTAACTTCGTTCATTATGTTCTCGGCGAGCATTCCGATTGGCACGTGACAAATCTGGACAAACTCACGTACGCTGGAAACCTGGAGAACCTCAAGGATGTTGAAAATAATCCCAGATGTCGCTTCGTCAAAGGAGATATAACGGATAGAGAACTGATCAACGATCTTCTGCGAGACGGGTTTGATGCTATTATAAACTTTGCTGCTGAATCTCATGTTGACCGAAGCATTTTGGATGCTTCACCTTTCATCAAAACCAATATAAAAGGCACCCAAGTGTTGCTTGAGGGAGCACGCCAGTACAAGATAGGAAGATTTATACAAGTATCCACTGACGAAGTTTATGGCTCCACAGAGACGGGCAAGTTCACCGAAAAATCACCCCTTTCTCCCAACAGCCCCTACGCCGCCAGCAAAACCGCTGCTGACCTCCTATGCCACGCCTATTGGAAGAGTTATCAACTCCCTGTAATTATCACTCGCTGTTCTAATAACCTGGGACCGTTTCAATTCCCCGAAAAGCTCGTCCCCTTAGCCATAACCAATGTACTGGAGGATAAGCCAATCCCTGTCTACGGAGACGGATTAAATGTAAGAGACTGGATTTATGTGGCAGACCACTGCCGGGCCTTAGATATAGTCCTCCAGAGAGGTAATCCTGGGGAGACGTATAATATTGGTGCCAATCAAGAAAAAACTAACTTGGAGC
>Ga0114922_10005488_pt1 | contig 11705 bp, 4 predicted proteins | sample AartaG_FD_100975 | JGI IMG/M metagenome (GOLD analysis project Ga0114922, IMG submission 100975) | Deep subsurface microbial communities from Aarhus Bay to uncover new lineages of life (NeLLi) - Aarhus_00045 metaG | ecosystem: Environmental > Aquatic > Marine > Oceanic > Sediment | place: Aarhus...
CCCCGTCCGCACGGTCCCCGCGGGCAGCTCGTTCAAGAGCGAGGGCGTGTCCGGCACGAAGGTGCTCGAACGCGGCCCACTGCGGGGCGTCATCCAAGTCAAGGGCTCGTTCGGCCCGACGAGCGCCCCGGCGATGGAGTTCACCGCACGTTATCACTTCTACGCGGGCAGTTCGCGCGTCAAGCTGTTCTTCACGCTGGAGAACAACGACTTCGGCGGGCGCACGAACACCCGCAACGCGAACAACTGCAACATCGGCGGGACCAACTGCGTGTTCTTCGACGAGATGGTGCTGCGCCTGCCGTTCGCGTTGGGCGCGAAGACGGCCCGCTTCGGCCGGGGCCTGACCACCGCGCCCCGCTCCTGGCCGCTGGACGCCCGCCACGAGCTCTACCAGGACTCGAACGGCGGGGCGCGATGGAACCGCTACCAGAACAAGCGTTACCACCCTCGGCCCAACAGCTACGTGACGTTCAAGGGCTACAAGATCTACCTCGCCGGCGAGGAGTCCATGTCGGGCGACCGCCCGCCGGGATGGTTCAGCGTCTCCGACGGCAAGACGGCGGTCAGCGTCGCCGTGCGTGACTTCTGGCAGAACTTCCCCAAGGCACTGGCGGCGGAGAAGGACGGCACGGTCGAGGTCGGCCTGTTCCCCGGCCGCTACGCCGGCGACTTCCCGTTCCGTTCGGGCGAGCACAAGACGCACGAGGTCCTGCTCGCCTTCCACCCCACCGTGGTCAAGCCGGCCGAGAGCGCGTGGCTGTCCAAGGGGCTGGACGATCCCCTCCGCCTCGAGCCCACAGCGGAGTGGTTCGCCAAGACCAAGGCCGCTGAGCCGGTTCATCCGTTTGATATGACAAACTATAAAGCATATGAGATACGCAACCTGTCCTTCATCGGCGTGTTCCCCGAGGGCGTCCGCAAGGGCGCCAGCATGCTGAGCCGCCGCGAACAGATGGACATGTACGGCTGGATGGACTACGGCGACGTGGCGATGGACTTCGAGAGCGGCAGCGGACAGTGGGGGATGAAGTACGACCTTGACTTCCACATGGCCCAGCAGTACGTCCGCTCGCTCAACCCGCTGTGGTGGAAGGTCTTTATCCAGGCCAGCAAGCACCACTGCGACATCGACGTCCACCACCAGCCGCACTACCCGTGGATTCATTACATCAAGGGCGGGAGCTGGGCCCACTCGCAGCACAACGAGCCGGGCAACATCAACCCCAACCGCAACCGCGGCCGATTCACCAAGGACCTCTGCTTCGGGGCGCGCGGCGCCGCGACGCGCCACTACCTCACCGGCGACTGGAAGGCGCGGCAGACCGTCATCGAGCAGGCCGACAACGCGCTCGCCCAGTACATGTCGCCGCAGTCCGAGCCCGACCCGTCAAAGATCAACCGGATGGGCTGGCGCGGCGACGCCTGCAGTCTCAACCGGTTGCTCGAAGGCTACCTCATCAGCGGCGAACAGAAATACCTCACCCGCGCCCGCTGGCTGATCAAGAGCTGCGCCTTCGACGGCAAGCCGGCCAAGCACCGCGTCGTCTCGCTGTGGTCGTCTACGTTCTACATGATGGCCCTCGCCCGATACGTCGAGATGTTCCCTGAGGACAAGGACGCGCGGGCGTGGCTGTTGGCGCACCTGGAGACGCTCTATAAGGGCAGCAACCGGCCGGAGTGCATGATGTACCGCGTCACGCCGCAGCCCGACGGTAGTGTCAAGGGCAGCGGCCAGTGCTCGATGTATAACGTGATGGGCTCGGACGCGCTCGCCACTGCGTACCAGCTCACCGGTGACAAGAAGTACTTCGACGTCGCACGGCGGTGCTTTGCCTACGGCGTGAAGAACGCCTGCTGGAAGAACGGCCCGCCGACGTACTTCCACATCCACAGCGCCAACGGCGCCCTGCACGGCAATTGGTTCATGGTCCAGGACACCGCCCTGCGTGCGAAGGGGGAATGAAGGCGGACCGGTGTAAGGTGGGGAAACGGGAAAAGGTCAAATATCGTCCGCACTCGGCCGAGTCCGTATCGAGCGACCAGCGCCGCCTCCGACATGTCCCGCACGCCTTTGCTCCGGCAGCAGAAGAGGAACGGTACGTGTCCCCGGACTGTTACTTGAACTCTTGATCGGCAAGGGTCAGCCGGCTCGGTTTGGCGCCGACCGCGACGGTCTTCTTGGCCACCCGCCCGTCACTGAGACAGACGGTGACCCGCGACTTGCCGAAGGGCAGGCCGAAGTGCGCCGCCGCGGTGGCTTGGCCGCCGCAGCTTTCCGCCCCGTTGAGTTCCCGCAGCCCGCGCGGGCGGCCCCGCTCGTCGAACACCCGCACGATGGCTCCGATCAGGCCCTTTCGCGGGTGCGGGCGGATCGTGACGGAGCCGTGCCGGGCCGGACGCGGCAGATCGTTGATGGCGAGAACCGTCCGGTCGAGCAGGTTCACGGCCAGGTCCAGGTCCCCATCGCCGTCGAAGTCGGCGAACGATGCTCCGTAAGCGGGGGATAGGCCCCGGACTCCGGCCCGGTCGGAGATGTCGGTGAACTGCCCCTTGCCGTTGCCCAGGTACAGGCGCGTCGAGCCTTTGGTGTGACACACGAACAGGTCGAGGAAGCCGTCGCAGTTCACGTCGCCCCACGCCGCGCCGAAGCTCGGGTCGCTCTCCTTCAGCAGGTCGCGGGATGCGTTCATCACGTCGGTAAACGTCCCGTCGTTGTTGTTGCGATAGAGCTGAGCCCTGCCGGGCCCGGGGACGAACAGATCGATGTCGCCGTCGTTGTCGAAGTCAGCGGCGGCGATCCCTCGCTTGTGAGTTGAGCCGCCGGCAAGGGTGATGCCCGACTTCGTGTCCAGCTTGAACGTTCCATTGCCTTCGTTATGGGCCAGGACCCCGCGGCCCAGGTTGTACAGGAAGTCGGTGTAGCCGTCGGCGTCGTAATCGAGGAACACCACGAAGTCGCCGTTCCCGACCCCCAGGCCCTTCCGGCCCAGCCCGGCTTTGTCGCTGACGTCGCGGAACCATGCCGGCCCGCTCCCGGTGTTCTGGTACAGCCGGATTCCGTGCTCGCCGTTGGTGACGAGGACGTCCGGCAGGCCGTCGGCGTTGTAGTCGATCCATCCTGTGCCTTCGGGGTTGCGCCTCGACGGAGCGGCCAGCAGCTTGGGCACGTGGCGAAGCTTGCCGCCGACGTTGCTGAATATCTGGAAGTTACTGGTCAGCAGGTCGGGATGGTCGTCGCCGTCGTAGTCGGCCCAGGTCCCGGTTCGACTTCCGCCTTTCAGGCCCAACTGCCGGGCCATTTCCTTGAAGCTGCCGCCCTGGTTGACCAACAGCACGTTGCCGTACTGGCGGCACACGTGGGCGTCGAGCAGTTCGTCGCCGTTCACGTCGATCCAGGAGATACCGCGGATCTCCCCGCCGCTGCGCAGACGGAACGTCATCTGGCGATGGAATCCGCCGCGCTTCCCGGTCTTGGCGGGCGGGTCCACCCGCGCCACGGCCGGCCGCCTGACGTCGACCTTTGGCACGCCGGGGTCGGGCTTCGGCGGCTTGATGCGCCTCGTCACGACATTATGAGTCAGTTGGATCAGCTTGGGGGTGGGGCCGTTGAAGGTCCGGCCCATGTAGATTTCCACGTGCGTAAAACGCCACCACACCCTGCTGCGGCGCTTGGGATCGTCGGTGGTAAACAGTTGGAACCATGTGCCCGCCGTGTGGCCGACGCAGGCGAGGCTGCGGCCCTTGCGCTGATAGAAGAAGATCACGTCGGCGCCGGGCTTCAGCCGCGCCTTCATGTACGCCTGGTGCGGTGCGGGGCCCAAGGCGAAGTTCATCTGGATACGCTTGAACTCGAGCTTGCCTTTCAGCGCCTTTCTCAGGACCGCGACCGCGGTGTTCCTCTTCGTGTCAACCTTCTCCAGCCGGCCCACTGCCACGTTGGTCGAATCGCGCAGCACCTCCTTCAGCGGGAAGATCCGCATGATGAAGGCGTTTGCCGGGGCGCAGAGCAGCGTGGCCAGAAGCAGGCAGACCAGCGCGAGGATGCCAGCAGGAGAGGGGCGTCGTCTCATCGTCGTATCCCGAAGTCTTTCATGTCCCCTTCGGGAAGTTCCTCCTTGACTTGAACGTCCGCGACACGGGCAGCGCGTGGGCCGGACCGGAGCTTGAGCACGAGCTCGTCAATGCTCTTGGACTGGCCCTCGATGACGGCCTCCACCCGGCCGTCGGCGAGATTGCGCACGAAGCCGGTCAGCTTCAGCATCCGTGCCCGCCGTTGGGTGAATGCTCGGAACCCCACCCCCTGCACCCGGCCGGCGACGACAACGCGTACCCGGCGAAAGCCTTCAGGGAGCTTGCGCATCACGCGCCGGAACACGACCTGCACGACCGTGCCGGCCGGCGGCAGGACCTCGAGGTTGGCTGTGTAGATGTTGTCTTCCTTGCCCTCCGGCCGCGGGTTCTGGAACAGCGGCGAGGGGTCGGAGTAGTGCAGCCCAATGATGCTGCCGGTCAGTGATGCTTGGCGCACCTGCTTGCCGCTTTCGGGATCGGTCGTTGTTGCCGAGCCGGTGAACGTCCACGGGGCCGCACTCAGGGGCCTCTTCGTCTTGATGTGGGTGACGAACTCATCCACCGGGCGACGCCGCTCGGTCCCGCCCGCTTTGTAGACTACCAGGATCTCCACGGGCTTGCCTTTGGGCGGGGCATCTTCCGCGGCCGGGCTGCCCGGACTCAGCCCGATCTTCGTCAAGGCGGCGTAGATCTCACCGGCGGGGAACTCCGTCGCGAACACCGTTTCGTAGTCCTTGCCGCCCTGCGCAACCAGCACGTATTCGATGGCGCCTTTCAGCACATCATGGACGGCTTGCTTCGCCACGGCCGCCGGCACGGTCACGGTGCGGGCCTTCTCGTCGACGACGATCCTCGCCGCCGGCCGAGCCGGGACGACCGCTGCGGGCCCGGTGCTGGACCGACGCGGCGACGGCCTGCCGCGGGGCGCCTTGCCCGGCTTCTTGTCCGTGCACCCCGGGAGAGCGAGGATGAGGACCGTCGACAACGCCAGCGCCGGCGCGGCGCGGGCGCATCTCTTCAGTCCCTCTCTGAGCGAGCATGGCTTCCTGGCTCTCAGTCTCATCCCGACACCTTTTGCACCGCAGCACTTTAAACGGCTGAAGTGTTTCGCAAAGTCAAGGAACGGTTCCGGCCTCAGCCGACGCCGGCGAGGGCGATCATCCTGCCGCGTGATCGCGGCGGGGGGCAGAGCCGTCGTCCGCCGAGGTCGTCGGCCCACGCCTGGACCGGAGGTTTTTCTTGGCTTCCGTGAGCTTCTGGGGGAAGGTTCCCTTCTTGAGATCGCTGGTCCATTTTCTAATGATCCGCGAGCCGCCGAATCCGAACACAGTCTTCCACCACCTGCGGAGCCACCGCCGCCACCCGGCCTTGATGTTGAGGAACCAGAAGACGATCACCGGGAAGGACAGGATGTGAATGCCCACGGAGAACATCTGTCTCCGTCTGTAGAAACGGCCCATGATCTGCCGGATCGATGCCTGCATCTCTTCCGCCGTCAGCGGCTCGTCGGGCTTGAACAGGGGGAAGTTCCCGTCGTAGTACTCCCAGCCGACGTGGTCGGTCGAGTAAATCCGGCCCTCCTCTCGGAGCCGCCGCGTCAGTTCCGTCCCCGGCAGAGGCACGGGCAGCAGGACCTGCACGGTGTCGAGACGCGACTTCTTTATGAATCTCCGGAAATGACGCGCGCGCTCCCTGGCGTTCATCCGGAACGGCTGCTCGGGCTGGGCGGGATAGCCGAAGATGAACATGCCATGTACGCTGAACCCGGCCCCGCGATAGAGGCGGGTCATGGCGATCATCTCTGTCGGGTTCAGCCGCTTGTTCATCGCCTTCAACTCCTCCGCGATGGGCGACTCGAAGCCGATGGCGACCATCCTGATGCCTGCGTCGTGCATGGCCTGAAGCAGCTCGGCGTCCTTCGCCTTGTCCAGGCGGATCTGGACGGTGATCGTGAACCGTGTCCGCGCCTGCTTCTGGTAGTCGCGCAGCAGCCGGCACAAACGGAGCGTCCCTTCTCGGTCCTGGCCGAACAGATCGTCCACAATGAAGAATCTCCTCGCTTCCCGCTTCTCGAAGAGCGAGGCGAACTGCTGCATCAGACGTTCGGGAGAGGCGTAGCGCGGCTGGCCCTTCACCGTGCAGAACTCGCAGTTCATGCCGCAGCCTCGGACCCGGCCAACGGGATAGAGCCTGATCCGTGCGTACCGGACGAGCGAGAAGTCGGGGATGGGCAGCTCGTCAAAGTCGGTCAGCGGTTCGGCGTCGGGCGTCCGCACCACCTTCCCGTTCTCCAGCCAGGCGATGCCGCGGACGTCGGCCCTGTCTTTCCGCCCCTCGATGTGCTGCAGCAGCTCCCCGATGGCCTTCTCTCCTTCTCCGATCACGATGAAGTCGATGCCGTGGTCCAGCGCCTCCTCGATGGTCTCTTCGACGAAATGCTGACCGCCGGCGACGGTGGGCACGCCCAGTCCCTTGTAGAACGCGGCGACCTCGAACAGGCGCGGAATGGTGCTGGTAAGGCCTCCGTAGAACCCCACCACGTCGGCGGGCCTGATCTGCTGGAGCGCGGCATGGTTCGGCCTGCCGTTGCTGTCCTTTGGCCCCCGCCGGTAGTTGTTCTCGTCGATGACCTCAGTGTCCCATCCCGGGATGTCGTTGACCGCCGTGGCGACGGACACCGGTCCCAAGGCGCTGGTCACCTTCGCGATGCTCGAATAAACATTGAAGGCGGGATACGCGGGAATGATGACTCTGAGGGTCTTTCGCACCGGACGAGCGGCCTGCGTCGGCGGGTGCATTGGCCTTCCTCCTTTCGCAAGTTACGCGCGGTAAGGCATTATCCGCTCAGGGGCCGCTCGCCTGCGGCTGGCGGAAGTTTCGTTGCGACATTATATGCCTCCCGCTCAACACGGTCAACCCCGACACAGAAATCGATTGAACGCGCGCCCTAAAGGACGTAGAATGGGCGAAGGCGGGACCCGGTGCAACAGCACGAGCACACAACCGTTCGCGCCATCATGACGCGTGGCGTTCGTTGTCCGACCGACGGCACGCTGGAGCGGCAATGTCGGGGGTCTTTGCGCGGAGGCTCGCAGGGAGCAACGGGAGTGGGGACCACTCAACACATCTTGGCTTCGCCACAAGAGAATCGCGCCCTGGGGCCCCGCCGCTGCGTCTAAAGAAGTGACGGCAGAACACGGGCCGCCGCCGGCAGGTCGTCGCCACTCAACGACCGTTGCGGTCCGACGCTGACCAGGAGGGGGCAGATATGGGGACGAACAGCGGCGCTGGTTCCTCTGATTCCCAAATCGCCGGCAAGATGGTGGGCGGATACGAGCTCGTCCAGAAGCTGGGCCGGGGTGCGATGGGCGCTGTGTTCAGGGCCCGCCAAGTTGCGGCGGACCGCACCGTGGCGCTCAAGGTGCTCCCGCCGCGCCTGGCCCAGGACAAGAGTTTCGTGGACCGCTTCCTCCGCGAGGCGCGCGCCGCGGCCAAGCTCAATCATCCCAACATCGTCGAGGCCATCGACGTGGGGTACGCCGAGCCCTACTACTACTTCGCGATGGAGTACGTGGACGGCATCAGCCTCAAGACGGTGCTCGGCGCGCGCAACTCGCTCCCCCAGGAGCGGGCGCTGGAGATTGCGCACGACATCGCCCGCGCCCTCGGCCACGCACACGAGGCCGGCATCGTGCATCGCGACGTCAAGCCGGACAACATCATGCTGGCGGCCGGGGGCATGCCCAAGCTGGCCGACCTCGGCCTCGCCCGCGCCGCCGTCGGCGACAACCGACAACTCGCCGAGAGCGGCAAGGCCATCGGCACGCCCGACTACATCTCGCCCGAACAGGCCCGCGGCGACGAGGACATCGACGGCCGGACGGACATCTACTCGCTGGGCGCGACGCTCTATCACATGCTCGTCGGCCAGCCGCCGTACGCCGGCAACTCGTCCGTCGAGGTCATGTCCAAGCACCTGACCGAGCCGCCCCCCGACCCGCGCGAACTCAACACCGGCATCTCCCCGCGCGTCTCCGAGGTCATTCGGCGGGCCATGGCCAAGCACCGCGAGCAGCGGTATCAGACGATGGCCGCGATGCGGCGCGATATCGAGCGAATCCTCTCCGGCGCGAAGCCCCTGGCCGCGGCGCCGGACGCCGCGGCCGCGGGCGGGGACACGGACGCCGAGACGGCGGCGACCGCGGCCGAGGACGCTCCTCCAGCCGTTCCGCGCCCCCGTCGGAAACGCCGCAAGGGAGCGTTGGTCGTCGCATCGCTCGTCGCACTGGTCGCCGCCGGGGCCAGCATTGCGTTCCTGGTCACGGCAATGAAAGGCGACCGCGCGGGAGGCCCCCACGCCTCGACCCAGCCAGCGATGACGCGCCGCGACCAGCAACAGCGCTTGGCCGCCATCCAGAAGTGGGTCCGCGAGCACCCCGACCGCTATCGCGAAGGCATCCGACGCTACGAGCGGCTGGAGAAGGAGATCCGCGACATTACGCTGAAGCGCGAGGTCGGCGTGGCACGCCTCACGCTCCAGAAGAAGTACGACGAGGCCGCGGACCGGGCGTTCGCCGCGTTGAAGAGCCAGGCCGATGGCCTGATGCGAGCCGGCGACTACGACGGCGCCATCGTCAGCTATGGCCGGGCGCCGGACAACCTGAAGGCGGCGCTGGCGGAGCGAGTCCAGCGGGCCGTGGCCGACGTCAACGCCGCGGGGGAAGCGAAGGTCCGCTCGGCGCTGGCACGGGCGCAGACGCTGGCCCGGTCCGGGCGCCCGCGTGAGGGCATCGCCGAGCTGGACCGGCTGAAGAAGGTCAAGTACGCCCGGCTGGCCGGCAGCGTGGCGGCGCTGCGCGGCCGGCTGGAGATCGAGAGCGAGCGGCTGGCGGAGGAGCGGGCCAAGGCGCGACTGGCCGCGGCGAAGCGCGGCGTGGCGACACTGCTCGAGCGCATCGAATCGGCGGCCGGGCGGAACAACTTCGCCGAAGCGGCGCGCCTGGCCGAAGCGGCGCTGAAGAGCGCCGCCCTGAAGCCGGCGGCGGATGAGCTGAAGCCCGTCGCCGCGGTGGGCCGGGCGTTCGCTAGCGCCGAGGCCTGTCGCAAGGCCGGTCCCGAGGCCACGCTCCGCACCCTCATCGGCAAGAACCAGACCCTCGACACGAAAGACGGGTCCTGCACCGGCGTGGTCAAGACCGTGACCGCCGACGCCGTCATCCTGGAGAAGACGTTCAAGATCGGCGGCGTCACCAAGCGGAAGGAATCCAAGGTGCTCTTGGCCGACCTGACCGCCGAGACCCGTGCCCGGCTGAAGCCCAAGTGGACTCCGCAGACGCCCGACGAGCACATCGCCGCGGTCATCATGGCGTGGCGAGCGACGGACACGGTGCGGATGCGGGCGGCGCTCGATGCCGCCAAGGGCCACCCGCTGCACCGACGTTACGCGGACAAGCTGGCCGCGATCAGCGCCACCGCCGTGGAACAAGGGGCGGAGAAGGCATGGCGCGAGAACCTCGCGTTCCTCGCCGCCAAGGAGGGACTGACCGCGGCCGAGACGGCGCAGATGATGAAGGCGCTCGACGCCTTCGAGAAGGACCACGGGGCCACCCGGTTCGCCGCCGCGAAGAGACAGGTGATCGCCGACCTGCGCCGCGTCCCGCTCGAGTTCGAAGCGGCCAAGGCCTGGGAGAAGCTCGAACGGTTCGCCAACGCGGGCGCCCTGACCAAGGAGCGCGCCGCCACGCTGGGCAAGGCGGCCGAAGCGTTCCGCGCCAAGTACGGCAAGACCCGGTTCGCCGAAGACCACGCCGACGAGTTGGCGACGTTCCGCGCCGCGGCGCTTGAGCCCGCCGCCGCCCGGGCGTGGAAGGCGCTCGAAGCGCACGGCCTCCACAACATCACGCCGGCCAGGGCCGCGCAACTCACCGCGGCGCTGGACGACTTCGAGCAGAAATACGGCGCCACCAAGTTCGCCGAGTCCAAGGCCGAGAAGATAGCGGAGCTGCGCCAGGCGCCCCTCGAGCCCGCCGCCGCCGAGGCCTGGGCCAAACTGAAGCCGTACCTCCGCGACAACCTGACCAAGGCCGAGATCACCGAGATGAGCGGGAAGCTGGACGCGTTCCAGCAGAAGTACAGCGGCACCCGCTTCGCCGCCTCGGTCGCCAACGACATCTTCACGCTGCGCGGCAAGACCGGCCCCCACCGCTTCAACTCCGACCTCGACCTGGTGGTGTTGGGGAAGGCGAGGCGGTTGTCACCATGGACCGCCTGGTTCGCCCGGTTCGGCTCGACGCCCGACGAGAACGGGATTCTCATCCAGCCGACGAAGGTTTGGGGGGTCCGGCCGCCTGAGACGATGACGCTGAACGCCGTGTACATGAAACGGCTCGCCCGCGAGCTCCGCGCCCGCGTCATCCCCGGGCTTTGCTTCGGCGGGCAGAACAACCCCCTGACCGCGCAAGTGACCGACGAGACATTGAAACCGCTCGCGAGCCTCACCCACCTGCGCTATCTGAATCTGCCCAGTTGCAGCGGGATCTCCGACGCGGGCATGCGTCACCTGCGCGGCCTCAAGCAGTTGACCCTGCTGGGGCTCTATCGCACGTCCGTCACCGACCGCGGGCTGCGCTCCCTTAAGGGCCTGACCCAGCTCCGCTGGCTCGACCTCTCGCGGAGCAAGGTCACCGGCCGCGGCCTGGTCCACCTCAAGGGGCTGACCCGCCTGGAGGAGCTGTGGCTGCACGATTGCGGCGGGGCCGTCGGCGCCGGCCTCGTCCATCTGCGCGGGCTGACCCGGCTGAGGCTCCTCGACATCCAGGGATGCGGGGTCCGCAACTCGGAGCTGGCCCACCTGGCGAAGATGACGGAGTTGCGGCGGCTGCTGCTGAGTTCGGCGGATGTCACCGATGCCGGTATGGCCGTCGTGGCGCGGATGCGCAAGCTCGAGGAACTCAATCTGGGCGACGCACGCGTGGGCGACGCCGGCCTGCAACGGCTCCGCGGGCTGACCCAACTGCAGACGTTGACGATCTCGGGCGGCAAGGTGACCAACGCGGGCCTCGTCCATCTCAAAGACATGACGCAACTCACCCGCCTCGGCCTGGTGGGGAGCAAGGGCATCTCCGACGCCGGGCTCAAGGTCCTCGGCCGGTACCGTCAGTTGACCAATCTGGACCTCCGCGAGACCCGCATCACCGACGCCGGGCTGAGGCACCTCAGCAAGCTGGTCGCCCTGAAGCACGTGAACGCCTACCACACCGGCGTCACGGAGCAAGGCGCGGCCGCGCTCAAGGCCGTCCTCCCCGGCGTCACCGTGCAGATCAAGTGAGCCGCGGCGGCCCACAGGGCTCGCATTCGACTCCTTGAGTTCGCGTGGCTCCCCTTGCGTGACCTCTCGCCGCTCACTCTTGGAAGCGCCGTCATCACTCACTCCACCGCAAGCACGCCGCTCGGCCGCTCGGCGGTGTCCGCCTCCTTCCAGACCTCGGGCCAGGGGTACTGGCTGTTCGTGATCTGGACCCTGGTGGGCGGGGGCGGGTCCTCGACGTAGCAGATGTTGGCGTCGGCCGCGACGATCATCTTCTCGCCGATCTGGATGAGGTGGTCCTTGACGGTGACGGTGTAGGGGACGA
>Ga0114922_10005489_pt1 | contig 11703 bp, 8 predicted proteins | sample AartaG_FD_100975 | JGI IMG/M metagenome (GOLD analysis project Ga0114922, IMG submission 100975) | Deep subsurface microbial communities from Aarhus Bay to uncover new lineages of life (NeLLi) - Aarhus_00045 metaG | ecosystem: Environmental > Aquatic > Marine > Oceanic > Sediment | place: Aarhus...
AGTGCGTCCCGCAAGAGCCTGAACCAGTAACAGGTAATGAAGGCTATGTGAGGAGAAAGAAGAAAAGCATTCTCTCGCAAAGGCGCAGAGAGCGCCAAGGAAAGCTCTGAAAGGGGGGATAGAAGAAGAACAGAAGGCAGCGGCGGAGCAGCAGAAGCGCCAAGAGAAGGCGAACAAAGAAGGTCGTACGTATCATCCGAAGAAAGACCCGAGAGACGCCAAGCCAGCGCCCAAGGCACAACGCAGCTTCACCGATCCGGACTCACGGATCATGAAGAACGCAGACAAGGCATTCATCCAAGGGTACAACGCCCAGGCGGCGGTCGATGTGGACTCTCAGATCATCGTGGCAGCATAGTTGAGCAACCAGGCGGCTGATGGACCTCATCTAGTAGGGATGGTCGAGCAGGTGGAACAGTCGACGGGGAGACGTCCGCAAGAGGTGCTGGCTGATGCCGGCTACTTCAGTGAGGACAACGTCACGACGCTACGGAAACGAGGGATGTCGGTATTGATTCCGCCGGAGCGGGTACGGCGTCGTCAGTGGCGCGAACGTTGTACTCCTCCTACCTCTCCACCGCCGAAGGGTGCATCCGTTTCTGAGTGGATGCGGTACCGGCTGAAGCTACCCGAGAACCGAGAACGCTACCGCAAGAGGGAACAATCGGTGGAGCCGGTGTTTGGGCAGATCAAGCAAGCAAGGGGCCTGCGACAGTTCCTGCTACGGGGACTGGACAAGGTATCCGCGATGTGGCAACTAGAGTATGCGGCACACAACCTACTGAAGCTGTACCGAGCCAGGGTGGTGCTCGAACCACCGGGCTAAGGAGCACGCCGTAGTGAGAGACTGCCTGCTCCCCGGGCGATGAATCTTCCTAGCTGAGCGTTCTACCTATCTGGATCATCTCGCCAAGCACGAAATCCTCAAGTCATCGTGGCTCACTGGCGGCAGAAGACCACTTCCCACACGGGCTGCTAGCTCTAGAAGTGAACCGAACACTTGGGCCGGTTGGGGTGGGTCATGGTGTAGCTTGCCCAGGAATCTGCCCGAAAGGCCTTTCCATGGGTCGGCTTCGTTGCGTGGAAACGCTCCACTACGTTATGCTGTGGTCACATACCGGGCATTCCTCAACATAAGTAAAGAAGGCGAAGAGAGAGTCAAGTGAGCATGTCGCAACGTTGGAAAGCTCCGCTTCACGGCGTACGCGCAAAGTTCCTCACGGACATCGCGACTCGTTTTCTTCTACAAGCACTAAGTGGCGCCAAGGGGCTCGTCTTCCTCCCTCTGATCGCGGGGACGTTCGGAGAGATCGAGTACGGGATTTGGACCCAGATCTCACTGACGGCGGTGCTCGCCCAACCTTTCCTCACGCTGGGGCTGGGACACTCACTTGTTCGATATCTGGGAGGAATCCCGTCTGGCCGCCCAAGAGGCGAAGCGTACTACACGGTCATCTGGACCGTGTGGATCGCGGGGGCGGGTTTCATCGTTCTGGCATGGTTCCTACGTGCCACGATCGGGATCGTCCTGTTCGGCGATCCTGCTCTCGCGTCGTACGCGCTTCTTCTGGCCATACTGATCGTGGCTGAGGTCAACCTCTTGACTGCGCTGGCCTACTTCCGATCACTCGGGTTACTGAAGCTGGGCACAGCCATTCAGGCGGGCACGACGCTGGTCACGATCGGGATTGTCGCAGCCGCTGTTGTTGGCTTCGACGGGGACCTTCATGCGGGGGTGGCAGCTTGGACAGCATCCATGATGGCCGGCGGAGTTCTAGCGCAAATTGTTGTTGTGCGCAAGGAAGGATTCCAGTTTCGGGTTTGTGGTGCCGTCCTTCGGAGATTCCTCCATTACAGCATCCCCCTCATCCCGGCCGCAGCATCGGCTTGGATTCTCGAGTACAGCGACCGCTATGTGATCGTCCACCTACTTGGGCTCGGCGAAGCTGGCGTCTATGCGGGCAGCTACAAACTCGCTCAAGTCGTGAGGATGCTGATGCTGCCGATCTCATTCGTCCTTCTGCCTACGACACTTCGCCTGTGGGAGGCCCGAAGATTCCATCAGGTACGCCGCTTCATGCGTGCCTCACTCGCAGGATACGTCGTAATCAGTGGTTGGGTCGCCGTTCTCCTTGTCGCCTTGGGCCCGCGCCTGTTGCATCGGCTCGGCACATCCGGCTTTGATGTGCCAGAGGAACTGATTGCCCTGCTGGTTGTTGGCGAGATGTTTCTCTCTATTCGCCTTCTCTACACGCAGGTGCTCTATCTGAGAGAGCGAACCCGAACTGTCATGGCCATCGTGCTCGCGACCGCAGGCATGAACATCGCGCTCAACCTGCTTCTCATTCCCAAGATGGGGATACTCGGAGCTGCTATCGCTACCAGCACCAGCTATGCTGTGCAACTCCTTTTGATGATGGTCGCAGCCCAGAGAGCTCAGCTAATTGGCATCCCGATCCGATCGCTCGCGCGGATTCTTGCAGGAGTGGGCCTGATGTACGTTATCGTACGTTTCACGTCAGCTGGGGGAATCGAACCAATTACGCTCAGTGTCGTCGGTGGTTCCTTTGTGTACGCTGGGATTCTCTTCTCATCTAGAGCCATAAGGACATCCACGCGCCAATTCCTCGTCGAGTGATACACTTCCCTCCAAGACGTGGAGCCCGACTCGGAGTTCGAGTCGACGTTCGGAGATTCGAAGTAGTGTAGAGGTGGCGGCCAAGAAACACTGCGTCATCATCGTCTGAAACAGAGGCTGGTGTTCTCCTCGTATTGAGGACCACACGGCGGCTCGTCTGCGCTGGTCCAGGTACATCAATCTGTTAACCGACCTGCCCTTTCTTGCGCGGCAAGGCGACGATCTCCCCGCTTTAGTCCGAAGTTCCTGAGGTCAGAACGATGAAAACTCTTTTCAGAAGCGAAAAAGGACTGAGATGCTATTTCACCGTTCTGTCTACAAAGCGGTGCGGTTAATCAGATTGCTTCCTCGCGTGGCTTGGACCACGGGTTGTTTGTGAGATCCAAGATGAACTTACCCATAGATGGTTGATCTTGCCAAGGGGTGTTGCCACAAAGCCCCTTCTCTATAGGACGGAAGCGATTGGTATTGCCACGGTTGATAAGCAGGCGTTTGCGAATCTTGCTCTTGCGCATCCATTTGCCCTGCTTAATAATCGTACGAAAACCTTGCTTGAGCTTGCTGCCGTTGCACATGTCTATCAGTATACACATCGGTCCAGGAACGTAAAGGAATTGAAGCAAGGCCATACATGTCTACATTTCTGAAGGCATCTATCATCTCAAATGTATATTCCATGCGCGTTTCGGGCATGTTTGGAGGCCAATTTTGCCAGGAACTTCGGCCTAGTGTTCCCCCTCCATCGATGCGGTCCCGATCCTGCTCCCGGGCCGCGTTCGCACGAAAGATCCGACTAACATTGCCAGGAGATCTCAAGTAAGATGTCTCTGTAGGAAACCCCGCGAAACGGGAAAGGGGAGGGGAGTCCGTGGAACGCACTAGGACTGTCTTGGATTTGGTCGACAAGTGGACTGAAAGCGATCCTGAAGTTGTCGCCGCGCTTGCCGTGGACGGACATACGATCACCTATCTCGACCTTCAGCATCAGATCGTCCGGATCGCGGCCGCGCTCCGTGCAGAATGCATCCGACGAACAGACAGAGTGATTACAGTTCTTTCCAACGGTCTGGACGCAGCCGTTGGGTTTCTTGGGACAGCAAGCTACGCGACCACGGTGCCGCTCAATCCCGATCTTGGCCAGAGCGAGTTCGCCTACTGCTTCAACGACCTTGATGCCAAGGCTCTTCTCGTTGGTAGAGGACTGGACACAGCGGCCTTCGCCGCCGCGGACGAATGCGGGGTGAAGCACATCGAGTATCCGTTCCCGGGCCAGGACGCGCGGTTCGAGCGTGGTGCCGAAGGTAAAGCAAGCGATGAGGGACCAATGAGTGACGATGTTGCGTTGATCTTGTACACCTCGGGGACCACGTCGAGCCCGAAGCGGGTACCCCTGACGCACGCCAATCTGATTGCTTCCGCAAGGAACGTCGCATCCGGACTGGCCCTCTCCTCAGGGGATCGCTGCCTCAACGTCATGCCGCTGTTCCACATTCACGGCCTGGTCGCCGGCCTTCTCTCTTCTCTGGTTTCGGGGGGGAGCGTCGTTTGTGCCCCAGGCTACGACGGCTCGCAGTTCCTCGATTGGTTGGAGCGCTACCATCCGACGTGGTACACGGCCGTGCCCACGATTCACCAGTCTCTTCTCTCCGAGATGGATCGCCGCGGCATCACAGAGATCACAAGCCATTCCCTTCGGCTGATTCGTTCCTCGTCTTCTTCCTTGCCGTTGCACGTGATGACGGCGCTCGAAGATCGCCTCGGCGTGCCGGTGATCGAGGCCTACGGGATGACGGAGGCGACCCATCAGATCGCCACCAATCCTCTTCCCCCGAATCCCCGAAAGCCCGGCTCGGTGGGCCGTGCGTTGGGCGTAGATGTCGCTGTCTTGAATCCGGACGGACAATTGCAGCCCGCAAACACGGAGGGCGAAGTCGTGATTCGCGGAAGGACCGTCACATCTGGCTACGAAGGCAACAGTGATGTGACCGGTACTGCATTCGTCGACGGCTGGTTTCGAACCGGTGATGCCGGGTATGTCGACCATGACGGATATATCTATCTGACCGGACGTATGAAGGAAATGATTAATCGAGGTGGTGAGAAGATTGCCCCTCGGGAAATCGACGAGGCATTGCTCGATCATCCTGCGGTGGCCCGGGCGATCGCGTTTTCCGTGCCGCACCTCACCCTGGGCGAAGACGTGGCTGCCGCGCTGGTCCTTCACGATGGAATGGAAGTATCGGAGGCGGAACTGCGGAGGTATCTCCTCGACAGACTGGCGGCGTTCAAGGTGCCCAGTCGCTTCGTGTTCGTCTATGAACTCCCAACGAGTGCTACCGGTAAGCCGCAGCGAATAGGGTTGGCGGACAGGTTGGCGCCGAACCTGGCCGAACCGTTCCGTCCGCCGTCAACCCCTGTAGAGACCGCCTTGGCCCAGATATGGCAGGAAGTTCTTCGCGTCGATCGGATCGGCGCTGCCGACAACTTCTTCATGCTGGGCGGAGATTCGCTTTCAACAGCGCAAGTTCTCGCGAGGGTCAATCGACGATTCAGCACCGATCTGACGCTGAGGCAGGCGTTCGAGTCTCCGAAGCTCGAGGATCTTGCGGTCCAGGTGGAACTGCGGATTCTCGATTCGGTTGAAGGGCGCCTATGACTGAACAAGGTACGGACGTGCTCTCCGAGGAGAGGCTCCGCGACGCGATCTCGCCGCCCCAACAGCAATTGACTGCCCGGAAGGCACGCCTGACTCCTGCTCAAGCTCAGCGGTTTGAGGAACGCATCCTTGGCGCGAGCGACCAACGAGTGCTGACCGGTATTCGTCGTCAGACGATGGACGACACCAGGCCGATCTCATTCTCGCAGGAGCGTCGGTGGTTTCTGCAACAGCTTGATCCTGCGGACCGATCACACATCCGCCCAGTCGCCGTCCGATTGACCGGGGAACTGAATGTGGCTCTCCTGGAGAAGAGTCTCACCGAAATCTCCAAACGACACGAGGTTCTGAGAGCGACGTTCGATAGCGCCGAAGGATCTCTCCAGCAACGGATCGCGCCGGTTCGTCCGATCAAGCTCCCTGTGGAAGACTGTTCCGATCTTCCGATCGATGCTCGCGACACACGCACGCAGGCCATCCTGATGGAAGACGTGCGTGAACTCTTCGACCTAAGCACCGGGCTAATCCTGCGTGGAACCCTTGTGCGATGCGGAATGGAAGAACACATTCTCCTGTTGGTGACGCACCACATCGTCTTCGATGCGTGGTCATCGGAGATCCTCATCGATGAGCTGTTCACGGTCTACGGACAACTCGCCCGCGGCTCCCAGTCGGACTTACCGGCGCTTCCCATTTCGTACGCGGACTACGCACACTGGCAGAGACAGCGGTTCGAGGCCGGTACGTTTGACACCTCGCTCGCGTACTGGGTCGACACGCTTCGCAACTTGCCTGACCGAGTGGAGCTTCCAGTCGATCGACGCCGGCCAACGATGCAAGCAAGTAATGGCGCTTGCGAGCGATTGCGTCTGTGCCCGGATTTGGTGCGAGATCTTGAGTCCTTAGCGCGATCAGAGCGGACGACGTTGTTCAGCGTTCTGCTGGCAACTTTCGCGATCATGATCCAGAGATACACTGGGGCGGACAACTTTCTGATTGGAACACCGGTGGCCGGGCGAGGGGAAATCGAAACGGAGAACTTGATTGGCCGCTTCGTGAACACGCTTGTGTTGCGGTGCGATCTGGCCGGTGACCCAACGGCCCGCGAACTCGTTGGACGAATCCGGGAGACGGTCCTCAATGCGCTGGAACACCAAGACGTTCCGTTTGAGAAGGTCGTCGAAGCTGTGCAACCGAAAAGGGAGCTGGGCCAGCCCCCGCTGTTCGACGTGATGTTTAACCTGGAGAACATCCCTCGCCGATCTGCGTCGTCCGCCGAACTCTCGATTGAGCCGTACGCACTCGATGTCTTCGCAGTGGGAACCGACTTCGCGGTCGAAATCCGAAAGGAGGCCGATGGTGTACTGGTGTGCGAATTTGCCTATCGGCCGGACCTGTTCGACCGCGAAACCATCGAGCGTGCTCTCGTGCACTACGAGCTCCTTCTTGGAAGCATCGTGGAAGACGTAAGTCAACCGGTCTCTGCGCTCGCCATGGTTCCGGCCTCGGAGAGGCAGCTCCTTGTTGTCGAATGGAACCAGCCACAGCGTGCGTATACGGAGAATCGATGTATTCACGAGCTGTTCGATGCGCAGGTAGCGCGCACGCCGGATAGGGTCGCTGTGGTCTGTGGCAGCGAGTCCCTGTCTTACCGCGAGTTGGCCGAGCGTGTGGAGCGTCTCGCGGAGCAGCTTCTACGTTGCGGGGTCCGAAGGAATGTTCCGGTCGGAATCCTCTTGGAGCGCACCATCGACATGCCAGTGAGCATCCTTGCCGTACTGAAGGCCGGCGGCGCCTACGTTCCGTTCGACATGACGGTACCCAAGCAGCGATTGATCTTCATGCTGGAGGATGCAGCGGTGCACTGTCTGATCACCCAGCGGAGCCTCGATGCCGACCTGAACACATGGAAGGGCGAGCGCATCGTGGTTGATGGTACGCCGACGACGGAGGGAAGAGCGAATGACGGCTCCCCGGTTCCGGACCGCTCGCTCCCTGATGACATTGCCTGCATCTTCTACACATCCGGTTCGACCGGGAAGCCAAAAGGGGTGATGCACACACATCGGAGCGTGGTGAACAATATCGACACCGCGTACGCCGTGCTCGGTGTTCGAGCGGACGATATCATCCTTCAGCTTACCTCCGCAGCGTACGACATGTCGCTTCGGGATCTAATTGGGCCGCTCCTGCGTGGCGTGCATGTGGTCTTGGCCAGCGAATGGCAGATCAAGAACCCCGCCGAGATCATCTCGATCATGCAAGCGCAGAACATCAGCGCTGTTCTGGGCACCGTGCCGTCCTTTCTCTCGGCTCTGGTCGATACCGTCTCCGACCAGGGAGCCCGGATTCCAGCCCTTCGGCTCGTCGCTGCCGGCGGCGAAACCTACTCTAGGGACCTTGCGCAGCGGATGCTCGCGACCTTCGGTCAGCAGGTTTGCCTGTACAATTGCTACGGCTTGACGGAAGTCACAGGAATAGGCACTGTGTGTCGGATCGCGGACGTTCCGCCGGATCAAGCTATGATCCCGATCGGCCGCCCTCCACCCAACGTGAACGTGTATGTTCTAGATCGCTCTCTTCAGCCAACAGGGATCGGGGTCCCTGGAGAGCTGTATCTCGCCGGGCCCGGTGTGGCAAAGGGTTACGTTAATCGCCCGGAGCTGACCGCGGAACGGTTCATTCGAAGCCCCTTTGACTCGGGAACCATCCTCTATAGAACGGGGGATCGAGGCCGCTGGCTGGCGTGTGGAGAACTCGAGTTTCTCGGCCGCATGGATCGCCAGATCAAGCTGCGTGGATACCGGATCGAGCCAGGAGAGATCGAGGTCAGCTTGTGTGAGCACGCTGCGGTGCGCCAGGCAGTCGTCGAGGTCTACGAGCCAATGCCAGGCGAACGACGGCTCGCGGCGTACGTAGTCTCGAATGCAGCGTCAGGGAATTCGATCGCGTCTCTGCGGGAGCATCTTCGAAAACGCCTTCCCGGCTACATGATCCCAAGTCAGTTCGTCATTCTCGACGAGTTGCCGCTGACTGCACGGGGAAAGGTGGACCATCCGGCACTCTCTCTCCTGGCCGGCACGCAACGATTACCGGTCGAGGCCTTCGTTAAGCCGGAGACTCCGGTCGAGACATCGCTCGCTGCAATCTGGAAGGATGTTCTAAGTGTCGATCGAATCGGAATCCATGATAACTTCTTTGACCTAGGCGGGCATTCTATTCTAGCAGTACGGTTGATCGCACTGTTGGAGAGGATGTTCGGAGTGTCGCTTCCGCTTTCCGTACTGTTCGAGTACCCGACCGTTGAGACCCTCAGTCAAGCTGTCGAGGAACGAGATTCCCACTTGTCCCGATCGACCGTAGTGTGCCTCCAGAAGGGGGATAATGGCCCTCCTTTCTTCTGTGTCCCTCCGGCGGCGTCCAGCGTGAATCACTTTGCACAGCTAGTTCGGATCCTCTCTTCGGAGATTCCGTTCTACGGTATGCAGGCACTGGGGTTGGAACCGGGAGAGGTACCGCAAGATCGCATTGAGGACATGGCGGCACGATACATCGCAGACATGCGAGCCATCCAGCCGAACGGCCCCTACTACATCGGAGGACGCTGTCTCGGCGCGTATAGCGCTTTCGAAGTGGCTCTGCAGCTCGCGGATAGCGGTGAAGACGTGGCGTTGTTGGCGCTTCTTGATCCTACAGCACCTCCTGGAATGCGGCGGGACCTTCGATACTACCTCCGGAGAGCTGGCTACTTCTCACGTCGCAAGCAGTTGATGCGTGCCGTGCTGCGCCGAGTCAGCTGGGCCTTTCGACAGGTGTACAGATTGCGAGTCCTACGCTACCTTGGGAGCCGGCACATCCGAAGAATCCAACGCACATACACGGCTCATATGCACGCTCAAGAGACGTATACACCCCGTGTATACGCCGAAACCATCACGTTCTTCGCCTCAAGGGAGGAGTACTCCCCTGACAATTCTCGTTCTCTCTGGGGAAACTTGACAAGTGGCGAATTCGATCTGCACCTTGTTCCGGGTACTCATCGCACCATGTCCGCAGGTCCGCATCTCCGCACATTGGTGCAAGAATTGGAAGGCGTCATCTACGAAGCGCGCCAGCGCACACGAACTGCTATTCGTAAAACGGAGCGGCAGCTGTGACCAATTCGCTCGGCGGCCTGACTTCTGATGCCCTTCATGTATGGCGGATCCTCCTTCGTCAATCCGAGGACGTGGTCCACACGCTGCAAGAGTACCTCTCCATGGATGAGGCACGGCGTGCAGATCGGTATCGCCGGGAACGGGACCGAACTCGATACGTCGTTGCCCATGGTTCCTTGCGGGAACTGCTCGCAGACTACACGTCGCAGACGCCGCGCAACATATCCTTTGGCCACACAGCAACGGGAAAGCCCTTTCTGATCGATGATCAAGGTGAACGGCGCCTTCGATTCAACCTCTCCCATGCGGGAGAATGGGCAATCGTAGCGCTTGCCGCCTCGATGGAGGTGGGCATCGACATCGAGCAGATCGACTCGGACGTCTCAGTCGAAGCTGTCGCCGAGCGATTCTTCTCCCTTAGCGAGTTCGAAGCTCTTCGAGAAGTGCCCTCGGAACAGCGCACCGGCGCCTTCTTCACTGCCTGGACCCGCAAAGAAGCCTATGTCAAGGCTCGCGGAGAGGGAATTGCCGATCGGCTCCGACACTTTAGTGTATCGATCGCTCCGGAGCAGATCCCTATCCTTCTGACTGACTCGATCGATGCGCACGCCGCGCTTCATTGGAAGATCTACGATCTCGACATTGCTCCCGGTTATGCAGCTGCCATTGCCGCGGAGGGAGCCACGCACCGGCTCCGCACGATGCGCTGGACGCCACCCCTTTCCTCATGCACTTGACCATCACCACGGGAACCGGACCAAGGATGAGTACGCTGCTTACATTCACTGGGAAGAAACCTTTCAGCGCGCGCGGCTGAACCTAAACCGGAAGGCAGGTGAGCCTCTGCACATCATGCGGACAGGCTCTGCCGAGGGCTGGATTCTCATGAAAGGAAGCCTTGACTGGCACACTCTCGAACTACGCTCCGAATTCGAAGGTGAGTGCTTCCTTTGGATCGAAGCGTGGGACGAGCCACAAGAATCAAACTAGTCAGCCCGATTAGGTAGAGAGATCCTCGACCTGCATTGCTTTCAGTCGCGCGAACGCTTCGGCATATCCGTCATTCTTCTTCGACCATTCGGTCAATCGGTCGCAGCGAAAGTCCTCGCATTGAGAGCAGCAGTCGTGACCTCGCTGGTCGACGCAGCATTCGAGGATCCAACGCATGTGATCATTGGACACCGAACAATGCACGGACCGATTGCCCCTGCATCCGTTGCACGTCATACTGCGTTCCAAGACACAACAAGGTACTCCCCTTTGCATGTTGTTGGAGCTTCAGGACGGGACCATGATATAGCGTAGAGCTTCAAAATCATGATCTACAGCAAAGGCTGTATCGATCTCCAAGCGCTCCATCACGGCGAAGCTGGTGCAATCGGTGAAGCTCAGCACCTTGTCATTATATCGTTGGAAGATTGCCCAAGCTCTCTCCTTGTCCTCCTTGGTGACGGATATCAGTTGAACCAATCGCGATGCCAAAAGCTTCTCCCCAAACTCGACTGCCTCTCTATGCAGAAGTTCCTGAGGCCACAGTAGCGGAAACTCTGTTGGGTTGGGAAGTGGGCTGGGAATCGCGGTGCGGTGTTCTGTCTACACCGCAATGGTCTCCAGCAGATCCAACGCTCGCTTCTGCTCGGCTTAGGGGGTCGTCGTCATGGTGAAACAAGGCTCACCGGGTTGTGCTCCCTTGTGGCGGCAGATGTTGCGCGCGATGATGCTGAGACTCGATAGCAACGTGCGGAAACTGTGTGCCTCGGTGCCGTCATCCAAACTCCCCTACTGTGGACCTTCTCCAGCGCCTTGGCCGACCGCTTCGCCGGAGCCACCGGATCGCGGGTCTTCTTGGCCTATTGATCCTCGTCGCTGAACAACAGCTCTCTCCACGCCTCCTTCATGTGCCACTCTACGTAGTAGGCCAGCATGCACAGGAAGATGTGCGCGCGCACCCGTCCCTCCAGATGGTGGTAGATCGGCCGCACCTTGAGATCGATCGACTTCAACGACCGGAACGCCTGCTCCACATTAGCGAGATCCTTGTAGCGGCGTACGGTATCCTCTGTGCTCAACCGTTCCTTGGACAGGCTAGTGCGGATCACGTACAGCCCATCGAGGGCCGCTTCCGCTGCCACCTTCTCCTTCAACAGGCGATAGCTGAACCGCCCGTCCTCGATGGTCAGCTGGAAGTGCTTGGCCACCTTGTATTTGTTCACTACCCGACCGACCCGCACCCCAATCTTCTCCTTGGCGAT
>Ga0114922_10005490_pt1 | contig 11703 bp, 10 predicted proteins | sample AartaG_FD_100975 | JGI IMG/M metagenome (GOLD analysis project Ga0114922, IMG submission 100975) | Deep subsurface microbial communities from Aarhus Bay to uncover new lineages of life (NeLLi) - Aarhus_00045 metaG | ecosystem: Environmental > Aquatic > Marine > Oceanic > Sediment | place...
GCCTTAAACGTCCTGTCAGGCTTTATTGACGTGATCAAATCCGGGTTGAGCAGCTTTTGAATTACCGATTCCAACCATTCTCCATTTGACACGCTGGTGTCAGCCCCTTCAGCGCAAGCGTCCAATATCCCTTTCGGGTTAAGCTGTAGACGCAACGCATCTCTCAAACTAAGGCCGTCTCCATCCATCATTTTTCTTGCCTTTTCATAAGCATCAAGTGTTTGCCTTAGTTTCTCCGGATCTACAGCCACCCATTTGTTCTTTATATATGCAAGGCCTTCTGATTCTCGCAACAATCGTCTCGCTTCTTCTTCTGAAATCTGCACATCTCCAAGAAACAACCGCGCATTAAACTTCAATATGGCATCCATTCCGATAAAAGACGGCCGGGAATCACCAACACTGATATTAAGCCTCAGGCTTGAGGTATTGCCTTTCCACCAGTTGGGAATTCTGCACAAAATCCCGGACTCTTCATAAATCGGTATTTCCTTCAAAAACGAAAAGGCATCCCCAGCGGACCAGGCAAGAGGGTGAAACAGCTCTCCGGTTTCAAGAAGCTGCGCAATCAAAGGGCTCTGTTTTGCGGCCATATGGACAGTAGCAAGGAGCTCCAGTAGTTTGTTACTATCTTTTCCATATTCTTCCAGGGCGTACTTGAGAGGGAGATGTTTGGACTTTCCCTGTTTGCTGAGCCTGGTCGAATAGGTTGCCAAAAAGGCAAACGGATAGTCATTATCTCTATTCTCCACCAGATGGAAAAACACGCGGCCAACAAGATGCACGTTGGGGCTGTATGTTTTAATGAAATCCGCAACAGTTCCGTCATAGGACTTGATTGTGTGTGAAAATTTCTTGTTGAGTCCTGACCATAGAGTCTCAAGCACTTCTTTGTTTAAATACTCGGACCCCGTCATTAACGGAGCGGTATCCAGTTTTTGACGGAGTTCATCTTTTTCTACGGAGATATCTATCCTATGACGAATAATTTCCAAATCCGGCGTCTGGCTTAATTTGTGGGCAAATAGTCCGGCAAAATTTCGCCAATAATCAAGAGAGGGGGAGAGAGAGATCCGCTTGTCGCAAAAACCCAAGAACAAAAGCCAGGAATCTGGATCGGAAATGAATCGCTTGTATATTTCTTCCTGTAACAGCCTGGTGCTTTTGTTTATGTTTTCTTCCGCACCAGTCCATTCCAACTGTAATGAACCATTCGGCATTACAACAACAATCAATTCCCGATTCATGATAACGACCTTGTTTAAGCTTTTTGAACCTGTGCGGTTAGGTAACAGATTTCATACGAAACACGCAAAAAAAATTATCACGAAAGCACGAAAGATTGAAAGCACGAAAAAGGGGGAGTCTCTGGATCGACACCAACCCGACCTGCCCGCCATTGCCGTGTGTGAAAATTCCAGTTCCCTCGCGACCCAGGCGTTGGCAGGCGGGTTCTCAGGTTTTATTTCGTGTTTTCGTACTTTCGTGTTTTCGTGATTAGTTTTGTATAGTTTCTTAACCGCACAGGTGGGACTTTTTGGGCTCACGGTTTTTGAAACAAATGGAGACCATCACAAAAAAGGGGTCATGGCCGCTGCCATAACCCCTTGATTTTCTTGGTAGGCGGTCGCGGATTTGAACCGCGGACTTCCACCGTGTGAGGATGGCACTCTCACCGCTGAGTTAACCGCCCGTATTGCATTTCGGATTTAACCAATAGACATTCGATAAAGGGTACGAGGGGGAAAGTCAAGGATTTTTTGTGTATATGATCATACGATCAAGAACCTCTCGCCCGCTCCCTTTGGTCGCTTGAGTCCACAGAGGTCTCAGAGATGAATGATTTGTTTGCTCAAAAGCTCAGTGCGCTCTGCGGGCTCTGCCTGCCCCGTAGGTGGGCACCATCGTACTGGGGTGAGAGACAAAAGGAGCCCCTCACGGACCTTAAAGAATATATTTCCGAAGTTTTTCCATTTCAGCGGGTGTCAGATCACGGTAGGTTCCGGGTTTCAGATCGCCTAGACGGATCGGACCGTAACGTATGCGCTTCAATTTCAGGACCGGATGGCCCACTGCCCAACACATCCGCCGAATCTGCCGGTTTCTGCCTTCTTTTATGGTAATCTCAAGCCAGGTGTTCTTGCCGGTTGTGCCTATCTTTTTTACCTGGGCCGGTGCAGTTCGTTTGCTATCCAACATGACGCCGGATCTTAGACTTTGCAAGACCTCTGCGGCGGGCATACCCTTGACTTTGGTCCGATAGGTCTTGGGGATGCCATAGCGGGGATGCTGAAGGTGCTGGGCCAGTTCCCCGTCATTCGTCAGGATCAGGAGCCCTTCGGTGTGATAATCGAGGCGTCCCACGGAAAAGATACGCGCCTTAATTTTCCTGACAAGTTCGGTTGTGGTTCGACGGCCCCTGGGATCATGGGAAGTGCTTAGCACCCGTTTTGGCTTGTTCAGGACGACGGTAACCCTGGGCTCTAATCGGCAGATGAGGTGGTTGTCTACACGTATGGCGTCTTGTCCCCAGACGACATGAGTGCCTGGCTTGTGGACCACCTGACCATTCACCATAACACGGCCCTCGCGGATCAATCTTTCTGCCTGATGCCGAGAGGCAACTCCGGCCCGTGCCAAGACTACCTGGAGTCGTTCGGCCATGTTTCTCCCAGATCCTTCAGATCTTTGAGAGCAGGGAGCTCATTTAGGTCCTTGAGATCAAAGAGCTCTAAGAACTGTTTGGTGGTGCCGTATATCATGGGACGGCCCGGCAGATCCTTCCGGCCCATCACGCGGATCAGCCTTCGTTCAAAGAGAGTCCGGAGTGTCCCCCCGCTGTCTACCCCCCTCAGGTATTCTACATCGCTGCGAAGCACAGGTTGCTTGTAAGCAATGATCGCAAGGGTCTCCAAAGCTGCCCGGCTCAAACGAGCCGGTCTGGTCTCTTTCAGGCGCCTGATCCACTGGCGGTACTCCGGACGGGTTCGGACTTGGAATCCACCTGCAACCTCGGCCAAGAAAAAGCCGCGCTTGCCGGATTCATACTCTTCGGCCAGGCTGGTGAGGGCCTCGCGGACGGTCTTGCGGTCTGCGGTTTCCAGAATGGACTTGATCTTATCGATTGTAAGGGGTGTGTCTGAAGCAAAGAGCAAACTCTCGACAATGGCCTTCAAATTATCCATTGAAAATCCTGATAATTCCTGACTCAAGATGCTGCATAATCCGTATCAGTTGGAATTTTGCCATCTCAAGAATAGCCAGAAACGTTACGATGATATCTACTCTGGTGGCCGGTGCTTCAAAAAGTTCTTGAAAGGTCACGGATCCCCGTTCTTCTAAGATGTCTGCAATCTGAGAAATCCTGCTCTTCACAGAGATGGTATCCGGTGTAAGATCCCAGAGATATGCCGGAGATACCCGCTTGATAATCTCCTGAAATGCATCAATGAGTTCAAACAGGCCAACTTGTATCAGGCCCCCTGGCTCTTCCTCAGACCATGCCTCGGTGCCATCAAAGTCCCTCCGCACAAAGACATCCCAGTCGAGTCGATCTCGCTCCATCAAATCCTCAGCAGCATACTTCAACTGCAAATATTCGGCTAAGGGCCTGATAATCTCCATGCGAGGGTCCTCGTCGTCGCCTTCTTCTTCCTGGGTGGGCAGCAGCATGCGGGACTTGATGTGGGCCAGGGTGGCAGCCATGACCAGGAAGTCGCCAGCCACATCGATATTCAGGGATTTCATCCATTCCAGGTATTCTACGTACTGCTGGGTGATCAAGGCAATAGGGATGTCGTAGATATCCACCTCGTTTTTCTTGACAAGATGCACCAGAAGATCCATGGGACCATCAAAGAGATCTCCCAGATCCACTTGATAGGCGCTCATGTCTTGAGGTTGTTCCGTCATAACCTGACCTAAGCAGGATGAGCCTCAGCCAAAAAAACCAGAAACTAATCACGAAAGCACGAAGGTACGAAAACACGAAAGCAGATGAATTCAAATGACAAAATCTAATTATAATGTCAAATCAAATCCCAATGATAAAATACCAGACTTTCTTTTCTTGAACTTTTCGTGCTTTCGTCATTTCGTGTTTTCGTGATAATCCTTTAGATCTTGATGGCTGCTCGAACCTGTTCCATGGTTTCACGTGCGACGAGTCGTGCCCTCTGATCACCATCATCGATAATCGTCCTGACCGTATCCGGGTGGGCCTCATAGTAGGCCCGTTGTTCATACACAGGCTCCAATCTCTTGATCAGATTTTCGGCCATCATCTGCTTGCACTCCACACACCCGATTTGGGCCTTTCGGCATTCCCGGTCAATACGCTGCACGGTCTGCTGGTCAGAGTACAGCCGATGAAAGCTAAAAACATTGCAAACATCAGGGTCCCCGGGGTCGGTGCGTCTTGCCCGCTGTGGATCGGTGATCATCTGGCTGACCTTGTCCCGAATCTCCTGCGGGGTGTCTGAAAGGAAGATGGCATTGTGGTAACTCTTGCTCATCTTGCGGCGATCAATGCCGAGGATCTTGGGGGTTTCGGTAAGAATCGTCTCGGGGATCGGGAAAATATCCCCATAAAAATGGTTGAAACGTCGGGCGATTTCCCGCGTGAGTTCCACGTGGGGAGCTTGATCTATCCCAACAGGGACCCCGTTGGCCTTGTATATGATTATATCGGCTGCTTGAAGTACAGGATAACCCAGGAAGCCAAAGGTGGAAAGGTCCTTGTTCTTCAACTGCGCGATCTGTTCCTTGTAAGTGGGATTTCGTTCCAGCCAGGGCAGTGGTGTGATCATGGAAAGAAGCAGAGAGAGTTCGGCATGTTCCTTGATATGTGACTGAACAAAAAGTGTACATTTGTCCGGTGAAAGCCCCACGCTCAACCAGTCTATGAAGATATCCATGATATTGCCCTGGATCGGAGCCGTTATATCGTAATCACTGGTCAGGGCGTGCCAGTCGGCTATGAAGAAGAAACACTCGTAGTCATCCTGCATGCTTTTCCAGTTTGAAAGGGCCCCGTGCAGGTTGCCCAGATGAAGTGGGCCGGTGGGGCGCATGCCGCTCAAAATCCGTTTTTTAGGCATCTTGCAATCTCCATTCGTATCCGTTCATTTTCCCTTTCCCTAAGCCCAGTGCTGTTGAATCATGATGGTTTGGCAAAAAGTGGGATTGAGCAATCTGTCATTCCCGCCTGCCAACGCCTGAGACAGCATTCAGCTTATGTGCCAGCGCCCGCCTGCCAGCGCCACGTACGGCACGCAATTTATATGCTAGCATCTCTGGCAATGGCGGGCAGGTCGACCGCCGGGAGAAATCTTGCACTTCCAGCAGATTACACAACAAAGATTTCTCGCTTAGCTCGAAATGACAAGGCGAGGGGGGCCTGGATCGAATTTCCCTGCTATCAGTTATATTATTGGGGATTCTATGCCAAGAAAAAAATTAGGGAAGCTCTGACCTCAAATTGCTGGCCTACACTGGGCTGCCCAGAAACAGCCTGAACGACACCTTCATCTGCTGTCATGTGGCGTATCTGAAAAACATCAATAGCCCCTCGTTTCCCAAGAAAACTCTGAGCAAGGGATTTACAAAGAACCAAATCACAGTATTCACAATGCCTGTGAAAAGCAAGAGGATTAGAATCAGCATTCCAAAACGTTCGATTTGTGCAAATTTGTGGGCATATCGAGGCGGTAACAGCATGGAGAGCACCCGGCTGCCGTCGAGGGGCGGAACCGGTATCAGGTTGAAGACGGCCAGGATCGAATTTATGAACACACTGTATGCCAACATGAGAAACAGGTCCGAAACGAGATGTCCTAGAATTGGATTAACCCAAAGGAACCGTAACTCCAACACGATTTGGGAGGTCATTCCGCACAGAAAGGCGCAGACTAAATTGGCGGTAACGCCAGCAGAGGCAACAAGAATTGTATCTCTGCGATAGTTTCGGAGATTGTTGAAATTGACTGGAACCGGCTTTGCGTACCCGAAAATAATGGGTGATCTGAAAAAAAAGAGCATCAAAGGGAGAATAAAGGAGCCCATAAGGTCAAGATGCTTGAGGGGATTTAGAGTCAACCTTCCAGCCCATTTGGCTGTGGGGTCTCCCAACCGATAGGCTACCCAGCCATGGGCCACCTCGTGAAACGTGACCGCAAACAGCAGCGGCACAATCATGATGACCAACTTGTTGAGATCAAAACCTTGGAACATAATAAAATCGCTCCGCGATTTTATATACAGAGTCTTTCGCTATGCGCCATGCTCTATGCGCCATTTATTCTGCACAAATTCTATCTCATCAAGGAGGGTCTCCACCTGGCCGTCTAAGCGTGCATCAAGGAGACCCTCTAGGATCTCGCGGTAGATAGGGCCGGGTTCAAAGCCTGCCTCCTTCAGATACCTGCCATCCAGCGATGTCGTTGTTGATCTTAACCGGGTAATGTAATTCGAAACAGCCTGCTTGACCGAATTGCGAGTGGCACTTGCCATTATATAGAGCAGGGTCTCCGTGTGAAACGGGTGAAGTCTTTTGTAAAGGTCGCTGTTTTTGAGGATTTGTTGAGAGCCCATCCATTTCATGCACACCTCTGCTTTTGTCTTCTCATAGATCAAGACTTTCCGATGCCGCTGGGTCAGTTGGAGACGGTTACATAAGGCCTCTCTAACACCTTGATCAAAGGATCTCACAAGGGCCAGAAGGTAGACAATCCACCCTCGACAGGGCTCTTCTAAGAAAAGCAGGTTGTGCCAAGTGAGGACCTTCTCAACCGAATGCAGGAGCGCATCCAGAGCCGAGTTGTAGACGATTTTCGGATGTATCGCTTTCAGCAGGTTGTATTCGTGCAGGCGCCGCAGAGCCATGACAGGCTTGTCTTCCTCTAAGATCTGGCGGAGTTCGGAAAATAGCCGTCGTCCACTCACCTCCCTGAAAAAGTCCATTCTAACAGCGTTTTCGATCAGTGCCGAGGTAAGTTTTCCTATCCTAAAACCGAACCTCTGCTCGAACCGAACGGCTCTGAAAACCCGTGTGGGATCTTCGACGAAGCTAAGATTGTGCAAGACGCGGATCACTTTTCGCTTCAGATCTTTTTGTGCTCCAAAGAAATCGATCAAGTTGCCGAATTTGCCGGGATTGAGTCTTATGGCCAGGGTGTTGATCGTAAAATCTCTTCGATACAGGTCGAGTTTTATGGAACCCGTCTCTACTGTGGGAAGCGCCCCGGGTGACTTGTAATATTCAAGCCGTGCCGTGGCTACATCGATTTTCCGGCCGTTCGAAAGGATCACTACAGCGGTCCTGAACTTTTCGTGAGCACGGACACGCCCACCAAGGGAGGCGGTTAGGGCCTTGGCAAACTCGATGCCGTCACCTTCAATGACCACGTCAGTGTCAAGATTCTCCTGGTAGAGAAAGATGTCCCTGACAAAACCGCCCACGGCGTAAGCATTGTACCCAAGGGAGTCGGCAACTCTTCCAACGGCCGCCAGGAGTTCTATGATCTCTTCAGGAAGACGCTCTGTGAGGAATTTGGCCACCCTCCTTTCACGGACACGGGCCTCCCGTTTCTTGCCGTCTACACTAAATTGAGGTATGCGCGCGGGTTCGCTTACAAGGATATTGAGCAGGTCGGTTCTTGTGATAACGCCTACCACACGGCCATTTTTCACCACCGGAAGCAAACGCTGTTTATTGCCTATGATCTTTTCCTGAATTTCCGAAAGCGTTGCATCAGGACTTACGGTGTCGATACCTGTCGTCATGTATTCGCGCACCGGCACGTGCTCGAGTTTATGATGGAGGCCCTTTTCTATAACCTGACGGGAGATGTAGCCGAGAAGGTCACCGGATTCCAGTACGACAAGGACATTCACATTGTAGCGGGTAAGAAGTTCGTTGGCTTCCTTAAGAGTGACGGCTGGTTCCACGTGTATGACAGGGGTGGACACAAGGTCTCTGGCTGACCGTTCGGGATTGATGAATTTGTTCAACAGACCAAAGAGTTTCTCTTCGACCTGGATCAGGGTCTGTCCTCTAATGGTAGCTGAGGCCGCCGACGGATGGCCGCCGCCGCCAAAAGCCATGGCAATCTCCCCAACGTCCACCTCTGGCAGACGACTTCGGGCCACCATGTAAACATGATTTTCCATGCTGGCCAAGGCAAAGATGACGTCCAGATTTTGCATATCCTTTAGTTTGTGTACCAAGAGGGCTAAATCCCCTATATAGGTATCACAAGACACACTGGTGACAGCTACGTCAATGCCATTTACGGTGTGGTGGGTGACGACTTCAATCATGTCGTTTAAGAGACCGACCTGTTCCGGCGTCATTTCCCGGGTGATGATGTCTGAGATCACATTCAGGTTGGCTCCCTTAGAAAGGAAATAGGCCGCAGCAAGGTAATCATCCTCTGTCGTGGATGTGAATGTAAAAGAACCCGTGTCTTCGTACAGACCCAGAGTCATGATAGTAGCTTCTTCAGGAGTGATGGGGATCTTTTTGTCACGCAGGATCTTTGTCAGGATGGTGACCGTCGCACCGGTCATCTGAGTCACCTCCACGCTGCCCGAGAGGTCATCGGGCATTGGGGGATGATGGTCATATATGTGGACTTCCAGACCCGGGCGGTGAACTATACTGGCAAACTTGCCAATACGGCTTGCCTGGCGGGTGTCCACCAATATGAGCCGGCTTACGGCATTGAGGTCGATGTCTTTGATTTTTACAATGTTGAACATGTACACCATCGATTTTACAAAAAAGTCTCTCAAATTCTTTTCCTGGGAGCCCGGAAAGACCACAAGGGCATCCGGATACAGCTTTTTGGCTGCCAGCATAGAGGCAAATGCATCAAGATCCGCATTGACATGAGTCGTTATCACGGTGATGCCCTGTGATGACCTTCGAATGGTGTCGTCTCTTGCAGGCATGTTGAACTTACTTCATCCCAGAAACTCCCCCTCCCCTGGCGGGAGGGGGAGGGAACTCAGGTATTTGTGGATGGAGACTAGCTAAGACAGCTTTTATGAGGGAAGATACTATATTGCACAATATCGCGCAATAAATATCATATTTTATTGCACATTATTGCATATTTTTTTATCCTACCCGTTCATGACAAGATTCTGTATAGAACTTAGCTCGCTTCGCTCACAACCCGTCTCGCCTGAGCCCGCCTGCCACTGCGAGGCACAAGCTGGCAAGCGTGAGTGATGGCGGACAGGTTGCAAAGCATTGCGGGCAGGGGATTTTGGTCTTTTTTGTCTTCTACATTATTCCAATATTCCATTATTCCATCGTTCCTTTCGTGGCATTGCAGCTAAGCCTGTAAAGTTCTGTGCTTTCAATGGGTTGTAGAAATTCCGGGACGTCATATTATGCCTGACAGAAGTTCGTTGTCCAAGTTGAGCCATGTGCATGGATCTTATTTCAAAAAGAGCAGGACTTAAAGTGACAGCCAAAAATATTTTTGTCACCGGCCCTCCTGGATGCGGCAAATCGACCGTGATCGAAAAGCTTTTGGCACGAATCGAAAAGCCTGCCACAGGATTTTTTACCCGCGAGATAAGAGAGAAAAGCCGCAGGACCGGATTTTCCATAACCACCCTTGATGGCAAAAAGGGTATACTATCCCACGAAAATATAAAGATGGGATCAAAAGTGGGCAAATACGGAGTGAATCTTCACGACATTGATGAAATTGCAGTCCCCTCCATGATGCCTGCCATGGCCGGTGAAATCGTGGTGATCGATGAGGTGGGAAAGATGGAATGTTTTTCTTTGCTATTCAGGCAGACCTTGATCAAGGTTCTCGACTCACAACATCCTGTCATCGGTTCTATTGCTCAAAAAGGAGACAAGTTCATACGAGAAATCAGAGCCAGAGATGATGTCTTGCTGGTTCCCTTGACCAAAAAGAACAGGGACGCACCGGAACTCATTGACCAATTGTTGTCGGCGGTTCATCAGATACTTCCTGGGGATCTCATTGACATGCGGCCCCTTGGCTGATATTGTTTTATGGTAAAGCAGCATCAGATTTTTCCACCCTGTGTTCCTCAAGCATCATCTCCGCTACTTTGATGTCGTAGGCTTGGTTCGGGTCAAAGTTATTGCGCTTATACATGGCCGAGGCTTTTTTGATCGCGCCGTAAGGTACCCAGCCGTGTTTCTCCCACAGCTCAGGGTCGTCTGCATTCCAGAGTCTGAACCAGATAGTGCCCTCGGCTTCACGCACATACATGCGAACGCGCTTGTTTTGGGGGAAAGGATAATAATACAACCCTTTTTCGTCTTTCATATGATTATCCTCTGATCACATACCTTTAAGGTTATTTAGTGCCCAGCCTTTTACAGGTTATTTTATGTGGATTTTCTCCTGTCCTTTGCGGATCTCCTATCTCGACCACTTCTGCGTTCAGGTCCTTTGTAATTCGGATCATTAAACTTCCTGCGGTTTACCCCCGATCTTCGTTCTTTTCCGGAACGACGCTCTTTTTTTTCCATAAGATTTTCTTCTCCTTTAATTAGTCTCTGAACGAAAACCCTTAATTCCGAGCCGTCATTGCGAGGAGTGAGGAACGAACGACGAAGCAATCCCTTTATTTTCAGGAGATTGCTTCGGTCGTACCTCCCTCGCAATGACAGGGAAAGTATAATTTAGGCGGTTTTCGTTCAAGCACTAATTAATCAAATACACCTAACGCTCCGCTCGAGAGGTGCGAGTGAAACGAGCGTCCTTATCCAAGCGGTTGTTAGGCGGTTTTTCTCAATCCAGATTCAGACTCCATCCAATCAGGTAGAGGAATTCCAGTCGCCTCACTATAGAGCGTTTCCGGCGCTATATCAATTTGGTTATCCCAAGCAATAATGCCCAAGTCCTCATTGATTTGAAATCTTTTGAAATAATCGAAATCTTTCAATCTAGAAAACACCCCGCCTTTCTCAATATACTTCTTGAAGTCGACAATTCCGGATTTACCGTCTTCGAATGTTACTTGGAGCCTATATCCATCAGTATATTGCGCTGAAATAACGTCATAATACATTTGCTTACCCCCTATGGAAGTGGATCAATTTTTCGTAATGGTTGGTTGTCCATAGCCAAATCCCAATCGGTTAATAATTCATCTTGATGGATTGCTGCCCATTCAACTACCATCCCAAGAACTCGCGGAGGCAACTGTCCTTCTAGAATAGTAAAATCCTTGATGCTGTGGCAGTTTTGTAGCTACCATAACGCGCATGAAAATGAGGAGGATTATGATCCCCGTAGAAAATGGCAATGATAATTCCGTAAAACCTGCTTATTTCAGGCATCCTAAACTCCTAGATTCTTGCCCCTTCTTTGAAAAACCCGCTTAACGTTTGAATTCAGCGGCACCGCAAGGCGTCCGCTGGAATGAACGGTTGTGTGCCGGGCAAGGCCCGGCTGCTAAATGGTGCTGTTTGATATTTATGACACAAATATCTGGCAAAGTCCAGACCTAGCCCGACGGAGGCGGCTCGAAGCGAAGCGAGAGGCGAGGCGCCAGGCGAGAACGACCAAAGGGAGTGGCAACGGTAGCCGAAGGCAAGCATCTTCGCTGAAAGCTTCGACGGCTCAAGAGGGTGTAGCAGCGATGCGCGCCTGAAGGAAGCCGGAGGCAAAAGCGTGGGTCGACGTACAGGTATGCCCCGTA
>Ga0114922_10005491_pt1 | contig 11702 bp, 9 predicted proteins | sample AartaG_FD_100975 | JGI IMG/M metagenome (GOLD analysis project Ga0114922, IMG submission 100975) | Deep subsurface microbial communities from Aarhus Bay to uncover new lineages of life (NeLLi) - Aarhus_00045 metaG | ecosystem: Environmental > Aquatic > Marine > Oceanic > Sediment | place: Aarhus...
AATACCTTCGAGTCCCGGGATTAGTACCTTGCGTATACAGGACTTCGTCAATGTAGTTGCCGTAAATAAACAACTTCTTATAACTGCCAGCGCCGTCGTATTCAGCTAAAACCTGCCAGTTGTAGTTATAATAGTACCGCGTAGTGTTATTTGGGTCAATAAGGTCTTTCTTTTGTATTCTTCTTCCGAGTGCATCGTAGGCGAATTCGGCTTTTGTCTGACTATTTTTGGTGATTTTGACGATGCGGTTTTCGTAGTCATATTCGTATTCGTAGCCCCTTTCGTCTTTTGTAAGATTGCCGCGCTGCGCTCGGAATGACAGCAGGTGAGATTGCCGCGGTGCCTTATAGGCACGTAAGTATTTGATTCTGGCAATGACATTTTTTAATAGATTCCTCCGCTTCGGCCCCGTGCTTTCTTGCGAAAGCAAGAACGGGGACTTCGGTCGGAATGACATTTGTTGCGTGGGCGCCCCTGGCCAAAGAGCCCATTAAGAACGCCGCCACGTGGTGGCGTGAAATAACAAAAAAGAAACCCACTGCAGTGCAGTGGGCTAACAACCCCCAGCACAGGACTGGGGGCTATATAAAAAGGACGGAAAATCCCCCCACCGCAGGGGTGGGTAAAACGGCAACACAATTCCCCCCACCACAGGGGTGGGGGCTAAATAAAATGACGGTATTAGCTGAATATTTAGCTATAATAGGCGGTTATAGTCATTTTGTCTCGTTTACCGAGCACTTAACGGCCTTATTAGGCCGCATTACTCTTGAAGGTTATCGGAAGCAGAAATTGGCTGATTTACTTGATTTTTTTCTTGACGAGCCTCAAAAAACACTTTAATATAGTATCTTGATTTACCGATGATGAACAAGATTGCGGACTGTCCCGTAACAGCCTTGGTAGTTTATGGTTACTTTGAAAAGGGACGCGTAAGACGGGAAAAGTTTGTAAGTCTTTTCCTGAATGGCAGTTAAGTTGCAAAGACGCCCGGCACCTATTTTGAGAATCGACCGTGGTGTTGCCAAATAAAGATTAATTCGACCAAAAACGGTAACCTCGTGATTCTCGATGGAATTTCAAAATAGGCGCAGGGTGAATTTTAGAGTGAAACGAAATGTGCTTGAAACAAGCATTCGCTGACCAGCGAGCAATTGCTGGTATTGAGTATAAAATCAACCAGTTGCTTAGGGACCACAAACTCGTAAAAACCAAAAAACCCGCATTTACAGCCTTGTTTTTTAGGTCCGGGTAGTTGATTTACACTCTGGCGAAAAGGATTTCGTAGTTCACAAGCATTTCTTTGGCGCTTTCCTGCCGGAAAATCCCGCAATCTGCCTTCATTGGCTGATTTTTTATAATTCTATGATAACTGGATAATGAAGAAAGGTAGGGATTATGGATACCATAGTAATGGGCATGAACATCGGACTGTGGGATGCTCTTATTCCGATTTTTACATGTGCTCTGGGAATTTGTCTTGCCGCCATTGTGTACCAGATGATTTCTAAAGCGAAGGCCAAAACCTTCGAACAGGATACACAGCGACAGATTGCAGGTGCCAAAAGGGAAGCTGAGAACATAATTAAGTCGGCCCAGATTGATGCGGCTGCGGAGACGATGAAGAAAAAAGAACAATTCGCGGGGGAAGCCAATCGAATTCGTTCCGGTCTGCACGAAACGGAAATGAGATTAAGCAAGCGTGAGGATGTGCTTGAGCGGCGGTCCGAACAGTTCCAGCAGCGGGACAAGACACTGAAACAGCAGGAACAAGAGGCAAAGAAACGATTGAGCAATATTAGCAATACGGAGAAGCATCTTTCTGTTTTGATGGCAAAACAGAAGAACCAACTGCTTAAGATAACCGCGATGGACATCGAATCGGCCAAGGACCTGCTCCTAAAACGCCTCGAAGACGAGTGTGAGCATGAGATGTCTGCTTTGATTCAACGCAAGCTGGAAGAAACTAACGAGACTGTTACAGATAAAAGCCGGGAAATAATCAGCGCAGCCATCCAGCGTTATGCCGCAGAGCAGACCTGCGAAGTATCCGTCTCAACGGTCGATATCCCGAATGATGATATGAAGGGCCGGGTTATTGGTAGAGAAGGCCGCAATATTCGGGCATTTGAAAAAGCTACGGGCGTAGATGTCATCGTCGATGACACGCCGGGAATGATCGTTGTAAGCGGCTTCGACCCTGTCAGGCGAGAAGTTGCCCGCCTTTCGATGGAACGGCTGATACAAGACGGGCGAATACATCCATCCCGCATCGAGGAGCTGGTCGCTCAGACCAAAAAAGATGTCAACCTTAAGCTGTTACAGATCGGCAAAGACGCCGCCCTCGAGACCCACGTCAAAGGATTGAGCAACAAAGTACTCAGTTTGATAGGCGCTTTGAGCTTCAGAACAAGTTATGGTCAAAATGTACTTCGCCACAGTGTTGAAGTCGCTTATCTAACGCAGGTTATGGCCGATGAACTTGGCCTTGACGGCTCAATAGCCAGGCGTGCGGGACTGCTGCACGATATCGGAAAGGCCATTGACCATGAGGTTGAAGGCAGCCACCCCGATATAGGCGCAAATTACCTCAAGCGCTTTAACGAATCCCCTATCGTACTAAATGCCGTTGCGGGACATCATGGCGATATCCCTGCGGACAATCCTTATACGCCGCTGGTTGCCGCTGCGGATGCAATTAGCGCTTCTCGTCCCGGCGCGCGGCGAGAAACTCTCGAAAGATATATCAAACGTTTGGAGAAGCTCGAAGAGATCGCCGGCAGCTTTAAGGGAGTTGGCACTGCCTACGCCATTCAGGCCGGTAGAGAAATTCGTGTGATTGTCGATGCGGAGAAAGTGAGCGATGATGCGGCAATGAAAATTGCCCGTGACATTGCCGTCAAGATTGAAAATGAAATGACCTATCCCGGCGAAATCCAGGTGACACTGCTGCGAGAGGTCCGCTGCATAGAATATGCCAAATAAGAGACAGCGTATAGCGGATAGACTTTATGAAGTTGAATATTCTTTGTGTTGGTGACATAGTGGGTCGGCCCGGCAGGCGTATTGTTGCCGAGAAGCTGAAGTCATCGGTTAGCGAGTTGAGTATTGATTGCGTAATCGTAAATGCTGAAAACGCAGCGGGCGGCTCCGGCCTGACACCCCAAATCTATAACAAGCTGATGCGGTATGGCGTAAACATGATTACGCTGGGTGACCATACATACCGTAAAAGAGATATAATCAGAACTCTGGAAACAGAGGAGAATATTGCCCGTCCTGCAAATTTTTCAGAACATGCTGCGGGCAGAGGGTATGCAGTTTACAAAACAAGTAAAGGCCCAACGGTAGCGGTTGTTGCATTAATAGGCCGTCTCTTTATGAAGCCGGCCGATTGTCCTTACAATACCATTGATAGAATCCTGCCTCAACTTGAGCAAAAGGCCGATATCATAATTGTTGACTTCCACGCCGAAGCAACCAGCGAAAAGGTCGCAATGGGCTATCATCTTGACGGCCGCGTTAGCTTGTGCTTCGGCACTCATACTCACGTCGCAACCGCTGATGAAAGAATCCTGCGTAAAGGCACGGCATATATCACCGACATCGGTATGACCGGCGCCCATGATTCGGTGCTCGGCCGGGGTGTCGAGAGCGTCTTGAAGTCGTTTAGAACACAAATGCCGTACCCATTTGAGATAGCGACCGGCGATCTGAGAATGAATGCAATTCTGGTTACGGTTGACAGCAGTACAAAGAAGGCTGAGCGTATCGAACGGGTCAGAATAGACGCCGACAGCGAGGAAACGACACGTTATGACAGTGACGACGGCAAGCCGGAATATTTCAATAACAACTTCTAATAATTGCCGTCCTCAGCCTACAAAAGATTGGTATAGCTGCGTTTTTTGTGTTTTTTCTGCATCTACCGTTTTACTTTTCCCTCTTTAAGCCATTTCATATACCCAATTTTACAGAAAATTGTAAAAAAAATTAAAAATCCTTGCAAAAACGTTTGTTTTTGTGCTAAAATAAAAAGAAATAAGGATTGAGATGTGAAGGCAGGCTAAACAGCTTTCATAACATTTTTGTTTGCCATCATAAAACGCTAATCCTTTTCATACCAAGCCTGCCTTCGAAAGTTATCAGTTTTTTTCTTTTTCTGCGTGATGTGCGTATTGCTTATTCCGTTAGAAAGAGAAACAGCGTGTACCAGAAATATGCAATTTTAGGAATTGCTTTAGCTCTATCAATGCACAAGGGAGAGTCAATTTGCGCAATCCGTGTATGGGTGCGCTGTCTGTAGCTTTATAATATATTTATCGTAAATTTTTGAAAGGACAAAAAATGAGAAGTAAGGGAATATTTTTGTTAATGATGATATTGTTATTCGTAGCTTGCTTCAGTGTATGTGAATCGGTCTTTGCAGGCGAAATTGTAGCGTGGGGAGATAACATCATTGGCCAGTGTGATGTGCCTGATGGTGATGACTTTATTGCCATTGCAGGGGGCGGCTATCACAATCTTGCACTTAAATCGGATGGTTCGCTCGTGGCGTGGGGCTTCAATGGTTTTGGCCAGTGCGAGGCGCCTGTGGGTAATGACTTTGTGGCCGTTGCAACTGGTTTCTATCATAGCCTTGCTCTTAGGTCTGATGGCTCGCTCGTAGCGTGGGGCTACAACACCTACGGTCAGTGTAATGTGCCCGCAGGTAAGGACTTTGTGGCCATTGCAGGTGGCGGGTATCACAGCCTTGCTCTTAGGTTGGATGGTTCGCTGACAGCGTGGGGCTACAACAGTGTCGGTGAGTGTGATGTGCCTTCAGGTAACGACTTTGTTGCCGTTGCAACTGGCTTCTATCATAGCCTTGCTCTTAGATCTGATGGCTCGCTTGTAGCGTGGGGCTACAACAACTACGGTCAGTGCGATGTACCTGCAGGTAACGACTTTGTTAAGATTGCCGCCGGGGAATCCCACGGTTTGGCACTTAAGTGGGATGGTTCACTTGTAGGGTGGGGCCGCAACAGCAAAGGCCAGTGTAACGTACGTGCAGGTAATGACTTTGTTGATATTGCAGCCGGTGGCGCCCACAGTCTTGCCCTTAAGGTGGATAGTACTGTCGTAGCGTGGGGTGATAACGAGTATGGCCAGTGTGATGTACCTGTAAGTAATGAGTATGTTGCAGTTGCAGCCGGCTCGTGGCACAGTCTTGCTCTAATAGAACCGGGAGGTCTACCGAATGACCCTCCTATAGCTGACGCAGGAGATGACCTGGTCGCTGATTGCAACGAAGTGGTAACCCTGGATGCCAGTGCCTCCTACGACCCGGATGGCTGGCTCATCCAGTACACTTGGAAAAGACTCCCTGATGAGGTGGTTATCTATTCCGGCGTCGAACCTACCTGTCAAACACGGGTATTGGTGGGCCGGGCAGAAGAGGTTATAGAGTTGACCGTTAAGGATAATTACTGGGCCACAGCAACCGATACTGTTAGAATTGTCTGCCAAGCCACCCCTCCTATAGCGGATGCAGGAGATGACCTGGTTGCCGATGCCAACGAAGTGGTAACGTTGGATGCCAGCGCTTCGTATGATACGGATGGTGAGATAATCCTGTATACCTGGAAGAGACTTCCAGATGAGGTGGTTATCTACTCAGGTAAAGAATCCAACTGTCCGACCAGAGCACTGGGTCGTGTAGAGGAGGTCATTGAATTAACGGTTACGGACAACTGTTGGGTCACAGCAACTGATACTGTTAGAATCTCCTGCCGAACTATCCAGGACCTAAAAGACCAGGTTGCAGCAATGCAATCCCAAATAAAACAATTACAACAGCAAAATCAAGAGCTTCAAGATTTGGTAGAAAAAATTGCATCTTTGCCGCCCATTAGACGTTGGTTGAGCGGTGATAAGGATGGCAAACCGGAATACTTCAATAACAACTTCTAATAGTATATTTTATCCGGCGGCGAAGTTATTTGAAGGTTCATTCTTTGCCGGTCGCGGCCAACGGTACTCTTTACGTCGTGTCAAGTAAGGGCTGGAGTTCCGGCCAGCACCGAATTGTGTTCCCGTTACCCCTTCGCCTTGTGACCTCTCAGCCTCGCAGGCTTCCATTCCACGCGCAAATTGTCGAGCTTTTCACCCAGTATTTCGATCGATTGTTCTCGTATCCGGCCCAAGCCCATATCGAATCCCATTGCGAGTTGCTTGACTTTCTTCGTATCGTGACTCATGATACGCGCGGCTGTTGCATCCGCGGCCATGATGTCAGTACTGGCTATGATTAGCCATGAGCCAAGACGTTTTTTCATATTCACAGTCGTGCCACCTTGACCTACAGAGGGGCCATTACCTTCAATGCCAATAGAAAAATCAATAATAGAAAGATTGGGTTTTATACTCTTTACAATATCCAGATATACCTGCGCAATTGCTCGTGGGCTGCTGTGATCGAAGGTGCCGCGATTCCACCATGTATTGGCTATCAATTGCGCATAGCGGGACAGCGGTGTGATACCGATGAAATTCTTCGAAGCCAGTGTAAGCTGCGCCCATGAGTGCGTTTTCGCCACGGGAATTGAAATTACCTTATCTGCATTGGCAACAAGGCTTGAAATAGCAATCTTGTTTAGTGAAGTCCTGGAAGGAACCTCGACCCAGCCCGGAGAGTCGGTTTCCAGACATGCTAAAGTGACTTTTCCATCATACAAGGAACTGAGCCGTTCGGCTTCCTTTAGTAGATTGGTACTGCCATCCAGAGTGATTGCATACTGCCATTCGAATTTTGGCAGGTGAGAGCCTTCACCAATGATGACCTCGGCAGCGCCTGCCTTCAAACACTCTTCCGTGACAGCGATGATGATTTCAGGCTTTGTGCACTCACCAATATGAAAACACTTATTGTATTTCGCCCAAGGAAATGAAACGAAATTGGGTTTAATAAAAACGGTCTCACCTTTGTTGACAACAGTTTGAATTCCCCCCAGCGCGTCTATAGCATCTCGGGTCATCGAATCTAAACTGTCGCCGCGAATTGCAGCTACTTGCGCGTTGATCTTTTGTGGAGGCTCCTGAGCGGATCCTCTACAAGCTGTTAAAGGCCATGGTGATGCCATGGCGACTGCTGCGCCAACAGTGGCTTTCAGAAAGTCGCGTCGTTTTGTCTTTTGCATTAGTTCCTCATTCCTTTGGCATTGTTACGAACCCGCTCAATTCATTCTCCAAAGATGGTCGAACCGGGTCCTATGTGCCTTCGGTCGGCAAGCGCACAAAAACTAATGGATGAACTTGATGTCTTTCGTGACCAGGGGCTTGAACGGGTCAAACGACTCGTTCATCGCCCACGCCATTGCCCGCAACAGAATGAGCCGAAAATAGGGGTCGTTGAACGTGAAGTAGTTGTGGCCGGCAACCGTGACGAAAACTTTGCCCCTGCCTACCTCTTTTGTCCACATGACCGGCCACTTCCTGCCGTCGAGATCTTCGAGCCTGGGAGGACCGCTCAATGCTTTGTTTGCTATTGCCGGGCCGGCGGGCGATGTCATGAGGGTGGTGATACCTGCCGGGTTGCCCCGCAAATGCCAATAGAACTCGTCCGCCAGATCAAACTTTGCCGGAAATCCCTCGAAGATGGGAGATTTTAGTGCCGCATCAGTAAGAGTTACCGGCGTGTGCAACACGCCCCATTTGGTGGCGCCCCTTCTCGTATCCCATGCCATCCCAATGCGTTTCGCCAACTGTTGGCCCGAACCCTGCATCAAGGCCATGTGAATAAATATCAATCCACCGCCGCGCTTTTGATAGGCGTCGATGATATCGTAATCCCATTGTTCACGCGACCAAAAATAGAAAACTACGAGGTCGGCTTTTTCCCAAAGCTGCTTCTTAGGGAAATACATAGAGGGGACTACCGTGACTCGCGGGACCTGAGGCAGAAGCACATTTACGTAGTCGTCCATGACCCAGGCATATTCGTGGGTCCCTTTTTCGTGGAGTTTGTCGATGCCCCAGACCCAGACGATGTTCAGGTCGCGTGACGGTTCTTTCCCGGTAATCGGCCCCAGGATTTTCGCGACCGTCTTCCTGCTCCTGGGCACTGGTTTCTGCCAGGGAAACTGCGCGCTGGACGTCGAAGAAATGGCCAGCAAAAGCACAACCATACAGGCTGTTCGATATCTCATAACAGGACTCCTTAAAACAAGCGGACTACTTATCGCCCTTCAGGTACTTGTGGAACCAGGCGATCTCGAGCTTCATTACGTCATCCAGGGTTTTTCCTGTATAAACGTCGTAATGCTTTTTGTCTTCGAGCACGTGATACTCCGTCGGCACGCCGTTCTTTTTAAGAATCTCATGTACCCGTTCCGAATTGTCTTTGATTTTGAAGTAATGCTCCTTCTCGGTATCGATCAGAAGGGTCGGCACTTTGACCCGGTGGGCATACTGGCCTGGATTGAATAGAGCGATACGCTCTGAATAGGGCGTGCCCGTCAATACACCCGGCGAACCTCCGCCTTGAGGCACCGGGTCGACGAGACCGCGAGCACGGTCGGATTTCTGCTTGTAGACGCCTTTCAGCCCGGCGGGGAATCGTTTTGTCCAGTCATCGGGCATAGCCCCGACCTGCGCGACCACGCACGCTATTCGACTATCGTGCGCGGCCCGGTAAATGACATGCCCGCCGCCGAAACTCGTACCCCAGATGCCGATGCGGTCATTGTCCACCATAGGCTCACCGTGGACATAGGACACCGCGGCATCAATATCTTCCTGTTGGTCGAACGGATCGACCACTTCGCGGATGGACTGGGCCTTGACGGTCACGTAGCCATCCTTGTCGGGCTTGGGCATCTCGCCTCGAACCACGAGCCGGCTGTCGCTATCGCCCCAGTTGCGGTAGTCATAGTCGATGACCACATAGCCGGCCGCAGCGAAACGTGGAGCGATACCTGATCGCACCAGCAGTGGACTTCTTTGACCTGGCCTATGATTCCGTCCTTAATCATCTTTGAAACACTGCGATAGTTGTAGCCGGTGTGAGCTGCATTTCCCATTTGGGTTACTGCGCCGGTTTCTTTTGCCACTCTGGTCGCCAGCCGGATTTCAGTGATGTTTTGACCAAGCGGCTTCTCGCAGTAAACGTGTTTGCCCATCCTCATGGCCTTCACACTGGCGGGGATATGCACATGATCGGGAGTGGCGACCACAACCGCATCGATATTCTTCTCTTCGCTGTCGAGCATCCTGCGGTAATCGCTGTATTTCTTTGCCTTGGAGAACATTTTAAAAGCATCGACCGCGTGTTTCGTGTCAACGTCGCAAATAGCGACAATATTCTCGCTCATAACGTTCCTGACGTCATCGAATCCTTTGCCGCCAACACCGATACAGACGATATCGAGTTTTTCGCTCGGCGGCGTCTTGCCGGGGCCACCCAGCACGTGCCGCGGAACAATCGTAAATGCAGTCACTGACGCTGCAGCACCCAAAAACTCGCGTCTTGTAATTCTTGATTTGCAGTTTTTTTTGTTGTTCTGCATATTCGAATTCCTTTTTTTGTGTAACCGTTCTCGACGAATTCCCCCTACTTCGGCGTTGCCTCGCAGTGGGGATACCGGTAGTCGGCGGCATTGTTCGTCGACACTTTCGTGGTGGACTCGTCCTTCAACGTATACAGGTAGAGTGCGCCTTTCCCTGTTTTGTTGGCGTGGTAGACGATCGCTGTTTCGTCCCTGGTCCAGCGCGGGTAGGCATACCAGGGAGACGGATCCGCCTCCTCGTTGGCAAACGGCCTGGCGTTTGTAATGGTGCGTTTCTTCGCATCGAAGTCGGCGATATAGAGCGTGCGCCCCGTGTCTTTATACCTGAAACCCTTCTGATACTCGAAACAAAGCCTTGTCTCGCTCGGCGAAACACTGACACGGTCCAGCAGCCCCTTCTTCGCCAGCTCGCATTCGATGCGTTCGTACTTGGGCTCAGCGCCCACATCGGGCGTCATGAGGTAATATCCGTGCCCCTGCTTCGGATGTGCGGACTGTACGAGAATCCTGCCGTCCTCCAGACACGTGTAGGCCCAGGTATGAAAGCGCTTGTCCGTAAGAGCGACCTCCTGCCCCGGTTTGGCGGCCACCTTGCTCTTCATCACATAGAAGCTGCCCGTCTCCGGGTTCTTCCGGTTCCAGATAGGCGTATTGGATCCGTCACGCGTCCAGGTTTGATTGAAATCCGTATGTGTGCCGTCGGTCAACTTGTGGAAGCCCGTGCCGTCAACGTTGATAATACAAATCGCGGTTTTCCACATCACCGTGACGGGGTGATTCTTCAATCGGCGAAAGAAGACGAGCATATCGCCGGTCTTCGACCAGGACGGCTTGAAGTCCTGGTGCCCCGTTGTGAGTGGCTTACCTTCCGGCGTACCGTACGTGTTCACGTGAATTTCGCCGTTAACGAAATAAGAGCCCCTAAAGGTGGTCGCCGATGTCGTCTTTAACTCACTGCCGGGCTTGCCGCCGGATTTGCGGAGGAGAGCGGCAATTTTTGGCCTAACAGCCTTTATTCTTTCTAGGTTCAGTTGGAGTTTCCAGAGTTCCGCTAACCACTTGTAGATGCCTTCCAACTCCTGACTCCACGAGCCCGCTACTGCATCAAGGGGTGTTTCGCCCCTGATGTTCTTCGCATTTACTTTTGCCCCTTTATCCAAGAGCAGTTTGACGATCTCTGCGTGGCAGAAGAAGGCCGCGCCATGCAGGGCTGTGGCCCCGTCGTTGCTGCTGGCATTGACATTCGCCCCTTTCTCAATCAGAAATTTGGCGGCTTCAGCCCGGCCGAAGGTAGCTGCTACCAGCAAAGGTGTGCTGCCCCCTGGCGGCTCCCTGGCATCGACGTCTGTACCGGCTTCCAAATGCTGCTTGATGGCTTCGATGTTACCTGTCGCGGCAGCCGTCCATATATTGATGGTTGGCGCGGAAGCCGCCGATAGCAGCTCAATCTGCCCATACCCTGCGAGAAATGCGATTACTAAAATCCATGCGGCCACATTTTTCATTGTAAGTCTCCTTATTCAATAAATACATCAATTTTGAAAATCAAAGTAAGCCTCAATCCAGACTAAGTTGGGGAAGCTCTACCTCCCCGCTCTGCCGCCACTCTTCGAATCGGTCCCGCATTCTTTCGCTGGCCTCTTTCCGCTCCTCTTCGGTCATATTCTCCCACCTTTCTCCCATTGCCTTCATTCTGGCCGTTTCCTCCTCCCTCTCCTCCGGCGACATATTCTGCCATCTCTGCATCGCTAACTTGAATCCTTCTCTCAGCCTGGCCTGCTCTTCTTCTGTTAGATTCAGGTCTGCCCAGACATCTCGCCAGCCACCAAAACTTTTCGTTTCTTGAACTTCTTCTTCTACCGGTTCGGGCTCCGTCATATCATCCGGTTGTTCCTCGGCCACGATCGCCTCTGCCGCCTCTTGCTCTTCTAATCTCTCAATCTCATCGTCAAGCCAGAGCAGGAACTCCTCGTCTTCCGGAGTCATTTCCGACCGATTGCCCTCCTCTTGCGGACGTGCTTGGGCAGGCTTGGTTTGTTGCTGTTCGATTTGTGGTTCCATCTCAGCCCGTTGCGGTTGATACAGTTTGATGCCAATTCCCACAGCCAAGGCGGCAAACAGCATTACAACTACGGCAACCAGTATTCCAAGCTTGGA
>Ga0114922_10005493_pt1 | contig 11698 bp, 5 predicted proteins | sample AartaG_FD_100975 | JGI IMG/M metagenome (GOLD analysis project Ga0114922, IMG submission 100975) | Deep subsurface microbial communities from Aarhus Bay to uncover new lineages of life (NeLLi) - Aarhus_00045 metaG | ecosystem: Environmental > Aquatic > Marine > Oceanic > Sediment | place: Aarhus...
AAACTGCCCAACGTGACCCAGATCCAGGTGAATCCCAAATTCAACATTACCTTTTCTTCCGCCTTGGGTTCCTTATTACGTCAGGATCCGGATGTCATCCTGGTTGGCGAAATCCGCGATCCCCAAACCGCCCAGATGGCGGTGCGCTCGGCGATGACCGGACATGTGGTCCTCACCACCGTACACGCCCGCGATTCCATCGGCTGCATCTTCCGACTGCTGGACCTTGGCATGGAACCGGTCCTGTTGGGTTCGGCCTTAACCGCCGTTCTATCACAGCGACTCCTGCGCCAGCTTTGCCCCCACTGTAAAATGAGATACATACCGGCCATCAAAGAACTCAACCGCAATGATCTCGATGAACTGGCCGGTATCGATTTATATTCCGCCGTCGGCTGCGATCAATGTATGGGGATCGGATTTAAAGGACGGGCTGCTATCTTCGAACTTTTGACTATTACCGACCAGGTACGCGATGCCATCTCTCTTCGACCCACGATTCAGCAACTTCGTAATGCCGCCGGCGACTGGATCTACCAAACCCTCCGTGACGACGGCGTCCGTAAACTAAAAAAAGGCCTGTCCACCATCGAAGAATTCAGCTTGCTCGTTGGAAAAGAATAAAAACGTAGGGTGGGCCTGTGCCCCACGCGAATTACTTTCCATGCCGGACCTGTTACAGCAACTTTATCAGCAGCTACTTTTCACAGGCGGTTCCCAACCTCCATTCGTTCTTCAGAAGATAATAGATCGACTTGATCATCATTATACTGGCATTCAAGCTGAATTACACGGCTGCTGGGGTTCATTACCCAGGCTAATCGCCGCGATTCTCAACGATAAACTCTCACGACCCGTCCTGTTCATAACTGCCCATATACCAAGCAGTTACGAAGCCCAGGATGACCTGGAAACCTTCGCCAATCGAGCCGTGGCACTTTTTCCCGCCCATGAAATTCACGACATCGATCCGGATCCGACTGGTGATGTCGCCTGCGAACGATTACGTATCTGCCAATCACTAATCGAGTCCGTCTCGCCTCAAGCTATTCTCGTTGCGCCCATTGCCGCCCTGATGCAGCCGGCGCCGAAGCCTTCCTTCCTGGAGAACCAATCCCTGACTCTGCAAACCGGGCAAATCCCCGGCGAACCTGTAACGACGACGCCCCAACCATGTCATTCCTTCGCTGCGCTCGAGGACAGGTCTGAATCCTTCGCGCAGCCTGTCCTCGAGCAAAGCGAAGGGCTCAAGGGTAAACTGCGCGAAGAATCTCAATCCCCTGAAAATCCAATGGGCGGCATGGATTATCTGATCCAATGGCTCATCGATCGCGATTTTCAACGCGCCGATCAAGTGGACATGATCGGTGAGTTCGCCGCCCGAGGCGGCATTATCGACATCTATGCTCCCGGTACTATTGTGAATTCTGCTGCCGCCTCCGAAACCACATCGACCGTTGCTTCGCGCCCGGTCCGCGTGGAATTCTTTGGCGACGAAATCGAATCCATCCGCTTTTTCGATCTCGATACCCAACGCTCCGTGAAATCCGTCGAACGCATCTCCATTACGGGCTGTCGAAAAGTTCAGGATAGCCAAAACAATACGCATCTGTTCGAATACCTTCCGCCAAACTGCCTGGTCGTCCTGGAAGAATCCACGGAGATCATCGAGGTTGGCCGAATCTTTCTGGACCGAACCAGCCCAACTCCGGCTCGCTCTGCCGTGACGAGTGAACATGGGTGTCATTCTGAGGAGCGAAGCGACAAAGAATCTCTTTCTCCGGATAAAAAACAGAAACATAAAAATAACGCCTCATCTCTTTACACCGTCGAATCCCTGATGAAGCTGGCGCAAAACTTCGACCTGCTGCACGTTAATCGCTTTGCATGCCAATCCGGCATCGATTCATTGGATCTCGATTCTCAATCGGTGCAACGTTTCGAAGGACAAGCTTCTCAAGGACTCGCCGAACTCGTCAAATTCGCCCGCGACAATCATGTCTATTTCTTCTGCGAATCCGCCGCCCAACAACAGCGCATTGGGGAAATCCTCGAATTGAATGAGCCAAAAGCCCCCGCTGCTAAGCGGGGGATTGATGTCAATGCGTCACCTACCCTGCATCTGCCCGTCGGCCTTATCCATCACGGATTCGCCCTGCCGCAGCAAAAATTGTATCTTGTCAGTCATCACGAAACTTTCGCCCAGCATCAACAGCACCGCCGCATCCGCAAAGTAAAAAGCATCCAGGCCATCGACACCTTTTCCGATCTGGAAAAAGGCGACCTGGTGGTTCACGTCCATCATGGCATCGGCCGTTTCCGTGGCCTCAAAACCCTCGACAAGAACGGCCGGAAGGAAGAATTTCTCACCCTCGAATTCGCCAAACGCGCTCTGGTTCACGTACCTGCCAGTCAAATTTATCTCGTTCACAAGTATGTAGGCTGTAAAACCGGACGAACTAAACTCGCTCGTCTTGGCTCCGCCGCCTGGGAAAAACAAAAAACCAGAGTTACCGAAGCCGTCGAAGTCTTGGCCGCCGAACTCATCGAAATCCAGGCCGTGCGCCAAACCACCTCCGGTATCGCCTATCCCCCGGATACTACCTGGCAGCGCGAGTTCGAACAATCCTTTCCCTATCAGGACACCGATGACCAGGTATCCGCCAACACCGAGATTAAAAAGGATATGCAGAATTCAGCCCCGATGGATCGGTTGCTCTGTGGCGACGTGGGCTATGGTAAAACGGAACTCGCCATCCGCAGCGCCTTTAAAGCCGCCGAACACGGCAAACAGATCCTCGTCCTCGTGCCGACCACCGTACTGGCCGATCAACATTTTCGCACCTTTACCGAACGGCTCGCCGACTTTCCATTTAACGTCGAAGTGCTTAGTCGCTTCAAAACGCCCAAACAAGCCAAACAGATCATCAAGCGTTTAGCCGAAGGTCAAGTCGATATTCTCATCGGCACACATCGCATTCTCAGCGGCGACATTCGCTGCAAAGACCTCGGCCTGGTCGTCATCGACGAGGAGCAGCGCTTCGGCGTCGAACACAAAGAACGCCTCAAAAAAATGCGCAGCACCGTCGATGTCCTCACCATGACCGCTACGCCGATTCCCCGCACGCTGCACCTGGCCTTGTTGGGAGTCCGCAATATTTCTTCCCTGACTACGCCCCCGCTCGACCGCCGTAGTATCGTCACTGAGATCGTTCCCCACAACCAAGATCTCATCCGGCGCGCGATTCTGCAAGAATTAGCCCGCGACGGTCAGGTCTATTTCGTCCACAATCGCGTCTATAACATCGAAAGCGTCGCGGACTCGATCCAGAGACTCGTGCCGGAGGCCCGGGTAATTTTTGCCCACGGACAGCTTGGCCGCCGTGAACTCGAAAATCGCATGCTCGACTTCGTCCATCAAAAAGCCGACGTTTTAGTCTGTACTACGATCATCGAGTCCGGCCTGGACATTCCCAACTGCAACACGATTATGATCAATGATGCGGATCGTTTCGGCCTGGCCGAACTGCATCAACTCCGCGGTCGGGTGGGCCGATACAAAAATCGTGCCTATGCCTACATGCTGCTGCCGAAGCGCAGAACGATAAATCCCGTCGCCGCCAAACGACTCAAGGCCATCGAAGAATATTCGCAACTCGGCGCCGGTTTTCGTATTGCCTTGCGTGACCTGGAAATCCGCGGCGCCGGTAATATTCTCGGCATCGAACAGAGCGGGCACATCGACGCCATCGGGTATGAGTTGTACTGCCAACTGATGGCCGCCGCCGTCCGTCGTCACACCGAAGAGGGCGACATGGCTACGCGCAGCGTAGCCATGCCCGGCATTGATATCGAAAGCAGGTTTACCCACCTGGAGCTGAATCTCGATTGCCACATCCCGCGCAGCTACATCGGCTCCGACCGCCAGCGTATGGATGTGTATCGCCGTTTAGCCGCGGCCGTCGGACGCGACGACCTCGATCAACTGGAAAGCGACCTGGCGGACCTGTTTGGCAAACCGCCCGTTTCGGTGTCGCAGTTGCTCCAACTCGCCGAGATCCGCATACTCGCCCGGCGCCTCGGCATCCGCAGCATGATAGAGAAAAGGCCCGACCTGATTTTCTCCATCGATAAAATGTCCACGATCCAGCCGCTGCTCAGACAGCCTGGTGATGGTTCACCCACATCCAAACGAACCCGCTGGTCTATCCCCGACGAAAACACCGCCCACCTCCGCCTGCCGGAAAATTACTTTGAAACCTCAATCACCCTGCTGGCCATCCTGCGAAAATTGCTCACATGCGACCTGACCTAACCGGCACAACCAACGGTTGATGATTCACCTGCTTTGAGTGTAAATACCCCGCATTTCTCAGTGTGCCGTGGAAAGGCACTGGTTTTCAGCGGGTGAAACTCCCGCTCGGCAAAGGTCGCTCCCGTCGGGAGCGGGATTCCTTGATGATGGTGATTTGACATGGTCGGCAGTACCCGTTATGCTAAAGATGGTATGGCGAAGAAAAAGAAAGAGAAAGAGGAAAAAACTGAGCCGGGTGGGGAGGAACAGGGTTCGTTTACGATTTGGCAGGTGGATACGAACGATATCGATCCGGATGCGATTGACGTAACGTCGGAGTTGATCGAGCTGCCGAGGCCGCCGGCGGTCCGCAAGGGGTCGCGGAAAAAAGATGCATTGGATAAGACCGATGAGGTCGAGGAAATATTTGAGATCGACGAGGGGGAACAATTGACCGTCCCGGAGGAACTGGGTATTTTGGCGCTTCGCAACGCGGTGGTGTTTCCGGGCACGGTGATCCCGCTGGCGGTGGGTCGTCCCCGGAGTCGCCGGTTGCTGTCGGGGGTGCTCGGGGGTAAGGGCAAGGCACGACCGGGAGAGAAAGCGATCGGCGTCATTACGCAAAAAGATTCGACGGTGGATGATCCCGAGTTCGACGATTTATATCCTATGGGGACGGTAACGGCGGTCGTGAAGATGCTGAAGCAGCCGGACGGCCAGAACAGCCTGGTCGTGCACGGGCTGGTGCGATTTCGGGTGAAAGAGTGGTTGGGGATTGAGCCGTATCTGCGGGCACGAATTGAGGTCGTAACGTCCAAAGTAAAGCCGAGTAAGGATTTGGAGGCCTTGATGACGAGTGTGCGGCACCTGGCCCAGAAAATGGTGGAGCTCTCACCGAATATCCCGGAGGAGGTTAAGGTCATCCTGGAGAACATCGATGATCCGGGCGCGTTGGCGGATTTTCTGGCGGCGAACATCAATATCCCCTCTCAGAAGAAACAGGAACTGCTGGAGACGATCGACGTAACGGAACGGCTGAAAAAATTGTCGGTGTCGCTGGCCGAACAGATTCAGTTGCTGGAGATGAGTGCAAAAATCCAGCACCGGGTGAGCCAGTCGATCGACAAGACGCAGCGGGAATATTTTCTGCAGGAGCAACTCAAGGCGATTCAATCGGAGCTGGGGCAGACGGATCAGAAGTCGGCCGAAATCTCCGAGCTGCAGAAGCTGATCGCCGAGGCGAAGATGCCGGAGAAGGTCCAGGCCGAGGCGCTGCGAGAGTTGGATCGATTGAAGCAAATTCCGACGATGAGTCCGGAGTTTTCGGTACTGCGGAATTATCTGGAATGGCTAAGCGAACTGCCGTGGTCGAAGGATACGAAAGACAAACTGGATTTGAAGCGTGCGCGGCGGATTTTGAATGCGGATCATTATGATTTAGCGAAGGTCAAGAAACGGATCCTGGAATTTTTGGCGGTTCGCAAACTGAATCCGTCGGGACGCAGCCCGATATTATGTTTTGCGGGGCCGCCGGGGGTGGGTAAGACGTCGCTGGGTCGGAGTATCGCGCGGAGTATGGGTCGAAAATTTGTGCGGATTTCCTTGGGGGGGATCCGGGACGAGGCGGATATCCGAGGCCATCGCCGGACGTACATCGGGGCGCTGCCGGGTCGGATTATCCAGGAGTTACGGAAATGCGGCAGTAACAATCCGGTGTTTATGCTGGATGAACTGGACAAGATAGGTCAGGATTTTCGCGGGGATCCGGCGTCGGCGCTGTTGGAAGTGCTGGATCCGGAGCAGAACAACACGTTTACGGATCATTTTATCGATCAGCCGTTTGATTTATCGAAGGTGATGTTCATCGGGACGGCGAATTACATGGGTACGGTGCCGCCGGCGTTGCGGGACCGGATCGAGGTATTGGAACTGCCGGGTTATACGGCACAGGAGAAACTGGCGATAGCAAAAAAGTATTTGGCGCCGCGGCAGTTGAAGGAAAACGGTTTAACGCCGACGAATGTGACGATCAAGCCGGAGGCCCTGGAAACGCTGATTGAGTCTTATACCCGCGAAGCGGGCGTGCGGGAACTGGAGCGTCAGATCGCGGCGATCTACCGGTCGATTGCGGCGGAGATTGCGGCGGGCGAGCGGCAGAAGGCGACGATTTCGCCAAGGCAACTAACGAAGCTGCTGGGTCCGCTGCGTTACGAATCCGAGCTGGCGCAGCGTACGAGTACGCCCGGGGTGGCGACGGGCCTGGCTTACACACCGGTCGGAGGCGAGATTTTATTCATCGAATCGACTCTCACTGCCGGTTCCGGTAAATTAATCCTGACGGGACAACTGGGAGAGGTGATGAAGGAAAGCGCGCAGGCGGCGTTGAGCGTTCTCAAGAGTCTGGCCTTGAATAAGCGCAGGGGTAAACGTAACGGCCTGAAACTCGGCAGCGCGCAAATCGAGCGTAAGGTGAGCGAGATGTTGGCCGATACGGACGGTCTGAAACAACAGGATATTCATATCCACGTTCCGGCCGGTGCCGTGCCGAAAGACGGACCGTCGGCGGGTCTGGCGATGTTTACGTCGCTGGCATCGCTGTTCGCCGAGCAGCCGGTGCGGGCGGAAGTGGCGATGACGGGAGAGGTGACGTTACGAGGTTTGGTCATGCCGATCGGGGGAGTGAAGGAAAAACTATTGGCGGCCAAACGGGCGGGGATTCGTACGGTAATTCTGCCGGAGAGGAATCGCAAGGATCTGCACGATCTGCCCAAGCATGTTCTGCGAGGTCTGAAATGTGAATTTGTCAGTCGGGTGGATAAAGTGTTGCGTCTGGCGCTGGAAAGCTAAGGCATTCTAACAAAACCTTTGTTATGTCACCCTGAGCCCTTCGCTTTGCTCGAGGGTAAACTGCGCGAAGGGTCTCCATTCGGTCTATGAACGAGATTCTTCGCTTCGCTCAGAATGACAGTTCTACGACACCGTAGTTTTGTTAGAGTGCCTAAGGCAGTCCGGGGTAACGCTTGGGTCCGATAAATTGTAGGGATAATCGGCATGAAGGGAATTGAAAGAATGGGTCAATTCGACGGCGGTACATACCGATATTAACATATACCCTATGAGGGAGTGGGCGATTATGACGGAAGAATCACAACTACTTGTCGAACAGGACGGCGAGGTAACCGTCGTGGGCTTCAGCGAGCCGACGCTGCTGAATGCCTATCACGTGAACGAAAGCGCCAAAGAGTTGTACCATCTGATCGAGAAACAGGGTCATCGCTGGATCGTGCTGGACTTATCCACCATCAAGATGCTGAGCAGTCAAACCCTGGGGGTATTTCTCAATACACGCCATAAGCTGGAGAACCTGGGGGGCAAGGTAGTGATCAGCGGGATTGATCCGAAGCTGTCGCGGGTGTTCAAGATCACCAACCTTCAGAGCGTATTTGAATTTTTTTCCGACCTGTCTTCGGCCGTCGAATACTTGAAAAAATACGTTACGGTGTAGATTTTCTCTCTGGCGGCGGCTATAATCCAAGCGTGTGTAAATAAAAACCAAGGATACCTCGTATCCAAGCCGCGCACGTGAGTAAGCGGTTTAGCGCAACCGCGATAATATATCGAAACACAGAATCTGAGGTGAGCTATGCATATCGAGACGCAATTTTCGGTCTTTCTGGTGAACAAGCCCGGCGTGTTGGCGCAGGTATTGAATGAGATGGCCAAGGCGAAGATTAACATAACGGCCATGACCATGATGGATTCGGTGGAGCATGGGGTGTTACGGTTGGTGGCCAGCCGCGCGAAACCGACGCGGGAGATTCTGCAGAAGTTAAATGCCTCGATTAACGAGACGGAGGTACTGTGCCTAAACCTGTCGAACCAGTCGGGCGCGTTGGCCGATGTTTGTACCCGCTTGGCGCGTGCCCACGTCAATATCAATTACGCCTATTGCACTGCCGGAGCGCGCGGGGGCCGCACGACGGGGATTTTGAAAGTAGCCGACCTCAATAAAGCTATGAAAGTCCTGGAAAAAACTCTAAACCCAAAATCCGACCCCCAAAAGAAAAAAGCCAAAGTTCGACCTTCCAAAGCTCGACGAGGACGATAGAGCTAGCGAATACCGGTCACGATTATCCTATCCAAACCGCGCACGTGAGTAAGCGGGTTAGTAATGTTAAATCCGAAATCCGAATATCGAAATCCGAAACAAATTCAAATGACCAAAATTCAAATACTCCAAACCAAAGGTTGTCTTAATATTTCAATTGTCGGATTTGTTCTTCGGTCATACCGATGAGGTGTGCCAATTCGTGGATAATGGTTTTGCGGATCTGTCGAGCGAGTTGTCGTTTGGAGCGGGCGACGGAGAGCAGGTTTTGTCGATATAAGACGATCTGATTGGGACCGCTGATCCCGTGTACGCTGCGTCGATTCAAAGGCACGCCGTGAAATAATCCCAGCAGGGAATATCGATCGGGCAGGTTCAGGCGCTGTACGGTGGACTCGTCGGGCAGGTCTTCGACAATGACGGGAACTTCGTCGAGGTATCGGCGAAACTGCGGATCGATCGAGTCGATGGCCTCTCGAACAAATTGGTCAAATTCTTCTTCGGAACTTTCCATGGGAGGCAGTATATAGGTTTCAGGTTCCATGTTTCAAGGATCAGGTTTTGGAGTTGTCTCTTGGGGAGGTCTATTTTATAATGAGCCGTTTTGTAAAAGCTTAGTGTGAATCAGAAGCCTATGCTCAAACGTAAATACAAATTGGTTCTTCGAATCCTGCTCTACAGCGTGTTAGTGGGATTGATTCTCTATGCGTTATTGCCATGGATCATGCCGATGGGTCTGGTGAAGCGGAAGCTAACGGCCCAAATAGAACGGGATTTCGGTCGGCCGGTGCAGATCGGTGAAATCACGGTGAGTTGGGGCGAGGGGGTGCAAATCCGGGACCTGGTGATTCAGCGGAAGCGCAAGTACGGCGCCGGCGAGTTGCTGCGGGTGGGGCGGCTGCATACCGCGTTTACGCCGCTGCAGTTGCTGTATTCGGGTTTGGACGTGGTTTTGATGGAGGATGTGGATTTTTACATGGTGGCCACGAAAGAAGACCTGAATGTTCTCGACCTGCCGCCGCTGGAGATGTCTCGCTTGATCGTCGATAAGGCCAGAGTTCATTGCGAGACGCACCTGGAAGGAAAAATCAGCAAGGTGATATTCGAGGTCGGTTCGACGGTCGTTGACAACGACAAAGAAACGAAAGCGTTCACCTGGGAATTTAGTTCGTCTCAACTTGGCCAAAGTGAACCGACGATCGTGAGTCGGGGGCAATTCGGGCGGTTTGCGAACAAGCCCAGCGAGAAAAACCAACAGGATATCCGAATTTCCCTACGGAACCTGGACCTGTCGATGCTGAGTATCGAGCGATGGATTAATCTGGGACTTAAGGAGGGGGAACCAGCGCAACCCGCGGTTCGTTCTCTGGTAAGTAGTATCAAAGGGGACTGTTCGGGTGAAGTCCATCTGCAGTTGTCGGAAACTCAGGAGATGAGCGGCCAGGGCTGGTTCGAACTAAGCGATCTGGAAGTGATGGGCCAGGAGGGAGATGGAACCTCACGGTTGTGGGGTGCTCTGGATACGTTGTCCGGGAGGTTTGCCGTTCCCCAATACGATCCGGTCACCAATTGGATTCGCGTAGCGCAACTGGAAATCGAGTGTCCCGGATTGGCATTCAAAGGAGAGGGCCAATACGATCCGCGTGAAGGCGCCGAGCAATTCCTGCGCATGAAGGTTCGCGAGGGTCGCGTGGAACCGGCGATATTGGCACAAACGATACCCGCTCTGAAGCAGGCATCCTGGTCGGGATTATTAGGTGAAGGTCAGGTTCGCTTCGAGACGGAATTTCATGCCAACGAGCGGACCGAATCCGGCCGACTGGTGCTGGACGGTACGGATTGGGAGTGTGAGATCGGCGGCGTCGCTAAACCGGCAGGTAAATCACTAAAGGTAGAGTTGAATTCCGAAATGAATCACGATGAGGACGTGTTAGTCCTTACCGTCAACAATTTACAATGGGCAAGCCTGAAAGGGAAAGGGAATCTAACGCTCCCTAACTGGTATCAGCTTACTTCTCGTGCCCAGGAAAGCGATCCGGAGCAAGAGTTACGACGTATCTTGCACCAACTGCTTCAAGGTTCCAGCCCATCTAAGTTCCAGGCGAATATTGCCATCGGCGACTTGTCGGAATTTGCGCCTTATCTTGCCGACCGACTGGGAGCGGCGGTGGACTTTACGCTGTCCGGACCGGCGCAGGCCCAGATTTCGGCCCGGGGTGAAAAGGACGGTCAGAAGTTTGCCCTACAGGCGCAATTACCGGCCGCGGCCCAGGGCGTATGGAGCGATGCGGGTAAGGTAGTTTGGCAGAAGGAACAAGGCAAAGATTTTCGGCTGGAATGTTCCGGGCGATGGAAGGCGAATGAATCAGCGATTGAAAATGCTAATTTACATAGCTCGCTGGGAGTCGGAACCTTCTCGTTCGGCCCGGGACATTTGGTTTTTCGGGATGATGTAATAAATTTTGCAGGAACGGGCCCAAGCGCCGAGGCATCTATAATCCCCGTATCCCGTTCCCTGGCGACGACTGATATAACGGGTCATTTGAAATCGCCGCTCCTGGCCCGGGTGAACGGAACATGGCACATAGAGGGGATTTCCGATTGGTTAGCCGCATTGCCAATATTTAAAGAGGAACTGGCCAAACAGGGAGTCGATATGCAAGGCTCTCTGGCGGGAGATCTGACCTATCGGCATGATGCCCTTCAAACCCTGGAGTGGTCCGATAATATTAATTTTACCGATCTACAAATCCGGATATATTCCGAGCAAGCGAAGCGCGGTGCGGAATCCACCACCGGAGGTCGATCCCTTATTTTCCAAAAACCAGCCGGTGAAATCGGCAAGGCCTCGGTCTCGGCCAGAGAAAATCACCCGGACCATACGATCGAGTATCACGTACAAGGTCAAATCGGTGCGATCGAGGGTCGAGGCGACGGTCAGGCGGTCCGCCTGGTCAGTGCCGATACAGGACGCGGTCCGGTGCGGCATCGGCATTGGGACATCGAAGGGGACATCAAAAACGTCGAGGATTTACCGCGATATTTCGGCGATCTTTTTGACGAGCAGGAATGGGTAGAACAGGGGGATTACGCCCTGGGGGAGTTGCAAGGGCGAATTCATCTTAAGGGACAGTGGCACATCGGGGAATTGGCAGAGTCTTTTCAATTTGGTTTTGATGGCAGCAAGAGCAGTTTTGTTTTGGCAGAGGCGGGAGATTCGGATGAGAAACAGATACTGTGGAACAAACCAGCGCCAAGTCCCTTCACGATTAATGGAGAGTTAACGATCACGGAAA
>Ga0114922_10005494_pt1 | contig 11695 bp, 7 predicted proteins | sample AartaG_FD_100975 | JGI IMG/M metagenome (GOLD analysis project Ga0114922, IMG submission 100975) | Deep subsurface microbial communities from Aarhus Bay to uncover new lineages of life (NeLLi) - Aarhus_00045 metaG | ecosystem: Environmental > Aquatic > Marine > Oceanic > Sediment | place: Aarhus...
CCCGGCGCCAAGCAGCGAAGGGAAGGAACAGTCCTTCCTGAAAAACGGAAGGAAAAAATCTTTCGGCGCGGGACGTGCACACTTGACGGGAGAATGCCTTTCATGGAAAGGGTGGGGGACGGAGCCGGCGATCAGGAATCGTAGTATAAGAAGAACTCGTACGGATGCGGGCGAATCTGCAACGGTTCGATTTCGTTCTCGATCTTGTAACTGATCCAGGCCCGGATCAAATCCTCGGAGAAAACGCCGCCGGCTGTGAGAAACGCGTGGTCGCGCTCGAGGCTGTCAAGCGACTCCCGGAGTTTCCCCGGCGTCGAGCGAACGTCAACGAGGTCCTCCGGGGTCATTTCATAGATATTGCGATCCAGCGGCGAGCCGGGATCGATCCGGTTCTGGATTCCGTCAAGGGCGGCCATCAGCATCGCGCTGAACCCCAGATACGCGTTGCAGGTCGCGTCCGGACAACGGAACTCCAGCCGCTTGGCCTTGGGATTTTTGAAATACATCGGGATCCGGATCGCCGCCGACCGGTTGCTCGACGAGTAGACCAGGTTCACCGGGGCCTCGAAACCCGGCACCAGGCGCCGATACGAATTGGTGGAGGGGTTGGTGAAGGCAATGACGGAGTGGGCATGCTCGAGAATGCCGCCTATAGCCCACAGCGCCTCTTTCGACAGACCGGCGTACTCCTGACCCGCGAAGAGCGGTTTCTCCCCCTTCCACAGCGAGAAGTGCGTGTGCATGCCGCTACCGTTGTCTTCGAAGACGGGCTTGGGCATGAACGTTACGGTCTTACCCGCCCGCAGGGCCACGTTCTTGATGATGTACTTGAACCACACGAACTGGTCGGCCATTCTGACCAGCGGGGCGTATCGCATGTCGATCTCGGCCTGTCCGCCGGTGGCCACCTCGTGATGATGGGCCTCGACCGCGATGCCGATCTTCTTCATCTCGCGGACCATGTCGCCGCGCAGATCGTGGTAGGTGTCGGACGGACTGACGGGAAAGTACCCGCCCTTGTAGCTGGGCTTGTAGCCCAGATTGGGTTCCTCGATACGGGCAGTATTCCACGCCCCCTCGACAGAATCGATCTCATACATGCCACGGTGCTGGTTCTGCTCGAAGCGAACCTCGTCGAAGATGAAGAACTCGGGCTCGGGCCCGATGTGGCATTCGTCGGCCAGGCCGGTTGACCGCATGTAGCCTTCAGCCTTGCGGGCTACGTGTCGCGGATCGCGGACGTACGGCTCCAGGGTGACCGGGTCCTTGATGTCGGCTATGACGCTTATGGTCGGCTCGGCGAAGAAGGGTTCGCGCACCGTGGTGGAGACATCCGGCACTGCCAACATGTCGGATTTGTGGATGTCCTGCCAGCCGCGAATGCTGGAGCCGTCAAACCCGACACCGCGGACGAAGGTGTCCTCGTTCCATTCGTCGATCGCGAACGTACAATGCTGCCACGATCCCAGCAGATCGACAAACTTCAAGTCCACCATCTCGGCCCCGATGGCCTTGGCGTACTTGAAGAACTCACCCGGCGTCATCTCCTGACCAGCCGGCAGGTCGGGGACCGAGGCGTTATGCAAGGCCGTCATCCGGCAACTCCTTTCGTTTCATCAGCGGTTGAAGGCTCCTTTCAATGCCCGAATCGAAACCGAACGCCGCGCGCCCGGTGATTATAATCCGGTTGACTCATCGCCACAACCGGAGGGAAGACATCGCTTGGGTGTTCGTTCCGGGGTTAGAGGGTGGCACTCAGAGTCTGGGCGAGGACATTGGCGGCGGTTGCGTTTCGGCTCCCGGCAACAAAAAAAGCCGCAGGGCTTTTTTGGACACCCTGCGGCATGCACGAGATAAACTCGCGTCTACCTGCTCGAACGCCTGTCAAGAAACGGTTCCAACGCGTCGCGACTTCGGGGACGCCGGACTACTCGATGCAGTCACTCCTCTTCGCCTTGAGCTTCTTGCAGAAGCCTATGCCGACGGGATCCAGGCACTCGTAGGTCTTCTCCTTGATCTTCCTATCGCAGTCCTTGACTTTTTCGCAAGGATCCCCCGACATGATCTTGTCGCCCTTCACGTAGCACTTCAGGCAGCCCTTCTTCGCCTTGGAATCCTTCTTCACCTCGTACTCGCACCCGGTGTCGCCGCCGCACTCGCCGATGAAAATCGCCCGCCCCATGCCGTTGCCGCGTGCCGTCTGGCTTACGATGGTGCACGTGCCGTTCAGCACGTCCCAGTCCGGCCCCAGGGGTCCGTCGGCGCGGTTGAAGTCGTCGCAGACCTGCCCCATGATGCCGAAATCATCCACCGCCGAGTTGCCGCTATAGCCGGCGTAACCGTATCCGTCACCGTTCTGGACGGGATAGCCGGTCCCCTCATAGATCTGGTCGGGCTGAGCGGGCAAAAGGTTGCTGAGCGTGAGCGTGACCTTCCCCGCACCGTCGTGCTCGACCTTCATGTCCCCCGACGCGAAGGGCTGCGTGAGGGCGAAGAACCCGGGGCCGAACCCGGGGCCGTTGTTGGCGGTATAGAATCCGCCATAGTTGAACATTGCACTGCTTTGCGCCTGGAGTTTGATAAAGTAGTTGTTCACTCCGTTGTAGTCCCCGACCAAGGCCGCGTACTGCAGCACAGCTCCGCCCGTGGCCTCCACGTGGGCCGTTACCTCTTGGGCAGCGCAAACACCGCCACCGGCCGGCGGTGGCAACGGCCCCGTCTCCGGATTCGTCAGGTCCACCGGCCCAGTGTTTCCGGCGTAAGCAACGGCCGCCAAGCCAAAACAGATTCCCAACACAAATAGCTTTCTCATCTTGCATTCCTCCAAAAAAAGTTCCCCTAACCAAAAAGAGGCTCTCCAAAATCCGATGGTCCACGTCGTGTGCGCGTGAGCCATCGCCACCAAACAGAAACCAGCCGAGCAGGCTGAGACTATCGTAGCAAATCCGCTGCCACATTGCAAGCGTCGACATTCGGCGGTTATTGGTCCCCGTGGAGCAGATGTTCCATCAGCCAATCTGCCCAGCCGGACGCCTGAGCAACGCTTCGGACGCCGCACTCAACAGCCGGGTGACGGCACTGCCGGTCATCGCGTTTGCCCACGCATCATAGAAAACGCCGCAGGGTGGCGTACGTGTTCAGTTGGCATCGCTTATATCTCTGTAAAGTAATGCTTTACTTGCGCGATCGGCTTTCACAGCACATGCTTTGGATGTCATCGCACGCAATCGTCGTGACGGGAGTATGGCGTGGAAGCCGACTTGCGCGACCATTCACCAAGGAACTCGAAGCCGACAAAACCCGGCTTCGCGCTGAGAACCGGCAGCTCAAGACCGTAATCCAACACCTCAAAACAGAAAGCGACCAACTGCGTCAGCTCATCAAACCGCCGCAGATTGACGATTGCGTCGGGATTCGGTTGACCGGTCGCCCGTGTTGCGGCGCACCAGTGACTGCCAGGCGATTCCGCCGGCGGGAGTTATAATACCCTCATGCCGCGCTCCCGCACGTGTTGCGCTCTGACGCGAACGGGGCCGAAGGTCAGCGCGCTGACCGCGGCGGCGTGTCGGTCAGTAGTCAGCTTGCAGGGACGTCGTGGGCAGCCCGTAGCAAGCTCCGTTTTCGTGTAGCGTATGTAGCGCCACCCCTTGTGGATGGCGCTGGGCGGATCATTACGTCACCCACGAGGAGTGACGCTACAGGAAAACGAAGAACGGTGTAAAAGGCCGATCGTGAGTGATTCCAGTACCAGTACCGCGTCCGAGTCTTCGCAAGTTGTCGCCGGGGCAAAGCAAAAGCCTCGCTGGCCGGTCGGCGCGGCGCTGCTCACCTCGTTGCTCTTTCCCCACGCCACGGCCAGGCGCACCGGACACGCGTCACTGTGTCGCGTTTGGCTGGTTCATCTGGCGGCGGCCCTGCTGGCGATCCTGCTGATCCTGTTTCTCCTAGGGTGGTGGGACGCTGGAGGCGTCGACGGCGCGGCCCTGGAATTGGCGCGGCTGCTGGTGAGCTTGGAGTCTGATTCGCCCCACCCGTTGATGGTGCTGCTGTTGTCCATCGCGGCTTTCGCGTTGTGCGTTGAGGTTGGCTGGCTGATGCTGGCGGCGGTGGTCATGCCCTGGGGGGCGGGGGACGAACCGCTGCGGATGAGCTATCGAAACGCGCTGCGACAGACATGGCTGCACACCGCGTCCATCCTCCCGGTCATCATTCTGGTGTGGGCCTTCAGCGCCGCGCACGATCACATTGAAACCGCTTGGCTGGTCGCTCACCCAGGTCCCTCGTGGTCCTGGCCCGAACTCCCAGCCTTGCCCAACGTGGCGTCAGGTGATGCGGCCTATGCCCAGGCGATGGCCGATTACCAGGCGGCCCTCAAAGAATACCAACGACAAATCGCGCAGCCAAACGAAAACTGGCTTGAATGGACTCAAAGCCAACCCTGGTACGTCAGAGACCCGGAGTTGTTCGTTGTACTGTGCACCTTTGTGATGCCGCTGTGGCTGTTGTGGGCTTTACTGCGAAGCGTTGGGGCGCCGCGTGGGCCGTCGCCGGTTGACCGGCCACCGCTATGCGACAGATGCGGCTACAACCTGACCACCATCCCCTTGGAGAGTCGATGCCCGGAATGCGGGGAACCGGTCATGGCGTCGCTGGGGCCCAACGCCCGACCGGGGACCGTCTGGCGGCGGCGGCACGAAGTGGGCCGGATACGGGCGTGGGGCCACTGCTTTGTCGGGGCGATGCATTCGCCGACCGCCCTCGGCCGGCAGTTGCAACTCGTCTTGCCCGGGCACGATCATCGCCGGTTCCTGGCCCTGAACCTGCTGCTTATCTTCGCTATCGGGGCATTGGGTCTGGCAGCCGGGACGGTCGTTGATGTCGGTGCCGATGTGCTATTGCAGGACCCGGCGGAAGCATCGATTATCAGCACCATTTTCGGGATCATGTGTGTTTTCGGCGCGGTCGGTGTGACGTTTGTCGGGGCGCTGGTAGTCGGGTGGAGCGCGAGCATTCACTGCCGGCGAAACCTGTTTGGCGGCTCGATGCAGGTCGCGTCGTATCTGTCCGGCTATCTGGTGATATGGGCGCTGATGGGGGCGGCGCTTACCATGGGCGTCATTGCGTTGGTGGAACAATTATACTGGTTGGAGGCTGTCGAACAGCTTACCGGCCTCTATCCCTCCAGCGTCGCCGTGGCGTTGTGGACCTTGCCGAATCTCGCCTGCAGCGTCATTTACCTCGTCCTGGTGGGGCGGGGGACGGCAGCCACGCGGTACGCCAATCGATGACGCTGGCGAAACCGCCCGTTTTGCGGTATGTTGATCCGGTAGCGATCGTATCAGATGGATAGTCAGCCGGTTACTCTCCCGGGGAGGGGAATGCCGGAACCGGATCGCATGAGACGAAAACTGCAAGACAATCTGAAACGCGTTCGACATCGCATCGAGGAGGCGTGCGTCCGGGCCGGGCGACCGCCCAAGCGAGTCACGCTCGTCGTCGTCACCAAGTACGTCAGCCTCGACGTGATTCGACAACTGGTCGAGCTGGGCGTGTCGGACCTGGGCGAGAGCCGGCCTCAGGAGTTGAGCCGCCGGGCGGCGGCCACAGCCGAATGGCTGTCGCGGCAGGCGCGTCATCCCTCCTCGCCGTTGTCGCCCAACGCCTCTCCAGCCTGGCATCAGGTCGGCCATCTTCAACGTAACAAGGTCAAGCTCGTGCTTCCGTGGGCGAAGATTATCCACTCCGTGGACACTCTGCGGCTGGCCGAGGAGATCGACGAGCAGTCCGGTCGAGCAGGACGGGTGACGCCCGTCATGATCGAAGTCAACGCCGGCAATGAGCCGACCAAGCACGGCGTGCCGGTGGCCGCGGCGTTGCACCTCGCTGAACTGGTCGCGACGCTTAAGAACATACGCCTGTGCGGCCTGATGACGATGGCGCCGCTGACCGACGACGAAGCGCGGCTTCGAACCGTGTTCCAACGCATGCGAGAACTGTTTGACGAGGCGCGAGAGGGGGGCGTCGGCGGGGCGGACTTCACATCCTTGTCGATGGGCATGACCAATGATTTCGAGTATGCCATCGAGGCCGGCGCCACGCACGTCAGGATCGGCAGCGCCATTTTCGAGGGTATCGACCAGCCGGTCGCGGTGTAGGCGGCCACAGGCCGATCCTCACAGAAAACGGGACATCGCAGAAAACGGATATGTCCCGTTTTCCTATCTGCGGGCGATGCGCAAGGATTCCCTCCGCGAGTGTCTGTGTGATGCGGACGGAGGGCAATCGAGGACAAACCGATGGTCTCCACGACAAACGCCGCCGGCGATACCGACACCACATCCAGCTCATATCTCGTTCAACCGGCGGCGCCCGGTGAATTGTCGACGGTGCCGCTGCCGAAGCTGAAGCACGCGGATCGCGGGTCCGTTCCACCGCTGCCGATGACACGCGAAGAGATGAATGCCCGCGGCTGGGACACTGCTGACATTGTCTTTGTCACCGGGGACGCCTACGTAGATCATCCCAGTTTTGCGATGGCCGTCCTCGGCCGGCTGTTGGAAGCGGACGGTTTCCGTGTGGCCATCCTGTCCCAGCCAGATTGGCATAGTTGCCGGCCGTGGAGAACGTTCGGCAAGCCTCGCCTGCTTTTCGCCGTCAGCGCGGGGAACATGGATTCGATGATCAACCATTACACGGCCAACCGGAAGGTGCGTAATGATGACGCCTACTCTCCCGGAGGGCGCATCGGTTTGCGGCCGGATCGGGCGACCCTCCCCTACTGTCACAGGGCCCGAGAAGCATACAAAGGGGTGCCGATCATCGCGGGGGGGGTCGAGGTCAGTCTGCGTCGGCTTGCTCACTATGATTATTGGAGCGACACGGTCAAGCGCTCGATGGTGCTTGATTCCAAGGCCGATCTCGTCGTGTACGGCATGGGCGAGTCGGCCATTCTTCAGATCGCCCGGCGGCTGGCCGCTGGTGAACCCGTCAAGAACCTGCGCGACATGCGCGGCGTGGCCTACACTGCGGGTGCCAAGGAGTCGTCCCCTGAAGGCGACCGTGTGGCCGTCCTGCCTTCCTATGAACATGTCAGAACCGACAAGCTCGCGTTCGCCCGGGCCACCCACCGGTTTCACCTCGAAACGAATCCATACAACGCGAGGACCGTCGTTCAGAAGCACGGTACGCAATGGGTGGTGTGCAACCCGCCGCGATTGCCGGAATCCGAGGCGGCGATGGATCTGTTCTATGAACTTCCATACACCCGCAAACCCCACCCCAGTTACAAGGAACCCATCCCTGCGTATCAGGTGATCAAGGATTCGGTCTCCATCATGCGCGGGTGCTTCGGCGGGTGTGCGTTCTGCTCTATCACACTGCACCAGGGGCGCATCGTCCAGTCTCGCAGCAAGGCGTCAATCGTACGCGAGGTGGCGTCCATAGGTAAGAACAAGGAGTTCAAAGGTACGGTCAGCGACATCGGCGGACCCACCGCCAACATGTACAAGATGCGCTGCACCAGACCTGAGATTCAGGCCGTCTGTCGGCGGCTCTCCTGTCTGCACCCGAAGATCTGCCGGCTGTTGGACACGGACCACAAGCCATTGATTGAAGTTATGAACGAGACGCGCAGGCAAAAGCGCGTCCGCAATGTGCTCGTAGCCAGCGGTATTCGCATGGACCTGGCAAGGCGCTCACCCGAGTACATGGAACAACTCACCAGGCACCACGTCGGCGGTCTATTGAAAGTCGCACCGGAACACACGGACCCTGCCACACTCAACTATATGAAAAAAACGAAGCAGGAAGACTTCCGGGAGTTCGCCGAGAACTTCTATGAACTCTCCAAGCGCGAGGGCAAAAAACAGCACGTGGTTCCATATTTCATCAGCGGCCACCCAGGCTGCGATCTGAAGGCGATGGTCGATCTGGCGGTCTTCCTGAAGCAACTCGGCTACAAGCCCGACCAGGTGCAGGACTTCATTCCGGCGCCTATGGATATCGCCGCGTGCATGTACCACACCGGCCTCGATCCGATGACTATGAGACCGCTCTATGTGGCCAAGCACCTGCGCGACCGCAAGCTGCAACGGGCACTGCTGCAGTTCTTCAAACCGGAAAACTACTTCCTGGTGCGCAAGGCCCTCACACAAGCCGGTAGGACTGACCTCATAGGAGAGGCTGCGAGTGCCTGATCCCCTATCGCCCCCCGACAGCCGCCCGCGATGCCGGCACGAAGTGGAGCCACACACCGGCCCGGGACGGCAACCACTACGACTCATCCGGGCATTCGTCGGGCCCGGGCAAGCAAGCCGCCCGTGCCGAAAGCGGCGACGGGTATCGACCTCGACGCAAGACCGCACGACGGCGCGATCGCAAGCGATAAGCCTGGCGGCGGGCGTCCGTCGGGTGGCCAAGTCGGTCCTGCGGACCGACCCGTGTTCGCCGGGGCTGTTCAGCGTGACCGGTCTGGTCTTTCACGCACATCACCGTCGCTATCGCTACCATGCGCCGCCTGTTGTGGGCGAAAACGATTTTTGGAACATCCGTCCATCAGGACCGCATCGCAAAACTCCCGCGATCGCTCAAGACGCTCCTGCCGAACTCCTTGTCACGGGCCGCATGAGTCCCCAAAATGGCAAAAGTCGAGCTAAGTGCCTATCCCAAAACCGTGGGACAGGTTTTCTAACCTGTCGTTTGACCGGCTGGAAAGCCGCGTTAGACCGGCTGAGTCGGTCCCACAGGGGTTTTGGGTTGGGATAGGCTCGTAGTCTTCGGTCTGAAGTGATCCGCCGCCACCCGAAAGACTCCGGCTGATAGCTGATAGCTGATAGGCCATGCCACGCAGCAAGACGAAAGACAACACCGGCTTTTTGTTCGCCGAAGAAGGCGAGGCCCGCATCGGGCCGGTCGCGGAGGTGTCCCCCGTGCTTCCCGCGTCGGCCATGCGGGGCAACCGTCTCTATTCGTTCGCGGTGCCCGAGTCGATGGAAGGCGCGCTGATGCCCGGACATCGGGTGATGGTCCCCGTGGGGCGATCCGGTCGGCCTGTTCCGGGATTCGTCGTATCCATCAGCCGCAAGCCGTGGGACACCACGCTGCGCCCCATCGAGTCAATCACCGATCCGGTCAGTTATCTCACCCCCGACCTGATCCGCCTGGGCCGCTGGATCGCCGAATACTACGCATGTCCGCTGGGGCGCACCTTCAAGGCCATGGTCCCCCAATTCGTGCATCGGGAAAGCGGGCTGATCCGGGTGCGCTACGCCCGACCGCTGATCACGGTCGAACGGGCACAGGCCGGCGCCAAGCGTCTAAGCGCAAAGCGGCGTGCGGTCCTGGACGCGCTGAGCGATTGTACCGAGCCGGTTGCGGTCGATGCCTTAATCGAGCGATGCGGCGTATCGTCTGCCTTGTTGCGCGCGATGGCCAAGGACGAGTGGATTGATATCTTCACGCGCAAAGAGATCCGTGACGCGCCGGAACGCGAGCACACGGTGGCCGATCCCGGGTTTCAACTCACCGACGAACAACATGCGGCGCTGGAAGCAATCCACGACCGCATTGCACGTCAAGCGTTTTCGGTCACGTTGATGTACGGCGTCAGCGGCTGCGGCAAGACGGAAGTGTATATCCGGGCGATGCAACACGTCGTCGCCGCCGGGCGCCAGGCCATGCTGCTTGTGCCGGAGATCATGCTCACCACCCAACTGGTGCAGAGGCTGGCGTCTCGGTTCCAGGACGTAGCCGTTAGCCACAGCGGGCTGACGGGCGCCCGGCGCTCGGTGATCTGGCGACGGATCGCCGCCGGGGAAAAGACGGTCATCATCGGCACCCGCAGCGCGGTCTTCGCCCCGTGCCCCGACCTGGGCCTGATCTGCGTCGATGAGGAGCAGGAGACCAGCTACAAGAACCTCCAGGCGCCGCGGTTTCACGTTCGTGACGTGGCCCTGATGCGCGCCAAGCAGCTCGGCATTCCCATTGTGCTCGGCTCGGCCACACCATCGCTGGAGACATGGCACAACAGCGAGCACCGCGTCAGCTACACGCGGGTTCACATTCGCCGCCGCGTTCACGACCGCCCCCTGCCGCGCGTCAGCGTGGTGGACATGCGCACAGAGGACTGGGCCCGGCAGCAAAAAGCGATCCTCTCGCGTCTTCTGGAGGGCAAGCTGCGGGAAACGCTCGATCGCGGTGAGCAGGCGGTCATTCTGATTAACCGCCGCGGCTATGCGAAGCGCATCTTCTGCCCGGCCTGCCGATCCAGCATCCGCTGCCCGAATTGCAGCGTCGCCCTGGTGGTTCACGCGGTGAAAGACCAGGCGATCTGCCATTACTGCCGCCGTCGCATCCCCGTCCCAACGACGTGTCCTAACGTCAATTGCGGCCAACCGCTGGTCCGGGTGGGCCTGGGTACGCAGCGCATCGAGGAGGTCATTCAACAGTGTTTACCGAAAGCACGTATCCGGCGCGTCGACAGTGACACGATGCGGCACCGCCGGCTTTACGAGGAGGTCATCGCTGATTTTGAGAAACGGCGGATCGACATTCTGGTGGGCACACAGATGGTAGCCAAGGGGCTGGATTTCCCGTTCGTCTCGCTGGTCGGCGTGATCAACGCGGAGAGCGTCACGGCCACTATCGATTTCCGCAGTCAGGAACATCTGTTCCAACTGATGACTCAGGTGGCCGGGCGCGCCGGCAGGGCCGACGTGCCGGGCGAGGTCGTGGTCCAATCGACCGTGCCGGACACGCCCGCGCTTAAGTTCGCGATGCGACACGACTATGAGGGGTTCGCCGCTTGTGAACTGAACATGCGCCGCGCGATAGAGTTCCCACCATTCTCCCGCCTGACGCGGATCGTCGTGGCCGACGACCGGGAGAACACGGCCCAGGGCCAGGCTCAATCCCTGGCTGATCGCCTTAGTAACACGATTGCGTCACTGGGACTTGACAACGCCGACGTCCTGGGTCCCAGCCCGTGCGCCTTGGCGAGGATACGCGGCAGGTACCGCTATGACCTGCTGCTTCGCGCGCGAACCGCTGCCGAGATGCAACGGTTACTCACCGAGGCAAACGCGCAGGACGCTCTGCGCGTCAAAGCCAAATCCGTTGTGATCGACGTGGACCCGGTTTCTCTGTCGTGACGCCTCCTTTCGGACATCCCGGCACAGGTAGGGCAGGTCAATGACCTGCCTTTCCCGCCCAGCAAGGCGTCATCCTGACGGGATTCGCGTAACAGATATGTAACCTCTTGTGTGGAAGAAAGGACGGGTGGCCCACCTTCTTTGGAGTTTGTCGATTTAGTCCAAATTGGGCGCCGAAAACAGGATAATCGATGGTCAAGACTATGGTTTTCATTCTTGACAGACGTTTCGTGAGCGCGCGAAGGCAGTAAATCGACAACTCCTTTGAAGGTGGGAGACTTGATGATGGGGTTTGGTTTGATATTGGCACGTTGATCATCGTCTCCCCCACCTCGAAACGAGGTGGGCCACCCGGCCCATTGGCATGAGCTGACCTGTCGAGTGGTGGCCAAGCTCAGTCGATGCCCCGTACCGCCGATCAAAACCGGTTCTCAGCGCAAGACGTTTCTGGCATCAGGGGACAAACGGATTGTCTTCCATTTCACACCGTCGCACGCATCGTGGTTGAACCAGATCGAAATCTGGTTCGGCACGCTGGTCCGCAAGCC
>Ga0114922_10005495_pt1 | contig 11694 bp, 7 predicted proteins | sample AartaG_FD_100975 | JGI IMG/M metagenome (GOLD analysis project Ga0114922, IMG submission 100975) | Deep subsurface microbial communities from Aarhus Bay to uncover new lineages of life (NeLLi) - Aarhus_00045 metaG | ecosystem: Environmental > Aquatic > Marine > Oceanic > Sediment | place: Aarhus...
GGTTTTTCCAAAGTCTTTTACCTTAATAATAATATTATTATTATCTTTTAACGCTTCAACAACAAGTTTTTTACTATCATAAGTGTATCTTAAAGCATTATCGATATAATTTCTAAGAACTTCTGATATTATTGGATTTGCTTTAACATACAAGGAGTCTTCAGGATTGAAGATAAACTCGAAATCCATTATATTATCCGTTAGATGAAATTCTTTAAACGTCTTTTTAATAACCTGACAAATATCCGTATTGTTTTTATCGATATCTTCTCCGAGGTTTATACGTGCCAGGGAAGTTGTATTATTAATTACTTCTAATAAAGATTTGCTTGATAAATGAATAATATCCCCTAATTTGTAATCAGGCTGTTGTTCTTTTAATATACCGGCAAAATTATATATTGTTCCGGCAGCACTTCTTAAATCGTGTGTGATAACATCGAGCAATAAGTTTTTCATATCATTTGCCTCGGCTAATTGCTTGGCCAGGGTTCTGTATTGTTTTTCTGATTTCTTTAATTTTTTTTCAGCTTCCATACGTGCAATGCTTATCCCTATACTTGCGCCCATGCCCTCAAAAAACTCCACAACATCCTGGCTAAGCATTCCTATTCTTTTATCATTAAGCTGCAAAAGGCCGATTACTTTCTTATCTGAATGAAGAGGAATTAATCCTACTGATTCATAGCCTTCCCTGTTACATCTATTTCGTGTACTAGATTGACGATCATCCTCTGAAGTATTAGCAAGAAGCCAGGTAGTGCTATTTGTCCAGAAACTTCCACCTTCAGTAAAAAAATCTGCTGAAGGATCTGTATTACCCCTAATAACATTGCCACACATACATTCCAGTATAGGCCTACCCTGAGAATCCAATATATATTTGCCATTTTTATCCCGTATACAAAGGTATTTTTCTGCTTCAATAAATTTTGTAGGAAATCCCTTTGCTACATAATACGGATAGTCTTTTTCATGCCTTAAACGAATTCCAACTGCTTCAAATCCTGTATATTCTTTTATTAATGATAGAATGTCAAATATAAGGTTTCCCTTATAATTTAATTCATTAAGCAGTGTAAGAATTTGTATTGTAAGTCCCTGTCTTTCTTTATCGTTCTGTAGAATGGCTTTGGTTGTTCTGTCTCCGGCAATTGTATCTTTTTCTTTCTTTTTGCTATTGGAAGGTTTTTGTTTTAGTTCCTTCATATTTTGTATTTCATTATTCATATTAAAATATTAATAAGAATTTTTTATGTTCTTACATAAAATTTATTTCAATCACTTAATTAACAATTATTGTACAACAATTGTTTTATATAAGTGTTAAAAATTCCTGAAAAAAAATATGAGAATGTTGTAAATAGCCAAATAATTATTATGAAAGTAAAATTCCTGCCATATGATTACATAAAAAGTCAAACATTTGCAGACTATGTAAATAAAATTACGATTTATTTTTATTTAATGCAACATTAATAATATGATAAAAATCACAAAATATTATTTGGTTTTACTTTATTGTCTGCTCATGCCGGAACCGTTTTTCACGGAATTTGAATACTTATGAATAAGACTGTTCAGCATTTGAAATGAGTTTTCAGATTTTCTAATAACTTTAATATTACCGGTTTCTCTTATCACGTTAATACTTTCTGTTTTATAAAATATAATTAATGGATTTGCTTTTTTGCTAAATTCAGAGTTTTTAAACTTATTAATAAATTCACTCTCACTTAAAGCAGAATTATTAGCATCATAAATAATGATATGGGGATTAATTTCCTGAATAAGATTGTTAGCTTTTTTACTATCCTGTATAGTAATAATAATACTATCAGCACCTGACAGGGATGTCTTCAGGTATTCCAGTTCATTGATATTCTCACTGATGATTATTACTTTTTTCTTCTTATTGTCTTTAATACTAAGCAGATGATTTATTCTTGATGTTAAATCATTAATTTCAACTGGTTTATGCAAAACATGTTCGTAATTATAAATCGCTTTACTGGGAATATTGTCTAACTCAGTGACAATAATAACCGGGATTACACAGGTCTTTGGATTATATTTTATTTTCCTTAATATTTCATATCCGGTCATTTCACGCAATTTCAATCCCATAACAATTACATCAGGTAATATTTGAAATATTTTTTTTAATCCTTCTTTGCCGTTTTTTGCAAATACTAACTGGTAATTATCATCCTTAAGATATTTTTCATAGAAATATTTTGATTCTTCATCATTTTCAATTATAAGTACTTTATTTTTATTATTCTCACTGACTTCAAGAATATCTTTATGATTAGAATGTTCCGGTTCTTTTCCGGATTGTGTTGATGTATTGTAAGGTATATAAAATTTCATTAATGTGCCTTTGTCCGGTTCACTTTCAACACTGATGTTTCCCTCGAGTAATCCAACCAAATCTTTACATAAAGCGAGGCCTAAACCGGTCCCTTTGTGCTTTTTTTGATCCGCACCGTCTATCTGGGCAAATTTCTCAAATATCAATGATAAATTTTCTTTTGCTATGCCAATTCCGGTATCTTCAACTTCAAAATACAGAAATGCCCCAAGTTTATGAATTTTTAGCTGAATCTTACCTTTTTGTGTGAATTTTACCGCATTACTTAAAAGATTAGTTAATATCTGATATAATTTCTTGGAATCGGAAATAATTGTGTTGGGTACGTTGGGATTTTTTCTGACAAAAAAACGTATATTTTTACCCTTAATTAATTCTTCGACCATACTCTTCAGATCAGTAATAAGTTTATCCAGTGGAAATGGATTGAGATTAATACTGATTTTTCCGGATTCGATTTTTGCCAAATCAAGCAGATCATTTACTAAATCCAATAATCTTATTCCACTTTGATTGATATGTTTTAAGCCTTCAACCTGTTCGTCAGTAAGTCCCTTTTTATCATATTTTATAATTGACTTTGATATTCCGATTATAGCATTCATCGGAGTGCGGAATTCATGACTCATATTGGCCAGAAATTCACTTTTTAATTTGTTGGCATTTTGGGCCAGATCTTTTGCAAATTCAATATCCTTCTCGTATTGTTTTCTTTTAGTATTATCAATAAAACTCTCAATATAACATAATCTGTTATTTAATAATTTGGATGTTATATTTCTGAGAATAGGGATTTTTTTTCCTGTTTTTGTAATTAATTCTCCCTCAATATCAAATTGTTCTTGATTATTCATGTCCTTGTACTGCAGATCAGATACAATAATGCTATCTGCCTTATTACCAATAAATTCGGCCGGATCGTATCCTGAAAGTTTAAAAACATAATTATTTGAGCTTTTCACTGTTTCACTTTCTTTATCCACAATAATTATACCTGTTTGAGTAGTATCAAATACCTCTTTTAAAAATTTTTGATTTTCTCTGGAAATTGCCTCTGCTTTTTTTCTTCGTCGAATAATTAAAAGAAACAAAATAATAATTAGTAAGATAGTTATAATATTTATTGTAATAATGTAAGGAATAGTAGCAGAGTTAATTATTCTTACGAAATGAACAATTATCAAGAATAATAATAGAGGAAGTATATAAAGTATTATTGCTTTCTTGCGTAACATATATTCACCATTTTCAGGTTATTATAATTTAAGCTTTATAGAACTTAATTACAGACTTTACTAAGTAATTGAAAGAAGCTAATTCAATAATATATTTGAAACGCTGTTTAATTTTAAAGTATCTACAGTATAATATTAATTTTTTGCTCAATAATTAAATTTAATAAAATATTACGTTAATAGCAAAATTCAGAAATAACATAAATATAAAGTGATAAGTGTATTTTTATTTTAAAGACAAGTAATGTCCGGTCCTTAGTAGATTTACTCTGAAACGCGTGCTTATACTATATTACAGAATTCATTTTGGCCTGGGTAAATTATTGATTAACTGAATAAAACTTTGAGTTCCGATACAAAGTACTATAGCAAATTAAAGTGAACCAGGCTCTCTTTTATGAGGAATGCTGAAAAAATTAATAAGATAAATCCTAACAGTCTGATTATTAAAATATAAAATTTACTTTGCAGGAATGTTTTTGTCTTCTCAACAATGACAGCGATGATAATTTTTGAGCCAACAAGGCAAATGTAAAATCCCAGGACAAAGCAAAGTGATACATTTAAACCGGACTGATATCCCTTTAAGATTGTCGGCACACCAATTGTTATCCAAAACAAATAAGGTTGCGGATTTAAAAAATTTGTAATTATACCTTTTTTAAGTGATTGGGCTTTAAGTACTTGTGTGTCCAGTTTAAAGCCTTTTTGTTTAATATTTTCAAATGCCAGATAACCAATATATATTGCACCTAAAAAGGATAATATACCAAAAATATAACTGTAGTCTGAAAATTTTAACAGAATAAATAGTGAAATAAGTACAATAGGTAAATCAGTTAGTAAGGGACTACATGCTACTAAAATGCCTTCTTTTCTGTCATGTTTTATTGTTTCTAAAATCACGAGAGTAAGTAAAGGCCCGGGCGAAATTCCGGCTGCTAATCCCAATGTAATTCCAAGTACCAGATAAGTTGTCATTATTGAATGGTATTCATAAATTATGTTGGCCGGGTTAACTTGTTATATATCTCATAGCACACCCAGGCATCAGTTGCAGCATATTCGAGTTGTTGCTTTTTTAATATATTATTTTCCCAGTTAGAAGTTTGCTGGCTTTTTGATATTTTTAAACCAAGAATATTTGCAGCGAGTTTTTTCAGACCTTTGTCTTCAATGCCAAATTTTTCGACATATTGTTGAAGATCAACAAATCCGTTTGGGTTGAAAGGCTTTATTTTTTTTAATCCGCTTAAATCATCTCTTAAAGCAACTCCTACTTTAATAATGTTTTCATTTTCAAAAATTCTAACCAGAAAGTCAGGAATACCAGTTAAGTTAATTCTAAAAAGAAAAGCATTGTGAGAAGTAGCCAGTTGAATAAGTGAAATATTGTTTCTGATCCCTTTTTTAAAAGAAGGTCTTGTCTCAGTGTCAAAACCTAAAACTTCTGTATTATTTAACTTATCCTTAATTAATTCTTTCTTATTAATAGTATCAACTAAATATATACTTCCTTCAAATTTTTTTACCGGAAGTTTATGTATCTGCTCTTTTATAATTTTTGATTGAAAGTTAAAACTGTTCTTCATAATGAAATGGTTTAAGTTAATTCTTTATTTTCTTTTCCAGGTCAACATATTGTCTTCATTATAAACCATATATGCATTGTCCAGCAACCATTGGATTACTGTAATAATCTTATCTTCCTTAAAAGGAATTTTATCAACGAGGTTATTCAGATTAATAGGTTCAAGACTAACAATTGACTTAATTTCTTCATTAATTAAATCAAATTCATTTTGATTTAGCTCAATTTCGTCCTGTTGCAAACATACATCACATTTACCACATCTTTCAGAATTTTTTTCTCCAAAGTATCCCAGTAATATCTGGCTTCGGCATTTGTTTGTTTTTAAGTAGTAATTTAAAACCGAATTAAGTCTTTCAACATACCTTTCTTTTCTGTCCTTATAATTTTCTTTGGAAATAAATAAAGATTTTTCATCAAGTCTTTCTTCTGTATAAATAATTAATGGAGTTTTTTTCTGAGGTATATATTTGATAACTTTTAGATTATTAAGTTTTACCAGGTATTGATAAATAGTATCAGTGTTCACATCAGCTCTTTTTGCTAGTGTCAGTTCATTAATACCTGAAAATTCTGTAAATATACCTGTATAAGAGCGTAGCAAAAGTTTTATAAAAGCATCAAATTTTACATTTGCCACCTGGAATTTATAAAGTTCATCTCTTGACAATAAGAATTTCACTTTCGAAGGATTATTTAGTTCATCTGTAAGTTCTATATAGCCTTCATATCCAAGAATTTTAAGGCTGCTGTAAATTGTGTTAAGGTTGAATTTAAAAGTTGAAGAAAAATCAGCGATATTAAAATCAAATGAAATATTCTTACCTCCACCTACAGGAATCTTTAGGTAGTTACCTAGTGCCTGATAAACTCTTTTTATAATATTTATTTCCGGAAAGTTTGCCTGAATTCTTTTTTTTATTGATGGTTTATCAGAAGAATTATAGAGCAGATAAGCATAAGCTTCCTTTTCATCTCTTCCTGCACGTCCGGCTTCCTGAAAATATGCCTCCAATGAATCAGGTAAATCGGCATGAATAACAAACCTAACATCAGGTTTGTCAATACCCATTCCAAAAGCATTTGTTGCAACAATCACCTTTGTCTCTCCGATTGACCATTCTAATTGTCTTTGTGCCCGTGTTTCATGCTTCAGACCGGCATGATAAAAGTTTGAAGAAATTTTGTTCTGTGTAAGATGCAGAGATATTTCTTTGGATTTTTTTCTGCTCCTTACATATACTATACCACTACCTTTAAGCTTATTAATAATTCTAACAATATCTCCATATTTATCTTCCGAATTCTTTACTTTATAAATCAGGTTATCCCGGTAAAAGCTTTTTTTCAGTACATTTTTCCTTGTAAAGAGTAATTTTTCCTGTATGTCTTCAATAACCAAAGGTGTTGCGGTTGCAGTAAGTGCTAATACAGGTACTCCTGGAAGAGTTTTTTTTAGATCCGAAATATTCAGATATGAAGGCCTGAAGTCATAACCCCATTGTGAAATACAATGGGCTTCATCAACAGTTATTAAATTTATGTTCATTTGAAGAACTCTGGTTTTGAATAACCGTGTTGTAAGACGTTCCGGTGATAGGTATAGAAGTTTAAAATCACCATAAATGCAATTATCCAACGCAATATCAATCTCTATACCCGTCATTCCTGAATAAACTGCCTGTGCTTTAATCCCAAGTTTCTGTAAAGCTTCAACCTGGTCTTTCATTAATGCTATTAATGGAGTAATTACCAGGCAAATTCCTTTCATATATAAAGCAGGGACCTGAAATGTTAATGATTTTCCACCTCCTGTTGGCATTAATCCGAGAGTGTCATTTCCCTCAATTACGGATTTTATTATATCTATCTGTAATGGCCTGAAATTAGTATATCCCCAGAATTTTTTTAATATTTCGTAGATTTCATTCATCCGGAATTTAGTACTTAAAAAAGATTTAAGCTTCTATAAAGTAATTTTTATGGTATTTTAGAAATTGTTATTTTTTAAAATTTTGTACTTTCGCAACATTTAAAATTAAATAAAATAGTTAAGATGGCATTTTTATCAGATAAAATAATATCAGAAGGTCTTACATTCGACGATGTACTCCTCGTTCCTGCTTATTCAGAAGTCCTTCCCAAAGAGGTTGACCTGAAAACCAGGTTTTCCAGAAATATATCTTTAAATACTCCTATTGTATCTGCCGCAATGGATACTGTTACTGAAGCAAATCTGGCGATTGCAATAGCAAGAGAGGGTGGTATAGGGGTAATTCATAAAAATATGAGCATTGAGAATCAGACTAAACAGGTTAAGATTGTTAAGCGTGCAGAAAATGGAATGATTTATGATCCTATTACCATTCAAAAGGATTCTACTGTTGGTGATGCTGTTAATTATATGAAAGAATTTAAGATAGGAGGCATTCCTGTTGTAACAGGAAATCATAAACTTATTGGAATTGTTACAAACCGGGATTTACGTTTTGAACAGGATTTCAATAAGCCTATTAGTGAAGTAATGACATCTGAAAATTTAATAACCACTAATCAGGAAATAAATCTGGAAGAAGCTGCTAACATACTGCAACAATACAAAATTGAGAAACTACCTGTTGTGGATAAAAATTACAGGTTAATCGGACTTATAACATATAAAGATATCACAAAGGCTAAAGACCGGCCTTATGCATGTAAAGATCGTAAGGGCAGACTAAGAGTCGCCGCTGCGGTTGGTATAACAAAAGATAATTTTGACAGAATTGAATCATTAATTAAAGCAGATGTGGATGCAATAGTAATTGATACTGCTCATGGTCATTCATCAAAGGTTATCAAAATGTTAAAAAATGCTAAAAAGAAATATTCCGGAATTGATATGATTGTTGGTAATATAGCAACCGGTGATGCCGGATTAGAGCTTGTAAAAGCCGGTGCTGACGGAGTTAAGGTAGGTATTGGACCTGGTTCAATTTGTACAACAAGGGTTATTGCAGGTATAGGCGTTCCTCAATTGTCAGCAATTTTTGATGTAGCGCATTCGTTAAAAAAGAAAAATGTGCCTATTATTGCAGACGGAGGTATTCGTTATTCCGGAGATATTGTGAAAGCTATTGCAGCAGGAGCAAGTTCAGTTATGGCAGGTTCCTTATTTGCAGGTGTTGAAGAATCACCGGGTGAAACAATAATTTATACTGGCAGGAAATTTAAATCATACCGGGGTATGGGATCTATTGAAGCAATGCAGGAAGGTTCAGGAGACAGGTATTTCCAGGATCCTGAAGAAGAAGATAAAAAACTTGTCCCTGAGGGTATAGTTGCCAGAATACCTTTTAAAGGTACTCTGTCAGAAGTATACTACCAGCTAATAGGAGGATTAAGATCAGGAATGGGATATTGCGGAGCTAATAATATTAATAAACTGATGGAAGCCAAGTTTGTTAGAATTACAAATTCAGGTATAACTGAAAGTCACCCGCATGATGTAACCATAACTAAAGAAGCCCCAAATTATAGTAGATAATATAAACCTAATAATAAACTAAAACTTTTTGATATTATGAAAAGAAAAATTATCATTTTATTAAGTTGCTGTTTAATATCAATTAATCTTGTTATTGCACAAAAAAGCAAAATAGTACTCACAATTGGTGACAAGAAGATCACTAAGTCAGAATTTGAAAGGATTTATAAAAAGAATAATACTTCAACAGTATATGATAATAAATCGGTTGAGGAATATTTAGAGCTATTTATAAATTATAAATTAAAAGTATTTGAAGCTGAACGACTTGGTTATGATACAGCTCAAAGTTTCTTAAAGGAATTAAATGGTTATCGTGAAAAATTGGTTGAGCCATATCTTAAAGACGAAGAAATTTATGAGGAATTTACAAAAAAAGCCTATGAAAGGTCAAAAACGGAAGTTAATGTAAGTCAGATATTGGTTAGGCTTAATAATAATGCATCCCAGGATGATACCCTGAAAGCATATGAAAGAATTATGCAAATAAGAGAAAGAATAGTTAACGGGGAGTCATTTGATGAAGTTGCCAGGGACGCTTCAGAAGACCCATCAGGGCAATCAAAGGGAGGTCAGATGAGATGGTTTAATGCTTTTAGGGTGGAATATCCTTTTGAAGAGGCGGCTTATAAAATCCCGGTGGGAGAAATTTCGATGCCTTTCAGAACAACGTATGGGTATCATATAATAAGGATTAATAGCTACAGGCCAGCCAGGGGTAAAATCAAGATGGCTCATATCATGGTGAGAACTACGGGTGATCCAATTGAAGAAACATCAAATTTAAAGGCAAAGATAGATGAGTATTATAAGATGCTTCAAAATGGTGAAAATTTTGCTGACGTTGCCAGGGAATATTCTGAAGATATTAATTCAGGCAAGATTGGCGGTGAATTGAAACCGCTAGAATCAGGAGTTTTGCCCGATTCAATTGATGATGTTATTTTTAGTTTAAAGGATAGCGGTGATTACACAGAACCAATACAAACAGAATACGGATGGCACATATTTCAACTCTATAGAAAGATCCCTGTAGGCACTATTGAAGAAATAAAACCTATTGTTGAAAAAGTTTCTAAAAGATCAGATATAGAATTAGCAATTAGTAAGGCAAATGTTAAGAAGATTAAAAAAGAAAATAATTTTATTGAGTATAAAGATAACCTTGATAAGATTAGCGAAATTATCGATTCATCAGTTTACAAGGGCGATTGGGATTTTGCTGCTGCAAAAAACCTGATTGAACCAATATTTAAAATAGGCAATATGGAATATCTGCAAAAGGACCTGGCAGAATTCATATCAAAAAGCAAGTATAGTGCGAATTATTCGTTCGACTATATAGTATATTTAAAATATAATGAATTTGTTGATGCTAATGTACTGAAATTTAAAAAGAGTACCCTTGAAGATAAATTTCCTGAACTCAGATACCTTATGCAGGAATATCATGACGGTATATTATTGTTTAATTTAACGGATAATGTTGTCTGGAGCAAAGCAGTAAAAGATACTGTTGGATTAGAAGAATTCTTTGAAAAAAATCGTTTGGGAAAATACGTATGGCAACAAAGAGTCGATGCATCAATATACACAATATTAGATTCTACTCTTATTGAAAAGACTAAGAAACTGGCATCCATGAGAGCTAAAAAAGAAATATCAAAAGAAGAGTTAATTGCCGGATTATGCCCGGTTGATAGTATAGCTTGTGTTGAGATTGAAGATAATTTATATGAGGAAAAGGATAATGAACTTATTGAAAAAATAACGTGGGAAAAACATGCCTCTGAAGTATTTCAGCTGGAGGATAAATCAGTATTAGTATTCATAAATAACATATTAGAACCTGAACCTAAGCTTTTAAGTGACGTTAGGGGATTAGTTACGGCAGATTATCAAACTTACCTGGAAAAAGAGTGGATTAAGGAATTACGAAATAATTATACTATTGAAGTAAATAAGAAGGTACTTAAGAAAGTAAAATGAGAAAGTTAATATTATTTGCTGTTATTTTATCTTTCGTAACCTGTTCTGATTTTAAAAGAAAGTCTGGAGAAAAACCGGTTGCCAGAGCGTTTGATAAGTATTTGTATCCAAACGATATAAATGATATTATGCCTGCCAACATTTCTGCTTCTGATAGTGTAATAGCTGCAAGGGATTATATTGAGAAATGGATTAATAAACAACTTCTCTTAAATAAAGCAGAAATAAACCTTACGGAAGAAGAACAAAACGTGGATAAACAGATTGAAAATTATAAAACTTCGCTACTTATTTATAAGTACGAACAAAGTCTGATAGAGCAAAAGTTAGATACTTTTATTAGCTTTCAGGAGATTGAAGAATATTATAATGAGAATTCTTCAAATTTTATGCTTAATGATAATCTTGTTAAGGCCTTATTCCTGCAAGTACCTAGAACTTCACCCGAAATATGGAAAATAAGAAGATGGTATAGATCAGCAAATGAAGAGGATATAAAAAAGCTTGAAAACTATTGTTATCAGTATGCTACAAAATATGATTTTTTTGATGACAGCTGGGTATATTTTTCAGAAATAGGAAAAAGCCTTCCTATAAAAATAGATAATCCGGAGCAGTATTTAAAATACCGGAAATTTATTGAAATTAAAGACTCTACGTATTACTATTTTGTGAATATTAAAGATCGTAGATTAATTGGTACGGTTTCACCATTGGAGATAGTAAGTAAAAATATAAGGAACATAATCCTGAATAAGAGAAAAATACGACTTATAAAAGAGCTTGAAGCTAATATCTATAACGATGCCCTAAACAGAAATAATTTTATAATTTACTAATAAAACAATATGATAAGAATACTTTCACTATTAATGGTATTGCTATTGTTACAGAAATCAGAATTATCATGTCAGGAAAAGATTATAGATCAAATAATAGGAGTTGTTGGTGATAAAAGGGTTTTGTTTTCCGATGTCGA
>Ga0114922_10005496_pt1 | contig 11694 bp, 9 predicted proteins | sample AartaG_FD_100975 | JGI IMG/M metagenome (GOLD analysis project Ga0114922, IMG submission 100975) | Deep subsurface microbial communities from Aarhus Bay to uncover new lineages of life (NeLLi) - Aarhus_00045 metaG | ecosystem: Environmental > Aquatic > Marine > Oceanic > Sediment | place: Aarhus...
GAAGCCAATTGTGCTTCTGCGTTCGCTTCGCAACTGCCCAAAAAAAGGCAGGACACTGTAGCTAAAACAATAGAAAAGTAAATATGGACACCGGATTGACTGGGCCGCACCAAAATTGCCTGCGTTGGGGGGGCTTTCGTAGTCCTCTGCCGCTTCCGACTCGTCACTGATTTTGGTGCGGGGTTGGCCTTTTGAGTTTTATGAAATGGGTTCATTTGCATTCTCCTTGTCAACCAAGATTTCCCCCGAAAAACTGCTTAAAAGAGACGTGCTCTCCTAATACAATCTAAACATACCACAATCCCGCCAAAGCATCAAGCCGCTCCTTGAGAATTGTACCAGTTTGAATTAGAGGATATCAGGCGTGAATACGAGTCACATTCAAATAATCCGCATGTATTAAAGCAAATCTGGCCAGCGGCAATCAGACATCCATAATATAGCAAAAAAAGCTGTTTCCTGTTATGATACAGCCCAATGAGTCGACCAGAATCACATAAACAAATATCCCTGTCATTTGATCGAGGAACACTTTTACTCAAAGGCCCAGCACGTAACCAGTTGCCTGAAATCAGCGGTTCGTGTGTTTGGAGATGGGATATCCGTGTTGGTGCCTGGCGCTGTGATGCAATCTACTATGCTGCGATTCGCAAAGTTTTAGTTGAGCGGTTTGGAGCATACTTTTTTGATAACGTGATGAAACCTGCTTGTATTTCCTGGTCCAAACTAAACCTGCCGAGACTAAGGCCGGAACAGACGGAAGCTCTTGCAGCATGGAGTCAAACGGATTGTCGCGGACAGATAATTATGCCAACTGGAACCGGCAAGACAGAGGTGGCACTTGCTGCAATGGCTCGAACGAAAACAGCGACGCTGGTAATTGCACCGGTTCGGGACCTGATGTACCAGTGGCACCGGCGGATTCTGCGGGCCTTTGATTACGATAGCGGCATCGTCGGCGATGGCTTGGCAAATATAAAGCCAATTACGGTAACAACGTATGACAGTGCATATATTCACATGGCTAAGATGGGTGCAGGTTTCGGGCTGTTGATATTCGATGAAGAGCACCATCTACCAGGCAAATGCCGTCGTGAGGCTGCTATTCTGAGTACCGCTGCTATGCGGCTCGGATTGACAGCTACACCGCAGCGCTCAGACGGTCTGCATAAGGATTTGGATTGGCTCATTGGTCCGGTTGTTTATGATATGCCATTTAAGCAGGCTGAAGGCTCAATGTTAGCAAATTTTGACGTCGTGCGTATTCCTGTGGCATTAAATGATAACGAACAGACGACCTATGACCAGTGCAGCCGGGTAATTCGTCACTTTATAACTTCACGCCGCAAGGAGCAATCCGGCTATAGCTGGCAGGATTTGTGTAAGGAATCCGGCAAGGAGCCTCAGGCTCGTAATGCCCAAAAAGCTTACTACCTCAAGCAGTCTATTGAAAATCGTGCCGCTGAAAAGCTGCGAGTGCTGGAAGATGTTTTCAGGTTACACAAAGGTCAACAAATTCTTGTCTTTGCAGGCTCGAATATAATGGCAATTGAAGTGTCTCGACGGTTTCTTGTGCCAACGATTTTGTCTCATACTCGCAAACGTGAACGTCTTGACGTGCTGGACGGCTTTGCTAAGGGCCGGTTCGAGGTCCTTGTTGCCAATCGTGTTCTGGATGAGGGAGTTGATGTACCTGAAGCAAAAGTGGCGGTGGTAATTGGTGGGCAGGGTTCGACACGTCAGGCCAAACAGCGACTTGGCCGGGTCTTGAGAAAGTCCGGCAATACCAGAGCTACTTTATACGAAGTGGTCTGTGAGAATACCAGGGAAGTTAAGCGTTCTCGAAAAAGGCGAAGAAGCGATGCTTACGAGCGAACAATCCATCGTAGAGTTTAAGGCAGGCAGGGCCATCCCTGATCGTCTGACACAAAGTACACATCGGCATTATACTGAACATGCCGAGAATATGCTTTGCGTTTATCGCAACGGTATCGGCCAACAGCGTCGCCGGTTACATCGTCAAATTGAATCGCTTTTTGCAGATGAGCCGGATTGTCCCGTTCGCCGAATTCAGGCATTTTGCAAACTGCTGGATGACAAAAGCACTTTTCTGTCTGATACTAAAGGCAAAGCTGCAAAATTACGGCTGCAGGTTTTTACCGAAGCCGGGCGTTTTCATCCGCTTGTTAAGCAAACCGATCGGCTTTTCGAACATGATGAAAAAAGGATAAAAGCACAGCTTGCAGATAAGCTCGGCTTACCATGGGACCAAATCGAAAAAAGTCTCTACTCGGATGTAATAGCTTTCCAGCGGTTACAGCAATTTGAGGGGTTCACCAATGCATCAGCTCTGCTGTCACGATATAATGTGGCTCAACTTCAGGCCTGTCTCTACAGGGCTGAAACTGTGATAGTCTCAGCAACTGATGATTTCAAAACCATCCTTCGTTACGCCAAGCTGGCGCATCTTTTGCACGATATAGTGCGTTTAGGGCCCTCAAAGTACCGCATTACCTTTTCAGGGCCCATTTCGGTATCGCGTAAAACCAGGCGATATGGCGTCAACTTTGCTAAATTTCTTCCCGCATTACTGGCCTGTAAAGGCTGGAAAATGACGGCATCACTTGAAACTCCCTGGAACCAGCCTGCAACACTTATACTCTCTGACAAGGATGGTTTCACCAGCCATCTGCCATCGCCGGATGAGTTTGATTCGGTTCTGGAAGCCTCTTTTGCTAAGAAATTCGGTTCCGAACGTAATGGCTGGCAATTATTCCGCGAAGGCGAAATTCTATACCATCATCAAAAGACTTTTGTTCCGGATTTTACTTTTCGACATGAAGATGGCACCGAAGTGCTTCTGGAAATCGTTGGTTTCTGGACGCCGGAATACCTGGCACACAGGCGAAACACTTTACAACAATTTCGGCATCACAAGATTTTAACTGCTGTTCCGGAGAAATCCCTGCGAGATAGGGCAACCATCGGGAGAAATGTGCTGGTTTACAAAACAGCCTTAAAGCTCTCACCTTTAATGGAAGTTCTGGAGAGAATCCGAACCAAAAACACGATAACTGCCAAAAGTAATCTTTAACCTGGATTTCCCATATTAAGGTGGCGCATTTGATATTGATTTGATAGTATAGGGCCTATCGAATGGATTTGATTAACTTTTGGCCATAATTAAAAGGAATACCCAATGTGACAACCGCAAAGGCAGGAACACTCAGCACAATATTATTGCTTTGCTGAGACAGTCGATATACAGCAGATTAGCAGGTTACGAAGACACCAACGACGCAGAACGTTTGTCTGTTGACCCTGCTATGCGTCAGATTGTGGGTGAAAGAGCCAAAGAAAGGGCAGCTGCTTCAACCAGCTTGATAGGCAGATTTGAAACAGAGATTCTTACACAAGACAGAAATCTGCAATGCTTGATGAATCTTCCCGGTCAATGGGTTGATAAGGTCCATCAGCGTAAGCGTATCAAGGAAATTATTTTGGACATGGACAGTTCGGACAGTCCGACATATGGGCAACAGGAAGGTTCAGCCTATAACGGTCACTTTGGATACACTTGTTATCATCCATTGTTTGTCTTTAATCAGTTCGGTGATGTAGAGAGAGCCTTTCTTCGCGATGGAAATGTTCATAGTGCCGACAATTGGCAGAGCGTTCTGGAACCAATCGTAAGCCGTTATCGAGACTTTAATATCGCTCGGTTTTTCCGAGGCGATGCCGCTTTCGCTAATCCTAAAGTATACCGTTATCTTGAAGCCGAGATCTATTTCTATGCCAATGGTAAAGGTGCGTCATAAGATTGGTAATCAGCTGCCAAATTCTTATTTTTGAAATTATTGTGGCTGAAATATCCTCGAAATGAAGTCGAAAATCTTGACTTTACGAGATAGGTTTTATATTCTAATGGAACTTAGGCTTAGCGGCGTAGCTCAGCGTTTAATATGGGAAATCCCAGTTTAATGAATTTGATACGGTAAATATCGGAATTTTACTAAAAAAGAGGAGTCCAATCATGCAAAAAAGATTTTCTTTGATAATTCTTATAGTTATTCTTCTTGGCTTTTCAACTTTATCCAGCGGAGCAACATTTGATGCAGCTGAATATGAGGCAAGAAGAACAAAGTTAATGACCTTTATCCCTGATGGAATTGCCATTATTTTTGGCTCAGATTGCGATGTAATGAAAACATATGGCCCCTGGAAGGATTTTAAAGGTAAAAGGCAGAATAGCAACTTCATCTATTTCACCGGCGTCGAGGAAACCAATTCAGTTCTTGTTATTGATGGAATGAAAAAGGAAAGCATTATATTCTTTTTTTCAGTGGAGTCTAAAGAGAGAGTTATGAGAGAGACAGGAATTGAAAGAGTTTTGCCTCTTTCCCAGTTTCCTCAATTGCTTTCATCTTATAACGCCCAAACAGATTTTATTTATACTCCTGACCCAAAATGGGACGCGGACAGGAAACGAATGAAGAATGGAACACCGCTCAAAAGAATAGGAGATATGTTCCCATCATTTAGATTCAAGGATCTGAGTGCTGCGATAGGCAAACTGAGGGCTATTAAAAGTCCGGCAGAGATTAAGGTGATGAGGGAAGCGGCAAGAATAACCAGTTTAGCCCATATTGAGGTATTGAAGGCCGTGAAACCTGGAATGTATGAATGGGAGCTTGCTGCCATTTTTGAAGATTGTGTAAAAAGACTCGGTGGACAGGGTCATGCCGCCAATGCCATTGTTCCCTCAGGTCCAAATATTGACAACCCTCATTATATTAAGAATTCCAGAAAGATGGAAGATGGGGATATTGTGATGGCGGATATGTGCGGGGAGTATGAATATTATGATATAGACGTAGCAGTGTCATTCCCTGTAAATGGGAAGTTCAATGCAAGACAGAGGAAATTGAATGAGATAGTCTGTGCTGTTGAGGAAGCCATGCGAAGCGTCTTTCGTCCAGGAATTAGAAGCATAGATGTTAAAGAAGAGGTTCGAAAAATTGTTGCCAAAAAGGGAATTGACATGGACAAAGAAGGAGTCTATAGAATCTTAGCAGACCATTGGGTAGGGCTTGATGTTCATGATGTGAGTCCAAGTCAAGAACGTTATCCGAGAACAACGATACTACAACCGGGTATGGTTATTACGAGTGATCCATCAATAAGGATTAAAGACGAAAACGGTATTGTAATCGATGGAAATAAAATTGAGAATACTGTCCTAATTACTGAAGATGGATGTGAGAATTTATCCTATCTTGTCCCGAGAACAATAGAAGAAATAGAAAAAATTATGGCAGAAAAGTAAAGCACTGATATTTTAAAGTAAGTTAAGAAGTAAAAATTTCTTCGCTGTTAATTCCACAGCGCAACATAGTCATACCTCAGATGGCACACAAGATTTCAAGTAACTGATTCTGATGCCCAGTTTTCGGAGCTTCCGAAGCCTCTTTTTCCAGTGGGATGTACGGGACTTTTGATTGTGTTGTTGACGGCATTCGCATTTAACCGTTTAAATGGGAAATTTCAGTTTAAGAGTATAAAGGCCGCTTCTTGTCTGATTTTCGGGTAATTTTCGTAAATAGTTTCTGTTGCGGAAACAGCTATGTACGAATTTACGCCGTGAGATAACAAAGTTTATCTCACCAAGGACAATTTCCTAATCTCTGCCTTCATCCCGAGCGCCACTTTCCTTCACACTGAGCTGTGGGCGGCAGCCTCATCTCCATGTCGTTTATCGGGATGGGGATGGCTCAGGAGGCCTGCTGGATGCCTTTGTTAGAAACTCTGTTTCATTTGGCAGCCCCTAATATCTTGAGTACCCAAGCATGCTGACAGGGCAGCTTGTCTATGGTCAGTTGCGGCACGGTGATATGTAGTGCACCATCCTGCATTGTCCAGTGAACTTTGCCTTGGTACCCTAACATTGTAATCTCAGTTCGCGGTGTTGGTTTGGGCGTGTTCAGGATCAAGGTGTCACCGGGCCAGCTCACGCAGATGGCGTACAGATCATTGCCCTTTACAGTGTAACGCACATTCCCTTCATTTGTTATCTTGTAGCGATGCGTGCCGTAGACGGCTTCTCCGTTCACTTTCAGCCATCTGCCCATTTCGAGAAGTCGGTCCTGCATGATCACGGGAATTCGGCCGTCTGCGGTCGGACCAATATCGAGCAGGAGGTTTCCGCCATTCATGGCGCATTTCGTGAGCATATCAATAAGCTGCTTTCCTGTGTTGTAGTTAAATACGTTCTCGTTACGATTGTAACCGTAGCTGTCGCCCATGCCTCGGTCTTCCTGCCAGGGATGGTCTTTCCATCCTTTTGCACCGCCGTATTCGCTTGAGAAAATATCACCATGTTTGCCGCGAGTTTTGCCCCACCTGTCATTAACAACCACATAGTTCTTCACGGGTGATTCATTGTATAGCCATGCTGCAAGCTCTTCGCTATGCCAGGTCTTGTAGTCCGCAAGCCATTCGCCGTCGAGAAAGATGAAAGAAGGCTCATACTTCCTCACGACTTCCTTGAATTTCGGGTGCATCCATTCGAGGGCGAACTTCTCCTTCTTGTTCGCTACCCATAACGGATGATACCACTCCATCAGGGAGTAATATATACCAAACGTAACGCCTTTCTTCTCCAGCGCAGTCTTCAATTCGCCGGTCACATCACGCTTTGGGCCGGTGACCATGGCGTTCCAGGAATTAGTGTTTATTGTCTTGGCGTACTCGGTCGGCCACATAGCAAAACCATCGTGATAATTAACGGTAAAGGAAACGTACCTGGCGCCAGACCTGGAGATAATATCGGCCCAGAAATCGGCATCAAAGAGCTCGGCTTTCAACATCGAGCCGAATTGTTCATACTTGAAGTCCTTTCCATAGTTCTCAAGATGGAACTTGTGTGTGCCGTCCTTTGTCCTTTTGGACCGCTCACCGTACCATTCGGCGTAACCATTCGGCACCCACGATGGTACAGAGTAGGGGCCCCATACGATAAAAATGCCAAACTTGGCCTTGTTGAACCATTCCGGAAGAGGCCTACTGTCGAGAGACGTCCAGTTCGGTTCGTACTTTTGCCCCGGGGCAGACTGTGCAAAGCCATCGATGGCGACGAGGACTTGCATGCTGAGGGCCAGCAGTACTATGGCGGTGCTACGGGCGAGATGATACATTTAGATTTTCCTTTGTATTGTGTTTCTAACAATGTTTATATGGTTTCCGTATAAGACTCCTGACATTTCATACTGTCCTAAAATACAAACATATTTTGACCTGTCCAGAAAGAAATGACAAATAGCTTTGTTAGACCAACTGTTCGTATTAACTGAACTTAAGGCAATTGGTTTGATCAGTCCGGCAACTCCTTCGCAAACAACGCAGGCCTGACAGGTTGGGTTTGACCAGTCCAGCGATTCCTTAGCAAACAACGCAGGCCTGACAAGATTGGGTTTGTTTTGGACCCGCCTGAAGGCGGTTATATTTTTGTAAGTCATTTTTATATAATTACTTAGATTCATTTGGGTTTTCCGGAAATTGGGTTTGTTTTGTAAAAAAAGTCTGATTTGTAGAGGATTCTCGACAGATGTAGAGGGCCTTTCGATTGATTATTGACGATTTACTATTGATTATTGGGTATTTCATATCTCATATTTCATATTTCATATTGTCAGTGAGGGCAGAAAAACACCCCCTCTATAATTAGAGCTACCTGCACTTTTGATACGAAAAAAGGCCTCGAATATCGATTCGCGATTCTCGTAACTCAATGTCAGCAAGGCAGTTAAAAAATTTTTAGAAAATTTGATTTTTGTTCTGAGGTATCAGCGTTTTTGATTGAAAACTGGCGGAAAATTTTACCTATTTTAACGGCTAATAAGACACAAGACTCAAGACCAAAGACACAAGACACCCGACCCCCTGCAGTAAGTCAAGGGAGTAGTTCTCGGGGGTAAACTCCAGAACAGGAGATGGAAGGTAGTATTAGTGGATTAGAGATTGGCTTCTGAGGTTTGCCGGGAAAGAGATAAGCAACTTAGATGCAATTAGTTTGTCGAATTGCCCAAAATTAAGTAATAATCCAAGGATTAAAACGGTTCAGTACACCGTTGCCTAAGTCAAATAAATGTATTAAGCGAAAAGAAAACGTCTATTTGTTTGTCAAATTTTTCTTGACAGATCAGAATTGTTTTGTATTTTGTGTGAGTACAACAGCGGCTGGGATTAATCTGAATGATGAGAAGTTCGGGATGTTATAGAGAAACCATATATACATAGTTAGCCATCGGATACAGCAATGAAAGATTTAAAAGCAAAAATTACGGAAGATATAAAAAAAACAGGATACATAACAGAATTAAAAGTTGCTAAAATTCTTGAAAAAGATAAATGGGAAACAACCTTTGGTCAGACATATCAAGATTTCGATGAAGGAAAAAGTCGCGAAATTGATATTGTAGCCTATAAAGTATTAAATGACAAAGATGTGAATTTACAACTTGTTTTTAATCTATGTATAGAGATAAAGCACGCGCCTGATCATCCTTGGGTGATTTTTATGACAAAAGATTCTTGGGCTTCTTATGAATGGAGTATACTTCATTGTGGTGAATGTTACCGAGAAGAACTGGGAACTATATTTGCGCCTGGTGATCTTAACAATAAGCCTTTATGTAGATCTGACGGTAAAACCGGCACATCATTCTACGAGGCGTTTAAAAAATCAGATGCGACATCTAAAATATTCAAGGCGTTAATTGGTGCCTCAAAAGCTGCTTATTTTCAAAAAGAGCAATGGGGTGAACATACTGATAACACAAAATACACTGCAGAAGGTCAGGTAATTCTAGAATTTTTTATACCTTTGGTGGTTGCTGAAGGCCATCTATTTGAAGCGCATTTGAAAAAAGACGATGTTCTTGTAAAGGAAACTAGCTGGATTCCAATAAAATTGAATTATTCGTCTCCAAATTATTCTAAAGATAACCGTGACCTCCGCTTTCACCCGTATTTGTCAACTAAAGGTGGTTTACCTGCATTTTTGAACTTAATGGGAGATTGGATTTCTTTGGTATATTCGAATATTAAGAAAAGAATAAAATTGTTACGTTAACAAATCTATATGGCTAACCAGCTGGTTGAGTTGGACTGGCATTACGCTGGCGCTCCATGCCAGCCTCTCACCAGCAATGTTAGGGAACGAACATGATATCATATGATTATGGACTTTGGGTAAAGGGATATTAAACTAAACTATGAGAATTTCGGGATTTTATAGGGGAACTATATATACATAGTTAGAAAGTGAAATATGAATACAAAAAAACTCCCTCTAGACGAAGAGGATGTATATCCGATTATTGCGTTTCCGATCGATACCTATATCAAAGGTTTTGACCTCCTGTCTGAGCAGTGCTCACGTACTAAAGATTACAGAAACGATAATCCTGCAACAGAGAATTTCCAAGAATACATGTTCTGGCACAGAAACACAGTGATTTGGACATGTTGCATGATCGAATCGTTCGTTAATCTCGAAGGTGTGTCTTGGATGGGAGAAGAGTTTTATAAGAGTGCAGTCGAGCGGCAGCGTATCATCGAAAAGATCAGATTGGTTTATACAATCAAGTACAATCAGCTACTGGATCGTTCGGAGGAGATACTGAAGGACATCAAGTACTTGTTTGACCTAAGGAACAAGTTTGTTCATCCTAAGACTCGTCAATACAAGAAAAGCAAACAAAACAATGATAAGGACATGGAATTCTTAGCAAACCTGAATCCTGCAGAGCTTAAAGAGTTGGTTATTTCTGTAAACAGTCTACTAAAAGATCCTGACGATCGTCAAAAGTGAATTTCTAACAAGCGGTTTCAGTTGGACCTCGCTGACGCTCGGCCCGTGAACCGTGCGTTAGGGAACGAATACGATATCATAATGAATATGGACTTTGGGAAAAGGGGTGTTATACGGACACTCAGAGAGGTTCAGTGTCTTATACGGAAACCATATATACATAGTTAGATTAAGAAAATAGAAAGGGTACAGGCATGGCGAAGTTGGGTGGTATCTCACTTGCTGATTCTGAGGGAAAGCTCACATCAGGTGGAGCATTTCTCCTGGCCAGACCATCTAAGGTGTCGGAAACCTTGGACGTTTGCGGAACCGGGGAGATCACGGTCCTCGCCGACAACCCTTATCTCGTTGCCCGTCATGCGGACAAACAGCCGGATCAGTTGTACTCGCGGGGATTTGAGCTTGCTCAAGAGGGTCTGGATATCCTTTCGATCACAGGCAAAGCGGACCTGATGCTGCGCGATTTCACAGACGAGTACATCCTGTGGTGGCCGGCGGGAAAAGGTCAGGCCCTACGCATTACTTCCACGTCCACTCTGACGGCAGATGTACCTCCGGTGACACTCATCGAGAGTCAAAGCGGAGAAGTCATCCCTTCACCACCACCGCCGCGCCATCAGCACCACCCGGCGTTCCGCTACTATAGATTGTCTCAGCTAACCGACGATCTTCAGGATGCAATGAGGAATGTCTATTTGGCTTTTGAACTTATGCTGAGCGATAAGTACCCGAAGGGTAAAGGAACGGAGAACACCTGGCTGAGGGAGAGCTTGGCGGAACTGGCAAAGGACCCAACCTTTCCCGCGGCTTTGAGCAAGCCTCAAAACGAGTTCGTCGACCATTTCATGAACCACATCTACAAGGGTGTAAGGCTACCACTATTTCACGCAAAGGCAGGTCGAGACTACTACTTACCACAGGCTGTTGCAGATGAGAGACTAGTCTTGAGTTCCGCGCTTGATGGGGTGACGAGGTTGGTTCTGCGGATGTTTGAGAGTTGGTACAACATACGACGAATGGGCGGGGGCCTATATCCTAAGAGGATATATAAGAATATAGAGAAGCTCTTCAGTGGGACGAGAATGGTTGCCTCACAGCATGACGTGTTCGATCGGACGGAAAAGGATCTGAGCCACCCACGGTTCAAGACCGCAGTGGCGGTGGAAACCCGGATAATTCCACATCGTTCCGCCAACGAGGGCCCATTGGTCATCGCCGAATTCGATAGGGCTGCGCTAGCGAATGCTGGCATCGTCAGGCTATTTGAGCTAATCAACACCGAAGCGCCCTTGATAGCAAATCTTCTTGACGTGGAACTAGAAACTGATGGGATTGACCATCTGGAGTGCCACTTCAGAACGCGTCTCGTAAACGCTAGACAACTCAAGCGTTTGTTCAAGAGGTGATTCGAAAGCAAGGCAGGCGCTAACAACGGGCTCAAGGCGGACGCTCCGCACACTACGTGTGCTCCGAACCACTTAGCCCGAGCGATAGGTAACGAATAACCGAACGACATTCGTGACAGTCCCGGTGTATCCTACTATGCGTTTGCAGAGAAGATTTGCCATCGAACAGAATCAATCTGGCACAACAACATCGTATTTGGGTTCATACCCCCGATGCCAATACTGCTGCCACAAAACCTCCAACTCTACGGCTGCTATGTGAGTATCGACGTAACTGAGATTGATGGCACGACGGTGTCTGGCGATACAAAACCTGTGCATACTGGCTACCGAGCCGTTATCGCCATCAAATGAGTTCGATGGAGGCGGATCGGTGCTCCTTGGCCAGGCGTCGACCCACATCCCATCGCCAAACAA
>Ga0114922_10005497_pt1 | contig 11692 bp, 10 predicted proteins | sample AartaG_FD_100975 | JGI IMG/M metagenome (GOLD analysis project Ga0114922, IMG submission 100975) | Deep subsurface microbial communities from Aarhus Bay to uncover new lineages of life (NeLLi) - Aarhus_00045 metaG | ecosystem: Environmental > Aquatic > Marine > Oceanic > Sediment | place...
ACCGGATCAGCGGCGGCAGATCGTAGCTGTACGTCTCCTCCAGGAGGTTGGGCTTGTCCACCTCAACTAGAGGATGTGACTTCTTCTTTGACATGAAACCGGCCTTTCGTTCGCTTGCGGCGGGGCTATATCTCAGCGCCCTGCTCCTTGCAGGTCTTGGTGATGAACTCGACCGCGGCGCCGACCGTCTCGACCGCCAGCGCCTCGTCCTCGTCCATTTCGATACCGAATTCGTCCTCGAACATGGCGACCAGCTCGACGGACTGGATGCTCTCGGCCCCCAGGTCGGCGGCGAAGTTGTCCGTCTCCTTGAGGTCCGCCGCGTTGAGGTTCAGCACCCGGGCGGTCACGGCCTTGACGCGTTCTTCAACGGTAGCCACTTGTTCGTCTCCTATATCCTAGCGTCCCTTGGCCATCATCCGGCGGCCCTTCTTGATGGCCACCTGGCGCACCGGGGCGGTCATCTCGAAGACCGCTTCCCACATTTTCTCTTCCGCCTCGGTCCACTGCTGCTTCCGCCTGCTCATGGCGATCGCGGCCGTCTCGTAGAGCTTCTTCCGCCCGAAGCCCTTGGTTACGATACCCTCGAGCAGCCAGGAGAACGAGGGGATGTGCTTGGGCAGGGGCTTTCCGGTGGCCAGGATCAGCGCCATCGCGCCCACGTACGAGCCGGTGTTGAACAGCGCGCCGATCGACGTCTTGGTGTGGTCGCCGATCAGGGCGCCGACCTTCGTCGAGCCGGTGTCGATCTGCGTCCTGCCGTCGAGCGCGACCGTGACGTTGCCGTAATCGTTCTTCAGGTCGCTGTTGGTGGTCAGGGCGCCCAGGTTGACCCATTCGCCCACGTATGCGTGCCCCAGGAAGCCGTCGTGGTACTTGTTGGAGTGGCCCTGGATGATAGACTCCTCGACCTCGCCGCCGATGCGGCAGACCGGGCCTATGGAGTTGCCCTCGCGGCACTTGGCGCCCAGCAGGATGGACTTGGCGCCGACGTAGCAGGGGCCCTCGATCCGGGTGAAGGGGTGGACCTCCACGCCCTCGTCGAGGTACACCGGCCCGTTCTCGGCGTCGATGACGACCATGGGGTGCACCAGGGCGCCGGGGCCGACGTACACGTCCTTCTCGCTGCCGCGGATGGCCTTGGGCTGCTCGACGGTCCCCTCGATGCCGCTGCGGGCGGCCGCCTGGAAGTCCGCGGTGATCTGCTCGGGGTTCGCCAGGATCAGGTCCCAGACGTAGTTCCACGTCTGGCAGTCGCAGTCGGCGGCGGGCAGCTTCTCCTTGGCCGACGTCAGCAGCTCGTCCAGCGAGCCGGCCTGGAGCTTGCCCAGGTCCGCCTGGCGGATCAGCGCGCACAGCACGTCGCCGTCGCCGTCCAGGCCTACCTTGCTGGCGGCCTTGGGGTCGAACTGGCATAGCCCGGTTTTCACGCGGGCGTTCACCACCAGCAGGTCGTCCCCGCTCAGCGAGGCCGGGTCGTTGACCTTCCAGTCCGTCTTGGCCGAGTAGGAATCGGCCATGTATTCAGGCACGAAGCACGCCACGTCGCCGGTGCCGACCGCCGCGACGATCTTCTCCGCCAGCGAGGTCATGCCGCAGCGCAGCTCCCACACCGGGCGGCTCAGCGCCAGCGGGGCGAAGTTGGCCCTTTTGCTTTCCGGGCCGTCAAAAAGAATCAGTCTCATCGGATGGTTCCTGTACCAATGCCTTTCGCTCTGGCCTTCCGCTCGCCGCCCCGACTGCCGGGACGAGGGTCAGGCCCTCAGCTTCGCGGCCGCCTCGGCCTGGCGGGCGAACTGCTCCGTCTCAGAGCGGACCTGCTTGACGAAGCTGTTCTCCTCGGCGGTACCGAGCACGGCCTTCATTTCCTCTTCGCTGTCGTAGGTGCTCTTGCGGAACGGGTCGTCGTAGTCCTTCTTGCGGGTGAGGTAGGTCTGGTCGGCGACGTACTGCTGGATTTCGACGGCCTGGTCGAGGGCCCCGGCCCACAGCTCGGGCGTGAGGCTGTCAACCGCCAGCAGGTCCAGGAGCGTCGCGAAGGCGTGACGCTGCTTGTCCAGCGGGTACCTCTCCCACAGCCGGTCGTATTCTTCGTGAATCGTCTGCCAGGTAGTGAGCCGGCCCGCCTTGATGTCCGTCTTGAGCTGCTCAAGGTCCTCGGCCGGGACGAGCTGCCCGCCGAGGTTCACCCACCGCCGCCGGCGCGGGCCCGACAGGGCCTCGCACATGCTCGCAAGCGTCGCATCGCCGTTGTAGTGCAGGTACTCGAGGAGGTTCTTGACGGCGTAGTAATGCAGCATCTGGCGATACGCATGCCAGGCGGCATGGGGCTTGAGGATGACGACCTTCCGGCTTGACCGCTCCATGTTCTCGCCGAGTACCTCCAGGCCATCGACTTCCTCGGCCGGCCCGGACAGCAGCATGGTTCCCAGGCTGGTGAGTTCCTCCCTGCTCTGGGGGGGGGGCTGCTTGCCGCCCCGGCACAGCGACGCCTTGGCGGTCCACTCCGCCAGCAGGTCCAGCGCGGAGAACATCTCCTCGGCCGTGTCCGGGGCGAGCGAGTCGAACTCGATGTGCTGGACCTTGCGCGTGCGCTTGTCGCGGGCCTGGAACTTCCACGTGTTCCGCGCCAGGGCGTACATGTTGTACAGCCACCAGTAGGCGGGCAGCACTTGCAGGCGCTCGCCGGTCAGGTCGCTGCTGATGAGGCTGAAGGGCAGCGGGATGTTAAGCTCGGCCGCGTAATCCCCCTTGGCCAGCAGGGCGAATGAGGCGAATCGGCAGTTGTGCTTGATGCTGGTGCACAGCCCCGGCCAGAAGCCGCGCCCGGCGTGGATTTCGCCGTCGGGCGCCCGGCTGTTGTGGTTGGAGCCCAGCGTCGCGCAGGCGGCGATGTTGCTCTGACCCATCACCAGGGCGGCGATCAGGAACGAGTTGTTGTGGTGCTGCTCGTGGGCGGGGAATATCAGGTTGTTGAGCAGCTCGCAGCAGGAGACGGTCGAGTTGCCGCCCAGGTACGAGTGGATCAGGCGGGCGCCGTACTTGAGCGAGCTATTGTCGCCCATGACGAATCGCACGGCCTTGCACCCGTAGAACACGTGGCAGCCGCGCCCGATGATGCCGTTGACCAGCTCCACCCCTTCGCCGATCTGGCTGGGCTCTTCCTCGCTGGAGTTGATGGTGAGGTTCTTGAGCTTGTTGGCGCCTTTGATGTAGGCGTACGGGCCGACCTTGACGTCCTTGATGACGCGGCAGTTCTTGATGACGCACCCGGGCCCGATCTCGCCGTAGAAGCCTCGCCGGGGGTCGAAGGTTTCCTGAGTGACGGCGCCCAGCCGCTCCAGCAGCTCCGGGTCGTCGCGGTGCTTGGCCCAAAGGTAGGCGTCGGCGGCGATCATCCCGTCGAAGGGCATCACGCAGCGGCCGCCCGCCTCGTTGATCAGGTCCATCCAGATGCGGACGTCCTCGTCCTCGCCCTCCTTGACGATGCCGTTGCCGAACTTGGCGTGGCTGGTGGTGTGAAACTCGTCGATGTTCAGCAGGATGGCATTGTCGCCGATGATGTAGTGGGCCAGGTGTCGGACGTTGTGGATGGCGACGTCGTCGCCGATGTCACAGGCGATGATGCGGCTGTTGGTCAGTCCCACGGGCACCGACATCTCGTGGTGGGAGAGGAACACCTCCTCCAGCCGCCCGATGCGCACCAGGCCGTAGAACTCGCAGTTCTTGACCTGGTGGGCGCTGAAGTGGTCGGTGACCAGGACGTCCTCCCAGTCGTCGGCCGTGTTGGCGTTCTTGACCAGCGTCTCGATTTCCTCGGCGCGGAGGTGGCGGTACTGCTCCAGCGGGCGGGGCGAGCGCTCGTTGCGCAGGGAGTACTCGTCCTGCCCCGGGTGCAGGTATTCCTGTGGCACGAAATCCCGGCCTAGCGATCCCATAGGGAGGATCTGCAGTTCTCTCATCGCCTGGTCCTCCGGATTTCATTTGCCGGCCGGCGCCGGCGTTGCCTGCCGCCCGTGCCGGGCGTCCCCGCGCCGATTGCTTCGGCGGCTCAGGACGACTTCGGCGCGTCCGGCTTCCTGGCCTGGATCCAGTCGTAATACTCGCGCATCTTCAAATCGCCGGCCGCCTCGTCGTCGAGGAAGGCCGTGCCGTGCGGATGCAGTTGCAGGGCGCTGGCGGTGACCATGCTGGTGACCGGCCCTTCAATCGCGGCGGCGACGGCGGCGGCTTTGCTCTTCTTGTTGGCCAGAAGTATCAGCTTCCGCGCCTCGAGGATCGTGCCCACGCCCATGGTGATGGCGTAAACCGGAACGTCCTCGAGCCTGTCGAAGAAGCGGGCATTGTCCTCGATGGTCTGCCTGGCCAGGGTCTTCAGCCGCGTCCGGGACGCCAGCGAGCTGCTGGGCTCGTTGAAGGCGATGTGCCCGTCGCCGCCGATGCCGAGGATCTGCACGTCGATCCCGCCGGCGTCAACGATCTGCTGCTCGTATTCCCGGCAGTGGGCGGGGATATCCTTGGCCAGGCCGTCGGGAACGTGCGTGTTGCCCGGCGGGACGTCGATCTGGCTGAAGAGGGAATCGTTCATGAAACGGCGGTAGCTCTGCTCGTGGTTGCCTTCCAGGCCCACGTACTCGTCGAGGTTGAACGTCGTAACCTTCGAGAAGCTCAGGCCTCCCTCCTTGTGCAGACGTATGAGCTCGGTGTACAGCCCCAGCGGGGTCGAGCCCGTGGCCAGACCCAGCACGGCATCGGGCTTGGCGCGGACTATGGCCGCCATCTCGGCGGCGGCAGCGACACTCATTTGCTCGTAAGTCGGGTAGATAAGAACTTCCATCTGGCCTCTCCTGTTGGGTTCGTCGGCCCCATTCCGCTCTGGGGGACAACCGTGAGCACTCCGGCAGGCAATCGCAGTCGCGGCGGATTGTAATGAACCCCCCGGGTGCGGGCAAGCATTTTTCGTGCCTCCAGCCCCGGGCGGGGCGGGCACGGGCCTTGCGGGCCCAAAAAACATCTTGCCTGGACATGCGGAATGGGCTAAAAGGCCCCAGCCTTTTGGAGCGGCGTCGGCGGGATGAAATTCTGCCTCGTTGACAGGATCGAGAGTATAGAGCCGGGCAAGCGCATCGTCACCGTCAAGTCGCTTTCCCTGGCCGAGGAGTACTTGGCCGACCATTTCCCCATCTTCCCCGTGATGCCGGGCGTGCTGATGGTGGAGGCGATGGTCCAGTCGGCCGCCTGGCTGGTGCGGGTCGAGCAGGACTTCTCGAAGAGCCTGATCCTGCTGTCTTCGGCCCGGAACGTGCGGTACGGCAACTTCGTCGCTCCGGGCATGGTGCTCAGGACGGAGGTGGAGCTTCTGAGCCTGGAGGATGGGCTGGCCAAGGTCAAGGGCGTCGGCTCGACCGGCGAGGGCAGCCAGACGGTCCAGGGCAGGCTGGAGCTGCGCTGCTGCAACGTGGCGGACATATCGCCGTCGGCGGCGGATGCGGATGCACAAATCGTGGCGACGTTGAAGGAGATGTTCAGGCTCATCGGCGGCCCGGCGGCCCTGGCGGCGGCCGGGAGGGCGTGATCCGGCACGCGAGCATGGGCCCCACGCCGGATGCCCTGTCATTGCCATTGTGGCGTTGACTTTGTCCGCCGAGTTCTCTAAGGTAAGGCCGCCCTAAGGGCGCCGCGAGGCGCGGGAGGCCCCGTACATGAATACAGCAGGAGAGCATGTAAGATGCCGATGACCCAGGATGAGATTCTCGGAAAGGTTCAGGAGATCCTCGTGGAAGCGCTGGGTGTTGACGATGACGAGGTCAAGCCCGAGGCGACCCTGATGGGCGACCTGGGGGCCGAGTCCATCGACTTCCTGGACATCGTGTTCCGTCTGGAAAAGGCCTTCGCGATCAAGATTCCCGCCGGCGACCTGTTTCCTGACAACATCCAGAACAATCCCGAGTTCGTGGAAAACGGCAAGCTCACCCCGGCGGGGCTGACCAAGCTTAAGGAATCCCTGCCGCACGTGGATCTCGGCGATTTCGAGTCCGACCCGGACCTGAACAAGATGCAGGAGCTCTTCAAGGTCCAGACCATCGTCAACTACGTTGCGAGCAGGGCAAACGGCTGAAGCGCCGCTCGGGGGCGTTCGCCGGTTACGGCGTCGCTGTTGGTTTATCCTGGATTTCCGCGCCGCGGCGCCGCCTGCGGTTTGGCCGCCCGAATTGGAGCTTCTCGTCGCATGCGATGGATCTGGATTGACCGGTTCTTGGAGTTCGTTCCGAAGACGTCAGCGACGGCGATAAAGAACGTCTCCCTGGCCGAGGAGCACCTGCACGATCATTGGGAGGCGTTCCCGGTCATGCCCGTCAGCCTGATGATCGAGGGCATGGCCCAGACGGCGGGCATACTCGTCGGGCACGCCCGAGACTTCGCCGAGAAGGTCATCCTGGCGAAAATCGCCACCGCCGAGGTAAGCGAGCCGGTCCTGCCGGGCGATCAGATCAAGTACCACGCCGAGCTGACGACGATCAGCGAGCAGGCCGCCAGCACCCACGGGACGGTGTTCAACAACGACCGGCCCATCGGCAGGATCGACCTGCTGTTCTCCCACATCGACCGGAACCGCGCGGGGTCGAAGTTCCCGGAGGAGAACTTCGTCTTCACCGGGCAGTTCCTGCGGCTGCTGGCAGGCCTGGTGGAGCTGCCTGGCGGCAAGGCCCCGCCGCCCGGAGGCTCGGAGGCGGCCGGGAAATGACCGAGAGGCGCGTCGTCATCACCGGCCTGGGGGCTGTCGCCCCCGGGGGCGTCGGCATCGAGCAGCTCTTCGAGACCGTCCTTGCCGGCGGGCAGAGCGTCAAGCCAATCGAGCTGTTCGACCCGGCCAGCTTCCCCTGCCGCATAGCCGGCGAGCTGGTGGACCTCAAGGCATCGGTGCACGTTCCCCGCAGCTATCGCAAGGCCGTCAAGGTCATGGCGCGGGACATCCAGATCGCGGTAGCGGCCGCCGACCTGGCGGTCCGCGACGCCGGCATCACGACGGTCGGCATCGACCCGGAGAAGGTGGACATCGACTCGGGGCGGCTGGGATGCAACATTGGCGCGGGGCTGCTCTGCGCGGACCTTGACGAGCTGGGCTCGGCCGTGAATACGGCCGTGACCGACGGGCGGTTCGACTTCAAGCTCTGGGGGCGGGAGGGCATGAACAACCTCACGCCGCTGTGGCTTCTGAAGTACCTGCCGAACATGCTCGCCTGCCACGTGACGATCATTCATGCGGCGAAGGGGCCCTCGAACACGATCACCTGCGGCGAGGCCTCGGGTCTGCTGGCGGTGGGGGAGGCGACGCGGACGGTCGCCCGCGGCGCCGCCGACGCCGCGATTGCCGGCGGCGCAGAGAGCAAGCTCAACCCGATGGGGCTGCTGAGGCAGTGCCTGCTGGGGCGCCTCGCGACCACTGGCGACGGCGACCCGGGCGGCGCCTGCCGGCCTTTCGACAAGGCCGCCAACGGGACGGTCATCGGCGAGGGCGGAGGCCTGCTGATCCTGGAGGAGCACGACCGGGCCGCCGGTCGGTCGGCACGCATCTACGCGGAAGTGGCCGGGTTCGGCGCGGCCTGCGACCCGGAGGGAGTGGACTACACCAGGCCGACGGTGGGCGGGCTGGACCGGGCGATGGCCATGGCCATTGCCGACGCCGGAATCGAGCCGGACCAGATCGACCTTCTCATTCCGCAGGGCACGGGCGTTGCCGGGGAGGACGCCGCCGAGGCCAGTGCTGTCAGGGCGTCCCTTGGCCGCCGGGCCGAGAGCGTCCCGGTCTCGCCGCTGACCGGCGGATTCGGCGACCTCTTTGCCGGGGCCGGCGCCGTCAACCTTGCCCTCGCCGCCATGGCGACGCACACGCAGACCATTCCGCCGGCGGTGAACTTCGAGTCCCCGGCCGAGGGGTGCGAGCTGGCGATCGCACGCCAGGGGGTGAAGGCCCAGATAAACTACGCCCTCACGGGAGGCTTCGCCGTCGGCGGGCATAGCGCCGCGGTGGTGCTAAAGAGGTACGTCCCATGAGAAGGAGAGTCGTCGTAACCGGCATGGGATGCGTGACCCCGCTGGGCCACGACGTGGAGACCATGTGGGCGGCGCTGCTGGCCGGGAAAAGCGGCATCAGCAAGACCGAGCTGTTCGACTCCTCGACCTTTCCCTCGACCTTCTCCGCCCAGGTGAAGGGCTTTGAGCTGCCCGAGCCCCTTGCCGCGAGCGGCAAGCACGACCACGCGGGGCGGCACACCCGCTTCGCCCTGGCCGCCGCCGACCAGGCCTGGCAGGCCTCCGGGCTGGGGGCCTCGGACGCCTTAGACCCCGGCCGGACGGGAATCTACCTCGGCTCGGGTGAGGGAAGCCTGGACTTCGACAACTTCACCTCGCTGCTCATCGACGCCTGGTCGGACGAGGGGCGGCTGGACACCGTCCGCTGGGGCGAGCTGGCGTTCGAGCGGATGCACGTCGATCGCGAGCAGGAACAGGAGGCGAACATGGTGGTGGCGCACCTCGCCGCCCAGTTCGGCGTGCGCGGGCCGGCGTTCAACATCCTGACCGCCTGCGCCGCCAGCACTCAGGCAATCGGCGAAGCCACCATGATCATCCGCCACGGCGACGCCGACGCCATGATCTCCGGCGGGGCGCACAGCATGATCCACCCCTACGGGCTGACGGGGTTCAATCGCCTGACGGCCCTTTCGAGGCGCAACGACGACGTCGCCACCGCCTCGCGCCCGTTCGACCTGACCCGCGACGGGTTCGTCCTGGGCGAGGGCTCGAGCATTCTCATCCTGGAGGACCGGGAGTTCGCACTGGCGCGCGGGGCGAAGGTCCTGGCCGAGATCATCGGATTCGGCTCCAGCGCCGACGCCTTCCGCATCACCGACCAGGACTCGGCCGGGGAGGGCGCCTCGGCGGCGATGCGCGAGGCGCTGGCCGACGCCGCCCTGAGCCCCTCGGACATCGACTACGTCTCAGCCCACGGCACCGCCACCAAGCAGAACGACCAGGTGGAGACGCGAGCCCTCAAGGTCGTCTTCGGCGAGCTCGCCGGCAAGGTGCCCGTCTCCTCGGTAAAGAGCATGATCGGGCACCTCATCGCCGCCGCCGGCGCCACCGAGCTGATTACCTGCGTGTTGGCCATTCGCGACCAGGTCTTGCCGCCCACCACGAACCTCCACACGCCCGACCCGGACTGCGACCTCGACTACGTCCCGAACGCCCCGCGCAAGGCGAAGGTCCGGATCTGCATGAGCAACTCATTCGGCTTCGGCGGGCAGAACGACACGCTCATCATCACGGGCGCCCGGGAGGCCTGACCGACCGCCCCCGCGCCAAGCGGCTTGATTTCCCCGGCGAGTCGTGTATCATTTCCTGTCGATCCTCGCCGATATTCCCTCGGCCTTGCGACCGGGCCGCGAGGCCGTGTTAGGGCGACTCGATGGGCGATCTGCTCGCGACAACCCGGCAGGCGATGGCCCTGAGCTATTGGCTGGTGCACCACTGGGCGGCGCTGGCCATCGCTGTCACCTGCCTTAGCCTGCTGGTGTTCCTCGTGCTGCTGTTCGGCAAGTACGTTCGCATCTGCCTGAACATCTTCACCGACACCCACCCGCCGCTGTCCATGGGCCCGGTGGACTTCCAGCGCATCCAGGGCGAGGAGGTCCACTTCCGCAGCTTCGACGGGACGAGCCTGCGCGGGATGTGGGTGCGTACGGCCAACCGCAAGGCCGTCAAGGGGACGATCGTCTTCTGTCACGAGTTCAGCTCTGACATGTACAGTTGCGCCCGCTATGCCCGCCCGCTGATCGACGTGGGCTTCGACGTGTTCGCCTTCGATTTCCGCGGCCAGGGGGGCAGCTCCAGCCGGGCGAGGTATCGCCCCCTTCAATGGCCCTCTGACAAGGAGCTGGAGGACGTGCTGGGCGCGTGTGCGTTCGTGGAGGACGCCCTGGTGGCCGAGGGCAGGCCGGCGCGGATCGGCGTCTTCGGCATCAGCCGCGGCGCCGGCGCCGCCATCCTCGCCGCCAGCAGCGACCCCGACATCGCCTGCCTGGTATGCGACAGTGCCTTCAGCACCCGGGAGACCCTGGTCGCCCTGATGAAGCGCTGGGCCCACATCTTCGCCCGGGTCAAGCTCGTCCACGAGCACCACCCGGACACCTTGTGGTACTTCCTCCACTGGTGCATGATGCGCTTCGCTCAGCCGCGGCTGGGGCGGAGGTTCCCCTCCGTCCGCAAGGCCCTCCAGACGATGGTCGCGCGCCCCATCATGTTCATCCACGGGCAGAAGGACAGCTACATCCGCCCCGACCAGGCGGAGCTGCTCCACGACGTCGCCGACGAGCCCAAGTACCTCTGGATCGTCCCGGAGGCCAAGCACAACCAGTCCGTGGTCGTCGCCGCCAAGCCGTACTTCGCCAGGACCATCGCCTTCTTCAGCAAATATCTCGCCGGGGAGCCGGTGGCGGAGGCGGAGCTGGCCGGCGGCAAGGCCGGCACACACGTCGCCTGACCCCGCAGCCCGCCGCACGCCGGCTGGAAGTTCGCCGCCGAATCCGTATGCTGGTTGTGATTATGGGTTTGGCACGGACACTACTGCGCCCGGCGGCGTGGGCCGCCGGCAGGCACGCCTCTCGACAGGCGAAGGAATTCCTGGCCGCTCACCAGCGCACCCGGCAGGTGCAGGACCGGCTGCTGGAGAGGCTGCTGGCCGCCGGCGGCGCCAGCGCGTTCGGGCGAGATCACGGGCTGGGGCGCGTCCGGTCGTACGCGGACTTCGTCTCGGCCGTGCCCATCGGCGACTATGAGGCGCGCCGCCCTTACCTGCGGCGGGTGTACGAGGGCGACGCCCAGGCGCTGTTCGCTCCGGGCACCGAGGTGCTCATGTTCGCCATGACCTCCGGCACGACCGGGGCGCCCAAGCACATCCCGGTGACCAAGCGGTTCCTGGCCGACTACCGCCGCGGGTGGAACATCTTCGGCGTGCGGGTGCTTCGGGACCACCCCCGCGGCTGGCTGCGCCAAATCGTGACCATCGCCTCGTCGGCGAGGGAGAGCACCAGCCCGACGGGGCTGCCCTGCGGGGCGATCAGCGGCATGCTAAGCGAGACGCAGAAGTGGATCGTCCGCCGGATGTATCCCGTGCGCCGGGCCGCCGCCGAGATCGCCGAGCCGGCGGACAGGTACTACGCCGTCATGCGGTCGGCCATCGCCCGCGACGTGGGGCTGCTGACCACCGCCAACCCTTCCTCGGCCATCAAGCTGGCCCAGACGGCGCGGGACCACGCCGAGAGGCTCATCCGCGACGTGCGGGACGGCACGCTCAGTCCGCCGGGCGGAGGGCTGGGCGAGCTCTCGCGGGCCTTTCGCTTCCGCCGCGACCGCCCCGCCGCCCGCCGCCTCGAAGACATCCGCCGCCGAAGGGGCGAGCTGCTGCCCAGGGACTTCTGGGACCTGACCTGCCTGACGATGTGGACCGGCGGGACGGTCGCGCTGTACCTGCCGCAGGTCAGGGCCTTCTACGGCGACGTGCCCACCCGCGACGTGGGCCTGTTGGCCAGCGAGGGTCGGATGTCGGTCCCGCTGGCCGACGGGGCGCCGGCCGGAGTGGCGGAGATCACATCGAACTTCCTGGAGTTCGTGCCCGTCGAGCAGATCGACCGGG
>Ga0114922_10005498_pt1 | contig 11692 bp, 9 predicted proteins | sample AartaG_FD_100975 | JGI IMG/M metagenome (GOLD analysis project Ga0114922, IMG submission 100975) | Deep subsurface microbial communities from Aarhus Bay to uncover new lineages of life (NeLLi) - Aarhus_00045 metaG | ecosystem: Environmental > Aquatic > Marine > Oceanic > Sediment | place: Aarhus...
GCTGGGGAGCTACCGGAGTTGATGCTCCCGCTGCGAAAGCCCATGAGCTTTTTCCATGAAGTCCAAACATGATGCTCTTGTTGGAGGGCAGACTGTAAAGGGGATCGCGCACTGTGCAAGAGCCAAACATCAAAGTTGGGTTCGGAGTAGGACGTGGAGACCATGCTCTTGCTGTGGGAGCGGAGGCAGCCCGGCAGGCAGTGACCGGCTTGGATGGTCTTTCTCTTTCAGCCGTGCTGGTCTTCGCTTCGGTGCGCTATGACTTGGAGGCACTGCTACAGGGCATCCACAGCGTGACAGGCGAAGCGATCGTGCTGGAAGCTACCACCGCTGGTGAGATGTGCAGTGCTTCGCGGCAGGGGACTGTCTTGGTGGTCGCTCTGGCTTCTCCCCATCTGAGCGTGTGGGTCCGGGGTGGGCGAGCATATATGCAGAGCTTGGCAAAAGGCGGTCTGCCGGCGGTGGGCGCACTGTGATAGGGGGACTTGGCTACCATGCCCGGTTTATGCCTCTACGATCCTGTAGGTCGGGGTCGACCTCGATAACCAGCTTGTTACTCGATCGCGCGCTACCGGGACCAAAGCGACGACACCGTCCCTCATCCTGCCGGCGACAATCGCTCCACGTACACATAGTACGCGCCGATGGCGCCTCCTTTCCCGTCGCTCAGGTAGGTCTGCAGTAGCGTTTCGCCAGCATCCAGGTCAGCGACGAACTCGACGTATTTGTCGTCCTTGAAGATGGGCTTTTTCTGCTCGCGATCGCCCACCCGGATCCTGGCACGAGCCAACGGGATCGCCCGACCGCCGCCAAAGCCATGCTTGATGTCCCGGAAGGGAACCAGCTCTCCCGGGATGCCGTCGACGATCGCTCTGTCCTCTTCTCTCGGCCAACGACGCAGCTCGAAGCGGTAGCGTCCTGAGACGGCCACGTCGATCTCCCAGTAGCCGTTGCATTCTAGTCCCGCGCGAATCAATGACTGATTCCAGGCACACAGTACCGGGTCGTTGCGCCAGTCGTGTGTGGTCAGGCGAACGGTCGTGGCCTCTTCTGCGCCTATGGGGATCGGGATGGTGCCGTCGAACTGCTGCGAGACCACAGACCACCACTGCTCGTATCCCTGGCGCAGCTCGGCGACCACCTCCGGGTGCTCGGCGGCCATGTCGCGACGTTGTCCCGGATCGGCCAGGATGTCGTAAAGCTCTACACCGTTGATCAGCCGCCAGCGCTGGGTCATGGTCGAGCTTTTGCGCCACTTGATGGGATAGGCCACTCGCTGCGAATCGGTGACGACGACCCGATCTGGCCAGTCCTCAGCCTGACCGCGAAACAGGGGAACGAGGCTCACGCCGTCGAACTCGTGGTCGCCGGGGTCGATCCCACATAGTTCCAGCAAGGTCGGCACCACGTCCACGTTGGCCGTCAGTTGGGGGATGTCACGCCCGTAGTCCAGCCCGCCCGCTGGCCAGTAGAGGAAGAGCGGCACGCGATGCCCGCCTTCGTACTCAGAGCCCTTGATCCCCCTCATCCCGGCGTTGTAGCCCCTGACCACGAACTGGTTCTCGTCGAGGGTGGCCCCGCCGGACGTGCCGTTGTCGGTCATAAAGATCAGGATCGTGTTCTCTTCAAGTCCCCAGTCCCTGAGCCGCTGACGCAAGATGCCCAGGTTCTCGTCGATGCAGGTGATCATCCCGTAAAAGTTGGCCCGGTCCTGGTGCTCCACCTTGCGCACGTACGGGTCGCTGTAGCTCTCATCGACGATGTAGGGCCCGTGGGGGGCGTTGGTGGGGATGTAGCAGAGGAAAGGCCGGTCCCTGTTCCGGTCGATGAACTTGAGCGCTTCGTTGAACCAGATGTCGGTGCAGTATCCCTCAAAGGGCTTCCATTCGCCGTTCACGGCGTAGTGATCGTCGTTGTAGTTATTGCCCCAATAGTCGGGCGTCTGGCCAACCCCGCCGCCCCCATGGGCGATCACCTCCTGAAAGCCTCGGTCCTGAGGACGGTAAGGGTAGTTGTCGCCCAGGTGCCACTTGCCAAAGAGCCCCGTCACGTAGCCGTTTTCGGAGAAGGCGCTGGCCATGCTCCACTCGTCTTTTCGAAGCAAGGAGCGACCGCCGATGGTGTGCCAGACCCCCGTGCTGTTGTGATAGTGTCCGGTCATCAGCCCTGCCCGCGTTGGTGCGCAGGTCGGCCCAACGTGATAGTTGGACAAACGGAAGCTCACCCCGTGGAGTGCATCCATGTTCGGCGTCTGGATCACCGAGTTGCCGTGGCAACCGAGTTCCCCATGTCCTTGGTCATCCGTCACGATCAAGACGATATTCGGCTTCTCCATCTTGCTCATCCTTTCCAGGTACCTGGACAGAAGTTACTCTGCACGTGGATCTTGCCCATGCTATCCACGCGTCTGTCAGGAGATTTCCGAGCCAGGTACACAGAGTATAGTTCCTCACGGGCGATCCAGATGAGTCGAGTCGCAGCTTCGGTGCGTACCGATCCCTCACTTTACCCCGTGCACAACCCTCTCATCTTGCTCTTTAGCCATCGTCGACTGCGCAGAATGGCCTCGGGAGAGACGCGGTCGGGGTTCAGCTCCAGCACCATAGCCCCCTGATACTGGATCTCTTGCAGGATGCGCAACAGATCGGCAAAATCAACCGAACCCGTTCCGACCTCGATATGGTCGGGGCCTCCAGGCCTACAGTCGTGGACGTGCATATGCACCAACGTCTCGCCTAGAGAACGCACCAGTGCGCCGATCGTCCCACACGAACGGTAAGCTGGGCTATTTCCCAAACACACGTGGCCGACATCCAGATTCACCCCGAGATGAGGGCGGCGTGGACTCTTTACCCAGTCAAAGCCCTCAAAGTCCTCCAGTGTTTCGAACGCAATGACCACCCCGGCCTTTTCAGCCATCGCGTCCAGCCTGTCGAGCGCTTCCTGCCACCGGTCGCCATGCTCTTCCGGGACCCGGTTCGCTGCCCTGGGATGAACCGTGATGACGGAGGCTTCCACGTCGCCGGAGAACTCGATGATAGGGGTCAGCTGTCTGACGGCAGCAAATGGCTCTTGGGGGCTCAGCGCCGCCGCGAACGGAGCGTGGATCTCACACATCGAGAACTCGGCGAGTCGACCTCGCAGTCGCCGCCTTTCAGTGCGTCCCGTCACGGCCGGATCGACTCCGCGCCATTGGCCAGGGACACCGGGACTGGCGTGGAACGCGATCGCTTCAAAGCCAGCATCTCTGGCCCAGTCAAGCTGTGCGTCCAGGTCCAATATGTCCCCGATCCGCCACAGCATCACGCCTATGTCCCACGACATCGCATCTCCAGAAAGTCGTCCATCCCATTGTACGGAGTTTGCCGGGTTCTACTCTATCCGATGACACGCAACCCGATGCCCGGGACTGATCTCTTCCAGCGCAGGATTTGCCTCGTGGCATACACTCATAGCCAGCCGGCAGCGCGGCGCGAAATAGCATCCAGGTGGTGGATTGATCGGGCTCGGTACCTCTCCCTCTAGCTGGATCCGCTGCACTCCGGTCGTCTCCCAGCGCGGCTTGGGCACGGCTGACAACAAGGCTTGCGTGTATGGATGCAGGGGATTCTCAAACAGCGCCTCAGTTGGCGCGATCTCGACGATCCGCCCCAGGTACATCACCGCCACATCGTCGCTGACGTACCGCACCACCCGCAGGTCGTGAGAGATAAACAGATACGTCAGGCTCAGGCGATCGCGCAGTCTACGAAGGAGGTTGATCACCTGTGCCTGGATCGAGACGTCAAGCGAGGAGATTGGCTCATCGGCCACCACGAGGATGGGCTCGGTCGCTAGCGCTCTTGCGATCCCTATGCGTTGTCGCTGTCCCCCGCTGAGCTCGTGCGGGTAGCGGTTCTCGTAAAAGGGATCCAAGCCTACCAACTGGAGCAACTCGGCCACTCGCTCGCGGCGTTCGCGATCGCCAGTCATGCCGGTGATCAGCAAGGGTTCGCCGATCGTGTATCCGATGGAGCGGCGGGGATCTAGAGAAGCATATGGGTCCTGGAAGATGATCTGCGCCTTTGGTCGTATCTCACGCAACTCTGTAGCTTTCAGTTGACAGAGGTCACGTCTCTCGAAAAAGACCTGCCCTGCGGTCGGAGGATACAACTGGAGTATGGATCGCGCCACCGTTGACTTGCCGCAACCCGACTCCCCGACGAGGCCCAAGGTTTCCCCACGGCGGATGTCGAAATCAACGCCATCCACGGCCTTGATCTGGGCCCGTCCTTGCCAGGGCCAAAAGCCGAGACGAGGTCCCGGGAAATACTTTTTGAGTCCACGTACGCTCACCAGAACGTCGTTTTGCGCTTCGGATTCCATTCCTACGCCTGCCTCCCGCGCGCTCATTCGTCCATATGCCAGCACGCCGCCTCGTGGTCCGTTCCCACGCTCTGCAAGGTCGGCGTCTGTTCGCGACACAGCTCTGTCTGTCGCAGACAGCGCGGCCAGAACAGACACCCGGGCGGCGGCTCGATCAGATCGGGCGGCATTCCCGGTATAGCGCGCAGCGGTTTGCCCTTATCGCGCTCCAGCTCCAACGTGGAACTCAGCAAGCCGACCGTATAAGGATGCTTGGCTCGCACGAACACTTCTTCTGTCGGCCCGCTCTCCACCCTCCGGCCAGCGTACATCACTACGACCCGGTCGCACGTCTCGGCCACGACACCTACGTCGTGGGTGATCAGGATCACCCCTGCGCCTGTCTCATCGCGCAAGCTGAGCATCAGGTCCAGTATCTGCCGCTGGATGGTGACATCCAACGCCGTCGTCGGCTCATCGGCCAGGAGCAGCTTGGGCCCGCAAGAGAGGGCAATAGCGATCATCACCCGCTGCCGCATGCCCCCTGAGAACTCGTGCGGGTACGCGTCCAACCGTTCTGACGGCGCGGGGATGCCCACCCTGGCCAAAAGCTCTATGGTTCGCCCTCGCGCTTCTGAGGCCGACATCCCCATATGTGCTTGCAGCGGCTCCATAAGCTGCTTGCCCACTTTCATCGTCGGGTCCAGCGCCGCCAGCGCGTCCTGAAAGATCATCGCCACTGTGGGACCGCGCAAACCACGCATCTCGCGATCGCTGAGCGGCACGATGTCCTGACCGTCGAGGAGGATCTGCCCACCCACGATGCGGCCCGGGACCGGAACCAGGCGCATGATCGAGAGTGCCGCCGTAGACTTGCCGCAGCCCGACTCGCCCACGAGGCCGACCATTTCGCCCGCTGCCACATCAAGCGACAGACCGTCCACGGCGGACACGACGCCATCCTGGGTGTAGAACCGCGTCTGCAGATCCTGGATTTGCAGTACGTCGTCGTTCATTTTCGGGCCATCCGCAGAGTACACGACGTTTGCCATCAGGCGACCTCCCCCTGAGTTTCTCAGCGTTCCCTGACCCGTGGGTTCAGGGCATCGTTCAAGGCATCGCCTACGAAAACAAAGGACATGATGATAATGGCCAGCGTCAAGCCCGGCATTGCTACCAGATGTGGATCCGACCGCCAGGTTGCCGTCCCGTCAAAAATCATCTTGCCCAGACTCGCACCGGGCGGACGTATGCCGATCCCCAAGAAGCTCAGCGAAGATTCAGCGAGCATAGCCCGGCCAAAACCAGTCGACATTTGTACGATCACCTGACCCAACACGTTGGGCACCAGGTGTCGCGTCGTGACCCACCACGGCGAGGCGCCGATCGCCCTTTGCGCCTCGATGAATTCCTTCTCCCGCAGCGAGAGTACCTGTCCGCGCACCAGCCGCCCCAGGCCCGCCCACCAGACAAAGGAAAGACAACCGAACATCACAAGGTAGTCAAGCGCGACCGGGTCCTGCAACCAGTTCCAGTGGGTTGATTCGTAGATCTGCCTGGCGACGCGGCGGATAGTGGGTCGCGTGAGCACGTTGATGAATGCTGCCAGCCACAACGTCGGAAAGTTGAGCAACCCGTCCATGACCCACACGACGATGGCATCCACCCACCGACCGATCAAGGCGCCCATCGCGCCGACCAAGACGCCGACCACTGCCGTCGTGAAGGTGACAATGACCGCTACAAGAACGGCCGTCCGAATGCCCATGAGCACCCGGCTGAGCAAATCGCGTCCCACGGCATCCGTGCCCATGAGATGAGCTGCACTGGGCGGCTCTCGCAGATGGTCCCAGTCTTGCTCGAGATGATCGTACGGAGCAACCCAGGGAGCCAGTATGGCGATCAGTATAACAAGGCAGGCCACGACCAGCCCGGCCATCCCAGCCTTGTTGCGGGCAAACGTACGAGCCGTGTCTCCCCAAAGGCTGCGCGGCTTGGCCGTCCTCCAAGGCGTTGTCAGCTCCCCTGTTAAGGTAGTCGGTGTCGACTCGGCCAATGATCCTCTCCTTTCGACCTATTGTCCCACCCTGACGCGAGGATCGAGCACCCCGTACATGAAATCAACGACGAGGTTGGCAACCATGACGATCATCGCGCTGACCAACGTTGTCGCTGCCGTGGTCTGAATGTCCCCTCCCTGGAAAGCCCGGACCGCCATATCCCCGAATCCCCGCAGGTTGAAAACGATCTCGATAAAGATCGAACCGCTGAGCACGCGGGCTGTTGACAACCCTAACACCGTCAAGACAGGCGTCATCGCGTTTTTGATCACGTGTTTGCCAATGACGCTCCACTCTGACAATCCCTTGGCTCGCGCAGCGCGCACGTATTCCTGGGATAGAACGTCCACGACCGAAGCGCGCGTGTAACGCACCACTCCAAGGAGAGGACCGGCAGCCAGACAGGCTGCCGGGAGCAGCGTCTCTTTGCTAAAGAGGCCGTGCCAGCCAAAGCCAACGGTCGGCAGAATGCGCAGCTCGATGACCAGCAAGTACAGAGCTACGGGAACCAGCACGAAGGCTGGCGTAGACGATAGAACTGTTGAAGTGCCGACGATCAGATGGTCCAGGACGTTGTTGCGGCCAATGGCGGCCAGCACGCCCAGGGGAATGCCAACGGCAGCTACGATGACCATAGCCGCCGCCCCCAACTGCATCGAGATCGGAAGGGAAACAGCCATCATGCGCCCGATTTTGGGGGTCCCGGGGAGGATGTAGGAAACGCCGAAATCCCCTCGCACGGCGTCTCCCAGAAAGCGAGTGAAGCGTTTAAGTACAGGTTCATCCATGTGTAGTTGCTGGCGCAGGGAATTATAGATCTCGGGGTCAAACATGTTGTCGTTCATCTGCAGGGTCAGGTGCATCGCCAGATCGCCGGCGCCGTATTGACCCAGGATGAATACAAAGGCGACTACCACGATCAGCACCGACAGCATGGTGGCAACACGGCGAATCAAGTAGCGTAGCATGGGGAAAAGCTCCTCTTCTTACTCCTCGTCCCCGTCCCCGTCAGTGAGAGTGCGGAGGAACGAGAGCAAAACGCAAACGTTTCCTCCGCACTCTATCACATGGGCTGATCGGCGATCTATTGAACCATCGTGCCAAGCTCTCTAGTGCTGAGCGATCCAGCACTTCTCAAAGTTGATCGGGACGTTAAAGCCGCCGGGGAACAACTCTAGTTCCTTCACCCAAGGCGCGACCAACTGGTACTCGATGGCAAGGGCCATGTCCAAAGACTCTACGTCGTCGTTCCACTTTTGCCCGAACTGGCGTACGTATTCGCATTGCTTGGCCATGTCCGTTTCCGCTATCGCCTTGTCTATCAACTCCCTCAGCTCGGGGTTCTCGGCCACCGAGATAGTAGGATGTCGTTCGTCCTTCAGTGGCGGGCCGGAATAGGGAACGATCTTGGACTGGTTGATCATGTTGGCCAGCGTGCCCAGCAGATATGCCGCGTGCGGCGTCTGACCGTTCCACCAGAGATGCATCGGGAACGGTGGGTTCAGCCAGTCGGCGAGCTGTTCGGTGTGGATGATGATGTTGGTCATGCCCAGATTGTCCTCCAGCATCTTTTGTACAGCTTCCATGCGGGGCACGATCTCGGCATTTGCGGCGTACATGTGGATCTCCATGTCCAGGACATCCGGCCAATACTCGGACTGCTCCAGCTCCTGCTTCGCCTGCGCCGGGTCAAAGGGCAGCATGGTGACCTTGGCCGTTTCCTCCTGACAGTGCGGGACGGCTGGGTTGCGGTGCATATTGAGCGGCTGCCACAGGGGCAGCGGCGCGCCCGCGTTGAGGATGTTGATCAGCGCCTCCCGGTCTATGGCCAGCGAGAAGGCGCGTCGCACGTGCATGTCGTCCAAAGGCTGGTTGGGCGTGATCCAGATCTGGTTGATGCCCCAGCTTGGGGCTTCGATCAGGCAGCTTTCCAGGTATGGATCGCTGAGCGCTTGACGTGCCGTTTGACCTCCAAATCGCTGCTGCACCAAGTCCAGTTCCTTGTTGGCGAACGCGGTCAAGATCGTGTTCCAATCGCTACTGACAAAGAGACAGGTTATTCTCTGGATGATCGGTTTGGGGCCCCAGTAGTGCTCATTGGGCTCCATAACAAAGCTCTCGCCTGGAACCACCTTGGTGATCTTGTACTGTCCAGAGGCATGAGAGTAGGAGGGCCAGTAGTCAAGGAGATCGTACTCCGTCTCTTTGCCGGCCAGCACGTCATCGGGCTTGAATACCGCGAACCCTCCTATGAGGCGTTGGAGGAAATTCGTCGTCGGTCCCTCAAGGGTGAATTGAACGGTGAAATCATCCATCGCTTCGACGCCTTCGACGGGATACGAGCCGAACTCGTCCGGCTCAATGTCTTGAGAGTTGTTCTTTACCTCAAAGAATCCCACCAAGTCGGCAAAGTATCGCGAGCCATGGCCCCAGTTTCCCCGATAGCCGCTGAGCTTGGGATGCATCAGCATGGCATAGTGGCCGACATCCCACACCACGTCGTGGGCGGTGATGGTCGTCCCATCCGAGTACTTGCCGTCCTGGCGCAGGTAGAACGTGTAGACCTTGCCGTCGTCGCTGACCTCCCAGGACGTGGCCAGGCCCTTTTCCGCGACCGGATTGGCCTGCGCATCGTAACCGACCAGCGGGGCCCACAGGAGAGCGTGCACGGACGATTCGCCGCGGAACGGAGGAGACAGGAGCGCGATGTCCTCAAAGAACGACTCCTTCACCCGCAGTTCCTGGACCTCGGACATTTTCTCTTCCGGAGCGGCCTCCACTTCCTTCTCGACGACGACCGTCTCCTTGACAATCTTTTCCACCACTTTGGTCTCGATGACGGTCTCGACGACGGGCGTCCCGGCGACGATCTTGGTCACCTCTTTTTCGACCTCGACGATCTGGGTGACCGGCTTTTCGACCTCTTTCTCTACGATGACGGTCTTGGGCTGACAGGCAGCGACAGCCGTTCCTGCCGCCAAGGTACCCAGACCCCGCAGAAAGCGACGGCGTGAGATCTTTTTTCCCATTTCAGATTCCTCCCTTTCTACCTCAGGCACGCACAGACCTTATGTCTATGCGTTCTCGATCGAGTTCGCTGATGCTCAGTTTCCGGGCACCTCCTTCCTGGCGTGAGGTCCCTCAGACAGACCTCAAAGCCTGCTTCCTGTAGGCAAGACGGTCAGCCTGGGGATTGCGGGGCGAGTTGTCGCGTGAACGTGGTCGCGCTCAGACGCACTACCGATCCAGATCGAGCCTGGCCGCATTCTGCCCCACTTGTCCCTGTCGCCACGTCTATACCGGATGTGCGGGCTATCTGGACGTGGGCGTGGACTTCACCCCAGAGTTTGGTGAGCTCTTTGCTGCCTGCAGTCTCGACGATGAGGGAGTGAAAGCTATGGCCGAGCTCCGCATAGCTGTGATAGATCGGGGCGCGATCCTCCACTCTGGTGATGCGGAGCATCGCCTTGACGATCCGTGCAAGCTGCTCAAGCTGCGCCTCGGTCATACACTGGACGCTATGCGTGACAGCGTAGACCTCAAGGACTTGGCGCAGGCTGAACGCATCGTCAATCGCTTCAGGAGTAGGGGTTGTGACATACGTGCCCCGAAGGGGCACGATCTCAACCAGACCCTCTGTTGCCAGCCTGTCCAGGGCAGCCTTGAGAGGCGTACGGCTGATCCCAAGCTGATTCTCGATTGAGGGAAGATCGAGCCGCTCTCCACAAGCGAACTGTCGACTGAAGATGCGGTCCCGTAGAACCCGGTATGCTTCCTCGGCGAGGTTCGCGCGCGCTAGGTTAGGGAGGGTAGTCTTGTCATCCATGCCGATGCCTGCACGAACACAAGCCCAAAGGTAGACAGAACCTAGAGAGTAACAGCTGAAGTGTTACGTTTCGCATGATACTATAGCCTCTGGCATCTGTCAAGCGGTTTTTCGAGCTCACGACTGCTGCTGCACGGTCCGCTATGGGCTGCGTACAGGGCCCCAGGCGTTCCGCGACGCGGTGGTGCGCCTGCCGGGGCTGACGGTGTGGGTGGGGGGGGACCGGCTGTGGGGAGTGCTTGTCTGTCTGCGATGCAGGGGCGGTTGTGCTGCACGACGGGAGAGTGTCGGTCGATGAGCGCCAGTGCAAGGGATGCGGGCGCTGTGCAGCGGCCTGCCCGGCGGGGGCGATCGAAGTGCGGGTGGCGGATGAGGCGGAGGTGCTGGGCGGGCTGTACGCGCGGATCGTGCGGCGGACGGAGACTGGGCTGAGAGGTGCCCGTCACGGCAACCAAAGGTTGTATGAAGTGACGGGCACCTGGGGTGCAGAGGGCCGTCAGTCGACGACGCGGAGGGTGACCTCGGCCTCTACCAGGCCGTCGGCCTGGGCGCGGAGGCGGATCGTCCCCGGCGCGCCGTTCGAGCGGACGACGACCAGGCAGCGGCCGCCGTAGGCGCGGCGCGCGTGGCCGCGGTAGGGCTCCTCGCTGACCGGGTTCCCGTTGCCGACGGCGGCGATGGTCCCCACGCCCTGGACGGTGAAAAAGAGCTCGTGACCGGCGTTCGGGTGGAGGCGGCCCTCGCCGTCGACCACCTCGACGGTGACGTAGCTCAGGTCGCCCGCCCTGGCCTGCAGTTCGTCCCGGTCGGGGGTCAGCCGGATGCCGGCCGGTGCGCCGACGGTATCCAGCTCGCACGCGGCGATCTGCGCCTCGCCCTCGTAGCCCACCGCGCGCAGCGTGCCGGCCTCGTAGGGCACCTCGAATGCCGCGGTGAACCGCTCCTCGCGACCTGTGGGCTGGACGCCCAGTGACTGCCCGTTCGAGAACAGCTCGACGCGCTCGCAGGCGGAATAGACATCCACAGTGAACGTCTCTCCCTCGTGGCCGGGCCAGGTCCAGTTCGCGGCGACGAGGGGCCAGCCCCAGTAGGTGATCGTTGGCTCGTGGTCCTCGGGGAGCGGCTCGTGGACGGCGATGTAGAGCTTGCTCCCCGTGCCCCACAATACGTCGCGGTAGTAGGACTGGGGCCGCTTGGTGCCACAGAGGTCGAGGTCGCCGCAGTTGGCCTGGTGCCAGGGATAGGCGCCCAGGAAGCCACCCTGCTCGCCCTGAAAGTGGACGCGGCCGATGCCGGCCTCACCCAGGTAGTCGAGCGAGGTCCAGACGAAATCGCCGATCACGTAGGGCAGGTCGAGGACGCCCGTCCAGTGCTCGAACGCCTCGCGCGGCGTGGACTCGGAGCCGTACATGATCCGATCCGGGTGCCGCTCGTGGTCGGGACGATACTGGCGCTCCTGGTA
>Ga0114922_10005499_pt1 | contig 11692 bp, 6 predicted proteins | sample AartaG_FD_100975 | JGI IMG/M metagenome (GOLD analysis project Ga0114922, IMG submission 100975) | Deep subsurface microbial communities from Aarhus Bay to uncover new lineages of life (NeLLi) - Aarhus_00045 metaG | ecosystem: Environmental > Aquatic > Marine > Oceanic > Sediment | place: Aarhus...
AATTTCAGTGTCCACAGTATCACCGCCTATAAACATGATATGCGAGTTCCATCAATTTTTGTGCTATTTCATTCCTCTTGTTAACTAATCCTTTATCATAAGATGTTTGGTATGGTCCACTTTTTTCTTTAATAGGAGAAGGCAAAGGTGCTTCTTTACTAACGCTACTTACTGAAGCGAGTAAACGAGAAATAAGAAAGCTTCTCAATCGCTTTTGCTTTGTATAGTTCTCCCAGAAGTCTACTAATTTTGTCTCTCTCTTTATAATTTCGATAGCATCTTTGGTCAAACTAACCAGGGAATATATATCCTTGTTTTCAAGTTTTTCTATCGGGGTTTTTCCGTATATTTCATTTTTCAGTAGCCCAAAGAAGGGCATTTCTTTTTTGGGATTAAAACCAAAAGTCTCCTCCTCTTCTCTACCTTTCTTCAGCTCTTCTATGATTTTAGCATATTCCAGGGCAAGAATATCCCAGTTTTCTTTATATTGCTCAAGTATTTGGTTTAATATATCAGAAAAGCGTTCATAAAACTCCGGGTCCGTGTCGTAGTGTTTCTCTATGTGCTCTATGATTGCATATTTAAGTTCTTCCGCTCGTGCCCTGCCGGACTGCTTTCTTTTTACACCTGTGAGAAACTTGTCAGAAAACAAAGGAAATGGATATATCTTTGGGTTCACACCGTTTGAAATGAGATATTGCTCAACAATTTCTCTTATTTTTCTGCTTGCATCCTTAATACTGAGTTTATCATCTCGGTACCTATTTCTTGCGGATTGCTTGATAAAAGTAATGATTTTGAGGTCAGTAACATACTTTAATGCTTCGGGATCGGGGAGGACTTTATCCATTACTCTGTTAAATCTCCGGACCAGCGCGATAAACTCGTTCCTTGTCTCTTCATCAACGAGAAGGTCAACACACGCCTCAATATCCTCTCGCCAGTTGTCAATGCCATATGCCTTAAAGAAGTCGCTTATGAGATTGTGTATAAACGTTAACTCATCAATGCTTTTTGATTTATCTACGATGACCTGCGTGATCTCTTCAATATCATCATTCGCATATATTGAAAGCGCCTGTTTTAAATGCTTCAAGACTCCAACATAATCCACAACAAAGCCACAGCTTTTGTTCTTGTAAACCCTGTTCACTCTGGCAATTGCCTGCAATAGCGTATGTTCCTTTAAGACATTGTCTAGATACATTACCTGCTCAATTTTCGCATCGAAACCTGTTATGAGCATGCTTTGAACCACAAGTATGCCAACATCTCCTTTAATTCCGCTTTCAGCCGTCTTGTCAAAAGGGAGTTTAAAACTGCTGATTATCGTGTCGTGTATGTTGGAGTCGGTATAAGGATGATATTCGGACGTATCGTTCGGAGTCCCGGAAATCACCACTCCGACATTTAATTTCCCCAGTTGCACAATATCAATATTATTCTGATTGTCATTTTTTAATTGCTTAATCTTTTCTGCTAATGCCACTTCAAGCGCTTTTTTGTACCTGATTGCAGCAAGCCTTGAGACCGCAACAACCTGCGCCTTAAAACCGTTGGGAAATACATGCATGACATAATGATCTATCATATCTTTTGCTTTGTCCCTTATCACATTCTCGTCTTCAAGATACGCCCGCCAAGTGTATCTGCCCATAATCGTTACTTTCTGCTCGCTGTCCAACGCGGAAAAAACATCTTCAAATCTTTTGTTTGCCGCTTCCTCATCTGATATTTCTGCGCTGTGTGTTCTACCCTCATAAATAATCTCAACAGTGACTCCATCCTCAACTGATTGCCGGATGCCGTATTTGTCGATATAGTAGCCAAAGGTTTTCTCGGTCTTTTCTATTGGTGTGCCGGTGAATGCGATTCTTACGGCATTTGGCAGTGCATTCTTCAGATTTGCACCCATGAACTTATATTGTGTTCGGTGTGCCTCGTCAATCATGATGAGAATTTTGGGTGATTCGTTAAGCAGAGGGAACGCTATGTTTAGCTCTCGTTCCTGGAATTTGTGTATCATGCCCATGACCAGGTCAGGAGTATCAGTTCTCAAGAGGCTCTGGAGTTTGTTTATCGTTCGTGCAAGGTTTACGGTGTATCCCACACCTTTTGATGTATCTCTGAGCTGCTTTTCCAGGTCTTTTCTGTCTGTGACAAACAGAACCTTATATTTAGAAAGTTCCGGGTCGTGATACATCGCCCTTACGGTAAACATCATGGTGAGGGATTTCCCAGAGCCCTGGGTGTGCCATACAATTCCGCCTCGTTCTTCCGCCGTTTTGCCTTCCTTTATCCCTTTTACTATCTTCTTGACTGCTCGGAATTGCTGGTATCTCGCTACTATTTTGATTACGTTTCCTTTAGAACCTTCTTTGAAAAGTGTAAATGTATGGAGTAACTCCAGAAGATTCTCTTTTGTTTGCATGCCCTGGATAAGAATCTGCTGGCTCGTTATATTTCTATCCGGGCTTATATCTGATAAGCTGTAAGGATACGGATCCTTCCATTCCACAAAATCTTCGCTTTCGCTTGTGATGGATCCGTGCTTTGCCACCTGATTGGACGTTGCGATTGTGAACAGGTTAAACCAGAAGAGCTTTTCATTTCCTTCTTTTACGCCTCTTCTGTTTGAGTATCGCATAAGTTGTGTAATTGCCTCTGTTATCGGATCTGTGATAGTCGGTGATTTGCATTCAATAACAATTAGGGGCAAGCCGTTTACAAAGAGGACGATGTCAGGGACGATGTGCTTCTCAGTGCCGGGGATGTTCACCCGAAACTGAGAGATGGCAATAAAGGTGTTGTTTTCTGGTGTTTCAAAGTCTATAAATCTTACAGTCGGGCTTTTATCTCCAGTATCTCGGTTTTCCGATACCGATGTGTTTTCAAGAAGTAGATCATGGATTTCCCTGTTCGCTTCTAACATTGAGTTTGCTGTTGGTGTTGTGATCCTTCTCACAACTTCATTTATCTGGTCTTCTTCAATCCATGTATTGATGTTTTTGATGGCTCTTTTAAGTTCGTCTTCTAGGATTACTTCTCTGAAACTGTCCCTGAATGTTATCTGTGCACCGTAAGCAGGTTCTTCGCCGGTCTTAAATCCTGTTAGTTCTTTTGTGTCTTCGGGGTCGGCTTTATTCTGCCGGTATATCTTCCAGCCTAATCGCTGGAGCTGTGCAAGGAACGGGTTTTCTACATAATGCTCCTCATCAAGCTTGCTGTACATTTTCAGCACCTCCTTCAATCAAATATTTAACTCTTACTTTTCCCGTCAATAAATCATCCATAAGCCCCTGTTTTATTCGTTCAACTTTCTCTTTATATTTTTGTTCCTTTTCAATGGCGTTGTCAATTGACTCCAAAATCTCGGCGATTTTGCGCTGTTCGGAGAGAGAGGATGGAACAGAAATTATAAATTCAGATACTATTTTTTTGTTCAAATTCTTTTGAGTGGTTTGTATTGTATATTTTTCATAATTACTCTTATTAAATTTAAGGAGATAATAGACGAATTCTAAATCATAAACTTCTTTTAAAATTATTCCTAATATTGCTTGGTTCGTAGCAACGTTTATTTTGTTAATTACAACTTCACCTAATGAAGCATACATGCTTAAAAGAATTGAATTTTTGGGAACTATCCACGCAGATGATTTTTTTAATCCTTTTTCTGTAATCGTTTCATTCGTAGAATCTAGGTACTTGTTTTTAGTCAGGTCTTCTATCAATGCAAAAGGAATATCTCCATCCCAATAATCTAATATATCTCTAGAGGGAGTCCCTCCTGATTTTAACTTTTTAGCTACTCCCCCCAACTCCACAACCACCCACTCCTCTGGTATCCTGCCGAGCGGAGAGTCCTTAAATTTGTGCTTCTTCTCATCTCTCAACACATAATTCATAACTCCTAACTCATCATTCTCCACAACGCCTCTGGTCAGTAAATCCTGCATCATGCCCTGCTTTATGCGTTTGTATTTCTCTATTATGGTATCGGTCCTTTCTATGGCGTTGTCAACGGTCCCAAGAATCTCGGCGATTTTGTGTTGTTCGGGAAGAGAAATGGGAATACGGATAAAAATTTGTGATACTAACTCTTTATTTAAGTTCTTTTGAGTGGTTTGTATCGTGTATTTTTCATAATTTCGTTTATTAAATCTGAGGATATAATACATAAACTCTAAATTGTAATCTTTCTTTAGTATTATCCCTAATATTGCCTGATTTGTTGCAACATCTATTTTGTTTATTACAACTTCACCTAAGGAAGCGTACATGCTTAAAAGAATAGAGTACTTAGGTACTATCCAAGCAGAGGAATTTTTTAAACCTTTTTCTGATATAGTTTCGTTTGTAGAAATAAGATACTTATTTGTTTTAGTCATGTCTTCTATTAATACAAAAGGTACATTGCCCCCCCAAAATTCTAAAACATCTCTTGATGGTGTCCCTCCAGATTTTAAGCTATGAGCAACTTCCCCCAGCTTTAGCCTTCTCCACCCCTCAGGCACTTCCACACCTTCAATCATTTTCATTCCCCACTTGTGAGCTCATTATGAGCCTTTTGTGAAGCAAAGATATAATAGGTGCCCACCGATTTTTTCATCGTTCCCTGTAAAATAAAACTCATAACTCATAACCCCTAACTCATAACTCCCCAAAGTACCGCAGCTTTGTTAAATGCTCATCCAGCTCCCGGACTTCCGCGTCCCTTTCTTCTTTCAAGAGCACAAGCGGCACCCGGTATTTATCCCATAGCTTTTCAAAGATATTTACCCGTACCTTCTTTTCAGTATTCAGATATTTCTCAAGCTGCTTTTTTATTTGTAGGTAAAACATCTCAAGAAGCAACTCCTTCGCCTCTTCCACTGTCAAGTCCTCTCTTTTTCCTTTTATCCTGTCTTCAATCGTCTTTTCTTTATCCTTCAATGCCTTCCTCAGTTTCTTCAGAGCCTTCTCCCTGCCTTCTATCGCTCCAATCAAACCCTCCCACTTCGATGCCTCATCTAAAGCGGATTCCTGCCAGCTCGCTCGCAGGTCTTTTACCAACTCCTTCAGATATTTCTTAACCTTATTTGCTGTTTTCTGCCCTTCCTCATCGTCCCATTCCTCAACTTCATCCAGCAGTTCATTAACTTCTCCTTCCGTCTCTGCAACTTTGCTTTCTAACCCCTCAATCTCCTCCACGTCTCTGCCAAAGAACCTCTCCTTTACCATCTCATCGTCAATCAGGTTTTTACTCCAGCCGGTTGAGACTATTGTTTTAAAATCATACCTCAAGTCCTCCCACCAGTTAACAAAAATACCCGCTATTTTGAATTCGTCAAGAACACCGGGCGACAAAAGCTTCTCTTTCAATTTAGCAATCGCCTTATTTCTGAATTCCCACAACCGATTATCACCGCAAAACCCTTCAATGTCTGGTCTTATCTCATTCCACCACTCGTCTAAACCATCAAGATGTTTTGATACCGTATTTTTCACGCCATCAAATGCGTCAATAATCGCTTTTATCTGGTTTTTATCTTTTAACTCTTCTCTAAACCGCAAATATTTCCCATCTTCTTCTATCAAAAGCAGTTCAGGGCTGAGCTTGAACTTTTGAAGATGGTTCTTGTAAAGCGCAACCTCTCTTTTTGGAATCCCGCCAGCAAGATGCGCGTGAATATCCTCAATTTCGGGCTCCGGCGAGTTGTCCACATACCGCCTTACATTCAAGTTAAAATCGTTATCTCTTATTTCTGTAATATCCACGAGCCTTGAATACTTTGGAATCTCCTTTTTGGCATCAAATACAGTAACAATCTTTTCAATATCCTCAGGTCGCAGATAATTCTGGTTCCTGCCCTCGCCATACTCCCTGTCAGCATTTATAAACAAAATCTTATTCTTCAGGTCTTCGTGCTTAATTTTATTGATAACAACAACGCAAGCGGGGATGCCGGTGTTATAGAAAAGCTTTTGCGGTAAGCCAATAATAGCCTCAATGATGTCGTCTTCCACAATCCCTGCTCTGATAATTTTCTCCTGCCCGCCTCTAAAAAGGACCCCGTGAGGCATAATGGTTGCCATCACACCGTCACTGTTTAAACAGGCAACCATGTGCTGTAAGAACATAAAATCGGCTTTTTTCCCGGTCTCTGGCGTAAATCCATATTTGAATCTCTGTGCAAATTCCATGTTCGCACGGCTGTAATTCTGAGAAAACGGAGGATTGGCCAAAACTCTATTAAAATGCTTTATGTACCCATTTTCAATAAACACCGGATTTGTAATAGTGTCATCGTTTTCTATATGTGCATCAGGAATGTTATGCAGTATCATGTTCATCTTACATATTGACCAGGTTACGCCATTGATCTCCTGCCCATAAAGAGCCATATTTCTTGAATTCCGCCCCTGCTCTTCCACATACTGCTGCGATTGGATAAGAAAGCCACCAGAACCGACTGTGGGGTCATACACCGTCATAGCTTCCCGCGGCTTGATTATACTCACGAGCAGTCTTGTAACCTGCGGAGGTGTGTAAAACTCGCCTCCTTTTTTGCCCGCTGAGTCGGCAAACTGTTTTATAAGGTATTCATAAGCAGCCCCTAACAAATCAGGGAACTCAAAATCCTCGTTTGTTAACCGGTATTTGTTAAAATGGTGTATCAAATCAATGAGCTGCTGATCTTTTAATCTGGTTTTTCCCTTGACTGCATTGAAATCTATATGTTTTAGTACCCCGTCCAGCTCCGGATTTGCTTCTTCCAGTGCTGCAAGGGCTTTATTCAATTGGTTGCCCACATCTTCCTTTAAATTTAGGATGGTTTTTCCTCTCGCTCGTTCAGGAACAAAAAAGCTATCACCGTATAAATTGGGGTCCTCTATCAGTGTACTTATTTGTTCATCTGAATAGCCCTGTGCTTTTAAGTCAGTTATAATTTTCTGCTCTTCAATTTGGAAAACGTCAGAAACACGCTTTAAAAAGAGCATGCCAAATATGTATTCTTTGTATTCGGATGCGTCCATCTTGCCTCTTAAAATATCTGCTGCTTTGAACAAATGCGTTTCAAGTTGTCTTAAAGTTATTTTTTCGCTGTTCATAGTATCTTTTTCTCCTTTAGATGTTGAGCTATCTTCTCTATAAACTTCTCTCCATTCTCAAGTATTTCTTCAGCCTCCCGCTTGGCTATCACGAATGTGTATTCGTAATCTCCTATCTGCCTTTTCTCAAACGTTTTATTTAGTTCTCTACCCATTCCTTTTGGGGAAATGCTAGTTTTGACAAATTATTTCTTTCACGCAGGCACTCCTTCTCTTCGCACATTTATCTTCAACTTACTTTCATACAAATTTTCAACTTCCTCTCGGGATTCCTTGAGTATATCTCTTATTCTCATTTCTTCTCTTTGATATTATTGTCACAGGACCAATATATTCTTTTCATTTGCATGTCGCTTAACGGTTTCGGTGTATGCGAAGTTCCGCCGAAGGCGGAATTTTGGTGAGTGAAACGAACCGCATACACCGTGTTATACGCTCCAAGCGTAGCGAGGACGAGGAGCGAAGCGACGAAGTGTCGTGAGCAAAAGGCCCGTTTTTCTATTTACCTTTGTCGCTAAATACGTCATTTGCTTTTGAAATATTAAGATCAATATTTGAAAAAAAGTAATTATCCCTATCTGGTTCAATTATTACTTCCTTTACATTCATGGTAGAAACATATTGGTGCACTTTTTTAAAGTCATATTTATAGAAATCGATGTTAGATAACGATTTTAACAAATCCTGTTGATCGACTATTTTCCAATTTGTTTTAATCTTAAACATTCTCATCAGATCATTTATTTCCTCTTTTTTATTAAGAGACGAAATATCGACATTTTCTTCATTTCCTACAATAATGCAATCAATTTCGTTCCGATTCTTATCATTTTCAAATATTAGAAAAATGAGATCATCATTAATAAGATTTGATTTCACCCACTGTATGGTAGTAGAGCCCAACTTGTTTTTCCTTAATTTGCAATTAGTTGATTTGAATTCCTTGATTTTTTCATCAATTAACTTAAGCTCTTTTTTCCTTCTTGTCCAATACTTCTGAGCACCAACTAAAACCTCCTTTTCAAACTGTTGTTTATATTTTTTGTTGATATCGATACCAACAGAATTCCTACCCATTACATATGCCATCGATAGAACTGAACCTGAGCCAGTAAAAGGGTCAAAAACCAGATCATTTTCATCTGTAGAAATAGAAATTATTCTTTCAACAAGAGGATAAGGAAACGGGCAGAGATGATTGAGATACCCATTACCCCAACCTCGAATTGGTGTAGTAAATTCCCAAACATTTGAGGGTGCCTTTCCCAGGGGGTTGTATCGTTCTGGATAAGTCAACCACCATTTCTTCAAGTCTAATATTTCACGGGTCCTATCTATATTGAATTTGTATTGTTCACCTTTAACATAGAAAAAGATGTATTCAAAATGGTTTTTGAATTTACCTTTCGCATTCCAAGGAATATTCTTAGTTTTATTCCATATGATTATATCCTTCAATTTCCAAGTTGGCGAGAAGTTATTAAGAAGCTCTTGGTTTATGTCAAATGGTAGGGGGGCTGTAATACCATTTTTTCTTATGGTATCTATAATCATCCAAAAAGTCGCATGTGGAGATGATAAATTATAGCATTTTTGGAAGATGTCTGTAACATCTTTTAAATATTCCTTGTAGTCTTGTCCGAAGCCGATTTGCCTTTTAGACCCTTCATAATTTTTTACATCAAAGTACGGAGGTGAAGTAATAACTAGGTCTGGGTTGCCGATTTTTTGCTCTTTGAATATTTTCTCTATATTTCTAGCGTCCGCAACAATGTATCTATATACGGTCATATAATTCCTTCATAATATTGAGGATAATATTTATAATACTCAACGTAACTCTTCAAATCATAAAATGAACGCAATTCAAAGGGGAGCATTTCATTTATTTTCTCGGTCATTTTTTGCTCCATTAAACTGGAGTTGCCTCCTTCTATCTCATTCTCTATCCCGTCGATTTTTTGTTTTAGTTCCTCTATATGGGAATCAATGTAAAATTTCTCACGATAGGTAAGGATTGGAACATCTATATCCTTAACCTCCTCAGTCCTAGAGATAAACTTATTACCCCAATCTTTGTTCCATACCTCTCCATTGTCATCAAAAATACCCCCTATCGTGAACATTGGAGACCTGTCTTGATACCTAAAAGAAAATAATTTATAGAATCTTATATCCCGATATTCGGACATTGTCATTAAATAATTCATTATCACGTCTTGTAATAGCAAAGGAAAATTCTTAGGTGTATAATATTTGTTATCCTTACATTCTTGGGAAACATAGGTTCCGAACACACGATAGAAATTTTCTCGGGCGTGTTTTCGTTTATGACTATACTTTTCACAATATGCGTTTAAGGTGATTATTAAAAAATCTTTCTTCTTACAATTTTTTGTAATTATCTTAAGATCCGATAATACGATATCTTTTAGTTTATCGTCATAATCCAACCATAACGTAGAATTCTGTTTCCAATCATATTCACTCAGGAAATCAGTAGATATCTTGTTCTCAAAAGATATAAAATCGTATGGTCTATTAAACGCAAATCTTTTTTTTGTAGATTTATCATCAATAGATAGCAAGTTATTCATGTTCAGTATTTTATGAAATAAAATAAAGTCGTAGTAGTATATTGACCCAAATCCAATGTATAAATATTTACTTAATGGAATCTCTTTTTTTAGTTCTTGTAGGATTTCTATTATAATTTTTCTTTCAATTTGTTTTTTTGGTCTAAGCATATAGTTAACGTATTCGAAACTTCGTTTTTCCCTCTGTTCACTCATCCTCTATTTCCTCCAAGTCAACGTAGTAATCAAAGGTTTTTTCACCGACCTCCTTATTACTTCTCGCCCCAAGACTTTTTTTTACTCTTTTCACCATTTTTTCAGATCTTTTATAATTTATAGTTGACATTTTTATTTTTGGCTTTGGCCTCTCCGGTGCTTTAAATTCTGGAGAAAACTCAATTTTGTCCAAGGTAACATATTTGGCCTCCACTGCTTCCTCTTCCTCACCTGTTTCAGCTTCTTCTTCTGCCACTACTTTTTCTTCTATCTCATCGAGTGTATCCTTTTCTTCATCATATTTTCTAGAGAGATAGTCGATTAGAGGTCTAGAGGTTCTAATCATCTTATTTCGAATATAATCGTAGATGGGGGTTTCAGTATCCAATCCTGTCTTTGAAGTGTTAAGTGGGAGTTTTGATGGATCTTCAGAACTAATAAACACGTTACCTCGAAATTCATTATATATTGAATGGTAATTTGGTAAATCTTCCCTGGCTCCAGACCAACCTGTTATATCGGTGGTATCTTCAGCCAATATCAGACGTTTATTACAAGAAATGTTCCAACCCCTTTTACCTAATTCCCTCGTTGTTCTCCCTTTTTTTGGATCAATAAAACATATTATTTCAAAATCAACACCTTCAAAAGAATCTTTATACTTTGTTGGTTTATACAGGTCGTCATAGCGAGCTTCAATAACAAACGGTTCGATTTTAACATCATCATTCAGATAAAAATCAATGTTATTGGTTATGAAAAATGTATAGGTTATGTGAATAGCTTCCTTGATGCTGTTAATAAATGAATCCAAATCGAATTTCTTTTTTATGTTATCATACAAATCTGCTACCACAATCTTCGTATAAGGTTTTTCGCCGGGGGATAACTTAGAATCTTCGAAATATTCAAAAGGGATTGTCCAATCGTCGGATTTAAACCATTTATTTACATCCAAATCGATCTTACAGTAACTAGTTCCATCATCAGTTTCCATCAATATTTTTCTCCCCATCTTTAATATTGCCCTCTTCATTCCTATCCCATATATCCCCAATGTCGGTTTATCTCTTTCAAGTATATCCGCCCCAAATCGGAAGACAGTAGTCTTAAGAAAATTATATTCAATACCACCACAATTGTCAAATATCCTGAATTTATCCTCGGATATGTTTAATCTGATTTCCCTTCTGTCAGAAATTTCATTTCTAATGTAAGCATCTACAGAATTATCAATCAAATCTAAGATACAAGCTTTAACAGAAATATCTCGGGTTAGTATATCAATAAAAAGTCTTTTTGTTGGTGTAGCATCGATTTTATCCACCTTTCCGTGTTTGATGGTCATTTTCATCCCTCATTTCATCATAATATTACATGTCCATACGTTTTAGATTTGACATATTCTTTACCATTAGGTATTGACCTTCTTCTAATATACCTTTTGCTCACGATTGCGTATAACACCTTATATACAAAATTCGCTTTTTGTTTCATTTTGGGAATATATACAAAATTCGTATTTTCTCCTGCCTGGGCATTATATACGAACTTTTGTCTTTTTATTTATTCATCTCTCCCACTTTCATTTCAAACTATCTAGTGGACTTTTTATCTTCCCTATATCCCTAATAAAATTACTTTCACAACCTCGCTTTTCTCGAGCTAGCTCACTTCTCTATCACCATCTCTTCAACAGCAATCCCGAAATGCCTCGCCGTTTCCGTTACATGAACCAAAACCTCATCTCCTTCCTTCAAATCGACCACGGAAATCGGCTTAGTTTTGCCCATTAACTTTATCGT
>Ga0114922_10005500_pt1 | contig 11692 bp, 13 predicted proteins | sample AartaG_FD_100975 | JGI IMG/M metagenome (GOLD analysis project Ga0114922, IMG submission 100975) | Deep subsurface microbial communities from Aarhus Bay to uncover new lineages of life (NeLLi) - Aarhus_00045 metaG | ecosystem: Environmental > Aquatic > Marine > Oceanic > Sediment | place...
CCCGGTCACCGGCCGCCAGGTCCGCGCGGTCAAAACCTTCCCCACCAAGCGGGAGGCGAAGAACTGGGTCAAGGATCAGCACAACCAGTGGGACCGGGCCGCGTGGGCACCGCGCACGCACCTGACGTTGGACGAGGTCGCCGACCACTGGCTGCGGCTGCGGGAGGCGGAGGTCGGGGCGAACACGCTGCGGGCCGACCGCGACTCGCTGGCCTACGCCCGCCGGACGTTCGGTGCCGGTGCAGAAGATCGACATCAATCCCGAGCGCGCCGCCCGGCTCGGTTCGCGACTGATCGTCAGCCAGGCCAGCTCAGTTGACCCGACGCGGGGCGGCCCGCGAACAGCCCGCCGTCGATGCCGATGACTGCGCCGTTGATAAAGGCGGCGTGATCAGAGACCAGAAACAAGATCAGATCTGTGATCTCGGAAATGTTTCCGAACCGTTTGGCAGGGATCTGGTCGGTCTTGGCCGCGCTCACTTCCGAGTCGCTCCACAGCCGCCGGCCCATATCGGACATGAAGACCGTGGGACAGATCGCGTTGGCGGTCACCTGATGGGGTCCCAGTTCGACGGCCAGGCTGAGGGTCAGCATCTGGAGGGCAGCTTTGGATGCCGAGTAGGCGCACGAGCCGTGCTGGGGCCGGCGACCGGAGTGGGATGACACGTTGACGATGCGCCCAGACCTACTTTTCACCAGGCCGCCGGCGAGTCCCTGGCAGATGAGGAACGGCGCGTCGACGTTGACGGCGAATGTCTGCCGCCACTGTGCGGGATCGATCCCGCCGACTGGTTGAGTGAGGGCAACTCCCGCGCAGTTGATCACGATGTGCCAGGTGTCGGAGAGGGCCAAGGCCCGGTCGACCACGGACTGCGCCCCGGTAGGGTCGGCGAGATCGGCCGTGATCACCGACATTGAGGCCGCGCCCTCGGGCACGGCGGAACAAGTGTCGGACAGCGCACCGATGTCGCGTCCGACCACCGTGACCAGCGCGCCTGCGTCGGCCAGCACATGGGCCACCCGGCGCCCCAGACCGCGGGAGCCACCCGTCACTAGGGCGCGTCTTCCCGACAGTGAGATACCTTTTGCCAAAACGTCCATCGTCTCAGTCTGCTCGGCCCGCTGGCTTACTCGCCGATGGCTATTGTTCGGCGCACTGGTAGGCGGTGACGTTGTCCACCTGCCGGGCACCGGCGTTGCCGCACGGTCCCGAACACGGGCCGGGCACTGCCCGCGCTGAAAAGTTTCGCGGAGTCCGGTGATGATGTCACCCGTGCCCGCCGAAACAGTCCCCGAGTTTCGGTGCCGCGACGGCAGCGAAATCGTTATCGGCACTGCTGACGTGGAGCGGAAGCCGATTCATGATCCTCGGTATGGGGGATACGCCGTCGCCGGGTCGGCTTGCGCGGGAGGTGATGGCGGGCATCGAGGCCTCCGGAGTGGCAACCGGCAAGCGACCGCTGACCGTGTTGGTGGGAGTCAGGGCACCACCACGACCGGGCGGTGGCTGTGGTGCAAGGTATGCATCGCCACGCTCCGCGCCCTGGCCGAACACGGTCATGGCTGATGGCGGCCTCGGGATGCGGGGCTGCCGGCGGCGGCACGTCTGTTTGGTCATCGACCGATATCGCGACGAGACGCCGGTCTCCGAACAACCTGGCGGCTGCCTCGATCGCCGACTCCGGCGGTAGGCATAGACCCTGGCGATCGCCGTCTGAATGTCGGTCAGCCGATCCTGCGCCGATCTGCTCACAACGCGATGGCCTGGTTTCGGGCAGATTGTGAAACGCCGTCTTTGAGAAGGTCTTCGCATGCGACGTCGACTGGCATCTTGAGTAACGTTTCCAGCTCTAATCGGATGCCCGAAAGTCGGGACAGTCGACTGCCGGACCCCTCGGCGGCGAGGTCTAGCAGGAGGTCGACATCACTGTCAGGCCCTGCGTTACCTTGCGCGATCGACCCGAACAACCGGGGATTGCTTGCACCGTAGCGTGCCAGCACATCGCATATCGCCTCCCGGTGCTCGCGCAGCCGGTTCAATGCCAGGTCACTGGCAGCACTGGTCATTCCCAAGATTCTACGTACGTTCCCGGACAATTCGGCTGTGCTGGTTTCCGCCGGTTAGGAGGCTAGGCGTCTTGCATATCAGTTGAGGTTGCGTCCCAGGTTCGGTGTAAACGAGCTCGGGGCGGGTTCCTGATTGGTGATGTTAGGCGACGGCTCTGACGTGGTTGGGTCGTGGGTTGGTGGGAGGCCAGTCGGCGGGTCGAAATGTTTGGGGTGTTCGACCGGTTGTTCTTGAACCCCCGCCGATGCGCTCGGTCATCGGCTACGTTCCTCGGGCACCCTGATGTCCGACCTCACCGAACTGATTCCCCTGGGCATGGTCATCGCCATCTCGCCGTTGTCGATCATCCCGGGGATCCTGGTGCTGCACACCCCGCGTCCGCGGCCCACCGGCGTCGCCTTCCTGATCGGCTGGGTGCTGGGCATCGCCGTCATCACCGGAGCGTTCGTCGCCGGTTCGGAGATCGCCAACGGCAGCCTGGACAACTCGCCCTCATGGGCGCCGTACGTGCGCATCGTCCTGGGTATCGCCCTGATCGCCTTCGGCATCTACCGGTGGCTGGGACGCTATCGCTCGGCGCACCAACCCAAGTGGATGACGGCGATGGGTTCGATGGGACCCGCTCGTGCATTCCTGACCGCGATCGTGCTGACCGTGGCCAACGTCAAGGTGTTCGCCATGTGCGCGGCGGCGGGCGTGGCCATCGGCACCGCGGCCCTGGGCAGCACCGGCGCCTGGCAGGCGGTGCTGATCTTCACCGCCCTGGCAGCCTCCACGGTGGCCATTCCGGTGCTGGGGTACTTTCTCGTCGGCGATCGACTCGACGCCCCCCTGGAACGGGTGAAGGTCTGGATGGAACGTAACCACGCCACTCTGGTCGGCGGGATTCTGCTGGTGATCGGTTCCGCGTTGATTTACAAGGGAATTCACGCGCTCTAGGGCGGCCCTAGAATCGAACCTCGTGGGCCTGGAAGACCGCGGGTCGCTGCGGGTGGTGCAGTCCGCACTGGAGGGTCCACGCTCCGAGGAACTCATCCGGCACTTCTACGACACCTGGTTCACCCGCGATCCCTCGGTCGGTGCGCACTTCCCGCCGGATCTGACCCATCAGCGGGCCGCGTTCACCTACGCCCTGCGGTGGCTGTTCGGTGAATTCATCGCCCAGCGTTCCGCAGAGCCAGCGGCGTTCTTTCCGGAGTCGATCCAGTTCTGGCTAGCACCGCCGCATTCGCCACCCTCGCCGCCGGTTACGTCGCCCGACCGATCGGCGGAATTGTGTTCGGGCACTTCGGCGACCGGATCGGTCGTAAGCGAATGCTCATCATCGCGATGGCGTTGATGGGGACGGCCAGCGTCTTGATCGGCCTGCTGCCCAACTATTAACAGGAGTCCGGACAAGGTTCTTGACAGCTGTCGAGGGAAATATGGCATTGTTAGCGTTTAGTCAGTATCCGTCCGCCGAATCGGAGTCTCCGGTGCCAGTAGTCCAGTCCATCGCCGGGTTCAACTCGATCCGCCCCAAGGAATCGCTCACTGGGCACGTCGACATGCTCATCGTCGGCGCCGGCATCTCCGGCATCGGCCTCGGGCACTATCTGGTCACCAAGTCGCCGGGCAAGAGTTACGCCATCGTCGACGGCCGCGACGCCATCGGCGGCACGTGGGACCTGTTCCGCTACCCGGGAATCCGGTCGGACTCCGACATGCACACCTTCGGCTTCGAGTACAAGCCGTGGACGTCCGACAACGCCATCGCCGACGCGCACGAGATCCTCAGCTACCTGCACGAGGCCATCGACGAGGACGGACTGGCTAAGCAGATCTATCTGCAGCACAGGGTGATTCGCGCCAACTTCAACTCCGATGACGCGCTGTGGACGGTGACGCTGGAGCGCGACGGGCAACAGTGGGACATCACCTGCGACTGGTTTTTCGGCGCGACCGGCTACTACAACTACGCAGAGGGGAACGCACCTCACTTCGAGGGTCGGGAGGACTTCGAGGGCCTGATCGTCCACCCGCAGTTCTGGCCGGAGGATCTGGCCTACCACGGCAAGGAGATCGTCGTCATCGGCAGTGGCGCCACCGCTGTCACGCTAATTCCGGCGATGGCCGACGACGCCAAGCACATCACCATGCTGCAGCGCTCGCCGTCTTATGTGATGCCGCAGCCGCGTGGGGATCCGATTGCCAACGGGCTGCGAAAAGTATTGCCGGCCAAGGCGGCCTACGCCGCGGCGCGCAGGTTCAACATCGGCAAGCAGCGCTTCATCTACGGCCTGTGCCAGCGCAATCCGAAGTTGGCCCGGCGCATCATCCGCGCCGTCAACGCCAAGATGCTGCCCACCGGCTATGACGTCGATACCCACTTCAAGCCGACCTACGACCCGTGGGACCAGCGGCTCTGTGCGGTGCCCGACGCTGATCTGTTCCGCACCATCGGCACGGGCAAGGCCACCGTCGTCACCGACAAGATCGCGCGCTTCACCAAGACCGGCATCCTGCTGGAGTCCGGCCGCGAACTGAACGCCGACATCATCGTCACCGCCACCGGCCTGAAGCTGCAACTGTTCGGCGGCATCGAGGTATCCGTCGACGGCGAGGTCACGAATGCCCATGACTGCCTGGTCTACAAGAGCTTCATGCTTTCGGGAATTCCCAACCTGGGGTTCATGTTCGGCTACACCAACTCGTCATGGACGCTGAAGGTGGACCTGGTGTGCGAGCACCTGTGCCGGCTGCTGGCCTACATGGATCAGCATGGGTACACGACCGTGGTGCCCGTTGCCGACGACCCGAATATCGGCAAGCGTCCGATGCTGGCCTTTTCGGCCGGCTACATCATGCGGTCCATCGACGAATTCCCGCAGCAGGGGACCAGCGGCCCGTGGATCATCGAGATGGACTACCGGGCCGACATCGCACGGCTTCGCAAGGGTCCGGTCGACGACCCCGCGTTGCGGTTCAGCAGCGCTGACCGGCCGGTGGCTGCCGCGGCGCGCTGACGAGCCCCCGTTGATGACTACCGCGGCCACAACGAACACCGCGCGGCACTGGACCAACTGGCCGATAGTGTTCTCGGTGCAGTGGAGCAGGTGGTCGACCCAGGCGGAGAGCGGCTGGAGTCAGCCGTGAAATCCCTGCGGCGCACCTCGGTCGCATCGCGTCGGGCGTTCGCCGCCTCGCCTGCGGTGGGGGCGGCCTCGGTGGCGGCGCGGCATCTGCGAGATTACGGTCAGCCAGCCCGTCGAGGGACCGTAGGCCTCCTCGCAGTACTGATACCACGTTATTTCACCGACATACCGCTAGCGGATCAGCAGCCGACCTAATAATTGCAGCCGTCGGCGTTGATCCATCGGCCGTTATAGCTGACACACCCAGTGGCATTCGGAGGCGGCGGTTGGTCATACGGCATGGGCGCGTAGTAGGCAGGCGGCGGAACGTAAGGCGCAACTACGTCGGCGATGTTCGCGCAGCCACTCACTGATACCCGTCGGCCGCCGCTCACGCACACATCGGCGTTTGCGATCCCGGGGCCATGAATCGCGACGATCGCCCCTGGGACCGCCGCAAGGGCGAAGACGCTCGCCGCCGCAACTGCGCATGACCGTGTCCAATGATTCATCTCGTTTGTCTCCTCACCGGCGTGATTGGCGGATCTAGCCGAAGACGGTTGTGGGGCGTGGCGCCGCTCAGGTGACTACTCACCCGGAGGGGGTGGCGCATCGCAGCGATTCTTCACGTCTGTGACCGGCTGGCGGATCCCATTGATTTCGGCTTCCACCTGAGGGTTGGCATCCATATAGCTTTGGATCCTGCCGCGAAGATCCCCGTCCGGAAGACCACGGAGGCCGGTGAAGAAGTTGTTGACGTCTGGATGGGTGAATAAGTATGCCCCCATTGCCGTTCCGACTATGCCCGACGCTTGGGCCAAGTCCGCGGCCGTGCAGCCAGGGGCGGGTGGCAGAGCAGGGTCGGGTTGCGGTTGAGCGAACGCCAGTGCGGCGCCCCCGAACAACATCGCACCCGTCAGAGCCCCACTACCGATCAATCCAGCCACAGCACGGCGCGCGCAAAGATCCGACAGCAACATGCATTAGCTCCTTTCGTCTGGCCTCGAGTCGCAACCGGACGGGCTGTCGATAGTTGAGCTGAACACAACCGACGGGAGGTTGTCCGGGTATTCCGGAATTTGAGGTGGCGGTCCCTCATCTGCGGCCTGTTCGGCTTGTAGGTCTCCGGGAGGGTTGCGTCCAAACGCCGGTGTAAATGATTACGGCGCGGGTTCCTGGCGGTGATGTCAGGCGACGGCGCCAACCGGTTCCGGGGTGTCGGTGTCAGGTTCGGTCGCGGGTTGGTGGATCGGGGTGGGCGGGTCGAACAGTTGGTGGCGTAGCTCGGCGAGCAGCCGGGTGCCGGGCGGTGTCATGGCCAGTCCGCGCCAGCCGCGGGAGGCCCGGTCCAAGACCGCCCACACCAGGTTCAGAGACGAGCTTTCCCCGGGGAGCCGGCCGATGACCTTGACTCTGCGGCGGGTCTCCCCGAAGGTGCGTTCGATGAAGTTGGAGTGCCGGATTTGGCGGTGGTGGGCGATCGGGAAACGCAGGTAGCTGGTCAGCTGTTGGCGGTCGGACAGCAGACATTTGACCGCCGAGGGGAACACCCGGGTGTAGGTGGTGGCGAAGGCATCGATGCGATTCTGGACGGCGGCGACGAGCTGCGGCCCGGGTGCCACCCCGGCCGCGATGAGGTCGTCGGTGTCGAAGAGCGCCCAGTAGGCGTTGCGGATTTCGGTCTGCGCCTCGGCCGGCACTTTGGCCAGCACATTGCGGGCGCGGTGGATCAGGCAGCGCTGCCGCAGCGAGCGGGGCAGGGCGGTCTCGGCGGCGTTGATCAGCCCGGCCGCGCCGTCGGAGATCACCAGCAGCGGTGGGCGCAGCCCCCGCCCCCGCAGTTCGTCGAGGAAATCCCCCCACGCATCAGTGGACTCCGATCCGCCCGCGGTCAGCGCGACGAACACCGGCGCCCCGTCGGTGGTGATGCCCCACGCCGCGAGCACCGGCTCGGCGCGGGCACCGGGATGCATCTTGAACATTGAGGCGTCCAGGAACAGGTACTCCAACTCCAGGGTGTCCAGCCGCCGGGCCGACCAGGCCGCGAACTCCTCACCGATCCCCTGGCAGACCCGCGACACCGTCGACTTCGACAGCGCCGCCTCAGCACCCAACGCATCGGCCAGGGTGTTCTCCACATCACGGACCGACAACCCGCGCACGAACCCGGCGATCACCAACGACTCCAACGCATGGGACTTGGTGACACCCTTACCGAACAACGCACTCGCGAACGCCTCCGTGGTGCCGCGCAGCTTCGGCCGCGCCACCGTGACCGGCCCCGCCGTCGTCTTGATCGTCGACGCGCAGAAACCGTTGCGGCTACCCGCCCGGGCATCTGGGCACCCGCCGGCCCGCTGATAGCGGGCCCGGTCCAGGAACACCTCGACCTCGGCCTCGAGCGCGGTCTGGATGATCAACCGGGCACCCAGACGCGCAACCTCTTCGATGATCTCCGACAGCTCACGCGACCCGTCGAACACGGCGTCGATCTCGCCACGGATCTTCTCAATAGGTGACACTCGTACCGACACGGGCGTAGTCCTTCCTTCGTTGAGTTAGTCGCTCTACAAGGAACCACGCCGGTTCTCATTTACACCGCACCTGGGACGCAACCATCAGTTGACAGCGTCAACACATCGCACGTTCCCGCAGGTGCTTTCGCGTTGTCTGACGTACTTTCGCGTCGTGAAGTTCGGTGTTCTACCTGTTCAGGGCGTTTTCTAGAGCGGGTTCGATTCCCGGCAGCTCCACCAGGGACAGGCCAGGCCGAAAGGCCTGGCCTGCTTTGTGTCTTTGTGCCGAAGGAGTGTTGGCTACCGACATCGCCGAGATGCTCGGGGTTTCGAGAGCGGCGGCCAAGTGTCACAACTCCGCGGCCCCTGAGTGGCATACTTGTAGCATGGCCCGCATACGGTTGAGCACCACAGTTGACGCCTCCCTGCTGGAAGCGGCCCGGGGTGTTCACCCCGGTCCGACCGATGCCGCGCTGGTGGACGACGCGCTGCGAGCTCTGCTGGCCCGGAATCGGGCACACGAGATCGACGCCAGCTATGCCGCATATGACGAAAAGCCGACTGATCAGCCGGACGAGTGGGGCGATCTCGACTCGTGGCGGAGGGCGGCAAGCGCCTCGTGACCCCGCTTCCGAATCAAGGCGATGTGTGGTGGTGTGAATTGTCGGAGATTGGTCGCCGGCCCGTCGTCGTACTGTCGCGGGACGCGGCGATTCCCAGACTCCGTCGAGTTGTCGTCGCCCCGTGCACCACGACTATCCGCGGACCGGCCAGCGAGGTCGTCCTAGAGCCAGGGGAGGATCCGATTCCGCGGCGTTGCGCCGTCAATCTGGACTCATTGGAAAGCGTGTCGGTTGCCGTTCTAGTCGAAAGGGTCGGACGGTTGGCAGACGAGCGGATGCGACAAGTTTGCGCTGCACTGGCCGTGGCGGTGGACTGCTCCCCGTAACAACACGGCTGGAACGGCCAGATCCAAACCATCTATCACACCATCGGCACTCTTCGCGGCTACGCCCAGTGGCGACGCAGGGCGAGGTGGCCAATCGACCGGTGGCACCGGCGGCAACAGGGGTACCGGCGGGTTGGGCGATGCGACCTCTGCTGCAACCGGTACCGCCAACGGAGAGGGCCGGAGCCGTATTGCCCCCAAGCCGTTGGCCGCCTACACATTGGCGACCGGGGTGAGCGTGATCGCCGGGTCGGTAGTGGCTGCGTCCTAACTGGGCGGCGACGGGCACGACCATGACCATGGGTCCGTCATCTCCGCGGCGCTCCCATCAGTGGCGGCGGGATCCCCCGCTGGTGGCATCCGCAACGCGTCGCTGAGGTCGATGACAGCCGGCGCATTGTTCCCGAAAAGCGGCAGGCTCAGCAAGGTGAGCCTGTGCGCTTGATCGTGGTCAACTGCGGGCAGTCCAAACACGAGTTGTTGGTGGAACCGGCCGATGAACTCGGTGCGCATGTTCAATCTATGAAGGAGCCGGCAATCGGACATCACGGCCACAACAACGTAGTTTTGGTGGAACCCGGACAAACGGCCGCCATGTTGTTGACCTTTGATGCGCCTGGCGATTGGGGCATGGCGTGTCATGAACCCGGCCACTTCGAAGGCGGTATGCAAGGCGTCGTTGACGTCGCGCCGAGTGCCTGAGCACCGACGCCTTGCTCAACCGCGAGAGTCCTGTTGCCGGCAAGGACCCCGGCACCCTTGGGGCCATCAAAAATGCGATGCATGCGACTGCCTTGTCAGCCCTAGTCAATAAGCCTTCGCTGCGACCGCGAGAACTTGATTAAGGGACGGCGGCCTCATGTGTTGACACCGTCAACACCTCTCGCGTACCCGCAGGTGTTTTCGCGTCGTCTGACGGGCTTCGGCGTTACCGTTGTAAAAGTTTCCGCATTTCAGGGCGTATCCAGAGCGGGTTCGATACCCGGCAGATCCACCACAGCAGGCCAGGCCGACAGGCTTGGCCTGTTTTATATCGGTGGCCAGATGGTGCCGAACTTTGCCGTACCGGCGGATGCGTCTAGCGTCGGCTGGTGGGCCGATGGACCCTTGTTCGGCACCCCTGGAAAGGTAATTTCGTTGGTATGCAGCCAAGTTGGTGGTGGTTTTGCGGTATTCAACCGGCTCGGTGAGCTGCGCCCGGGAAGCGGTTCAGCCGAGGGCTTGCAGTCCAGTCGCGGCGGCCACGGCAGCGCCGGCGTAGTCACTGTCGCGAAGCTTCGGTTCGATGGTGTTGACCCGCATGTCATCGACCGCCTGACGGTTCGCGGCGGCCGGTGCGACCAGGAAGGCGTACTTCCGCTGCTTGGTTGCGACGGCGAGAATCGCCTCCCGTTCCCCCATCTTGGTCAGGGAAAGGGTCTTACGGGCCCACTCCCCGGGCGGGACATCGAATGCGTCAACGTAGACAACCCATAGCCGGACGTCGCGTGCCGTCTGCAGACTCATGACGGCGGAGTTCACCTCTGCGATCTGCTCGCGGCTCAACGCCCCGGCGGAATCGGTGACGGCCTGGCCCAGCGTCATCGGCGCCGTCGGGGCTTGAGAAGCCGCTGGGGCCGGGGATTGCGGGGCCTGGGTCGGCGCGGACGCCGGGGATGGGGACTGAACCGTCTCCCGGTTTGTGCTCGCAGAGTCGTCGGTGGGCAGGAGGGTCTTCACGCCGAAGCCCATCCCGCCCACCACGGCCAGCCCCGCGAGAATTACGGCGATCCGCTTCGGCCAGATGTACTTGATCGGCACCCGCGTTCCCGTGGGCGGACCATCAAGAGTGCCGAAGGAATTGGCCTCGGAGTAGGGCGGGATGCTCATCGGCGTTGGCTCCGATCGTCGTGATCCGACTTGCCTGGCAGCGGGTGCTGGCGGAGGGCGGGACTGAGTTTTCAGATGCCCCGAGTCGCCTTCATCGATGCCGCTAGTATCCGGCATTCGCACCGGAGTCGGCGCGGGCGGCCTTCCGGAGACTTAGACTATATAGACTAGTCCGATAAGTTCGATTGACGTATTGTGGTGCGGTGAAGACCATCTCAAGCACGGAGGCCAAAGCCCAGCTCAATGCCATCTTGGCTGAGGTGGAGCGCACCGGTTCGCCGGTGACGATTACCACCCACGGCCGGCCCGTCGCCGTCCTCACACCGGTGCAGCCACGGCCGCGTATCTTCGGGCAACTTCCGAAACTGGTGATCGGCGATGACTTCGACGAGCCGCTTCCTGAAGCGGAATTTACGGCGTGGGAAGGAATCCCGCGTGAGAACCGGCCCAGCGTTTGAGCCGCCCTCCACGGCGATCCTTCTCGACACACACACGCTCCTGTGGCTTGTGAGTACGCCCGATCAGCTATCGGATACCGCGCGCGAGGCGATCTCAGACTCGGCACGTGAAGTAGCGGTCTCGGCGGTCTCGGCCTGGGAGATAGCGATCAAGACCCGCCTTGGTCGGCTCGATGGCGAACCGCTCCTCTCGGCATGGTCAGACATCGTGACAGCGATGGCGGTCACCGAACTGTCGATCGAGCCGACCGACGCGATCATGGCGGGTAGGTTGCGGTGGAATCATCGCGATCCGTTCGACCGGATGATTGTGGCCCAGGCTGCCCGCCGCGGCCTGACCATCGCCACTCGGGACGTGGACATTCTCAATGCCGCGTTGACGCCGACCTTGAAGGTTTGATTGCGGCAGCTTGCCGCTTGGAGTGTGCCGGAATTGTGGGTAGTCGTGGTTCTTTGGCTGCAGCAGGCTGACGTGAATGATTCGTCTGGGGTCGTCGGCCGGAATGACGACGACTTCCAATAATCGCGCACCTAGCGGCCTATTCGTTGGCTTACTGTCTGACGATGACAGGTTTCACGATCCCGACAGAGCCGGACGGCTTCGACGCCGTCGTCGTTGAGGCGTTGATCGCGACTAAACACCCCGACGTGCGGGTCGGCTCCATCGCCCTTGTTGATGCTGCTCTGTCATCTGTGTAGTACAGTCGCGTGTCCACGAC
>Ga0114922_10005501_pt1 | contig 11689 bp, 7 predicted proteins | sample AartaG_FD_100975 | JGI IMG/M metagenome (GOLD analysis project Ga0114922, IMG submission 100975) | Deep subsurface microbial communities from Aarhus Bay to uncover new lineages of life (NeLLi) - Aarhus_00045 metaG | ecosystem: Environmental > Aquatic > Marine > Oceanic > Sediment | place: Aarhus...
AGAGCTGGACTATGTTTTTAAATGCTGCGAATTTTAAGGGCCCTGTAGCATATTATATTGCTGAAACATGGAGTAAGATATCAAAAGACTATCCACCAGATTACGGAAGGGGCCTGGATGCCAGGCCAGGTGTTGCGGGTGGTGGTGCTATGGAGATAAATACCGTTCCCAGGATGGAGGTAAAATATTCTGAAGATTCAATTTTTTACAAAATCCCTGCTCTACAATTCCCTGTTGATGAAATGGGCAGGACCGTTCTGGTACAGGATGTAAAATATTATTCAAAGAATGCTCTTTATAATGCATTTAAGGAATGGCGTGACGGAGGCGATGATTGTAACGGGGAATTCCAAGCTAATGGGACATGGGAACCTGAGCTAAGCACCAAAATGCCGGTCTTCGATCAGGGAGGGGTGAAGCTGGAAAATATTGATAAGCTTCTTACAACAAGCATATTTTCTGATAATGTTTTTGGGATTCAATGGAATGAAGCTGCAGACTCCCAACAGGGTAAATTCCCTCAGTATTATTTACAGACAGGTGATGGTGCTAGAGAACCGGTATCTGAATCAGATGTTCCTGTTGAGCTAATAGAGAAAGAATTCAAACTGGCAGCAAGAGGGTCTCCGTATACATCTCCCGGAACAGGTTCATGGGGTGTGCCAGGACCAGTCTCAGACCCGGTTGAAGTGATTCTTGCTGATGGTTCTACGGTGACATATTGCTGGTACCGATTTGTTGATCAACCATCTTTGCAACAATTTAACTGGAGTGAAGAGCGTAAGGAGAGATTGCAATCACTGGTTGAGAAAATACATGCTGCCTGGAGTATTGATAATAACTATATGGAACCCCAGGAAGTAGCTGAGCTGGTATCACTTGATCCCTTTCTTATGGTGACACCTCCTGAAGGTTTTGAGCTTGGATATGTTCCAATTGTAATTGCCCAAAAATAGTATAGTTATACATTGAACTTTGTTTAGTGAAAGCATGTCTCAAATAGCTGAAATCTCACTTAATTATCTTTAAGATGGATAGTATGAAAAAGAGAGGAATGAAGAGTTTGTTTTATTTATGTATGCTAAGGATAAGTCCATTTATCATTATAACAATAATGTTCATGGGTTTAAATTCCTGCATATCTGAACAGGATCTGAAAAAGGAGCTGTTTCAGTCCGATGCTCCGGTTCAATTGAACGGAAGCGGACTTATGGGCTATATCTCATCCAAAGCACCACAGCCCTCTTCCGGCTATGGTTCTGGAATTGGGTTTTATGTTGGTGTTTACCCCATACTGCCCGAGCCGATCGATCAATTCCAGATTGGCCTTGCATCCACATGGATCGTCCCGAAAAATGCTGATAATACAACGATCCCACTCTGTCCACCCGGAACACACGCAAGGGATAACTGGCCTGAACGTGCCCCGACTTATGGTTCTGTATTTCAAACTATTGAGGGTGGTCTTGGTATTTGGGGAAGTACTCAGTTCCGTGCCGGTTATAAACCTCCTAAATTTCAGATAGTTGGTGTCCCGGATTGCTATTCAGGAAATTACCTTATTTCTCCCGGTTGGTCAAACAAGACTACCGCTACTGCTGATGACAAAATGGGTATAGCACAGCTTAGTAATCATTTTCTTCTCCCACCAGACGGACTGACTTTTCAGGATAATCCTCAGGGAGAGTTATTTGGATATTCATGGATGGCTTTACCTCTTATGGATGAGAAACCGGGTCCTCCGCCTACAGGTAATCAGCACTGGACTCTTTTCCTGGCTCTTGACAATTTCAAAGGGCCGGTTGCCTTTGTCATCCCTGAATCGTGGAGTAAGATATCGAAAGATTATACTTTTGATTATGGACGTGGTCTGGATGCTCAGGAAGGTAATTCGGGAGGAGGTGCCCAGGAATTTAATACAGTACCATATTTCGAAGTAAAAGATGATCAGGGAACTACTTTTTCTAAAGTACCAAATTTTATTTATCCGGTTGATGAAAATGGAAGAACTGTCCTTATGCAGGATGTCAGATATTATTCAAATAAAGCAATAGCAGATGACATATTAGAATGGCGGAAAGGAGGCCCTGAATGTTCAGGTCGTTTCAACATATCTGAAGATGCCTGCTTTATGGCAGAGGTTAAAGTTTCTCCAATAAATTTCCGTCAGACAGGTGAAAGAAAAAATTTAACCGGTATTGACAAGGTTGTACAAACAGCTGTCTTTGATACTTATACTTTTGGTTTACAGTGGAAAGACAGCCCTGTCAGCCCTAATGGAGAATTTCCCCAGTACTACAAGGAGACTGGGAAGGAACGGGTTGCTGTGGCGGCTTCAGAGGTGCCGGCACAATTAAGGGCAAAGAAATTCAAACCTGCTGTTAACAAAAGAAACTATTCCTCTCCGACTACTGGTTCTTGGGGAACACCCGGTCCGGTAAAAGGTCCTTATTATGTTGAATTGGCTGATGGTTCTATAGTGACATATTATTGGTATCGCTTTATTGATCAACCTGCATTACAACAATATAAAGATGTTTGGAGTGATTCTGAAAAATCAGATCTGCAAGCGATCATAGAAAAAATCCAGAAGAATTTTAGCATTGATAAAGAGTATATGCCCGCACCAAGAGACGGAAAGCCTCTTGTAGCAATAGACCCTGCTCTTATTGTCACTCCACCGTCAGGACTTGAAGTAGGTTATGTGCCGATCGTTACAAGTCAGGAGATAGTGGTACAGGGCAAATAGCCACATTGAAAAAACCGTGTATAATTATTATTTATGAAATAACAGGAGATATGAAAAGGAGAACTTTAATATTTTTATTTTCAGTGATTTTAGCATCATGTGCTAAGACGCCTCCCAACGTGATTTTGATCATGACAGATGATCAGGGATATGGCGATCTGGGAGTTCATGGAAATCCGTATGTTAAAACTCCAAATCTCGACAAATTCTATGATGAATCCGTAAGGTTTACAGATTTTCATGTAGACCCCTGCTGCTCTCCGACCAGATCGGCACTTATGACAGGTTGTTATTCATTAAATGCCGGTGTTTGGCATACCATCGGAGGTCGTTCCCTTCTGAGGGAAGGTATGCCAACAATAGCAGATCTCTTTAAGAATAATGGCTATGAAACCGGAATATTCGGTAAGTGGCATCTTGGTGAAAATTATCCTTTCAGACCCCAGGACAGAGGCTTTAAAGAAACAGTTGTTCATGGAGGTGGCGGAGTAGGAGGTAATCCGGGATATTGGGGCAATGATTATTTTGATGATACTTATGTCCATAACGGAGAATTCCAGAAATATGAAGGGTATTGCAATACAGTCTGGTTTACAGAGGCAATTAAGTATATAAGAAAAAATAAGGATAAACCCTTTTTCTGTTATTTGGCAACTAATGTTCCACATGCACCTTTAAGGGTTGATGATGAATATGTTGAACCATATAAGGACAGTTTATCTGACCGGATTGCTCATTATTATGGAATGGTGAGTAAGATTGATGAGGATTTTGCCAGATTCTATGATGAGATTCAAAATCTGGGATTAGTAAAGAATACCATATTTATTTTTATGACTGACAATGGACCTTGTCCCTGGTTCGGTGGTATTGTTATGGATTTTGAAACAGGCTACCCTCTGGAAGGTTACAGTGCAGGTATGCGTGGGGGGAAAATATGGGGCTATGAAAATGCACACAGGGTGCCGTTTTTTATAAGTTGGCCGGCAGGTGGTATTGAGGGAGGAAAAGACATCGGAGCTCTGTCTGCCCATATTGATCTGATGCCAACTCTTATTGATCTATGTAAGCTTAAAACGCCGGAAAACCTTGAATATGATGGACGCAGTCTTGCTCCATTGCTTAAGGGAGAATCGTCTGAATGGCCTGACGAAAGGGTATTGATTACACATAATCAGAGAGTTGAATATGCCGTTAAAGACAAGGAATATCAGGTAATGACAGAAAGGTGGAGACTCGTAAAACGTGAAAAGGATGAGCTCTATGATATTGTTAAAGATCCGGGACAAAGAAATGATATTGCTGATGAGCATCCTGATGTTGTAAAGGAGCTGTATAAAAAATATGAACAATGGTGGAAAGATGAAGCTCCTCCGCCTGATTGGTATGCTGAAATACATATCGGCTCGGAATATGATAATCCTTTGACACTCTATTCTCACGACGCTCATACACGTGATGGGAAAAAGATTTGGGTTGTTAGTGTTGAAAGAGATGGTAAATATGAAATAAGGTTAAATCGATGGCCCGATGAATCAGGAAAAAGAATTGTTGAGAATGGGTCCGGAGATAATGATTTACCAGTAAGAAGAGCTGATCTAACTGTTGGTAATATTGATCTTAGTCGCGAAGTGACACAAGATATGAAATCAGCAGTTTTTGTTGTCAACCTCAAAGCAGGTAGGACTTGCATTCAGACTTCTCTTAGTATGGATGATGGAAGAACAAGCAGGACTGATTGTGTTTATGTGAAATATATTGGAGAACCTGATCTTGATCAACTGGCAAAATATAGTCCATCTGAACCCGATAAAGTACTTAGAGAAAACTATATACAAAAGGTTGTACTCTTTGATTAAAATTGGACTGAAGCCCTTGTAATCTAATACCTTAATTATGATGATGTGCTCATTACCGATACTTATTTTATTATGAAATCAAACATGAAAAAACAATTAACTGCATTATTGATTATTATGTCATCCATCTGTCTTTATGCTGGGAATGTCAAAAGTGTTTCTGAAATTGTTCAGACAGATATTGATTCAATATTAAAGAAGATTGAGATTATACCTGTAATGATAAATGGTGATAAGAATAACCGGATAAATATTGTAATAATGAACAGGTGGTCATCAAAGGAAACCGAACCATATAATTCACCTGCAATGCGAGAGGAATTTCTGAAAGATATTGATGAATCCTTAATAGCAGCCCTTACACCCGGAGATGAAAGGGCTCAGACAACATATGCTAATTACCGGGAATTCTTCAATGTTTATGGCTTATGGTGGCCTGATATGCCTGAATGGGGCAAAGGAGTCGATCTTAAAATCGTTTATGAGATCAGGGACAGATTGTTCCTGCCCTGGGACGATGAGAACACAGGCTGGGTGACTTACCCCGTTATAATCTCATCTGTTCTCTGACTGATGAGGCTGAACTCATCAGGCCTGATCCTCCTTTTGCAGAATACCCTTGCCGTGAAATTGAATGGGAAATAATAAATTCGAATCCCATCTCGGATTCAGGAAATCTTGATGTTGAGATAGTATATGCACAGTCTGATGGAAAATCTTCAGGACAGGGAGAATTGACTGCAAGTGTTAGCGGAGGTCAACCTCCTTATACATATAGCTGGTCAACAGGGGACAGTCAAAAGACTGTTAGGGATGTATCACCTGATATATATGACCTTGAGATAACCGATAGCGAGTACAGACATATAGGAATACATTATTCTGTTCCAGAAACAGCTGTAAAGAAAAGTACAGGTGATAGAACAATTAAAAAGAAAACATCCGGACCTGGTTCACTCGGACTTGATGCAGATATTAAGGCATCAGAGTATGGCAAAAACAATGGTGAAGTTATTTTGACTGGAGCAGGCGGAAAAGAGCCATATTCTTTTATATGGGACGACAAAGTATACAGGTATGGAAATCCAAGAAGGTATGAGGCTGAAAAAGCTTCTGTTGAAATCCCGGGTCATTCCTTTACCGAATATTTTGGCGCAAGCGATAATCATTATCTCAACTTTAATGGCAAGGAAGGATCAGTTAAATGGACTGTCGAAGTTATGAGCAATGGCACTTACCCAGTTGATATTATTTACGCAGGTATTTCATCAGGTGGTACAGAAATGACTGTTTCAGTAAATGGCAAGGCGTACAAAAATTTATTTGTATTCGGGGGAACCAGACCATTATTTACAGGATGGGAGACCGTTTCCTTTTTAGTTGAACTTAAAAAGGGTTTGAATACGATTACAGTTGAATCCACAGGTGGTTCAGGAGCAAATCTTGATTATCTCAGGGTTGCTGATTATGCTGAAGCTATACCTGTAAAGGGCTCAGAAAGGATTAATCTCAAACCAGGTAAATATACCGTATATGTCAGCGATAAAGCAGGAAATGAGATAGAAAGACAGCTGACAGTTCCGGATGTTTACTCCTTCAGAATTGAAGACCTGAAAGTTGAACAAACAGGTCCGGGATCAGTTCAGATTGTTGATACCTTGCCTGGATATTCATATTTCTGGTATGATGAGGATGCTCCTCTTTTCTACAGGGAAGAGAAAGAGGTTCCAATTGCCAGAGGAACAAAATTCTCACCTCCGGAACCCGGGAACTATTACATATCAGCAAAGAATGAACTTACTAAAGCTGAAAGCAGTAACAGGATCTGCATTTCAGTTGGAAGAACTCCGGCAGGAGAGAGGATAGATCCAATCATGCCTTTTTCAAGTGGAGAAGAAAGCATTAAATTATGGTTTGATTCCAGTGATCTTGATGGCGATGAATATGAAGACGGAACAATACCTGAAAGAGGACCATTCAAAGACTGGAAAGAGAAAACATGGCGTAATCCGGGAACACTTTTTACGAAATATGAACCAAATAAGCTAAATGGTAAAGGAGTTGGAGGATTTGATAATGTCTGGCTTCAATCTATTGGTAAAGATGTGTCGGGTTATCAGACTATAATAATGGTTTAGGGAGAGCAGTGTCTCATTCCCGGGAGCCAGTCCGTTTAAAGCTCTTAATAAATATATTGGCAGAAGTAGTGATACTGATAAGAGGATTTTTGATCCGGAAAGCATTGATGAAAAGACCAGAAAGGGAAAGACATGGCTGAATGGTAAAAGGATTGACCCTTTTAATACCCCAAATCCAATGAATTTCTGTATCCTGTGCGTTGAGCTGGAATCAGTTGCTGATGATATCATTAACAGAACAGAAGGTTACTGGGAAGGATCAATTGCAGAAATTATTTTAATTGACCGGGCACTTACTGAGACAGAGAGGAAAGGTATTGATGAATATCTCAGGAGAAAGTGGCTTTCGGCTGTTGATTTGTCATTTAGCGGGAACTGATAGCAAAAAAACAGATCATACGTATGAAATATAATAGTCTGTGCTAGTGATGGTTATGTGGGTCGCTGATCCACACAACCAAAATAGCTTAAACCGTATATGGACTTCTCATCTCCCTGTTGAATAATTTATTTGCCTCCTGGTCGTTAAGTATTTCACCTTTAGCCGGGTTCCAGGAAACTCTTCTTTGCATTCTAATTGCAATATCTCCCATGTGGCTTATTGTATCCGAGATGATGGCGTCTTCAAGAGGGCAGAGTTCTTCTCTATCTTCCCTGATCACATCAAGAAACATCTGTCCCATGAGATCGCTTTCTTTTGATGCAGCATTTAACTTTCTGTCAATTGCTTCTATATCTGACTGGGCAGATGAACGGCTTAGGGATATCCATCCCTTTGTTCCATAAAATGTGGTTCCGTTATCTTCTTTCTCTGTGCGATGATTTAATACACTATTTCCAGCTACATCAGTGCTTACAAAATGAACCCTTAATCCATTACCGTATAAATAATTGAGATCCCAGGTAATTATGTTATTGTACAGGCCGCCTTCAGGCCAGTAAAGTCCATTGCCTTCACAGGAATACTCTGATTGCAGTTTTTCCTTTAAGGGCCACACCATAATATCCAGAGGATGAGCACCCCATCCTCCCAGGAATCCAATACTGTAGTCATAGTTGAACCATGAACCAACATTGGTTACTCTTTCCGGACAATAAGGACTATAAGGAGCAGGTCCGATCCATTTATTATAATTGAACCCATCTGGTATAGGTGCTTCATTACATTGTGGAGATTCGATGTCAAACTTTCCGGGGGCCCATACATCAACATGTTCAATTTTACCAATTTCTCCCTGCATTATCATATCGACACCTATCTGCATGTGTTCAGATGCTCTCTGCTGGGTTCCATAGTGGAAGTGGACATTATTATTACTAAGTGAATTTTTTAGCTTAATGTAATTGGAGTAGCTTAAACCGAGTGGTTTGGCTAGCATTACATGTTTGCCTGCATTTGCTGCTTTTATTGCTGCCAGTAAATGCCAGTGGTCAGGCGTCGTAATGGTCACAGCATCAATATCATCCCTTTGCAGGACTTCTTCAAAGTTTATATAAGACCTGCATTCAGGAGCTTTAATCCCACTTTCCTTGTAATATTGATTCACGTATTCAGCTCCTTTATCACGCCTTTCCCTGAACAGATCACAAATGGCAACTGACCTTGCTCCTTTAAGGGGCAAAAAGTAGCCTTTTAATTCAGCCAGACCTCTTGAACCAACTCCAATATGTCCTATTTGCAGGATGTCATTAGGGCTTCTCCCTTTGGAGCATGAAGATAATACTGTTGGAAATAGTGTAGTTCCGGCAATCCCGTATGCAGTGTTCTTAACAAAAGCTCTGCGAGAAATGGATTTTTGCTTCTTTGTCTGATTCATTTTAAAGAGATGTTTATAGTGTTCTTATTTATTTAAATATTTATTATACAGAAGGTTAAGTTTATTGTCAGATACTGGACCAGGCAGTATCCATACCCTGTATTTCAGTCTGAGCATTTCATCTTTAGCTAATGAGATGCTATTCTGATACAGAACTGACGGACTAAAGTAAATAAAAGGTATTGCAGGATTATTTGTTATATACCAGCTGGTTGATTCCGGGCAATTTTCTGGATTTGTAAAGATTGCGGCTCCAGCTCTAGTATCATCTTCAATTTTAAATCCCATGTACATCAATCTGCTTTTAGAGCCTGACAAACTGTGATCAGGAATAGTTACCGCGCTGTCTTTTAATGCCTGGTTAAAACGAAAAGATAAACCAGCATATCCCCCCCAGGACTGCCCTCCGGGCTCCCCGGGGAGAGGTGTGCGGTCAAGAAGGACATCTTTACCTGTAGCACGAAAATCAAATTCATAGTCAATGTAATATGATCCATCTTGCATTGGAGGGCTGATAAATAGCCTTCTTCTTTCTTTTATTATTTCTGATCCTCCTTCCGGGTGGTAAGAAATATTCAGGTCTATATTTGTTGAGTAATCTTTATTTTTATTTATCAGAGTCTCTTTTATTTCAGTTACACCTTCTGATCTGTATCCTGTTTCTTCCGTACTGAATCCATTCATATATTCCCAGTAATTAAGCCCGTTAATAAATTTCCATGAAAACCATAGTCCCAGATGCCAGGTATGATCAGAGGGGCTCTCACAGGTCAGATTAATGCCTTTTACATTCAGGGGATGGAAGTAAGGTTTGCCTTTGCGATTATTGTAATTATACTGCCAGATAAGATATGAACCGTTAAAAAGTCTTAATGTTGTATCAGATTCTTCCCATCTGTAAGTCGAATCAATATTATTCTGTGCTTCTATGCTAATCAGGGCAGATAGTTGAAGGATAAATATAATAGTTGTTTTAAACTGCATCCTGATAAGCGTTTTTTTTGAATTTGAAATAAACTACAATATAAGATTACAGCTTAAAATTAAATAATTATATGAAAAGAATAAATTTATCAATCGGTTAATATGCTAAATAAATTACAGACAGTTAACAATATACTATTATGTTACCCGGGAATACTGAATTGACTTGAATAAAAATGTTTTCAGTAAATAAACTTGATAAATTTTTAAATATAAAGGAGAGGCACAAACTGTACCTCTCCCTAATAGATACTAACCTAATCTATTTTAATTTGATAAATATTTAGTTAACACCTGTCCTGGTATCCCACCAAAGTTGTCCTCCCCAAAGGTAATCTCCAGCATATTGCCTTTCAAAATACTGTGCAGAATTCTCAGAATTCATCAGTTCTTCATCAGCAGGATATGGACAACGGAAAGGTCCTCTGTTATGACCAGAATAGTATGAACCTATTTCTGGTAAACAAAGCGGAACATCAGTCCTACGCATCTCAGCCCATGGCTCATTTTGCATAAAGCACATGGCAATATACTTCTGATTCCAGATTTTTTCCAGCCTCTCCTGCTGATCAGCTCCACTATATGCAGTTGTAGGAGCTGCAAGATATGCAGCAATTACAGCATCCTCAATTTGTGGAGTTCCATCAACCATTATTGATAGCTCCTTCATAGATGCCGTTACTCCTTTTTCATACTCTGCCAGAGCATCTCCGGTATACAATCCCCGCTCGAAGAATTCTGCTTTCAGGAAACATACCTCTGAATACCTGTAGTGAATATTGGGTCCGGTTGTGCCATTGACAAGATAATAGTTCCTGTTGAAATAGGAGATCTCTTCAATTTCAAAGTCTGGACTACGGCCAATTCTTGAAGTGCCTCTGTATTCACCATCAGCAATAGCGGGTTCACAAATCCGTTCAAGACGGGGATCATCGTAGGCTTTCAACATATCCACAATACGTGATCCGCCACCACTGTGCAGCAGGAGGTTGTTCCAATACCAGAAGCCAATTTGCCATGTAGCATCTCCTGCATAAGTGATCTCTGCCCTGTCATCGATATTATTCATAACGGGGTAATCAGCTGGATTCCCTAAAACCTCTGAAATAATTGCCGTGGCACCGTCTTGATCCACATTTGAGATACGTGCAGCTACGCGCAATCTTAAAGAATTGCAGAGCTTTTGCCATTTTGCTTCATCTCCACCATAAAATGGGTCTACTGTACCAATTGGGTCAGTGTGTCCTTCTTTAAAATAATCTGCGGCTGTTTTCAGGTCACTGATTATTTCATTATATATAGACTGCTGGTCATCATAAGCAGGGCGCAATATACCCTCTGAAGCTTTACATGCTTCGGAATATGGCATTTCACCCCACCTGTCTGTAGCAATCTGCGTAATTTCGGCCCTGTAAGTAAGAGCTGCCGCCACCATATTGTATGCTTCAGCTTCTGTTGCTTTGGCAATGATGTCGTTTAGATCAACCAGGTTGGTATAATATCCTCCCCAACCCTGGCTTGTCCAATTCTGATAGGTATTGGAAACATCTACAGGGTAGGGATTCCCCCACCTGCCACCTACATAATTTACACTAATCATAATATTATTGTCGGCAATTGGCATAAAACCACCATCGAAACTTATCATGGCTCCCGCCAGGTGGTTTGCAAGAGGAACTTCTACCGGCAGATTGGGGTTCTTGTTCATCTCCAGGAAATCTTCCGTGCACGCACTCACCACAAAGATGAGCAAGACAAAAGGTACTATATATCTTATTTTTTTCATTTGTTCAAATTTTAAATTGTTTCTGCGTTGAATAGATTTTTATATTAGAATGAGAAGGTAAGTCTTGCTCCAATATTCCTCGACACAGGTACTGTCATTTGCTCATAACCCAATCCGGCAAGGCCACTTCCGGCACCTACTTCCGGATCAATTCCAAAAGTATTTTCCGGGCTGCGGTAAAGAATAGCCAGGTTTCTGCCAATGACAGAGAATCTTATACTACTAATATTATCAAACCTGCTGGTTGGGAAATTATACCCAAGACTCACTTCGCGCAATTTTATAAATGAACCGTCCACCACCCAGTTTTCAACTGATCTGGACCAATCACTAACCCACGCTGCACCACTTATCCT
>Ga0114922_10005502_pt1 | contig 11687 bp, 11 predicted proteins | sample AartaG_FD_100975 | JGI IMG/M metagenome (GOLD analysis project Ga0114922, IMG submission 100975) | Deep subsurface microbial communities from Aarhus Bay to uncover new lineages of life (NeLLi) - Aarhus_00045 metaG | ecosystem: Environmental > Aquatic > Marine > Oceanic > Sediment | place...
AATCGTATCCGCTTTCGGGGCTGCGATTTTGCCCCGGTAGCGAGTTTCGAGCTGCTGTTGAAAGCTCACCAGGTGGCAGAGAAGCAGGGCGCATCCGTGCGGGTCGGTACCGTGCTAACCAGCGACACCTTCTACTCAGACGATCCGGACTCCTGGAAGATCTGGGCCCGTTACGGAGTGCTGGCCGCCGAGATGGAGACCGCGGCGCTGTATACCCTTGCTGCGGGCCACGCTGTTCAGGGGCTTTCGATCCTCACGGTCAGCGACAGTCTGGTCACCGGAGAAACCGCCAGCAGCGAACAGCGCCAGCAAAGCTACACCGAAATGATGGAAATCGCCCTGCAGGTGGCAACAACCTGAGGCGATTCGAGCTGCGCCTGATCCGGCCATGAAGGTAACAACCCACGGGAGGTACTCGTGTTGAACCACGGCAGCGGAGCGCAGAGAAAGATCGTCTGGCTGATTCTCGATGCGGCGGGATATGAAATCACCAGCCGCTGCATCCGGGCCGGAGTCTGCCCGGCTCTGTCGGCAATACAACAGCAGGGATATCTCGGTCCCAGCCAGCCGCCGCAGCCGAACTGCGAGACTCCCCCGGCCCTGCGAGCCCTATTTTCCGGCTCTCCTCCGAAGGACAGCGGCATCTGGGGATATCAGATGCCCGACTACGGAGGCAGGCTCGAAAGGTCGGTAAGCGGTTTCGGGGTGCCGATAGCCGGGGCGGCACCGATCTGGGAAGAACTGGAAAACAAGGGACACGGCTACACCCTGTTCAACGCCGCTTTCAGGAAGGACCCGGTCTGGGGCAAAGGCTACAGCGGCTACGACCTTCTCCTTGACTCATACCGCAACCACCGGCCGGATTCAAACTGGATCCGCCTTAACGCCGAGAAGGAGAGTTTCTCTCTGGGTGGAGCCGCCCTCCGTATCGAATCCGGGGAGGACGGTGTACACCTGTTCCGGGGAAAACGCCTGCTGGCATCCCTGGCTCCGGGGCAGATCCGGCCCCTGCGGCTCTCGCGAACAGCCTCGGCTCTCGGGTATTCGAACGACTGGTGCCTGTTCCTCTCCTCCTCATCCCGCCCTCACCTCCGCACGGCCGGGCATCTGCAACCCACAGCGGATCAGCTGATCCCTTCAGCCATCCACCACGGGAGCCTGTTTCGCTACTCCCGCAGGGAAGGGGGCCTGTCGATCGATGAAGAGATGATGCTATCCGAGTATGTCACCGCGCAGATGGGTGAGTTGGCCTTGGCCACTATCCGGGAGGTTCCCTCGACCCTGACGATCCTGTACTTCTCCCTGATCGACGAGCTGGCTCACGTGTATATGGACCAGATCCAAGCCCTGTGGCCGGAAGGTCGAGCCGCAGAGTTGCTTCGCCGCTGCTACCGGCTGCTGGACTCCTACGTCGGGAAGATCATGGACAGCCTCGGGCAGACTCGCCTGGGGGAAAACACATTGCTCGTACTGTCTGCGGATCACGGCCAGGCTCCCTACCGCCGGGTCCTGCACCTTAACGACCTGCTCGCGGAGGTCGGGCTCGTACGCCGCTCCCGGGGCGGAAAAAAATCCGGTTACGATCTGAGCCGCTCGGTGGCCTACTACCACCCGGCCAACTGCGGTCAGGTGGTCATGAATCCCCGGCAGGCCAGGAAGGCAAAGCTGTCCCGTGAGCAGAACGGGGAGCGAGTGCTGCACTGTCTGGCTCAGGCGAATGACAGCTTCGGCAGCGAGATCTCCTACCTGTGGGGCGGGGAAAACGATCCCTACCTTCTGTTCCTCTATCCCCGCTCGGATACCCACCTCTCGGGAAGATACAGAGCAGGGGCCGAGGTGGTGGACACGGAACTCAAGGGGGGACAGCACCTCTCCCCCCTCTGCCCCACCCCCTGGATGCAGGCCATGCTGGCCCTCTGGTCTCCGGCCGGCCTGCCCTTCGACGACACGGCTATCCCGGAGCGCAACACCGGGGTCAAAGAGTTCCTGCTACGCTATCTGTTCGAGCACTGAGGGACGCGAAACTTAGGGCGCCGCCTCCTGGTGTATCTCGTTGGCCTCCGCATCCAGCTCCCTGAGGGTTGCATCGATATCCGCACCGTCCAGGATCTTGTTGAAGGCCGCGGCAACCGCATCCCGGACCTCGGAGTAGCCGGCGAAGGGCGGTTCCGCCTTTGCGTCGCTACCCAGCAGCAGGTCGTAGGCGATCTTGTAGTTGGGATTCTTGCTCAGATAGTCCCCCAACTGTGCGGCCGTTGACTTGCGGACCGGGAAGTAGTTGGTGGCCTCGACCCACTTGGCCTGAGGTCCCGGCTGGGTCAGGTACTTCACCAGCAGCCAGGCCGCCAGCTGGCGCTGGGGTGTGCTCTTGGGAATGCTCACGCTGGCCCCGTAGATGTCCAGGGCAGGCCTGGAAGTGGTATAGGGAACCGCCGCTACGCTCCACTCGAAAGGCCCCTGTTCGCCCTTGGCCACCGAACCTTCGTAGTAGGGAAGGCCCGCTGTAGAAGACATGGTGAACAATACCTTCCAGTTGGCGAAGTCGTTCTGCTCCCCATAGCGCTCGGCGATCTTCCTGCTGAATTTTGCGTCGTAGAGCCGCTTCATGAAGGCCATGGAGTCTTTCATCTGCCGGGTATCGTAGGTGTAGCCCGAGCCGTCGGCTTTGGCCACCTCTCCGCCCCGGGAGATCACCTGGGCGAAGACGTTCGAAGCCCCGGTGTTGATGGCATAGCCGTACTGGTTCTCCGCCGGATTGGTCGCTTTCTGGCACATCTGGTAGAACTCGTCCCAGCTGCTCGGCGGCCCGCTGAAGCCCATCTGCTCGATCCAGTCGACGTTGTAGAACAGCAGCTCCAAAGAACGGTTGGGAGGAAATCCCAGCCTTGCGCCATCGAACTGGGCGTTCACGTCCTGCTGAAGAAATCCCTCGAAGTAGTCGGAACGCTCATCTCCCAGTCCCCATTGCGGATCATCGACGTAGTCGTTGATGTCCGCCAGGGCACCGCTGGCCTGGTAGGCCGCGGCTTCATTCTGATAGGCGGCCACCAGATCCGGGACGCTACCGGCGGCAATGGCTGTAACCATCTTGTTGTACAGGTCGTCGTAGCGCCCGCCGAACTCCGCGGTTACCTTGATGTTCCACTGATTGGTGTTGTTGAACTCCTCCACCAGCGCCTCCAGGGTCTCCTGCTGGAATCGGGTGAACTGATGCCAGTAGGTGATCTCCACCCCGGTGGGATCCAAATCCTGCGGCACCGGCTCCTCTCCCTGGGGAGAACCCCAGCACAGAGCCGCCGCCAGCAGCCCTACTGCGATGAGAATGAATGATCGCTTCATCTTCATACCTCCTGTTTGGTTTTTTATTCCTTTAACCCGCTTCGGGTTATAGCTTCCGTGAACTGTCTCTGGGCGACAAAATAGAGGGCAATTACAGGCAACACGGCGATCACGGCTCCGGCCATGCGTAGATGGGTTTCCGGACCGGCCTCGGTGATAAAAACACTCAGACCCACGGTGATCGGTCTCCACCTGGGTGTCTGGGTAACCACGAGGGGCCACTGCAGCGCGTTCCAGGTGTAGATGAAAGAGAGAAAAACCACCGTGAAGATCGGCGCCTTGGATAGGGGAACCACGATCGAGATCAGAGAACGCAAATGGGTGGCACCGTCGATCTTGGCTACCTCGATCAGCTCATTGGGTATCTGGGAGAAGAACTGCCGCAGAAGAAAGATATGGAAGGCACTGGCCAAAAAAGGGACGGTAAGGGCCGGAAGCCTGTCGATCCAGCCGAGCTTGGCTATGATGAGAAAGTTGGGAATCAGCAGAACCGTCTGGGGAATCATCAGGGTAGAGAGAAGGATGGCGAAGATCAGATCCCGACCCGCGAAGCGCAGCTTGGCGAAGGCGTAGGCGGAGAGGCAGGAGGTGATCACGACACCGCCGACCGTGACGGCGGTGATAATGACACTGTTACGGAAATACAGGCCAAAGCGGGCTTCCTGCCAGGCTACCCTGTAGTTGCTCCACTGGGGTACCTGCGGCCAGAATTTGGGATCGAAGGGAATGGCGCTGGAGCGGGTGATGGTTTCGGCGATCGTCTTGAGGGAGTGGCTCACCATGAAGAGGAAGGGAATGATAGAAACGAAGGCTCCCAGGATCAGCAGCAGGAGCAGGAGAGCTTTGAGCCATGGAGAGCGCTCCTTAACCATAGTGTATCCTCTCCCTCATGATACGGCGCTGGACGAGGGTCAGGATCAGGACGATGGCGAACAGCAGCAGGGAAAGAGCCGCGGCATAGCCGAATCGGGATTTCCGGAAAAAAGTGAAGAAGATCTGCACGCTCATCGGGTCCACCTCTCCCCGGGCCGCGGGGTGGCGCAGGACGTAGATGTGGGCGAAGGCCTTGAAGGTCCCGATGATTCCAATCAGGGTGAGGAAATAGGTGGTTGGAGTAAGCAGAGGCAGGGTAATCCTGAAGAATACCGTAAGCTTTCCCGCACCGTCGACCTCCGCGGCTTCGTACAGCTGTCTGGGTATGTTCGACAGGCCGTTGGTGTAGATCAGGGCGTAGTAACCGACGAAGACCCAACAGTTGAAAAATATGATGGACAGCAAAGCCAAACTTGGCCCTTGGCCCCATCCGAGCCAGTAGTTGCCGATCACGCTCTGCGATGAGACAGCCATGCGCTGTCCAGAGAGGAGAAAGAAGATCCCCTTGGGTTCCAACAGCCACTGTGCCGGGGGCCGGCCGAACAGGGCGAGCACCTGGTTTGCGAAGGATTCCGGTTTCAGCGAAAACAATCGCTCGAAAACCGCCGCTGAGGCTACAGAGGGCACGATGTAGGGCAGAAGAAAGATTACCCGAAAGGCCTGCTTGGCCGGGATCTTCCGGTACAAAAAGGAGGCCAACAGTAAGCCCAATGCCAGCTGAACCGGAACGGTTCCAAGGGAGTACCAGATGGTGACCCGCAGAGAAGCGAACATTCCCTGGTCTCCCGCTTCGGCCAGGTAGGGCAGGAAGACCGCAACCGCGGCTGCACCGATCAGCAGGACAATTACCCCCGAACCGGCCCGCAGAGCTTTCCTGTTCGACCGCGCCCTTCCGATCAGATAGATGGCGAAGGCTATGCACAACAGGGCGGCGATCACCAGTAGAAGATAGAGGGGACTGCCGAACATCTCCCGATAGTTCGCCAGTCCGATGAACCTGCTGCGCTTGATACGCCACTTATGCAGGCTGACATAGAGGGTGAAAAAAACGGGAAAGATGCCAAAAACCGTGATAAGAAGTACGGAGGGGAAGATAAACAGATACCCCGTAAGGTTCTCCGAGACGCTATGGTTCCTCCTGCCGCTTTTTCGCGGCCGGAGAGAAACCCGATCCCTCACAAAGGCTTCCTCCTTTTACACGATACTGTAACTGTAAGCTGGGAAAACCTCTACGTCAACAAAACGAGTTGACCTTCCAGCTAAGCCGGTTGTACTCTTCACGGGTGAGTAAAGACAAGAACGACAAGACCCAACTTCTCGAAACAATCGGTGTCTTTAACACCCTAGAAGCGGAAGAACTCCAGGCGATTGCAGCAAGCTCCGAATGGCGATCATTCGGCAAGGGAGAGTTCGTCTACTCGCGTGAAGAGGGTTGTGACTCCGGCAGTGGACGGATTTACGCTGTTCAACTAGGAGAGGTGCTGATCACCAAGAGGGGGGATGAGCACAGAGATATCACCCTGGCCACCTTCGTGAGTGGAGAGAGCTTCGGCGAGCTCTCCCTCTTCGAGGGGGACACTGTAGACACTTCGGCCCGCTGCGAGGAAGACACGAAACTCCTGGTCTTCCCCGGGGAATCAGAACCGAAGCGAGCCGCAGCCCAAGCGGAGAAGCTGTTCAGCGCACATCCCCGGGCCAAGGCCAAGATCCTGCAGGCCCTGCTGGCTATTGTAGCCCGACGTATTCGTGGCACAAATCGTCTCATCGCAGAGAAGAGCCCCTGGGTTCAAGAGCTGCGCCGGCAGGTGATGATGGACAAGCTCACCGGACTGTACAACGCCGGTTACCTGGAGGAGCAGTTCCCGCGGCTGATGGAAGATAAACCCCGTGGCACCTGCTTCCTGATGATCAAACCGGATAATCTCAAGAATCTCAACGACAGCTACGGCCATCAGGCCGGGGACCGCACCCTGCAGCTGATGGCCGCAGAGCTCCGTGGGCGGCTGGGGAAGCACGGCGTTGCGATACGCTACAAGGGGGATGTATTCTCCGTGATCCTTCCGGAGGCAGGACTGGAGGGGGCTCGAGAGCTTGCCGAGCAGATACGCAATGGCATGAGCAAGGTCGATGTGAGCGAGGTGAGCCTCGGAAGCACGAACCCAAGAACCGATTTGCGCATCACCGTGAGCATAGGAGTTGCGGGTTATCCCGACGGAGGCAGCTCGGCGGTTAAACTGATTGAGAGGGCTTACGAGAACCTGTTCACCGCCCGAAATCGCGGAGGGAACCGCATCTGCAGTCAACAGAGAAAATGAAGGAAAAAAACGAATTCTTGAAAAGCGTTCGCATCTTCTGCGATCTCACCGCTGAGGAGATCCGGGATCTTCTCGATCTGCTCCATCCCCGAGAGCTGAGTAAGGGGGAAACACTCTTTCAGCAGGGTGATCCGGGTGGGGAGCTGTTCGTCGTGGAATCCGGCGCCATGGGCATAGCCGTTAAGCTGGATGACGGCAAGAAACTGGAAATCGCGGAGTTCAAGAAAGGAGACTTCTTCGGAGAGATGTCTATCTTCGAAGAGGAACCCCGCTCGGCTACCTGCTATGCCAAGACCCGAAGCCGCCTGCTGGCCATGAACGGAGAAGAGTTCTTCCGGCTGGTGCAATCCAACCCGCCAAGCGCCGGGAAGGTAATGACCCGCATGCTTTCAGTGACCCGGAGACGGCTGGAGGACACCGGAGGCTTCCTCTCCGATATGGTCCAATGGGGTGAGGATGCCCGCCGCCGGGCCGTTACCGATCCCCTGACAGGGTTGTACAACCGGCGTTATCTGGAAGAGGCTCTGGAAGAGTACTTCATGAAGGCCCGTAACGGTTCAAAGCCGCTGTCCCTGGTGATGCTCGACCTGGATCACTTCCGGGAGATCAACGAGAAGTACTCGGAGAAGGTCGGAGACCGGGTAATCACGGCGGCCGCGGAGGTCTTCCTCCTCTTCCTCAGGTCAACGGACGTGGCGGCGCGCTACGGCGGAGACGAGTTTACCTTCATCCTTCCCGAAACCGACACCGAGACGGCTCGCTCCATCATGGAGAGCATTCGCCGAGGAATCGAGGAAACGAACCTGCTCGATATGGCGGTGCCGGGAAGCGGTGCAAAAGGGAAGAGCCCTTCGCTTGCCAAGGTGACGACCAGCCAGGGCCTGGCCTGTTTCCCCGATCACGCAGCGGAGGCCAAAACCTTAAGGGAAGCGGCGGACAGCGCCCTGTACCTGGCCAAGGAATCCGGCCGCAATCGAGTGGTCGTGGCGCAATCTGCGCTAATCCCCTGACAATCCTCACGCTGGTCCTAGACGCCATCAATTCCCGATCTGCATATTAATCTCAGAAGATATGGTTCCAAACCAAGGCAGCAAGGAAGGTTCCAATGGAAGTCGATCTCCCGTTTTCCTTAGAAATCAACACCGCCGCCTTTGTGATCGTGAACATGCAGAACGACTTCCTACGCTCGAACGCGCCGCTGGGAGTACCCGATCATCGACAAGTTCTGGTACGGAGTCTTTTTCCGCGCGATGCCGTCTGTTCCTTCGATCCCCAGCTTCACGAGGCTACATTGAAGAATCTGAGCATGAAGTTCGGCGTTGCTATTTCCTCTAGTGAGTTTGTCCAGCTCGCGAGTTGGTTGGTAAATAGCGGGCGTCGGAGAAACGAATCTCCCGCCCTGCCTTACAAGCCCAAGTAAGCCTTGCGGATCAGCTCGGCGTCCAGTAGTTGCTCGCCCTGCCCTTCAAGAACAATTCTCCCGGTCTGCAGAACGTAGGCGTAGTCGGCTACATGCAGGGAACGTTCCACGTTCTGTTCAACCAGCAGGATCGTCGTACCCTGTTCCCGGATCTGTTGGAGGACCTCGAAGATCAAACGGATATAGGAGGGCATTACCCCCAGGGAAGGCTCGTCCAGCATCAACAGACCGGGCCGGGACATCAAGCCCCGGGCGATAGAGAGGATCTGCTGTTCTCCGCCGCTCAAAGTCCCGCTGATCTGGGTTCTGCGCTCGCGAAGAATCGGGAACAATTCATAGATCCACTCCCGGCCTTCCTCGACGGCCTCCCGGTTTTTCACGGCAAAGGCCCCGAGCATAAGATTTTCCTGAACCGTGAGCTTGGTAAACAATCCTCTTCCCTCCGGAACCAGGGATATCCCCTTGCGGGAGATGGTGTGAGCGGGAAGACCGGAGATCTTCTCGTTCCTGTAGAGGATCTCTCCTTCCGCCGCCTGCTCGTGGCCCATGATGGTTCGCAGAATGGAGGACTTGCCGGCCCCGTTGGATCCGACGATCGAGGTGATGGAGCGCTCAGCGACCGTCAGGGAAACACCGTGCAATGCGGGCACGGCTCCGTATCGGACCAGAAGATCTCTGACCTCAAGCATTTTCGATCTCCCCGCCAAGGTAGGCTTTGACGACCGCCGGATCTTTCACTACGGCCTCAGGAGATTCATCGGCTATCTTTCTCCCCTGATCCAATACGATCACCCGCTTGCTGACGGCCATGACCGCCTCCAGCACATGCTCGATAAGGATGATCGTAATCCCTTCACCGTTGATCCGTCGTACCAGCCCCAGAGCCTCCTGCACCTCACTCAGGGTCAGGCCTGCCATGGTTTCATCCAGCATGAGCAGAGTGGGCTCGGTGGCCAGGGCTCGTCCGATTTCCAGTCGCTTCAGTTCTGCCAGGGTCAGATCCGAGGCGGTGGAGTCCCGCCGATCGGCAAGCCCCACCCGCTCCAATATTCCCTCGGCTCTCTGCAAGGCCTCGTGGTAACTCTCGTGACGTACCAGGTAACCGACGGCCACGTTTTCAATCGCCGTCATGGCTCGCAGCGGCTCGGTTTCCTGGAACACCAGAGCCAGCCCGAGATGACAAATCCGGTGCGCCGGCAGAGCTGTAATGTCGTGGCCACGAAAGCGTACGCGCCCGTTGTCCGGTTTTCTGGTCGAACCCTTGGGTCGAACTCCGCAGATCATCTTGAAGAGGGTGGATTTCCCCGCTCCGTTCGGACCGATGATGGAGACGATCTCTCCCTCCGCCACGGAAAAAGTGATATTCTGGTTGGCCACGACCCCGCCGAAACGCTTGGACAGGTCTTCGACCTGGAGAATCGTTTCGCTCATGCTGCCCTCCCCAAGCGCATGCGCAGCCGCTCGATTCCACGCATCACAGCTGAAAGGATACCCCGGGGCAGGAAGATGACCAGAGCCACGATGATCGCTCCCAGAATCGCCTTGTGCACGAAGGGAAAACGAGCCCAAAGGGTTTCGGATAACAACATGAACACCACCGGACCGATGACCGGACCAATCACGGTACCTAAGCCCCCGAACACGGTCATCATGATCGTGTTGAGGGTAATCCCGATATCGAAGGCGGTCTTTGGATCAATGAAAGCCACGTTGAGGATGTAGATTCCTCCGGCCAGAGCGGGAAAGACAGCCGAAAGGATAAAGGCTTGAGTTTTTCTCCGGGTCGTATCGATTCCCAGGGATCCTGCGGCCAGCTCATTGTTCTTGATGGCCATCAACGACTTGAAGAACTTCGTATCCTGCAGCACGTAGGTCAACAGCACCGCGATCATCGCCAGGGCCGTCATCAGCGCAAAGGCCAGGTTGGGGCGAATCAGCGGCCGCAGGTAAATGCCACCACCTCCCCCGGTCAAGCCGCGCAAGTAGCCAACCAGAATCTTTACGGTTTCCGCCAGGGCCAACATGGAGATGGCGAAGTACACTTCCGAGAGTTTGAGAATCGGGTAGCTGATCAAGGCGGCGAAAACTCCGGTCAGGATGCCACTGGAGAGCAGAGCCAAGGGCCAGGGTAAATCGAGCTTCACGATCAATACAGCCGTAATGTAGGCACCGAGCCCCCAAAAGGCTACGTGCCCGAAGGATACATAGCCGGTGATTCCCGAGATGATGTTCCAGCTCGAGCAGAGTACGACATACATGGCAATTGCCAGAAACAACGACTGGTAATAGGGTGAGCCTGTGAAATAAAACATCACGGTTCCGGCTACCAACAGAACGACCAAGATCCGCCAGGGCCAACCGAGCCTTCCGAGATTGCGCAGGATATCTTTGATCATCAGCGCTCTCCCATGATGCCCCGGGGTCGAACGAGCAAGGTGGCGATGATCACCACGAAAGCCACGGCCGCCGAAATTTGAGCATCGAGCACGTAGGCGAAGACCTGCTCCACAACACCGATGATCAACGCCCCGATCAACGCCCCCAGGAAGTTACCCATACCGCCCAGCACCGTTACGGCAAAGGCTTTAAGGATGAAATGCTTGCCAACCAGCGGGTTGAAGGCAAAGATCGTGCTGGCCAGGCTTCCCGCCGAGGCGCCCAAAACAGTCCCGATCCCGAAGACCAGCAGGTAAATCAGGTTGGCGTTAATCCCGCACTGCTCGGCGATCTCCCTATCGTAAGAAACGGCCCGAATGGCGGTTCCGAGCCGCGTCTTCTGCAGAAACAGATACATCCCCAGGGAAATGCTGACAGCTACCGTCCCTGCAACCAGGCGAGGTTTTGAGATCAGCACCCCACCGATCTGATAACTCCCTGTGAGGTACTCCACGATCCGCATCTCCCCGGACCAGACCAGCACACTGATGTTGATGATGAAGATCGACACACCGAAGGTCAGGAGCATGGACATGAGCTCCGGTGCATTAACGATCTTGCGCACCACCAGAAGATAGAGGACTGCTCCAAAAAGGAAAAACACCGGCGCCAGCAGAGGAATGGCCAGCAGAGGAATACCGCCCAGAGCCCCGGAGAGGTAGTAGGTGGCGAAACAACCGAGCATGAGGAACTCCCCGTGAGCGAGGTTCACGATCCGCATCACCCCCCAGATCAGGGTCAGTCCTCCGGCCAACAGTGCATAGATCGAACCCATGATCAACCCGCTGATCAGTATGCTCAGGAAATCACCCATAGTGCTCCTCTCCGGGAAGCGGGAGAAATGCTGCTCTCCCGCCGCTTGCGAATTCGAGAATAAAACGCGGGCGCCGGTTTTGTGGCCGAACGCCCGCGGTTCGTTAAAACGTAGCGGTTCCTATCTTCGATTCCAGGGCGGTGCCGGGAAGATCAGCTCTCCGGCGGCATCTTCCTGGGGCCAGACGACCACGCGCTTGCCGTTCTGGATCTGGATCACGAACAGCTCTTTGCCCTTCTGGGCACCGGTTTCCAGATCTACATTGTAGGTGCCGAACACCGTTACCGTCTCCAACTCACGCAGCGCCTTTGCGATCTTGGCATCGTCCAGCTCACCTACCTGTTCTACGGCGGTCTGCAGGACCTGACAAATACCGTAGGCAGTGGCCACATCTTCCACCGGCTCCTCGCCGTACTCGGCCACGTAGCCGTCGTAGAAGCGCTGGAATCCGGGCAGGTGGGTAAAGGTCGGTTCCCATTCGGTGGTACCC
>Ga0114922_10005503_pt1 | contig 11687 bp, 8 predicted proteins | sample AartaG_FD_100975 | JGI IMG/M metagenome (GOLD analysis project Ga0114922, IMG submission 100975) | Deep subsurface microbial communities from Aarhus Bay to uncover new lineages of life (NeLLi) - Aarhus_00045 metaG | ecosystem: Environmental > Aquatic > Marine > Oceanic > Sediment | place: Aarhus...
CTCTCTCGGTTTGCTTCTTCTGGCCGACTTAAAATTACCCTCGGTTTCTTAATTTCAAAGCAAACATCTGCTGAAACTTGACCTGTGGAAAAAATACCGGCTCCCGAGCCAGGATGATTTGCATAGGGGCAAAACCGGTGTCTCTTCCCCTGATTTTACCGCCGGGTTCAACAGCCGGATACACGGATACAGAGGTAGAGTGAATCGCTGAATCTGCAAGCGGGCTGGCCGGCCCGCCCCTTTGATCATTCTGTAACATTCAGGAAGGACTCATAAGGAAAAACCTGCTTTTATTCATTGACAGGCCATCAGGGTCTGCCTTATTTATATCCCCAACCGTTTAAGCTTCTTCGCTTTTAATCTACATCTACCGAAAAAAATTAAAGGCCACACCGCCCATGGTTACTTTCACCGCGCTGGACTGGCTCTGGGTTGTCGCCTATGTATTGCTGATGGTTGCCTGCGGGATTCTTTTTCACCGCCTGGCAAGCCGCAGCGAAAGCGACTTCTTTCTGGCCGGAAGAGGCCTTCCCTGGTGGCTTCCGGCAACCAGCGTGTATGCCACCCACACCGCAACCGACACCCCGATCTGGATCGGGGGGGTGATCTACCGGCACGGCCTGAGCGGGCTCTGGTATACCTTTTTCTGCGCCTGGTGCGCGGTCAGTGCCTTTGTCAGCACGCGGATTTTCCGCCGCTCGCTGGCTTACACCCAGGCTGAATGGCAGAACCTTCGCTACTCGGGGCTCGGCTCAGAGCTTCTTCGAGGCTGGCTTGCCGGCTGGCAGATTTTCATGAACATGTTCATTCTCGGCTGGGTGGGGATCGCCATGGGCAAGGTGTTCCATTTCCTTTTCCCCGGCTACCCGGAGTGGGTGGGGCTGGTGCTTTTCAGCTCGATCTGTGCAGTGTACGTTCTGTTTGCCGGATACTGGGGAGTGGTAATGGCTGATTTCCAGCAGGGTATAATCGCCAGCGCCCTGATTATCATTGTCTCGGTGTGGCAGATCGTAGCTGTGGGCGGGCCTTCCGGGATCATGGAGCGCCTGACCGAAATGGGCGAGACCTGGCGCGCCAACCCGTTTCATTTCACAGGCCTCACAGGCGGAGACTTCCCTGTGGCCTGGTTTGCCACCATGATCTTTGTTGCCATTCTCGGCGGGCTCGGTATGGGCACCTCGATCGACTGGTACGTGGAAAGCCAGCGAATCCAGAGCGCCCGCTCGGTGCGCGATGCCAGCTACTCGATCTGGATCGGCACCTTTCTCACCCTGACCCGCAACTCGCTCTGGGCCGTGGCGATACTGGGCTTTTTCACTCTCTTTCCGGCAATCGAGAACCCGGCAGAAAGTGAGATGGCCTGGTTTGTTCTGGGTTTCAAGGTACTGCCCGCCGGGATGGTAGGCTGTTTTTTCGCAGCCATTCTGGCCATACATTTCAGCACGATCTCGACCCATCTCAACCTGGGCTCGATGTATTTCACCCGCGACATCTATCATCACTATATCAACCCCAAGGCCAGCCAGAGGCAGCTTGTCTGGGTCGGTCGGGTGAGCACTCTGGGCTTGCTGATCGGATCGTTTTTCTATGGTCTGATGATGGAGAGTATCACCCAGTGGCTGATTTTCGCCCTCTGGATCATGGCCGCCGGAATCTGGCTTCCCTCGATCCTTCAGGTTCTCTGGTGGCGGTTCAACAGCTGGGGCTACCTGGCAAGCTGGCTGGCCAACCTCGCCCTGAGCTGGCTGGTGGTCTGGGTCTTGCCGGCATACGGAGTCATTCCCGAACTTCCCGATTACGCGCAGTTCTGGATCCTGCTCGCCCTGGGCGCGCTGATCTACTTGCCTGTTACCTACCTCACCCCGCCGGACGACATGAAAAGACTTATCAAATATTATGTGCGCTGCCGGCCGCTTGGTTGGTGGGGTCCCGTGCATCGCGAGGCCGAAAGGCTGGGCCTGCTCGAAGGTGGGGAGGCAGTCCTGGAGGAGGCTGCCGACTAGTAACTATCGGAAAATACCCTTGGTAACCCAATTCTAAAAAATGCAGGGCTCATCCGTGTATGCCCCGGAATCTGTCAGAAACCGGAATTTTCCTTGACGGTATCCGTGGTTCATCCCCTCTTTTCTGCCAGCCTTTCGAGTACCGGGATTGCAAGAGTCAACGCCCTTGCGATATGAAACGGGTCCTTTACCGGCAGGGCCACCACCTTGCTCTCGGGCCTGCCTTTCCGGTCGCGGATCTGGATCCACTCACCCACGCTTTTATCCGGGTTGGGGAATGTGTTCAGGGTGTAGTCGTGCACTTTCCAGAACCACTCTTCCATCCAGGATTCTCCCATCTCGTCCAGGGCCAGCAGCAGAGCGTAAATTGACTCGGAATGCGGCCACCAGAGCTTGTTCGACCAGTTTGAGCGGAGTTTACGCACCATCTCGTGGTCTTTCAGCTCTTCTGGAACCCCGCCTTTCGGCGGCCCGCCACTTCGGTCAACAAACTGCGGGAGGCCGCCATAGGTGTCATCCCAACCTACCTCCAGCGCCCAGCTCACGGTTTCGGCCGCCTCGGCGAACAACTGCCTATCCTTGTTCCGAATGGCCCAATGCATCACGAACCACATATCCTCAATCGTATGCCCCGGGTTGATATACCTGCCGAGCAGGGTATCCACGGGGTGATTGTCAACGCCGATCATCTCCAGCACAACTTTCCATTCCCGAATGCGGAAAAAGCCCATGATTTCCCGCACAGAGCTGTCGGCAGTCTCGCGTAGCTTTTCGGCCTCAGTTTCCAGCCCAAAAACCTGGGCCGCATCTGCCAGCTCCTGTGCGGTTTCGAGAAGGATCATCGGCTCACCGTGTACTTTGTAACCCCTGGGTACCGGATAGGGGTCGGTGCGATAATTGCCGCTGGATAACCGGGCAATGACACTTTTGTAAAGATCGTGTGCAAAATCGAATGCCGCCCTGTCTCCTGCAGCCTGCGCGAATTCGCCCAGGCCGTAGATCACGAAAAAGTCGGCGTAAATGCTCAGGTCGTATCCCTCGCCCGGTACGGCAGGACGCGTCTCTCCGTTTTTATCGAGAAGGATCGGGTTACCCACGCGGTCCAGGATAAAGGCGCAATTTCCGTTTTCCAAACAGGCATGCTTCATCAGAAATTCAGCACCTGAAGCAGCAAGTTCCAGGTAGTGCTCCCGCTGGCCTTCTTGCACCCGGCCTTTCATGCTCCGGTACAGTCTAGCGAGCATCCAGACGAAACGGCCCTGGCTCCAGGTGAATTTATGATGGTGCAATAGCTGGCTACCGTCATTGCTGAAACAGGTAAAATACCCTCCGAACCTTTCATCGATCCCTTTCCGGAGCCAGAAAGGCAGAATATTGACGAACAACTCATCCCTGTAGATTTCCAGCATTTTCTTGAAAGACCTCTCTTCCATTTTTCCTCCGTCAATTGCACTAAGGTTAAATTAAATCCTTGAACTTAGAAGGAAAACCGGCTGTCAGGAAACACCGTATTAGATAAGCAACAACCTCCTATGGCGCAAGTTTCCATCCCCTTGACCCACAGGTTTTGATTGCCTTTTCAGCATCAGGACCGTTTCGGGAGAAAAGTCTGCCAGCCAAGATTGAGGGGCAAGAATCGAGGAGGGGATGAAAATAAAAAATCATAAAGATTGGTTATCGTTAGTGTTGCTTATTCGAATCTATTTTGATATACTATATTTGTTGTATAAGACTCATTATATAGTAGTTTTCATGTTGATTCAGCCATTAACAGAAAACCGGGGAATTTTCCCCTGAATTAATCTACGGAATGCTTATTTTTTCGACGAGAGGCCATGGTCATGAACGGTGATGAATTAAACCTCGGAATTGTGGGCAGTGGCGGCGACGGCGTGATGGTGTGCGGCGAAACCATAGTTTCCGCGTCTGCCCTGGAGGGCATGAAATGCCTGATGCTTAAAAGCGTCGGGCCCCAGATCCGCGGGGGAGAAAGTTCCTGCAAGATCCGTATCAGCAGTAAAAAAGTTGCAGCTCCCCCGGATAAGCTAGATATCTTACTTGCTTTTAACTGGAACGACTACAAGCGATTCGGCAACGAACTGGAACTTCAGCCCGAGGGTGTTGTTATCGAGGAAGGCGAGGAAGGCGAAGAGGAATCCGAGCGTCCCCTGCTCGGCCCTCAGCCCAAGGAGGTTTACCGCGTACCCCTGACAAAGCTGGCTAAGAACTCAGCAGGAACCAGGCTGGCGCGCAACATGGTCGCCCTGGGCGTAATGAGCCAGTTGTTCGCCCTTCCTGACGAGGAACTGAAAAAATCGATCACAAAAACATTCTCCCGCAAAGGCACCGAGATTACCGAGAGCAACCTTAAAGCCTATCAGGCCGGGAAAGAATATGCCGCGCAACATTTCACCGAGCCTGAAAAACTGAGGCTGCATCGCATGGAAAATGGCGAAAAGCGCCTTGTGATGACTGGCAACGACGCGATCGCCTACGGAGCACTGCTGGCCGGCTGCAGGTTCTTCGCCGGCTATCCGATCACACCCAGTTCAGAGATCATGGAATGGCTCAGCCTTTATATGCCGGCCTATGGCGGAACCATGATCCAGACCGAGGATGAGATGGCTGCCCTGGGCATGGTGCTCGGTGCTTCACTGGCCGGGGTTAAGGCGATGACCGCAACCAGCGGGCCCGGCCTTTCCCTGATGACTGAGATGATAGGCCTGGCAGCGATTGCTGAGATACCGTGCGTTATTGTGGACGCGCAGCGTGTGGGGCCCAGCACCGGAATTCCCACCAAAAGCGAGCAGAGTGACCTGATGACTGCCGTTTACGGCGGGCATGGCGACGCCCCACGGGTTGTCATAGCACCGGCCGATGTTGCCGACTGCTTCGATGTAATGCGCGAGGCGTTTTTCGTCTCGGAAAAATACCAGATCCCGGTAATCGTCCTTTCCGATGGCTTTATCGCCCAGTGCAAGGCCTCGATCCACGAGCCTGAACTGAGCAAAATCCGGACCTGGAACAGGGCGCGTCCGCGCGGTATTCCGCTCGAGGACTACAAGCGATTTGATTCCACCACAAAGTCAGGGGTTTCTTGGATAAGCAAGCCCGGCAAGGATCACTACCTCTACCGTGCAGCAGGTATCGAGCACGATGAGAAAGGCAACCCGACCTCAGATTATGAAATGCACCAGAAGATGAACGAAAAACGCTACAGGAAGCTAAAATACATAGCCGGGGATTGTAATTTCATGCGGTTTTACGGGCCAGAGGATGCTACAGTCGGGGTGCTCGGCTGGGGTTCCAGCAAGGGCCCGGTGCGCGAGGCAGTGGAAATTCTCAACGGTCGGGGCCACAAGGTGCGCGCCCTGATCCCGCAGGTTCTTTTTCCACTGGCAGTGGATAAAGTGCGATCCTGGTTCGAGGGTCTGGAGCACCTTTTGATAGTTGAACTATCTTATTCCAAACAATTTCTAAACCTTTTGAAAACGCAGATCGACCTTCCTTCCGGCACGACACACTATGGACGAAGTGGAGCCAGGCCGTTTGCGGTGAGCGAGATGGTCGAGCAGATCGGTAACTTATTATAATTTCAATGTTGGATCGGCTGGAGGATACCTGAAATGACCACCACTGAACAAGCGGTAAAGAAGCCGGTTAAGCCGGATGAATATAAGAGCGGACTCAAACCTGTATGGTGTCCCGGTTGCGGGAATTACGGTGTGCTCAACGCCCTTTGCCAGGTTTATTATCGTCTGAAGCTGAAACCTGAAGAAACGATGATATTCAGCGGTATCGGCTGTTCGAGCCGCATTACGGGCTATCTCAAGTCCTACGGATTCAACTCAGTGCACGGCCGCCCTCTGCCCATTGCCATGGGGGCTAAACTGGCCAGGCCGAAGATCAATGTAATCGCCGCCGCTGGTGACGGCGACGGTTTTTCGATCGGCATCGGGCACTTTCCCCATGCCTGCCGGCGGAATATCGACGTGACTTACATTGTCATGGATAACTATATTTACGGACTGACAAAGGGACAGCTTTCCCCGACCTCGCCCCACGATATGATCACCTCCACCTCAAAACTCGGCAGCATCGAGACCCCGATCAACCCAATTACCCTGGCTATCGGCTGCCAGGCGACTTTTGTCGCCAGGGCTTTCTCAGGCGATATCAAGCATATGGTGGACGTGATTACCAAAGGTATCGAACACCGGGGATTTTCATTCATTCAGATACTCAGTCCCTGCGTGACTTATGTGGGGAAGGAGCAGTTTCTTATTATCAAAAAACTCCTGCATTATCTGGAAGATGACCCGGACTACGACCCCAGCCATCGGAGTTCGGCTTTCCAGGTAGCGGATGAGAAAAAGCGGATTTCTGTGGGGGTGATCTATCAGAAAAAGAAACCCACTTATATGGATAAGCTGAAAATACTGCGTCAGAACGCCGCCAGCAAAAAGAAAGAGAGACTTGTAGACCTCGTGGAGATATTCAGGCCCTGAGTGTGATGGTGTTCCGGATTTACTCCTTGAAGCAGGTTCACAACTTTAAAGGCTCACTCTCCATGGACGAAAATTATATCATACTCATCGTCGAGGACGACGAATCCCTGTCAAAACTCTTTTCAGAGTTCCTTTCACTAAAGGGCTACCGTGTGGATACCGCTTTAAACGGGGCGGTTGCCTGTGAGAAACTCCAGGGGCATATTTATGATCTCGTGCTTATCGATCTCAAATTGCCGGATATGAACGGGATCGAATTGATCAAATTGGTGAAGGAAAACTCCCCGGACACGATTTCAGTGATCATCAGCGGCCACGCCACTATCGAACTCACCCTGGATGCTATCACGCTGGGAGCATTCGATTTCCTGCTCAAACCCGTCCAGCTGGCCAAACTCGCCATTGTCGTGGAAAACGGCCTGGAACAGCGCAAAATCACCTTACAGAACAAAAAATTGATCTCGGAGCTTCAGATCGCCAAGAAAAACCTGGAAGCCGGCATTCGAAAGCGTGCCAAGCAGATGGAAAAAAGCGAGCAGAGGTTCCGCACTCTCTATGATAGCGCACCTGATGTTTACTACACTGTGGACATGCGCGGAAATATCATCGATTGCAACAAAATGGCCATCGAGTTTTTCAGTACCACAAAGCGCGAACTTAAAAACAAACACCTGCTCGACCTTTATACCAGCGACAATTTCGAGCTTGTCACGAAAATGGTTCCCACCTCTGACGCCAAAAGCGGCAAGGTTCGCCACCAGGAGGTCGTAGTCAAAAAGGCGGACGGGGCCGTGGCGAACGTGGAGATCAATTCAAACCTGCTCTATGACAAGGATGGCAAGGTAACCGGCGCGCTCACCATACAGCGTGACATCACTGCCCGGAAAAAAGCCGAGGAACTCCTTCGTGAGTCCGTGGAGAGATACCGTACCATTTTTCAGACAGCGGAAGTGGCCCTGATCGAAGTAGATTTCAGCCAGTTGAAATCCGCCCTGCGGAAACTGAAAGATCAGGGAGTCACCAAATGGACAGAATATTTCGAAAAAAACCCCGATTTTGTCCGCTCAGCCGCAGAGCTACTTAATGTAGTGGATGTAAATGAAGCAGCAATCAAACTCTTCGAAGCTGAACGCAAGGAAGAACTGCTCGGGCTGGCGGCTAACATGCTTACCAACCCAACCTCCCGTTATTTCCGAAATCTCCTCGCCGCCATTACCATGGGCCGCAAGAATCTCCAGGCTGAGGCGGTTTACCAGACCCTTAAGGGTTCTGAAATCCATACTCTGGTAAGCCTCGCCATTCCCAGAGAAAATGCAAAATTCAAAAATCTTCTGATAAGCCTGGTCAATATCACGGAAAGGAAGAAGAGCGAGGAGGAAAAAGACATGCTGCTGGAAAAACTCCACCACCTCAACAAGCAGCTTGAAACCCTGGCTGTTACCGACGGGTTGACCAGCCTCTATAACCATCGCTTCTTCATGGAAACTCTTAACCGGGAGTTCAGCCGGTCCCGCCGGATGAGCATGCCTTTGGCCTTGCTGATGGCTGATATTGACAATTTCAAAAACTTCAATGACACCTTCGGGCACCATCTCGGAGATGAGATCTTGATCAATGTTGCCGATGTGCTCAAAAACTCCCGCCGCGGATCCGATATCGTTGCACGCTACGGCGGAGAGGAATTCGTAGTCCTGTTTCCCGATACCGGACTGGAACAGGCGGCAATCGTTGCCGAAAAGCTCAGAAAGTGGGTGGAAGATTCAAGCATTGACAGCGATCAGGGCAAGCTGAAAATCACGATCAGCCTCGGTGTGTCCGCAATGGAAAGAAACAGCCTGCGCAACCCCAAGGACCTCCTGATTCTGGCGGATAAAGCTCTTTACCAGGCGAAAAGGGAAGGCAAGAACAAGGTCTGCAAGGCCAAGGAAGGCGCCGCTCCGGTTTAACCCAATTCCGATCCAATTTTGACATCCGGATTGAAAACATCAGAGGTGAAAGGTATCTCACCCCTGTTCTGTTTCCGGGCAAATTCTCAGCAGTTTCCTTTTATTTCTTTTACCTTTGCAACAACTTCGGGCAGAATTTCCCCGCTTCTGGCAGAAAGCATGATATCCGATCCGGCAGTAATCTCGCTCGGGGTGGGATTGACCTCCACGATCCTCGAGCCCCTCCTTCTGGCAACCACCGGCAAGGAGGCAGCAGGCTGCACCTGCCCGGAGGTTCCCACCACCAACATCAAATCGCAGTTCTCCGCAAGTTCGAAAGCAGCCATGAGAGCCTTCTCGGGCAAAGACTCACCGAACCAGACCACGTCGGGTCGAAGGTAGTTACCACAAGTTTTGCAACGTGGGGGAATTTCTCCCTCGTAATCCTCGTCAGACCAATTCTCGTAAAGCTCATCGCCCTGGAAACATTTCACCCGGTTGATATTCCCGTGCAGTTCGATCACTGCCCGGCTTCCCGCCCGCTGGTGAAGACCGTCGATATTCTGCGTTATCACCACCAGCCCGGGCAGCAGCTTCTCCAGCTCCGCAATCGCCTCATGACCCGGGTTCGGAAAAATTTCAACAACCATTTTTCTCCTGTAAGCATACCATTCCCAGACCAGCTTCGGGTCCTGAAGAAACCCCTCCACTGTGGCAAGCTGCTGTGGATCGTACTGCGCCCACAAACCTGTGCTTGCCTCCCGGAACGTGGGAATCCCGCTTTCCCGGCTGACTCCCGCACCGGTAAAAACCACCGGCTTGCGGCTGCTTGCAATCCAGCCCGCCGCCCGTTCGACAAGTTCCGGATTCACTGCCATTTTTCCGCCTCTTGCGGCTTGAGTTTGAAGATTATCAGAAAAAAATCAATTCAGCAGATAATACACTCCTCCGAAATTCCAATTCGTCCTCCCATCCGGTATGGTCAACAACGAGTGTAAACTCTGATAATTACTCGAAACGCACATAAGAGTAGCTCTAATCCTGATTAACTCAAATCCGAATCGGTATAGGCATGAAAGTGAGGATCAGGATCAGGAATGTCAGCACGCCGACAGCCCTGCGCCAGGGATCAAGCGGAATCTCCTCGTCGATAACCGGCGGATGCTTGACCCGGATGAAAACCAGAATCAGAATCCCCCAGAAAATCCAGCCCGGCCAGAAAAAACCCAGCAAAAGCATCATGAAAAAAATGCCGTAAGCCACCCTCACGTGCCGCCTGCCGAACAGGGCATAGGCGATATGACCGCCGTCGAGCTGGCCGATTGGCATCATGTTCATTGCCGTAACAAAAAAGCCGATCCAGCCGGCGAAAGCCACCGAGGACATATGCAGAAACTCGCCCGGCGGGGTCGGCCCGAGGATCAGGTTTCTCAGCCAGGAGAAAAGCAGCGATTCGCCTGTAATAAAATACGGCGGAGGAAACGGCGCCCAGTGCGATGACATCAGCCCCGCAATCAGCACCGGCACGCTGACAACAAACCCTGCAATCGGCCCCGCAGCGCCCACGTCCAACAGCATCCTCCTGCTGAACAACGGCGAGCGCATCTTGATCAGTGCCCCGAGGGTGCCGAAAATAAAGGGAGGCGGCATGGGTATGAAAAAGGGCAATGTCACGTCCATACCGTGATGGCGGGCGGCAAAATAGTGCCCGAGCTCGTGTACGAGCAGGATCAGCATTATCGCCGCAGAAAACGGCAGCCCGAGGGCCAGATCGCCGGCCGAGGCGAACGGGTCTCCGCCCTCGCGAAAGCTGCCCACCAGCAGCGTGGTAAAGATCGTGACCAGGAACAATCCCAGGTGCAGCTTCCAGTTCTGCTCCCGCCTCCCGCCAACCGAGGCGCTGATCGTAAGGTAGATGTCATCCCCTACGGTTTCAAAATTGTAGCGGCCGTTGAAAGATTTCAGGTAGCGTTCGATAAGCCTGCGCATCCGGGCGAACCTGGGTTTCAGCACGCCGCGGATGACCCACTCGGTGCGCAGGTCGAGCATCCGGTAGCGGGAGTAGAGCACGGCCAGATAATCCTCTATTTCTTTCCCGGCAGAGGTGAAATGCTGATACAGTTCCAAGATTTATCCTGTTCATTCAAGTTATATGAATCCGTAACCAGATGTATTCTATAAAGATAGGAGAATGGGCAGGCTTTGTCAAGGCAACCCGGGCCACTAGCCTGCTCAATCATAGAGTAAATACTCCTTGCGCACTTTCTTCCACTCCTCCGGCTCGCCCTCGCACAATTCACTCAATTCCTCGAAAGTACATTCAGCCTCGATCGCCATGCGGAATTTATCCGAGCCGAACAGCAGGTCAACTGCCGGGATATGCCGCACGAACTCGTACGGCCTGCGCAGCCAGCCGAATACATGGGGAGCAAGCCGGCTCACTGTCCAGATAACCGCTGCGCCGGTCAGAAACGGACCGAATGCGCCGCGGTCGGTTACATGGAGCTGCGCGCCTGAGCAGAGCTGTCCCGTATAGTCGGCGAAAGTCGGGATAAAGCAGTGCGGCCGGAAGATCACCCCGGGCAGTTCCAGTCTGTTGAGTTCATCCGCCAGTGCGAAAGAGTCCAGATAAGGCGCGCCGAATATCTCGAACGGATGAGTTGTACCGCGTCCTTCCGAGAGGTTTGTTCCCTCGAGCAGGCACATCCCCGGATAAGCAAGCGCTGTCTCCGGGGTTGGCATGTTGGGCGAGGGACTAACCCACTGCGCGGGGTAATCGAAAACTGTCAATCGGCGCCTCCAGCCGGCAATCGGCACAACATCGGGTTTTTCGCCCACCCCGTGCTCGGCGTGAAAATAAAACGCAAGTTCAGCAGCGGTCAGCCCGTGGCGCACCGGCATCCCGGCAAACCGGCCAACGAAAGACTCAAACCCCGGCTCCAGAGCCGGTCCCTCCACTTTCTCCCCTCCCAGTGGGTTCGGCCGGTCGAGTATCACTACTCTTACTCCGGCCTCTGCCGCTGCCTCCATCACGTAGGCCATGGTGTAGACATAAGTATAATAACGGCTGCCCACGTCCTGGATATCGAAAAGGACCAGATCCAGGCCGGATAATTCTGCCGGATCCGGTTTTAGCGATTCGGGACCTGAACCGTAAAGGCTTTCCACCGGCGCTCCCCAGGCACTTTTCGCACTTGCCTCCACCGGTACCTGGTCCTGCTTCTGCCCCCAAAGGCCGTGCTCAGGGGTAA